>Ga0179593_1674999_pt1 | contig 19158 bp, 20 predicted proteins | sample CZODoug2_1_08_16_FD_185931 | JGI IMG/M metagenome (GOLD analysis project Ga0179593, IMG submission 185931) | Vadose zone soil fungal communities from Angelo Coast Range Reserve, California, USA - CZODoug2_1_08_16fungal (PacBio error correction) | ecosystem: Environmental > Terrestrial > Soil >...
GGGGAGGAGGGAAGGAGGGGGGGTGTAGGGGGAGGGGGCAAGGGGAGATAAGGAAGAGGAAGAAATGGGGTAGTCTAAGGTAAAAGAAGAAAAAAAAGGGAATTCAGTCGGACCTCAATACCTTTACAAAGTCAGCCTAGGACACCCCGAAGAAAGCCGATACAGTCCTATACATACTTTGGAACATCGGGGGGTGGTGTCTCACACACACCACGGCGGGGACCGCCCCAGGTCGGTTTTAAAGGATCCTAGAACATTGAACTAGAAAGCACGAAAAAGACCCAGCGGGGCTGAAACACTCAACATTCGCCAACCTTTTTTAAGGGGACCAAAGGGAGAAAGTGAGAGGGGACCTGGGGGAAACGCCTTCACCCAGACCAGGAAGACTTCACGACCCTCTCGCATCCAGGTACGGTACTAACGGGCCTCCTGCTAAAGGTGAGGGAGAAAGCAAAAAAGCACTCGTCTACAGCCTGAGAGCCTAACCTCTGGGCATGGGTGCGAGACTGGCGCCAAACGCGGACTCACCTACCCCGGGAAAACAAGGCGCGGTAGGGGTCTATTCTTGAAATGGGGGAAGGCGGTCACCGCAAGAGCGGGAGGCACTCAGAACGGCCGGCAGGCAAGAACCATCGAGAGAGAAAAAATCGTTCCTAACTGAGAGGAAAAAAACTAGCCATAGTCGTATCTAGAGGACTGCAGAAAATAATTACCTTGACAGATCCCGGGAGCGGCGAAATCGCTAGAGCATTTTTTAGACTTCCGTTCTCGCCGGGAAAAGACGGGGAAAATGAGGACAACGTCAACGTCCGTGCCTTTTATCTCGTAATTGCATCGGCGCGACAATCGTTCCAGGCCTTCGCGAAGAGGAGGAGGAAAAAGAATGCGAGCCAGGGAGAAGGAGTAGCACGGCACTCGTGCGGGAGGAATGAGGACATTTGGGTCTTTCCAGGGAAGGGGGGAACCTCGGGTCCCTCGAGGCCGGGGACAGGCCGGCGGCCGGACTCTTCATCGCCCCTTTCTGCTACAGGACAAAAGAAGGCTGGCCGTAAGGATAAGAATTCATCTTTGATGTTATTGGGAATCCCACGTCCCATCATCTCGAAGGGGGAGCCGAGCCACCTTCTAGCGTCAAGCCTTACAGAAGAGGGAAACAGGAAGGCCTGGGGGGATAATGTGTACGAGGATGGTCCCACGAGGTCGTCGGATGGAGTAAGAACGCCTTCTCCAGCCAACGAGGTAATATCGTCCTTCCGGGAAGAGGGGATCAAAAAGGCTTGGCTTCTTTTCCTGCGGATGTGCTGTGAGCAAGCTTGAAGACTCCTGAGCCGGAGGCAGGAAGACATAGGGGGGGAACAGACGCTCCAGGAAGGAAAAGAAGATTAAGTTGAACTGGATCCTATCTAAAGCGACATCCAGTTAGGACAGCGTAGCCAGCTCAGCCGCCAAGGGAACCCAAAGGTTGTCACAATAAGGCGTCTGCGAGAAGGAGAAGGGAACTGGGGGGGACTTACCTTCTGACAGGGTGCCTTTCTCTATTGCTGATGAGCTTGGCAGTCAAAAACAGAGGCCAAGAAAGGCAGCAGGGTGGACCGGTCCACACAATCCCTCATTCGAGACGGCAAAAACGCAGAACGGCATTAAGAAGCAACCTATTGTGGAGGGGGTAACAGACCAGAAAAGCCGCCGACAAATGGCTCGGTCATAAGCGGGCGTAGATACTAGAGGGCACGCATGACCTCCTGAGCGTCGGGTCTTGTCCTCATTACGAACAGAAAGGGAACTTGAAGAGCCTCATCCCTGCCTCTCCTATACTCCGAACCTCCATGGAAAATGAAAGTAAACAAAGCCCCAGTCCTCACCACACAGAGAGCAAAAAAGACCTGAAACGAAAGGGAAGAGACCGCAGAATGGGAGCAGCAAACCTCGAGCTGGGAAGGACTTCGCCTGGCCCGAAGCCTGCCGAGCTTCGATAAAAAGGAGAGCGGAGGCTCTCGATCCTCTCAAAGTACGCCCGAATGGAAATCGTCAGGATTTGGGCGGCAGCGGAGAACGCATCAGTAGCCCTAATAGCAAAGGGAGAGGGCGGCCGGAGACAGAGAACGTCAAAAGTCGGCCAGTAACGAAGCAACGATCGTGCCGCCGACGGAAAGCCATTTACGGGGGAGGATAGAGGAAACTAAGTGACAGGACAGTCATTAATTCGGGACCCCGGAAGGTTTAGGAAGGACCCGTCAATCCTAGAAGGCGGGCGGAGGAGGCCAAGAACGAAGAAGAAACGACCGCCAAATAGTACAGAACGTCTGGCAAAGACCTTCGAGCGCCTGCACAGACTGCCCTCTCCAATTTATACATACAAACATCTGATCAGAACAAAAGAACAACAAGATATTGAATTGGGGGGGGCCTCAAGGGGGGGTGAGCCGCGCGGTGCAGAGGGGGCCAGCAAGATTCGGTCGAAAGGGAAAGTGTCGAGCATCGGGCTCCTGAGTGAGGGCAAGAGGCCGCCAGCACTTGGCGGGGTGGAGGCGACGGTGCAGGGAGGAACGGCGCGCGGGAGGGAAGAACTGCCTCGTCAAGGGATTTGGGTACCATGAACGGCAAGGAGGCACAAATGATCTGGGCGATGGCGAAGACGCTCCGAGGGAAGGAGGAGGGGAAATCCTCCCGATCAGCAAATTAGTTCGGGGGTGCGTGCGATATTCGGCTGCCTGTGACACAAGGACGACTGTGGGAGGAGTGCGAGAGTATATGGAGTAAAACGATCCGGGATGACGGCCGGGAAGGCGGGGAGAGAACTATACTTCCACAGCTGAGTTCGAGTCAATCGTCGGCAGCTGCGGGCCTGGGCAGGCCGTTGCGCGGGGAAAGGGGAGGAAGGGGCTTTGAACGCAGGGGAGGGGAGGTCACTGTAGGTGTTTGGACGGAGTCGTAGAGAGAGCCTGGAGTGATAGGAAGATCATCTGCGGGTAATTCGACCCCGCCGCGGAGGACCTGACGGCCCGTGGAAGTCAGAAAAAACACTAAAATAAACTAAACATCTCTAAAGGGCAAAAAATTTTTCCCCGGGTAGGGTTATCCCTACCCCGAGCATTCCGTAGAGGGGGGGCGTCGAAGAGGGGAGGCGGGAATTATGAGGGGAAGTCTTATGATGCCGTGATCGGAAGGGACTCCAAGGACCGCGAGCAATCGAACATGAACATCACGCTGTCGAGAATTTACAACCAGGATCAAGGGAGGGAGGGGCAACAAGGCGAAAAAGGAACTGAGGCGAAGTGAACGGAGACGAGCTTGGAATCGCGCTAAAGGGGAGGCGAAAGAGACGTCTATTCGGAGAACCGGTACAATTCAAGCCTGACGAGGGGAAGAAAACAGAGGTAGGGAACCTTCACTCTCGGCGGTAGCAAGGCGAAAAAACACCCACTCAGAAAAGCACTCTTCAAGAAGTTGGTGTATTCCAGCTCAGAAAACTGACAGGAATAAATATGAGGAATTATGGACGAAAATCCGATAAAGGCCGGTTGGGCTAATCGTCACAAGACAAAACCGGCAGGAGAGGATTAGCATGCTCGGAACGGTAAAAGGGGAGAGGAGAAATGGAGATCTTACGTGGTGAAGCCATCAAACACGATGCAGGAGTATCGCCAAGAAATGTGATGGGAACAAGGGCGCGAGGTCGAAGACGTAACCCCAAAACCCCACCCCCCCCCTAGAAAAAGAGGAAGGCCAAAGGGGCTCATAGTGGCACCGGGCCGTCAAGTGCCACAAAGGGCAACAATGCGACCCAATGAAAAGCACGGTGCGTAAGGATACTAAAAAGGAGAAAACATGGGGGGGATGTGGTGGGTGAAGGCGATGGCCGATCGAGGGAAGCCATGGGGCGAAAGAGTTTCAATATTCAAAAAGAGAAAGGAAGAGTCCAACGGCGCTGAAAGGACGGGGGGAAATTCTTCACCCTATGACACGTGGGGTCCATTCGATACACTGGAGCAGATCCTCACGGAAAGATATCGATTGAGCCACTCCCGCCATGTGAGGAATTATTATCGAGACGGAGAGAGAGACAACAGAGAAAAGTGATAGGGCCGCGCGGGCTGCGGCCCGATTAAGTGCGATGTTATGGGCCTGACGGCGAAGTTCCCTAGTAACCGAAAAGGGGGAGGTGATAAGAAAGGAAGAGGGAAAGCATCGTCCCACAACGCGGGTGTTCCCGGTTGTTTGAGAAGGTCCCGGCTGGCGCCAGCGAGGTCCACCCCACCTGAATAGGTGCAATGGTCAGGCGTCGAATCCTGTTAAAAAAGGGAGGGCGGGGGGGGGTCGCCAACGGAGGGAAGCCCGGGTCTAACGACCTTGTGAAACTAGCGCTTTGTATCGTGATGAGGACTGGTTTGACGGCGAGACAACAGCAGCCGAATTTCGCGGGGACAGTTCACACCGGTAAGGGCGAAATGGCAACCTGGGGGAGGGTAGATCTAGGGGGAGAGGGGGAAGGCATAAGTTGGGAGGGCTCTCATATCCCACACTGGGTCCGGAACGATACAAAGGACTCCACAACGATTCGAGGGCTACTTCTTGGGGAAAAAGAGGGGGAGGGTCAGCGGGGGGGGGAGGAGCTGAACGTTTTTCAAGAGCGGCGCGAGTCGGACCCTGGAATGACGGAGACGAGTTACCAGGGGAAAGTTCAATCTAATGAGGTGCGTGAACAAAAAGGAAAAGTTCACAAATCATTGGTGACTTCTGCCGGCAGGCGAAACCAGCCAGTCGAACTGCTGGCGGTCGGGGGCCGGCCCGTGTAACGTTCCCTTGTGCGTTCAAAACGGTCTGCCGGGTCAGGGGAAAGATAAGAGGAAAGAAAGGTCAGGAGGGGGGGGGGAAATCAAAAGGGTGGACCAGACCCGACCCCGCAATGAAAATTTTGTCAACGATCCAGCAGGAAACTGGTGTCGACGACTTGGGATTCTGTGTGACATAAAAGAAAAATGTATAAAAAAAAGAGGACGTCAGTACATGAAGGAAGGTGTGGAGAAGCAAGGGGGTTTCCGCCGGCAGCACCGGAGCACGGTTTATCGTCCTTGTAGAAAAGGGGGAAGGGGAGACAGTAAAATGCGATCTAATAAGAAATCCTTACAGTCGGAGACGCAGCCGGGGACAAGCTCAGCAGGGCCGCCGTCTCAGGCTTTAGGGGGCGACTGGGGGAGAATCTCGATATACATGTGTTCAGATTTCCAGGGGGATCGGACCTCGTCGGTTGTCCCTTTCAGTTGCGCACAAAGAAGGGGAGAGGGGGAAAGGAGGGAAGTCGGAAACTCCGTTTCTGTCTGTAGGCGCGTTGGAGCGTATTGCGGCTTAGGCCGTGACCCGAACTGGCGACCCAGGGCGAAGGAAAAAGAAGGAAGAGGGAGGAAGGGGAGGGGGAATCCACTGAATTCACCAGCTGGCGGTCCCACACACGGATACCGGTTGGGGCGGCCAGTCTACCGAGCGCCACGTCGGGGGGACGGAGAAGATAAACTGAGGGGGAGGGGGGGGGGGGGAGGGAGACATTGATATCCATACTCATGGTTGGGACTCTCGGAGGATAAATACGCCGGATCAAATCAAAACAACAAACGAAAAGATCCAGATTCAGGATCAGACGACAGTCAAACAAGGGGGAATGGAAGAGAAGGGAAAAGAAAACCAGTGATCTTAGCCAGAATTGCCGTGCCCGCTGGGATTCGAAAGATGCGCCGAAACCGGTGGGCCTCATGCGGGGACCAAGGGGAAAGGGGGGGGGGGAAGGGGGGACGTGGGCCAACTCACGCTCCCTTTCGGGTACGCTCGTGCGCTGGGCAAGTGAGGTTGTCCCCCTCCCAGCCTACGCCGCATAAAATGAAGAAGAAAAGAGGAAGGAATAAAAGAAGGAACTTCTATCAGACCCTTACCCGACAGGGCCCCGCTTAGAGCTTTTTCGACACTGTGCAAGGGATACAACCGCAGGCAGCGGGGAATCGAAAAAAACTTGATATCTATCAAGGGAAACTAAAGGAAGAAGATACCCTTACGACAAACTCCTATTCTTCTGTCCGCTTCACTTGACCGGCCTGCGTACTCCTCCTTTAACTGTGGAGGATGCAGAAGATTAGAGAAGGTCCCTTAAAAAGTTAGGAGGTCCGAATTATTAACCGTCTCCGGGGCCACTGGGAAAACCTTCCTCGATTTAAAGTCGAACCAAGGACCTCCGAACTTCCGTCGAGTGGCCGAGAAAGAAAGGGGGGGACTTAACACCGGTATTATCCCCAGAAACCAAGGATTTAATGCTTGCGGGAGCAAAGGCCATGAGCACCCCGGGTCACGTTTGACAAAATCTTTTGGATTGAAAGACACAAGAAGGAGGGAAGAAAGGGAAGGACAGGCAGCGTCACTACTCTGGAAACTACCACCTCAGAACGCACGGGGCCGAACCCAAAAGCGTTTACGCCTTGTGACCTGAGGACTTTAGGGTCTGTAGACAAAGGGCGGGGAGAGAAATAAGGCCTGGACAGTTAAGTTCTCATGTCCAATAATTCTCGAGGGCGACCATCCCGACCGGTACCTCTCTCAATGAAAAGGGAAGACAAGTTGGACCTGAATAGAGAAGCCACGGTCCCCTTTAAAACCCGGTGACTCCCCCCGCCGTAAACAGGCCGGGCCGACCAACTTTGGTGGGGCAAATCACAAAGGGGAAGGAGGGGGAAGGGCAGAAAGACTGGTATTAATCACTGCGACCCCCTGCTTCAGCAACCCATCAGTCAGCGCTCTTAAACATTCAACGTAGACCAGGGAGGAAAGGAAACGGAAGATAGCCCAGATCCCTGCGGCTTAGTATCGGACACCAGTCCTCTAATCATCGCTACCCCCGCCGCCGGGGGAAAAGACAAGGGAGTGAAACTAACGAGAAAACGGCCTCCAGGGGGGGGGGGGGGTTCGGTCAAACTCCGGCCTAACGAAGGATGGGACAATGACAAAATTCGCGACCCTCTTGCATTGGTTAAAAGGGCCAGCCAGGAACCGCAACCGGGAACACAGGGAGCGGTACGGGGAGAAGGGATGACTTTCGGCGGCCACTCAACCGGCTGGCAAAAAACTTCTGGAAGGGGGCATAGGGGACACAGAGAAGCGCGAATCAACGGGAAGACGAAGAACCGCGGCGGACAAAAATAAAGGAAATCTCTCAGATCACGCTGTTACCTGGATAAAAGGAGATAAGGGAAGACATAACTTCTCGTGATGAGGGAAGGAAAGGGTGGGCTCAGAACAGAGATTGCAGTCTTAGGACTCCGCGTCCTTGTTGCGCCGATCTCGTCAGGTAGAGGGGAGTCTTCCCAGTCTCAGCCCGTCTCGAGCTGAGGCCGGCGGTGAAACGCCTAGAGAAGCGCAGAGGGAGGGAACGCCCGAACTGGCGGTGAGATTTAGCCGACATCTTTTTCTAGTAGACGGAGGACCGGGGGAGGGGCAGAGGGGAAGCGCTCGGAGGAAGAGATCGCGCCAAGTGAAAAAAAACCTCCCGAATTCTTTCATTTCTCCTACTTCACGTGGGTGTCGTTGGTGAAGAAAAAAGGAAAGACTAAGGACGGGGGGGGAGGGATCCACCATTACAGAGACCAGAAGACCGCTGGCCAGGACTATCCTGCCGGTGAGGGGAGGGAGGGGCAAAATCCGGTACTTGCCCGAAACCTTCATCAAAACCGCCACGGTAGGAAAGGTCCTGGGCCTCACTGGACTCAACTATTTATTTCATTGCGGATGGGCTGGTGCGCCAGTTACCTAGCGCTCTAATAAAAACAAGATTGTGTCATGAAAGCAGAGGGGTCCTTCGAAATCTTATTAAGCCGAGCAGAAGGCCTAGCTGGCAGAAGTTAGGCCAATGGCCTCCGCGCAATCCTAAATACTTCGCCTCCCTCCTAGAGAGACTCGGGCCGCGTCGGAAGGAAGGGGGAAGGGTTTCTCGGAGGGGATGCCCTCGAGGGCGCGCGAGTGGGAAAAACCAGAAACGAGGAAGAGCAAGCAGCAAATTGTCAAAGCCGGATTACCTCCCACCTCTTTCGACCCACCGCAGCCTAATGCATAGAGACTTCTTCCCCCAGAGCCCAAGTCGATATTAAAAAATCGTCCTCACAAAGACTTTGAAGAGAGGACGGCATCTTAAAGGAGGGAAAAAAAAACTAGGTTCTTGGGACAGGAACAGAGGAAAGGCGAACAGAGGAAATCTCTCGACTGATACGAGCCGAACATACTTTCAAAAAAAGAAGGGACCGCGTCAAAAAGCCTAGGGAGAAAAAAAAATCCTCCACGGGAAGGGAAAACGAACAAGCCGCCCGATAGAAAAAACATAGGCCGAAACGAGCGAGGCCTCAAAAAAGGCGAAGTCTCTCCAGCCAGAACGGGAAATAAAATATAAACAGAACCCACTCCAAAGTATCGGGACAGAAAAAAGGAGTAAAAGCACAGCAACAGAGGATCACTAACTAAGGTCTCGGCGTCCCGAAAGAGAAACTGAAAAGAGGCAAGCCCCATCCGAAGAAGATGGGTGAGAACGTCCTTCCAGTGTAGCAATCGCATTTCGGAATCTGAGGGACAGACTTGAAGAATTTCGTCAAAGAGAAGTTGTTTATAACTCAAAAAGCCTACCATCGGAATGTAGGAGGTCCTATCAAGCAACGCCGTCCGAAAGGAACTGAGCGAAGGACTTGGTGCAGAAATCCTGGAAAAAAGTATAGCGCGCCGAAATCGCCTGCACGCAAAACCAGAGAGTCCCCAAAAATAGATAGCCCAAAAAAAACGGGTTTGTTAACAAGTTGGTGCACTGTTAACTAAGGACTGCGGATCTTGCAGGCGAGCTTAAACGTTTTCAAAAAAGATAGGAGGTATGAAACAAAGGAAGGAGGGTGTCTCAGGGTAGGTCTTCTTCACCGTGCTTGCGGAAAAAAAATTAGTGGTAGGCAAAGGGCCGGTGTTAACCCCCATGGGAAAGGAGAGTTGAAGAGGAAGGGGATGACTCTCTCATAGAAAGCGAAATGGATTGGGCCACAAGCAAGGAGGACATTGGAGGCTATGGCGGGAGTCAGTCAGCGTTGGCTCTGGGGGACGGAATCAATAATCTCCGACGAGACGTTAGGAGGGGATAGGCGAATCTTGGGGGCTTAGTCAAGTCACCCAAGGGAAAAGAGGCAATCGGCGGAGGGTCGAGGATGCCCACTACTCAGAGGAGAGAAGGATAATGGGAGGTTGAAGGGGGGGCATTCTCTACAATCATCGAGTGGAAAAAATCCGGGCAAGCAGGTGAGTGAAGCTTGGTTAGTTCTACTATGGAGTTGGGTAGAAGGGGGCTTGCGGGAGGGGGGGGCAAAGGAGGGGGTGGGGGCCGACAAGGTGGAGGCTCGACCAAGGTTTACATCTTGATCGGGTCTTACCCCGAAGAAAAGGAGGGTCAGGAAAGCCAACGAGTCTTTTAAAGCGCGCTGATGGAACGTCACAGAACGCTCTAAACAGATAACCGTAAGGGAAGGGAGAAAGAAACTCAGGAATGAGAATGCTTCGGGCGTCCCGAAAAAGAAATGAGTAGGATGCGACCCGGCATTCACAAATTGGGGGATAAGGAGAGGAAGAGGGGTAAAGAGAAAAGGACCCATCAGGCATGCACACCGCTGTCGGCAGGGGGACACAGGCCTCTACGGCGACACAAATCGGGGGGACTTTATTTGAGAAGGAACGCGAAAGGAGAGGAGGCCGGAGACTAAAGGGAATAACTTCTTATTCTCCCACCAAACATCGAGATCTGCAGTGGGAACTGGCTATTGCCCTTCTAGCGCGGAAGTGGCCCTAAAAAAGATGGCAAAAAGCACGAAGAAAAACAAGAAAAGCACTCTTCAAGAGGGGTTTTTATGACCAGACTTAACCCTAGGGAGGGCAAGCAACAGAAAGCGGGGAACACCAGGCCTGCCCAGGGGGAAAAGTGTCCAATCAAAGAAACGGCAGAAGGAGGAAGGGTCATGAAAAGAGGGCACTGGTGGCGACGGCGCCACCGGGGGAAATGGGCAGGGACGGGTGAACTGAAAGAAAAAACAAGGTAGGACACTGCAAGGTCGCAAGGGGTAACGAGACCGGACGAAAAAGGCTTCAATTATCCCTCTCTCAAAGGCAGGTCCCTCAAGTTCAGGGGGCAAGGGGGCAACAAGGGACTCAAAAGACAAAACACTCCAGGGGGGAGGGGAACCCAGGTCGCAGACAGGGTCACGATGAAAAGAATCGAAGACAAGGGAGATGTCTCCTAACCTGAGGCCTAGAAGAGATCACCGGAGCAGGAACAAGGGAAGGTTGGGGAGAGAAAGGGCGGACAGTCGAGCAACGCTGCGCGAAGCCGAAACGTGAAAGGAGACGAGCGATTGAGTCTCACGTTAGAGTCCCTGTTACCAGTTAGATATAGGGGAGGAACTGAGATATAAAATAGACTAGGGAATAAAAGGGGGGGAAGCCGCAAGCGGACACCGGAAGCGCTGCGATGTTTCGAGAAGTGTTCGAGAGGTCCCATCCCTCCAGTTAGGGGAGAAATCCAGGGCTTCCAAGGGGAGCTTAACCTTGGGGGAAAGGTAGGTAGGGTGCCCGGCTGGCAACTGGCCAACAGAGGTTAGAAGGAAGGGGCTTGCGGTATCAATCTTATTCAGCGGAGGGGGGAGGGACTCCAAAAAGGAGAAGGAGAAGGCCCTGGTAGTACCGCTACCGGGGATGAAACAAAAGGGGGGTGTTCCGAGAGCGGGAAATCAAGCCGAATTTCGGAGGGATCATAGATAAGGGACTGTCGGAGGCCTCAAGGAAAAAATTTTTGAGGGGGGGGGAGGGCGATGGTTTCCGTCTGGATCAGCGCATGAGGGAGCCGATTCAACAACCGGGAAAGCAAGCTACCTCCTGGGGGGTGCTGGAGGGAAACAAACAACTGAAATAGCGGTCTAAGGAGGGGACCGGAGTGAGTCGTGGAGCGTCCAGGGTCGTCTGAAACGTTGACCGGGGAGGAGACGATGCAAACCTTGGAGCTGTTAATTAAAAAAGGGAAATTGGAGAGGGGGCCCGTTGTTGTTTTCGGTCTACTTATTGAGGAAAACGTCATGACTGGGAACTGAAGAAGTAGGGGGGAAAGAGCAACTGGGATTGATAAACCAGCGGAGACTGCGGCCGGGGGGTGGGCAGGCACCGGTGGCTCAGTTGGTTGGGGGGTCCGTGAAGAAGGACTGAAGCAGGACCTGCAGTAGAGGTAAAGGAAAGGTTCCAAAAAGTGTGAAACGACCCGACGAAAATTGGTGACAGAAAGACTTGGTGTCGAGATGGTTATCATCAGGGAGAAGGGTCCCTTGGGGGGAAAGGGGGGTCCAAAAGCGCCGACAAGGAGTGGCAGTTGGGGAGAGACATCGAGGACCCCATTACCTTCCTGTATTATCGGGGGGTCCGCCCCAGTCGGCGTAAGACTGAATCGAGTTGTACTTTCTAAGGTAAAGACGAGGAAGAAAAAATGCGTGTTCGTCCGCGGAAATGGCAGGAAAAAGCGTGAAGAAGCAGAGGAAAAAAGGGTGTTCGTTGGCAGGGAAGACAGGGATTCGTTGGAAGCACGACGGGCCGGCAGGTGGCACACAGAGCGGCTAACGGGGCCAGGCAGGGAAAAGGGAGCTTAAAAAATTAGCAGGTGACATTCGGAACCTTTGAGATGCTGGGATGCTGGTGGAACGTACAGGCAGGGGGGCAAATCGTACCACCCGGCAGGCGAGTGAAGGATGGGGGGGCAAAAGTGGTCCCGTACGGGGCGCCCTCCGAGGACGGAAAGGGGGGAGGAGGCATCGGGGGGTTCGGGCGAAGCGCGCGCGCAACCTTTCTGGAGAAATAGCGATCCATGAACTGTTGGAGAGGACGGAGAAGATCAAGCAGATCTAAGGAAAAAAACGGAGGAGGATGAAGATATAGAGACAAAGGAAAACACAGTCACAAAAACAAGGAAGAAAGGGGATAGGAGAATCGGGACGAGGCCGCGATTCGAGAAAAACCCAAGCTCACAAATTGAAAAGGGAGAAGGGGGGACCAAAAGGGGAAAAGTGGAAAAAAAAAAAAAAGTTCTTCTTTACAGCTGCACAGGAGGGGAACAACAACCGCCTGAAGCCATAAGGCGCCGAAAGCGGACCCGCATCACACGAGAAGGGATAAGGCAGCCTCCCAAAAGGGCCAACCTCTAGCACCTTCACGGTAAAGAAATCAGACAAAGAAAAAAAAAAAATAACCCTGCAAAAACGTATAGATAGAAGAAAAGGCAAACATAGACAAACGCAATGAAACAATTAGGAGGCTTGAAAACGGCGGGAGAATGAAACGAAGGGAAGGGATTCAGGGACTGGAAGGGGGGAAATCATCTTGAAATGAACCGTTCTTCCAAAAGAAGTATACCCTCCGGGTGCCTGAGACCTAAAGATGCGTCTTCCCCAAGCAAAAAGAAATGAAACCCAGAGAAAAGGTTAAGACGGGGGAGTTTGCTGCAGGGAACAGAACCGGACACCCAACTCAGAAAAAAGAGGGCCAGCTGATAGTTGAAAAAAAGGGGACAAGAACGTAAGTGTAAAATCAGTGTTACAAAGATTTGTGGGGGCGAACAACTCACTCGTCCGGGAAAATGGCACGCAGCGTCCGCTAAAATCTACAAGGCAACCTCAAGACGCAGGAATGAAGTGGTAAAAAACCGGTGCCGGGGAAAAAAAGACGAAAGGGGTGGTCTACGAGACGACATGGCCGCAAAAAAAATAAGCGGGTAAAACTGGGTCAAGCACTATCTCGGAAAGGGACAGAAAATCAACGAGAGGGGGAAATCCGGGAAAACCGCCGCAAGGAATCTCCGAGGATCAGTGGAAAGGAAATCGAGGGGGGGACCAAAAAGGACAAACAACTAAACTCAGCCGTCAAAAGGAAGACCCATGGGCTTTTGGGGGGACCAAAGGGAAAAGGGGAAGGCGAAACATTCAGGAGACAATCCGACCCATGAAAGGGAGAAGAAAGGGAACCAAAGAAGAGCTCTAACTATCAAAGACGTCCAACGAGGGGGGAGGGGTATCCAACTCGGGGAAAAAGTATGAGAAAATGGGGAGAACGAAAAAAAGGCCAGAGGCACGCGAAAAGAGATCCTGGTGGAACAAGGGTCTGGAAACGAGCTAAACCTGACTCGGTCGTGGCTAAAAAACCAAAAACACAATGAAAGGCTTCAAGACTAATGACCCCGGAAGGGGGTTAATGGACGGAGAAAGACCGGACCCTTCCAACCACATTTAGTACTGAGGTCTGGCTCTGGGAAATGAGGCCCAATCTCGCGACTGAGAGGGTGGAAAAGACACAAACTGAGGCCGTAACAAAAGAAAAAGAAACGGGAAAAGAAAAAAGTCCAAAGCAAACTAAAAAAGGGAAGCTAGGGGCAACCAGTTTCTCTCTAGCGACGTTCCCGGTAGGAAAGGATGGCACCACAGGCAGCCAAGGAGAAAGCAGAGGAGAGGAACTAATGTAATGTATCAAAAAAAAATCTTTAGCCTGGAAACAGAATCGGGGCGGGGGGGTGGAACTAATTGGTGAGCGAGGGGTCTATAGAAGAATGAAGTGCGGGCGAAACCGATTACCGAACCAAAAAGCGCGCGCCAAATAGACTGAAAAGGACGAGCCAGGACTCAGGGAGATCAACCATGCAAAGGGGGGGAAATTGAGATAGATGGGGGGAACTGGGGAAAGGACGAAGGGAGGTAAACCGGGGCCAAACAAGAAGAGACTCAGGGGAAGAAAGCTTATCGATCGCGAAACATCAAGGACCTTCTGAAGGGAGGCAAAAGAAAGGAGCTGGTCTTTGGGCAAAACTACTAATCTGTTGGCGACGATCCCCAGACGAAGTCGGAAAAATCTGAAAAAACACAAGGGGGGAGGGGTGGGCCCACCGGCAGGTCGCGGAGTGTCGAATCCTGGTGCAAGAAAAAGGGAGGGGAGAGAACAACCACTGCTAAAGAGGGGATGACTTGCAAGAAGTGTTTGGGGAATTGCAACCGCGTGCAAAAGAAAGAGAGAGGGACCATGGAATGAATGGTGTGGAAGAAAAAAATAAAGCTGTGACCGGTAAAAGAAGAGGAAGGGGGAACTCAGCGCGAGACTTCTCCTCCGCGAACAACGAATCGTGACCGAAATAGAATGGCAGGGGGGGGACAGGGAAAAGGCCGACAAGGGATGCTGATCGGGGGAGAGAGAGCTTTGTCGCCCTGGCCGGTAAAGTGGTGGAACGCCCGTAAGATAAAGAACAGAAAGAGAAGTCAAGCAAAAAGGAAGAAATCTTAGCACTATTGTTTTTGATCAAAGGCCCGAAAGGGCAACGGGCAAGTGTCTGTGATATTCTTGGAAGGCAGAGGGGGGGACCTACACCTCTGCATGAGTGGGATCTAAACTACCAAGAGGGAAATCCTGTTTACGCAGAACCTTCTAGAAGAAAAGGAAATACTAGCCCAAACCATTGCTCCAACACTGAAAAAAAAAATTAAGGGAACACTTCTCATAACGGAAACAAACAGACCCGCAGCAGGCCAGGGGCAGAAGTCCAATGGCGTCGCGGGGGAAAAAAAAGGCCCGGAGAAAAGTGAGAACGGCGCTTCCATAAAATGAGACCAAATAGAGAACAGCCCTGCACAGAAGTCAGAAAGGCCAACGAAACACCAGATCTCCCGGCTAGAACGATAGGCAGGAAGGAATCTGCCCAAAAGGGCACTCGAGAGCCATCAAGCTAAGAAAAAGGGGGGTGGAAAAAAAACCGGGGAGGGAACGGGGCAAGGGAAAAAAAAAAGGGCGGATGAAAAGTGACAAAATAGAGAATAGGGTTAGACCTTAAAACGTCAGCGAGCGGGGCTCCGAGGAAAACGAATTGAGAAACAGAATTCGACCCAGGGACCGGTCAAAATATGGAACCGCTGAGAAATAGACACACATCATCGCAATCTCAACCTAAAAATTCCACACCCATCTAACTCAAAGAAAACCCACAACCCAAGTGTCGCCTACTGTTGGGGAGGGGACTCACCGGTTAGCGGCACCTTTCAGGATAGAATTGAAGGATGCTTCGGGCGAAAAAACAAAATTGTAAAGCAGGTCCATGCAGAAAGCTGTCGGGGCGCTGCCGGGTCACCAAACGAAGATGGGGGGACGGTGCCGGGTGAAAGACGCGGAAAGACTAAGTCCTTCGCGAAAAATGTGGGGGGGGGGGGAAACACTGCCACTGAAACAAGGAGATTCAGCGCTCAAGGAGAAAAAATAAAAAAGGGGGAAATATATGACGACGTCCCGGGTAGGTTCAAAAGTAGTCGAGGGAGTCTTTCATTCTTTGGCCACATCATGAAGAAGAGTTGGCAGGGAGGGGAGAGATGCGGGTGGAACCACACTCGGGAGAGACAGAAGAACGTTTGGTAACTAATCATCGGAAGTTCTCTAGGGGCCATCTCGTAGAGAGGCAAATCACAGGAAGGGTCCGGTGGATATTGGGGGGTTAGGAAGGTACTACTGGAAATTGCAGGTTAAAAAGGGAAATCGCAAGATGCCTCTTACAAAGAAGAAAAGGGTCTGTAGTTACTTTTTACACGACATCGTTCAAAAAGGACTGCCAAAGGCTCTGGAATAGACCAAAAGCAAGATGGGGGGGGACCGAAAAAAAAGAGCGGAGGCTAGAGATAACCTCAGGAAGGGCGGGATGTTCCTGGCTAGAAGAAATGGGTGAGAAAAAAGTCTCACCGCTCGCCTCGTTTCGAATGGAAAAAAGAGAAGAAAGCACATCTAGAGAAAGAAAGGGATGGAGGGGGCATTGAAAAGTACAAAGAATAGAGTCTGATGAACACTGATTGGACCTAAAAAAAAGTTTCTTCTAAGGCTGAGACATCTCAGCTGAAGAAAAAAGCGTCCTAAACCCCGAATAAAAGGGGAAGGAATATACCAGAAGGGAGACTTCATTATAGCTCGAGTTAGCTGCTCAAAAATCCCAGGGACAAAAGCTCTTCAAGAATTGGGGAAAAGCCAAAACCCTCTTATAAAAGGAGGGAGGGGAGACATCCGAGAAAGTGAACACAGCAATCTCCGCGCACCGGCGATAGACAACGACTGAACGCGTCTAGCCTAAAAAAGGGAAAGAAGGCGGGGGGAAACGGGTTTTCACTTACAACAACAAAAACTACACGATTAGAACACTTCAAGAAAGGGGCTGGGAGGTGAAAAAAGTGCGCTATGACGCGGTCAAAAAAAAGGGAAGCAGCGGAAAAAAGGAAAATTCTAAACACTTGATCTGGCCAAGGCGGCAACAAGAGGTGGAGAATCCTCACAGGAAATTTGGGGGAAAATGGAGGATACGAAACCACGGGAGACAAAATGCACGAGGGAAAAAGAGCTAAAAGGGAAAGGAGTGGCTGGGGGATTCACGCCAACAGGGAGTACTCAATAACCGTCGCTAAGGGCAACGGGTTTGGGAAATCACGCGACGAGCTCCAGAAAAAGGGGAGCAGGAAGAAAAAGAATGAAAGAACGGAGGGAAGAGAAGGATCTTTATCCTTATTATTATCGCGAAACCGCTGAGATGACCTATGGGACGAGTGAAGAAAAGAGGAGCTTAAAAAAGGTCGCGCTGTCATTTTGGATCTACTTGGAAAGAGGCAAATACGGAAGGGGACAGCAACTCAAACTCGAGCTTCCCCCAAAAAAACCTGTCCAAAAGGTAGTGAGGAAGGGACGTGCTGGATACCGAAGGGGAAACAAAACCTCGTTTAGAGGGGCAGAAGAAGGGAAGAAATTGGATCTGTCCGGAGGGGTCGCATTAGCGGGAGCCCTTAGGACGAGGATGAAAAAAAAAAATAAGGCTTTAAAAGTTGACGGGGACTAGAAAAGGTCTCCGTCAAGGGAGGCTTTGTACAACCTCGGGACTTTGAGTTGAAATGTTTATAGAGGGTGGCTGCGTGTTGAAAGGCGTGATCATCGGATGAAACACGGAATGGGGCGACCGCCTTACGGGCTTCTGCGTAACGACCGGTTCGGGTACGGCTGGAGGCAAAAGGAAACTCTGGGAGAAGTGTCCGAGCTTTAACGTTCCATCTCCGATTCAGGGGACTTGGAAGGGGGAAAGGGAAAAGGATTTGTTCCTCTTCCGGTCGACTCTACAAGTTGAGCGGGAGGGGAAAGGGGGGGTGGGTTTGGTAAAAAAAAGGGCTCAGGAGGGAATAAATCCCATAATTCTACTGTGTGGGGCCCGCAAGGGTACAGCGGCAGTTAACGGGGGGGGGGGGAAATTGGAATCAGAAAAGGTCTGGACACGCTGCAAAATCACTTGGGGAGTGGGAATTAGCAAAGGGGAAAAGTGAAAAAGGAAAAAGGACGAGGGTCAGGGGGGGGGAAATAAAATGATCCTTGTTCCCGGCGTGAAGAATAGTTGTGGACCAAAGAAACCAAAAAAATATCGGCACAACTCGCTCACGTCAAGAGGGAGTGGGGGCGGGGGGGAGTAATCATTAGGAAACCCACCCAACGGAGCCGGGTAGGGATAGGAGGAGACCGGTTCAGCCTCAACTAAGAGAGGGGAAGTACAGGCAGAAAGGGGAAACCGGGAAAACTCACAGGGGGGAGTCGGTTTGCTTTGCGGATTAGGCAGGGGATTAAAAGGACTAGCGGGTGGTTCCAGAAATTACAAGGGAGCGACGCGCTCGGGTCAAACTGTCACCAAAAGGGAGAAACTCGGGGGCTTAAAAGGGAAAGGGGGTCGGGGGGGAAAATAGGCTGCGCGAGTTACAGTCGGTATGCTTGCCGATGGGGGAGGCGGCCTTTGGGGGCGGAGAGCAATGGTTGGCGACAAAACTGCAAGACCAAAAGGAACATGCCTCACTTGGCTCATTCAGGAAGAGGCGGGACGATGGGAGGGAAGGGGGGGTGCAGGGACTGAAGGGAGCAAGCGCGCGTCCGGCTACGAGAATCGAAGGGGGCTGCTCATTAGATTACAAGTTTGACTCGTCTAGAAGAGCAAAGAGGAACTCAACAACAACAATGAAAAGGAAGGGGATCCAAACGATTCGGGAAAAGAAGAAAAAAAGAGGATTGGACTCTAACCTGAAGGTGCGACGTGCGCGTGCCGTGCAGGCTTGTAGGAGAAACCGCTGCCTCCCGCAGCCGTCCGCGCGAAATGGTAGTATTCAAAAAGGAAAAATCCCCGCTGGCCATAGAGGGAAGAGTGGTCAGGATTCGGGGGGATTTCAAAAAACCAACGGAACAGCCCATAAGCCAAAAGAAAGCTGCCGCATCACTACTACCCACTCGTCCTCTAAAAAATGAAAAGAAGAAAGGGAAAGGTCGAAAACCTTCCTGGGTAGGAGCCGTCCGCTCAGCGAAAAAAAGGTATATCGAGTCGAAAAAAACGCCATCTACCAGAGGAAACGCCGACGTCTTAGTTTTCACTTGACCTGGCTTAGGGGCCGCCTGTACAGTAGGAGGAGGACTTGAAAAGGAGAATATGGGATCGGCCCTAAAAATTTCTTAGCACGACGAAGAAAGAAAGTCGCCGGGGCTGCACCCAAATGCGATTTCAGTCACACCACGGAAACCAAAAGGAAAGACGGGGTTTTTGGCTATAAACTGGATTTCGGAACAAGAGAAAGATAAAAAAAAGAGAAAAAAACACCGTGGGTTCCTTCTGGGGACGCACCCTGGCGTGAAAGCAAGGGAAGGGGGACAACCAGAGGGGGGGGGAGTACTCACCAGAACGCCAGGCAGCTCGTGTAAGAAAAGGAGGAGGCAACCTCAACGACCAAAGGGAAACGGGACCAAGGTAAAGTCCAAAAGATTATGCAGGAAGGGGAAAGAGAACCTCAGAGAAAAGGGGCCAGAAAAAAGCTTCAATGAGTCGTCGACAGGGGCAGCGAACAAAAAAAACGCTATGTACTCCTCCGTGGGACTTGGCACGGTCGCCGCAGAATTCAAGCTGGGACCAGCAAGCACTACAAGCTTAACATATGATAAAAAAAAAGAAAAGGTGGGACAAGGGGGGGGTGGGAAACTCATCAAAAGACCGTGTCACTGGTAAGTATGAGATAAGACTGAGAAAAAGACGAAAAAAAAAGCAAAATTAAAAGC
>Ga0179593_1436402_pt1 | contig 19157 bp, 20 predicted proteins | sample CZODoug2_1_08_16_FD_185931 | JGI IMG/M metagenome (GOLD analysis project Ga0179593, IMG submission 185931) | Vadose zone soil fungal communities from Angelo Coast Range Reserve, California, USA - CZODoug2_1_08_16fungal (PacBio error correction) | ecosystem: Environmental > Terrestrial > Soil >...
CGGAGAGGAGGGGGCAAAAGTGGGGGGGAGAGCGGGGGAAAAAGGGGGTGGTCCGGCCTCATAAATAAGAAAATTGCCGGGACGGGATAAAAATTAGCTTAAAATAGAAAGGAGGGGGGGAGAAGGAGACGTCGAGAAATCGTTAGGAAAAAGAGCGGGTTAATAGTAAAACCGAACCGCATACCCACTAGAAACCTGGTTGACAAAAGTGGATGAGCCCCTCTATGAAAATTGTGGAAGGAATGGGGGGGGAAGGTGTGCTGAGTTCTGCAAAAAAAAAAAAATTAGCGAAGTCGCCGAAATTCAATCCTAATTCGAGAACAGGGGGGGGGAAAAAAGGTTGGCCACCCTGTTGTAGGGAAAAAGGGGGGAACTGGAAACGGTTCACAGGGAACCAAAAAGAGGGAGGGCATTAGTAAAACTTCAAAGGGCCTTATAGTCAATATTAGCAAGACAAAAAGGGGGGGGGATGACCGACAAAAAAAAGACTTGATGGGGAAGAAAAAAAAGGGGGGACCAATGGCAGAGGAATTAGTGAAAAAGGCAAATGTCCAATAGAGAAAACAAGGATTTACAACACAGGGAGGGGGGTACGGGACCTTGCATGAAAAGTATTTGGGAAAGGGTGACAATTGAGCAGTGGGGCATTAAGGTAAAAGTGAACAACAAGACACTTCCAGGGTCAGGGGCTCCGCACAAGAGGAAAGGTCGAGGGACCGAACCAGAAAAAAAACACCACAAGGACTGGCAAAAACAATGGGGACATCTAAACTACCGGAAAAAAATGTAAAAAAACTTTCCCAGAAACGGAGAAAAAAGAAGAGTCAGAAGCCTCCCCAAAAGAACGACGACAAAAAAAAAAGACTGAACTCGGTTCTCTTACAACGAGGGGAAACCAAGGGGGATAACTAAGAAGAGAACCGGATAGGGGAGGGCGGAGGAAGAACACGCAAAAAAAAGCGTTGACCGAGTCAGTACAATGAAAAAACTTAGGGGCCATCACCAAGGAAAGGAAAATCAGCCCTCGTAAAGCAAGAATAAAGGAGGGGAGAAGCACGATTGGATGTCACGCTCTCCCGTGTGAACTAAAGACGTGGGAAGAACACCGACTGGCACGAATCACGCAAATACCTGCCAACAGGAGAAGGGGGAGGCGAGTCCATCAAAAAAAGGCCAACAGGGGAGAAAAAAAAGGAGAAAACACGGCCGAGGCGACAAAAGAAAAAACTTTTCGGCGTGTGTTTAGAGTCCTACGTCAGGGGGGAGAAGGGTTGTCAGAGAGTCGAAAAAAAGAGGGTCGTCAAGAAAAAAAACTCCAAAGCTTGGAATGGTCCGCCCGTGCGCAAAAAGGGTCAACACCTGGGCACACGCCACCAAAAGAAAAAGTTCGGCCAGTCCCCAGGCCCCATAAAGCATTAAGGGGGGAGGAGGCGAAGGAGACGACCACCGGAAAAAAGAAACAATGGGGAAGAGTGCATCAAAAAAAGGCCACTCGGGATAGATGCCGGCCCGGCGTACCGGAACAGGAGGGGGGGGGCCTTGAAGGAAAGGAACTAAGGAAACACTGGCGGACAAAGGATTCTAGTTGGGACCCCAAAACTGCTAGAAAAAAAAACCTTCTTGCAACAAATAAAATCCATACAGTCCCCATCCAATCATAAAAAAGAGGGTGACGGAAGCAAATCAAACTATGAAAGCATCCGAAAAAAGAAAGCAGTGGACCCTACGGGCTTCAAAAAATAAGGAAAAGGATCAGAAAAAAAAGCTCACCCCGACAAGAGGCCTTAAAAACAACAAAAAAACTGATGAGAATTAAAGAGAGAGGGGAGGTGTGACGGGGAGCGGCGTGAAAAGAGTTGGGTTAAGAGGGTATTTTCAAAAAAAGGAAATGGCCCTTTTAAGGAAAGGACCCGGTTCCGCGGGTCCCGACTCAGGGGAGGTAAGAGGTTTGATGGGGGAAGCGGAAACCAACGAAGTTTGCTAAAAAAAAGTTAAACGAAAAAAAGATCTAGTGCTTCCAACGGTTGTTTGGGTGATCATCACCAGAGGGGGGAACCAAAAGGTTAGCAGTAGGGGGGTAGCAAAAACGGTTTGCAGGGAAGAAAACTTCTTGAGAAGAAAAAAAAGGAAGATTTTCAAACCTGGTTACATAAACCTTCCTCCGTCCTCGATCTTTGGGGGTCAGGGGGGGAGGAAGCGGAAGATTTGGAGGTCGGAGGGGAGAGGGAGCTGCTAAGTTAGAAATCTGCTCGCAAAAAGGGTCAAAAAAAAGTCCCTGAGCAGCCTTTCACGGTGGGGGGGGAATCCAATAGGACTTTCAGCGGGCAAAAGGGCAGTTTATCCCGTTCGAATCGAATTGGATTTGAAGGATAGTTCTGGATTACTAACTTGAGAACTGAGAAAAAAAAAGACAGAAAAAGTAGGACTTGGCTAAACGCCCGTTACTTTCACCAGGGGGGGGGTGCGAAAAAGGGGGTTTGTTTAGGGGGGTTGCTTTTCGGATTCATGGGGTTGTAAGACGGGGGCTTTTGTGGGCTTGACTTTGAGTTGTGAGGGGGAAGGGGTTTGGGAAAGTAAAGACAAGGGGAGGGCCAAGAAGAAACGAAAAAAGACGGCCGTTTTCGCAGAAGCATCAGTCGTCGCGGGCTGGATCCCTAAACTGCGTGGGAGGGCAAAAAAAAAAAAGTTGCTGGGAAAGCGGAAGAGGGGGGGGGGCGGAGACTGGTCGCGAAAACAAATCCTAACGTCTGTTTCCTCTTGAGTTGAAAAGACTGGCGGGAGGAGTGGGGTACAGGAAGCAAAGAGGCAGAAATGTCCGAAAAAGACGCAAAGTGAGAGCGGTGCGAAAGAACGTATAGGCGCCGTGCGCCATAGGGGTTTGTACTGGGGGGGGGAAAGGGAGGGGACAAGCGTTGCTGTTGACACCAGTGGGACAGAACTGGGGGCCTTTCTTACAAAAGTCACACCTCCAAGGGGACAACTTGGGGGGGAGACGATAAGGGAAAAAAGGGAAAGGCATGGGGGCTGCCTGGAGTGACTTCCCCGAACATGGAACGGCCACCATTTGGGAAAAGGGAAATAATTGATGTCAGCAAAGGAAGGTGGGGAAAAGAGGTCGGGGGGTTCAAAGTCGGGGAAAATTTTGTGGGAAACAGGGGTCCTTTCTACAAAATTTAACGGCAAACGACAGGAAGAGAAAAAGGGAAACCTTTTGTCATGAACACGAAAATGTGGGTTCAAAACGCGCCCAAAAAGGGGGGGGGGAAGTAAGGATTGTCCAAAGGAGAGGGAAAAGTATATTAAGAAAAGAGGGGCCAAAAAGGGAAGGAAGACCGAACGGCGCGACCCAATAACAAGGCCTTCCCAAAAGGGGAAAGGAAGAGAAAAAATTCCTTAAGAAACTGTGAAAAAGGGGGGAGGGGACTTGGGGGAATAGAGAAAGCGATCAACAATTCCAAAAAGATGGGCCAAATCACCGCCTGATTAGTAAACAGTCTGGGATATGAAGTGGATCAAAAAAGGACACCGATATTGGTCGAAATGGTTAAAAAACGATGCTCATTCTTTTTTTATCCGGCGACTTAGCAACAGCCTGGTTGAAATAAACCAGAGTTGTTAAAAACGAAACTTGGCAAAAACCCCCCCCCAGCATAATTGCAACGTATAATGTGGGGAAAGGGGAAAACCAAACAACAAAATAAAAAAAAAAACTAAAATGATCTAAAAGAACATAGGTAGAGAATAAATGTGACGGAAGATAAGGATCGCATTTCCTCAGTAAGGTGGAGTGGATTACTAAAACCAAAAAAAAGAGTCTGGGAAGAGGTGGGAGAGACCATTTGCAATAAAAATACACAGGGAAGGGGTATAGAAGACCCTGAAGATGAAGACGGTGACAAAAAAACGAGGCACGGATCAAGGTCCGGCCAGGTAGGGCTGCCAGGGCGTAAATCGTAGGATTGAGGGACAGACCTGGGAAAAGGATAAAACCGGACATGTTGCGAGTCCCAATCAACTTGTGGACAACAAAAAATCTAATCGGGGTTAATGAACAGACGTCAAACAAACCGACGACCATATGGGAACTGGGTTTCCGAAAACAAAACCAAGCGCGGCAAGAAAATCTAGGATCTGCCGCTGGGGTGGGCACTTGGTGCAGACAAGACCTCAGACTAAGTATCTTCGGTATTTGAGTACTGAGGGGGAAAAGAAGCGAAAACAGCCCAGTATAATAGGATTTCGGGCACGAAACGGGGGGGGGGGGGGGGACCTACATCATAACAGAGAATCCACCCGAGAAGGGGCCAGGTGGAGGGTGCCGAACGCCAAAATACGAGAATGAATATCGCCTTACTGGAACAACGGAATTGGGCGGAACGGCATGAGAGGGTATAGTTAATCGTAAAACACGGGAGGCAAAACGAAAAGTTTTTTCCAGGACCATCTGGATATTAGTTCTTCTAATCCTTAGGGACCGAAAAAGTACGTGGTGGGGGGGGTACTCCTATAAAGGGGGGGTTGGGCAGGATGTGGTACGGGGGGGTAAGTTTCGGTATTGATTTGGGAGAGGGGGGGGGAGAAAGTGAGCCTCTATCTCGCGTGTTGAACGGTGCTCGAGATTTTGAGGGGGTGAAGAATGGTTCGAAAGAATCACCACACTAAGGAAAGGAATTACGTGTCTGAGAGGGGGGAAGGAAAATAACCATCTGGGGAAACTGAAGGCAACTCCGTCCTCCTGAAGAGTGAGGGGGAAGGTCCCACATTAAAGAAATGAGGGTTCTAAAATCGTCCTCTGGTGGGCCCTTGCTCAGAAGTTTGGCGCGGCGGAAAGGATTGGTACAGTACAAAAACCAACGAGCTAAAGAGGCAGAAAACCCATTTACCTGGCGGTTCTGCCTCAACCGACTGCGGCATGTACGCTATTTACAGAGTGTCCATGAGCTGGGGAATAAGAATTTCAGGTGGCGGGGTTCCAAAATGATAAGAATAAAATCTGTACCTCGGCTTTACGGTTAGTGTTTTATCTTCTTTACTAAAGAAATCAACAAAACTTAGGATAGGTAAAATATATAGAAAAATATCGGGTCTACCAAAAAAACTCTTTCTTTCAGTAATATTATCACACATGCCCACGCCCCAAGAAAGCTTATAAGCGGAAGCACCTCAAACTGACTAAAAAGAAGTGCTGCATGGAAAATCTCGACCACACAGGAAGACCATCTTTTGTGAGGTTTCCCAGGGGAGACAAAACTCTGGAAAATGAAATCCTCTCCCCGGGTAGAACCGGACCAACATAAAATGCAAAAAGAAAACTTAGTCGCCACTGGCCGGTTAAGAAAAACGCCCCTCAAGACTGCCAACTACTGTCAGACTTTAACCGGGTTTTCTCAATGAAAATTAAGGCTGTCGGAGGACACTGTGAAGAATTAACGCAACGGAGCACGGAAATCTCAGAAAAAAAAACCAACTACTCAAACCTAACGTTATGAGCTCGCAACCTTTCGAAACTATAATTGGGACAAACCGAAGAAACAACAGCAGATGAGTCCATACGCAAAAAGAATCAGCAAAACGGACACAAACAAAAAAATACTCTTTGAGGTTCCTCTGACTGAGCCTCACCACATAAAACGGGCGCGCCTTTAGGGGCCTTCAGGAAAACCAATCACAGCCACGCATTGGCATACTTGGTAAAGATACCCACTAGACTGCCATGTGAAAAAAAAGCGTGTCAGTCGGAGAAGGATGGGGGTCCGACGTGATGAATGCATGGGGGGGAGTCTCCAATAACGTCTATTTATGTATGATCCCTTAAAGTGTCAAAATGGAACCGTTTTGCCTGCAATGGGGGGAAGATACTCTGTAAAGGCGTCCGCTAAACGTCGCCATTGCGGGAAAACATGCAAAGGGGCGGGTCCATGTTCCGTAAACGCAGAAGAGTTCTGTGGAGCAAAGAGAAAGAGAACTGGTTCGAGGGGGGGGGGGAGCGGCGGTAGCAGGGGGAAAGAGGAAAAAAATCTAGGAGTAGGCAGTTAACGCAAAACAAGAAGAAGGGGAAGGAGCAAAAAAACGGCGGACGAGTGCACGACGCGGGGTGAAATGAGCATAAGAAAGAAATCGTACGGACGAAAAAGACGAGTTGCAACCCGATGCCGGGAGGATAGCCGGAGCCCATAGAGGGTGGGGGGAGACATTGGGGTCTGCAAATACACTTTCCCTAAAAAAAGTTACTGGGGGGGGGGGTGGGAAGTAAGGCACCAGACGTAATTCTCAGAATAACGACTCTAACATTCCCCCGGGGAGGAAGTCAGTTCTGCCAGCAAGCCGCGCGTGGGGGGATGGGTGGTCTGCCGAAAAATTATCTATGCCAGCTTGGGGGTAAAGGTGAATTTTCTAACTACAGTTTCCGGAGGCCAATCATTTCAACATCTCATCCTTCAGAAAGACCCGACAAAATTACTCATCAAATGTCGAAATGTAAACTGGGGACCGTAGAAGACCAGAAGTGGGTGGAAAAAAGCAGGGGGTTCAAAGCCGGTGGTGTCGAAATGGGTCACAGAGGGGAATCCGATGACAAAAGCATTTTGGGGCCCAGGTGAAAAAAAGAGTTTTTCGGTAAAAAAGGCCTTCAGACGGTACCGGAGAGTTAAGTCCGGGACGGAATGAAGGAAATCCCATTTGAGGGTTAAGGAGGTAAAAAGGAAGGAACAAGGCTAGCCCACCCATACCTTGTGTGCACTCCCCCAACGTCAAAAGAGGAAATCTGGTAAGGGGAAACGGGGGGGAAAAAATGGCGATCACTGTGTTTGGACGGGCCATGGTTAGACAAGGGTATTAAATGAATGGTTTTGTGAAGACCCACGAATGGCCGTAAGTTGGCCTTTACAAACTAAGTGAGAGGCATTTCACGCCTAGTCAGAGGCCCGTTTGAATGGGACCCTGGTAAAAAAAAAAAAAACCGGATCAGAGAGGCTCCTGGAGAGCGACAAAAGCTTGCGCGGTGAGAATTGACAAAATGTGGTAGCATGCGAAACTGCAGTGGAATGAACCAACGCCAAGTCGCGGACGGTGGGAAGAAACGAAAGGGCACATGCTAGTGGTTCATAAACACCGGCACGGAAAGAGAATCATTTGTTTTTCGCTGGGCAAGTGAAGGGTGAATTGGGGAACAACGAGGGCAGACAAGCCCGAGTCTTATCAAAACCCTACAGAATACCAGCAATCGGGGGCGGGCAGAGGAGGTGGGACGGCCATCGCCCGGACGAAGGCTGTAGTGGGGCATGTAAACGTGCTCGACGGCATGAAGAGTGATTAACCAAATCAGTTCAAGGCAATGGTTACGGATTCTGACGACCTAGTGTCAGAATTGTCTCAAACCAGTAGGGCGAGTTGAAGGATAAAAAAAAAAGCATAAGCCAGGGAAGGTTGACCTTGACATTCAGGCAAGTGAGGCAAGGTTCGGTTAACGGAGAAAAGGAAGAAGAGGAGGGGGCCGGGAATGAACGTAAAGCGTTGAGAGGGGCAGTGATAACGAATTGCGGAGGGAGGAGGGGTTGGAAAAGAAAAGTGGTGTACCGGGAACAGATCAGCACCATAAACGGAGAGACCGGAAAAAAGAAGAGGATGGGGAAAAAGTGAGATACGACGGGGAAAGAAAAAGGGCGGTAGGTGGAACAGGGGGAAGATCGGTAGAGTAGAGGCAAAGAAAGTGGTGACAGGAGATGGGAATTGAAGAAGGAAGGGAGTAAGGAGAGACGGGGCGGAGTCGAAAGACGAACGGTTGGGGAGGGGCGCTGTCGAGGGGGAAAAATAGAGTGGAGTTAGGGGAAGGGAAGGTGGGAGGCACGCGAGTCATAAGAGGTCGAGGTGCGAGAAGGGGAGAACAAATATGGCACCTCTGGAACATCGAGCAAATGGCCACTGGTAAAAAGGGGGGGTGGAAAAACCGACGAAGTCAGGAGGGAGGCCCGAACGATGGAAAACAAATCGAGTTAACCAGGAAAGCATGCGGGGAACAGGGGGCAGGCGGGTAGAATGAATGGGCAAACGAGGATACTGTGATGGGGCCTGGGTCGGTATGCGGGGGGGGTGGAGGGGGGAGATCAAAGGAGGACGGTGCCTAGGAAAAAAAAAATAAAGGGAACCCGTCTCAAACGGAGGAAAAGGAGGGAAAAACCACAAGCGTGAAGCATTCCCCCACAGATCTATCCGATGAAGGCAAATAAAAGGGAATTAAAAATCAAAAGAGCCCAAGAGAGATCCACAGAGGAAGAGGACAGACCAAGAGCCGGGCAAGATAGAAAAAAGGAACAGTGCAACGAGGGAGAAGCGAGCCCCAGCGCCAATCGGGGGAAGCAAATCCACCTCCAAAATGGCTTAACCAAGAAACGACACAGGTAAGAGGAACCAACCCAGAGAGCCCGTCAAAAAGGGGGTCACCTAAGCAATAAGGTAAAATACACGAGAGGGAGGGGCAACATACAGGGAGGAGGAGGGAGGCAGGACGATGGATAAATAGTGGGGGGGTAGGGAAAACAAAAGAGGAAAAGAGAGGGGAGCAGCCTTAAGAACTTATCATAGTGGGTCGCCATATCTGCCATTTAAATCCGATCCTAGAAAACGAAACACGACACGTAAATCAAACCAAAGAACAACGGAAGCCATCTCCAAAAAGAATGTGTCCCAGTTAAAAAATGCCCTAGTCGCAAAAAAAAACACCTGAACAACCCGACGAACAGACAAAAAAACCAGCCGGCCGGAGTGGGGCGGAAGAAACCGTTCAGGGTGTACTGTAGGACCAGTAGGGTATCCTGGGAATAGTGTCCATTTCAAGCCAGCGAACATTTCACAATGAACCAACTGCAAACGCTTTCTATGTCCCGCCTGTGAAATGAGGATGCCCAACAAGAGGGGCGCCAACGGCTGCCAGGCGGCATCCCTCCGTCACAGGAAAAAAATTGGACTGCACACCGTTTACTGACAGCGAACACGCATACCGTTGAAAAAATTAAAATCCAGATCCACTCAAAAGATCTAAACAGGACAAGATAGCCGGAGGGACTCAATATTTTTCAAAACATCGAAAAAACTGCAGGGGGTCCTAATCCAAGCCCGTTGGCTGTAATTTACATGTACACAAAAAAAGGCACGAAAAAACGGATGAGAAGAACCTGTTGCACGCTCAAAAACCCAAGGGTTGCTCGGTTCTCCCTCCAAAAGGGTTGCAGCGAAATCACAACCCGGATTCCGGAGAAAAACCGTCAAGCCAGGGAAATGTGTCCAGAAAAAAAACTTGCCCTGCACATATCTAACCGTAACCCGAAAAAGACTGAAGACAGGCGCATGAAACAAAAAAACTTCCATAAGATATCGACGGAAAAAAAAACTTATTCTTCAAACTCGACATTTGGGCCTTTTTGGGAAACCGTCCAAACGGAGGGTTGGCGGTCCACCAAAGGTTCGATATTGGACCTGGGTTGACACTTGAGAATCGGCACTTGCCCCCTCTTGGGATTAAGTCACATCTTTGATTTAAGCACCCCGCGGTTTTGGCCGGAGGGCCCCCCGGGGGGGCGGCGTAGTGAGGGGGGCGAAGCAGGTTTTTGTTGGTCAAAACAGGGGGGGGGGTTGGGACGGTCCACGCAAGGGGAACCGCTGAATGATTGGCCCGGCCGGGGCACCGAAAAAAGCTTGACCGCACCCGGCCCGATTGCAAAATCTGTGTTACCGGGGGGCTCACAAAGGCAACTGGAGCTTCAAGTCGAGGAACATTCTTCCTGCATTCCTCGGGGTACTAGTGACTTGCTAAATGAGGGGGACCGACACGGTGCGAAAAACCGGTGGCCGACGAGGAGACAAGCAGTGTAATGAAGAAACAAATCAGCCAAATCCTTGTCTTACGTGTCTTACAATCAAGAAGAGTAAAAAACTGGAGCAAAACAAAAAAAGAAAAATTCCGAGAAGACTTCGCCTGCCGTTAGGGAAGATGGAAAGGGGAAAAGCGGAGGTCCCGGGTGTCGGCCGATCCAAAGTCCGCATGGGGCGTCCTGTGGACCAGTTGTTGGCCTTTGGGTGTGGAAACTACTGGGGGGGGAGATACGTGAAGATTTGGTGGCTTGGAGTTCTGTGTCTTGGGTTTTTACTAAGTCATAGGGGTCGACCAGGTGAGACGGTGTGGAAATCACAATATTACAGTTCAACCAAGTAATCGGCCCCTGTTCATAATGCCATCCGGCATGACAGATTTGGCAAGGATTGGAGGGAAGGGGGCATTGTGAAGGTCGGACGCGCTCAACTTAGAACGACATTTGCGAGGTATTGTAGGAGGAAGTAAATGGCATTAAATCCGGCGAGGGGGATCAGAGTGATTGGTGGAGGGGGTGGCAGGGATTTACGGGGAAGAGTAATGGCTGGTCAAGAGATTGAGAGCGAAAAGACGAGGAGAACGGGGGGGGCGGAATGATGGGAAGGGAGAATGGGTTGAAAGATGTAGAGTAGGGAAGTAGAGGGGGGGGAAGGGGGGGAAACGGGGAGGGAAAAGGTGGAGAAGGACCAAACAACGAAAAAGAGGGGTGGCTCAGGGGCAAGGAGGGGTGTGCATGGAGGAATTACATGGATGTAACAGAAGGGATAAATAAGGAGAGGGGAACGGGGGAGAAGGATAGGAGGAGCAAGGGCAGCTGGCCATAGGGAGTGGGAACAAATAGGAGCCGGGGCGACATGGGGGAACTTGATAGAGAAAGTCAACGGGGAGGGGGGGTTGACAGCGAGTAAAAAGAGTTGGGAAAATTGTAGATGAAGCCTGAAGCCGCCGTAGGGGAAGGAGTGGTGTGGGGAGAGCGAGAGAAGATGTCAGTGTGTAAAGAGAAAGATAACCAGGATTGGTTGTGCCAATGATTGGGTCGGCGAGGAATGGACAAAAGTTAACCGGGGTGTGAATACGAGCAGCATGACTGGCGGGCTAGGAAAGGGAGGTTGTAGGAGAGGGATCGACCTACACGCATGGGGAAGTCGAAGGAAGGAAGGCGAGAGGGCTGGGAGGGGAGAGCAGGCATGGGAAGCTGGGGTGGGGTGTGTAAAAGTTAGGGCTAGCAGTGAGAAGGGTAAGCGAGAGCAGCGTGGTGCAAGGAAGGAAAACCCGGAAGTGTAGCAGGGGTTAGGCCGGTGGGGAAAAAGGTACTGCAGAGAACAGACGTGGTCCTTACTGGACGGGGATGAGGAAAAAGTGGCAGTTAGTCAGGAAGAAAATCGGGAACAGGAAGGAGGAAAGAGTGAGAAATAATGTTATAAGAGAAAGAAGGATCACAAGACAGGTCAAAAGACTAGAAGGCATGTGTAACCAAACCCAAAAGCAAACTACAAACATAGGGGGGTGAAGTGTGTTTTTAATCGGGTCTAAGGTTTGAGGTGAGGAGCGGAGGGCGAGGTTCTGCGGTGAGGGTACACCCTGCAGTCAAAACCGGAATAGGGATTCCCTCGGTGGGATCTGGGCGTCCCGGATCATAGTCAAGAAAGAAGACGTGATGGGGTTTCAGGCACAACGGGAAGCCATGTTGTTTCTGGCGTAATGGTTAGGGTTAGGACGCAGGAATGAGGGCCACGAAAAACAAAGAAATAGCGAATAAACTGGGGGGAAACGAAAGTCATAACAGAGCGTTGAAAGCCTCAGGTTTCACTCGGAAAAAATAAAAAACAGGGGTATTAACATCTTAAAAAAAAGTAAAAAAGGCCATACAAACCAAAAAGGGGAAAAGGGGGCGGGGCCAAATTTTTCCGGGGGGTCCCCCCAGGCAGGGCAAAAACGTGAGTTTGACGGCCAAACGACCCAAAAAATGGGGCTCTATTGGGACGGTCAGCCCCGAAAAGGAGACAGATAGAAAGACAAGCTTGGCATCAAAACCAAAACCGTGGGAAAAGGGCGAAACGCATCCCTTTACCGTCTCATGACATGGAACACAATAAAGGGTTTCAGTTCTCTAATGGGTGCTTGATCGAAGAAGCGCCCTTACCACAGATGAACGCAGCCATCTGAAAGAGAGAAACCACGGACCTTAACCTGCTCACACTGGATCCTTTCAACCAGTCCCCAATCGTGGTGGGCGACCATGGGTCGCGGAGAGCTCATGATGCTGGGGGGTCACTGTTCCCGGTTTGAAAAAGAACGAGGCTTAAAGGTAAGGTCGGGGTCAGGGAAGAGTAAATAGGCATCATTCTGGACGACCGAAACCCCCCAATCTAGGGGCAGCATGAAAGGGGGCAAGCTTTCATTAAAGAAATGAGTCTCAGACGATGATAGTATTACCGCATTGGAGAAGGAAAGGGGGTGGAGAAAAAACCGATGGTCGTGTGAAAAAAGTATTTGAAGATACAATTCACTCGAAGAAATCTATTATTTCGAGAAAAGAACGCCGGGGCGGAAAATAGAGGTGCAAAAACCGCTAATAACAAATTCCCAGCAGAACGGTCAAATTCGAAAATCGCCCAAAGGAAAGGGAAAATGATCTAGGGGGGAAGAAAAACTTTTCTGACATGAACATCAGGTGGGATTCAACCCTCACCTAAGACGAAAAGGAGGAGCAGGGAAGCTCTTACACCTGGGGCAAACTGTCCCGCCTACTCCGACATAAAACCAGAGCATTTAAAAAAAAAAAAAAAAAAGGGGGGGGGGTTTGGCGACCGAAACAGATGTCTAACGACGGGAGGGCTTCCTGTACCAAAGGCAGTTTTTAAGGGGGTCAATGGAGGGGATACATTTACAACTGACCCTGCATCCCCGAATGGTCCGAGTTCTGATGAGTACAGGAAGACCACCGTCGAAAAGTTACAGGGCGGCCAAGTATAGATTCATCGTTGATTGGGGGGGGACGCGCCTCATGTAAGTACTACCGGGGTTTATGACTGAAGACCGAGCCGAGGTCCGAAAAAACAAGGAAACATCTTGGTTCTTACCCCGGCCTGATGTCCCAAGAGGTTCATCATGTGATCAGGGTGGGGTAAATTGCAGTCAACAGCGCAGGGGGAAAGGAAGCCGAACACGAGAAGCCGCGGTAGGGTTTTTCTTCCATCTAACGCCAAAGGGCGGACTGGATTTTGAGGGGGGGTCACGCAAAAAAGGAAGGGAGTTGTGGAAAGGTACCGCAAATCCGTGCTGAGCACGAAAAAAAAGGTTTTTTGTTGGGGGTCCAACATTGATCGGAACAGGGGAACGAGAGTCGGAAACCGCCAGGGAGGAGGGGGAGGGGGTCAGTCGGTTTTCGTGCACGCCGTGGGGTGTTGGGGCGAAGTCCAAATGAGACAGGGGCATGGACCAAAATGTGCTCGGCTAGAGTTTGAAGGAAAGGCGAAAAAAAAGCTCCGCACGGGGAAATAAGCTTTCAAAACTCAACCTGGCAGGGAAACTGCAGTTTTCACTGTAACAACGATGACGCACTGGCGGGCGTTGAGGGGGATTTTAAGAGGGCGGAGTCCAGGGCCATATGGAAAACCGCAGAAAGAAGAAAAACAAGGGGGGGAGATAATGGAAGGTCATGGCTTGTCAAACCCTGAAAAAAGCACACCCGTCAGCGCGAAAGGCCATTTCGCAGGAATAATATTTGGCAGCTGAGGGCTCACCTAAAGCGAAAAAGGGCTCCTTTGTAAACTCAAATGGAGGTTTATTGCTATGTCAAAGCACCAAAAAAAACGGATGAGAAAAAGGAAAAAAAGAGAGAGAAAGAAAAGCCCTTGTACAGCCAGCTTTCTATACTAAGCCTGAAAACCAAAAGTAAATAAAAAATGTCAAAGCACGGCAGGGCCTCGTAAAAGAAAGCGAAATTCTTGATAAAGGTGAAACCGGGGGAGCCAGTCAATTCATTGGTTTTGGGAGTTTGGAAGCGGTCCCCCACAAAGAGGGGGGGGCCTCACTCCCAGCAAGGCCGACGCCCCGGCAACAGAGGGAGAAAGAGGAGTCACACGACAATCTGCCTGGAAAAAAACTAAAAAAGGCCACTCAGCGGCTGAAGAAGGGGAGGGAATTCGTAAACCAAAAGCGCTGTCGGCCGAAGGGAGCAAACTGCTGCTTCCTACCAGGTGGGAAATCTCCAAAATCAAAGTCTAGACCAGCCGACCGCACGACGATCCGAACCAGTAAAAAAAAAACTATCCAGTTGAAAATATCTGAACGAATCAAACTGGAGAAGGGGGGACATCGCACTAAAATCGCTCGGTACCAAATCTTTCGACGGCTACGAAAAAAGTACCACCGGAAAAAGCGATGGCGTGAGATGGAACCAAAAGCCCACTGGAGGGGGTGAAAATAAGAATACAGAATGAGGTGACGCGGACTCGTGCCCCAAAAAAAAAACAAAAAGAACAGGAACGATGTAGCACGGGGTGCGTGGGGCCTTCGTCAACTTTATTATGGGTAGGGACGAAACAAAGGTCGGAAAGAGCAGATATCCCGGGCGGTCGGTTCTTTTTCCAAGAAAAGATCAATGAAATGGCGAAAAGCGCAAGTAAGGGGCAACCCACCCTGCAGGAGGGTCTTTCCATCCAGAGTTACAATCTAATAGTACTAGTGGTTAAAAAATAACGCGGTTGTGGAAAAAACCAAAAGGGGGAAAGGACATCTTATAAATCTGACCGGAAAAAAAAAGGCCCCGGGGAGACGCAAAAAGGTAAGACATCCATATCCGAAAAGTATAGCAGGGCAAGATACAAATAATTTTGCTTCGGGGCGCAATCGCAGGTAATCGGGCTATTGATCCGGCCCTTTCGTATAATAGGTATCGAGAGGTTGTGTCACGAGATGGCAAGGCAAACAGCGATCCCGGAAGGCGTATCTGTCGTTAAGGTTCGAGAACGCGTGCAACGAAAATTTTGGATTCACATCCACTAATTCGTAGAAAAAAGGGTCTCGACTCTGAAGAAATGGAGCAGGTGAATGGGTTGGAGACGTGCACAACCAAAGGGCACAAAACCCTCGATTGGGGTCTCGGGGAAAAAGAATCGTGAAGCTGCAGCGTGATCACTTGTGACTGGCCCTCTTCAAACAGCCAGGGTCATCAGTCCCCCGAAAGGAACTCAACCGACGGAACAATGGGCAAGAGCCTTGTGGCCGGGGGGTACTCCCCCTGCTATATAAAAAACAGGCAACAGTTCCCTTGACCGGTGAGATGGCGGGTGCTGGCAATTTGGGCTCTGCAGATCAGCGGGGGACCACATTTTTTTGCCCTCAGTGACAGGGGGTGCTGGTAGAAGGCCTTGGGGCGAAAAATGAAAAAACCCCTTGGAAAGGCGCGTTCCCGTCGGGAACGGATCTAAATACTGGAAAAGAACTGTGTGATTAATAAATAATCCTGGGCAGGGGATGCCATTAACCCGGGGGGTGTGATACGCACCGCAAAAATGGAAAAGAAAGAAAAAAAAAACGAGTTGGGGCAGGGTGAAAAGAAAAGGGGGACAAGGCCCTCTCCCGTAGGTTGGCCGGTTCAAGGGGTTTAGGTAGAAAAAAAGGAAAATGTAGTTGTTGTCGAGAAAAAAAAGGGGAAAAGGGGTGTCATCCCTTGGGGAATAGGACCCATTAGTTGTGCACACGGGGTGACCTGGGATGAACTTGGGGGGCAACCCGGGGAAGTTGGAAAACGAGCCACCTAAAAAAGCACCCAAGCCCTGGCCTTTGTTCCCTGGGCTACAAAAACGGGGGGGAACCGCCAAAGCAGGACCTTTAACTTAGGGGTGTTGTCAATAAGAACCAGACCAGAAAAGGTGGAGATCGTTGGAAGGGGGTCGGGGAAACGTGGGTGTCACAAAGAAGGACCAAGACAAAAAAAAAAGAAAACAGGGAAGGGAGAGGACCGGAGAAAAAATCACGCGCGAAAGTCCAGCAGAACACAACCGAAACATGTCATTTCACCTTCTGACGAAGGTGACGAGTCTAGGGGGGACAACTCTGAATACTATGCACACCAACTTGATGGCGTTGTTAGCGGAAAAACCTACTGTTACCTCCGTTCCACCACAGCTTTTCAGGCGCGGATTGAGAAGTGGGTGGCTGGAATTAGGTCCTAAAGTGTAATAAGACGGGGAGGAGGGGCGTAGCAACGTACGAGGTAGGGTTAAATAAGGGGAAGATGGTGTGAATAAGGATAAGGAAATGTGTAGTCGAAAGGGGCCGGAATATGGAAAGCGAGACAAGCCGAGATGCAGAAAAAGTAGAATAGAGAGAGAGATTGGAGGTAAGATGGAGGGTGAAAACAAAGGAAAGAAAAAGAAGCGAGGGTGGGGGATTGCGGAAAAACAGAAAACAGTGCAAAGAGAGGGATAGGATTGAAAAGCGTAACGAACTAACGGTGAGAGTACAAAGGCCAGTGGGAGGTAAACGGTATGGATAGGGGGAAGTTAATAATCGAGACAGGTCTCCCATGAAGAAGAGAGCGACGTAGGTTCCGTGTAGCGATCTGACCAAATTGGCCGGGTGGAGCTACCTGGGAGGCAAAAAGATGTGGCACAGAAAGGCAAGCAAGGGGGGCATGAGACAAAGTATAGAGGACGAAACATGGCGAAGGAGGAAGGTGGAAACGTCCCCCGGCGTGGCTAGCGGGGTCGTACGAAAGGGTCAAACCTTGGGGACAGCAGGTGCTAGTAAAGAGTAATGGAGGAAGTAGTAAAGATCCTTCAGTAAGGTGTTGCGGAGGAAAAACGAGCAGGAAAAAGTAGTAGGTGAGTATGCGAGTCAGAGCGGAGGACGAGGGATAGCTAAAAGGAGAGGGGGTCTCATATAAAGTGTCAGGGGAGGGTAGAATGAAGGAGTTAACAAAACAAATATCACAGCAAGGGGAGCGAAGCGGCTTAATCCCCGTCTGAATAATTACCGAGATGAGATACTACTTAAAAAAAGACATAGACACGAAGTACTAGGAAGCCCGATTCGACAAAAAAGAAAGACACGTTATGACAACGTGGCATGTGTATACTTCAACCATAAAGGTCCCAAAGCCAAACAAGTACGCTTGAGATCAACATAAGAACCAAGGAGGCTGGACAATCGCTCCAAGGGAAGTCTGGTGGAATTTGGTGAAGAACGTTTTCGCACGGAGGGGGAAATCCGCTATCTAATCTGTGTCCACTAAACAAAGATCAAAAAAATTCCACCTCAAGGGGGGGGGACAAAAGGCAACTCTTGGGAAAATAATTCCAAAATCGCCTGAAAGTCCCTAGGAGTTCCACATCAGGCCTACCATAGCAAAAAAGGGCCAAAGAACGAGAAATAGGAGACTTACAGCCAGCAAGGCACCCTGATGCCTTCAGACGGGGGCCCACGATTAAAAATGCATAAGACGGTCAAAAAGATCCGGTTCAGAAAAAGGAAGGAAGGACTGGGGCAAACATGAGGTCTTCGGGGGGGGGGGGGAAAGTACCCAAGGTAGGTCAAAGAGTTAAAAAAAATGATACAGGAAAATTGGTCGCCTCCGGGGGGGTTGGGGCATAGGAAAAAAAAAAAAAAAGACCTCTACCAGAAAAATCCGCTCAAAGTCAAAAACCCAAGGCGGAGGGGAAGACTAAAAGAACGTGGGTTGCCTTGCGAAATCAAAAACGAATGTGGTGAAGAAAGAACTACCCTTCTTAAGACCGAAAAAAAAAACAAACCATATCACAAAAAAAGAAACCAAAATGAGTAGTCATAAGGCAACCAGTCCAGAAAAGTATCTCGCAAAGATAAACCCCGGGATTAAAAGAATAGAGATCATGAAAGGGGGTGAGGGGATCTGACCGGTACGGGGTGTCACTTCCCAAGTGCGGGTATCGAAGGTAGGGCCAGGGGGGGACGTTAGGGCCGGGAGACGGGTGGTATGTACTCGGGTCAAAACCAGGCCCGTTTTTTCAGGCTGGCCGCAAAAAGGGGGAGGGAAAAGTGCAGAAATTGGAGGGAAGGGACAGAATGTTTTTTGTCACAGGAACACCGGGTGTTAAATGGAGCGCGCAAAGTTTGCAATAGGAATGGGGGGGCTTGGACCTTAATTCAAAATACCGAGGAACCGAAAATCCAATCGCACTGCACACCGGGAAACTTCGATCGTGTGGTGCCGGGGGGGCCAGTCATTAGGGGGTTGGGGACGTGGCTAGGGGCAGGCCAGGTCGAGGCAGGCCGTACCGCTTCTTCTTGAAAGTCATGTTGGAAGGGGGACTCCGGAATCCCGTCGACTGGGGGCGACCAAGGAGCTGGGAAAAGGGGGGAAAAGGCACAAAAAACGGGGCAGAAAGCAAAGACAGAAAAGGGGCCTTTCCCTGGGGACATACATGGCTGGAATCGTCAAGTAGGATAATAGGCCGACCGAAAGAAAAAAAAACCAAGAACTAGGGAGGTCTGAGGAAAATGGCTTCCTTTGCTAAGGGGGGTCCGGTGTGGGGTAATTGAATCCGGGCCTTGAAGGGCTGTTTAAGATGGCATGGGGGGAAACGTGGGGAAATTGAGGTGGTGAGTTTGGTAGGGGTGGAAGGACTATTTAGCCACTAAATCAAATCGACGTTGAAACTGCCAAGAGAGCAAAGACCTGGTTAAACTCACTCGGTGGAACATCGTACGAAATGGTTGAAGCAAGTTGTCATTGGCATGAAGGAGCTGGGTTGGGACGGCGGGGTCGCCCGCGAAACGGCAACCCTAATCGGGGGGATAAGGACGGGGTCTGAAAAGGCCAGGGGGGCGAATGTTTGAAGTAGGGAAAAAAGACAATTCCATGTCCCCAGCAGGAAAGGGTGGGGGGGGGGCAGGAAGGAGCGGCGGTGCGAAAGCAGGAGGCGGTTCGACACGGGTACTTGGTGGCTGGCTTGTGTGGGGCATGGTAAAACCAGTTGAAACGGAAAAAAAATCTTTTTTTTACCGGGGGACGGGGAGGGGGGTCTGTACCAAACAAATCCAAGGGAAAATGGCGAGGGGAACCCGGAAAGGCAGGGTCGTTGGGGGTTGGACATGTCAGGACAACTACCTTACACTGTTCACAGGAATCAGTCCATGTACACCTGGTACTAAGGTCCAACAGGTCAAGGAAACGGGGGGCACCATGGCTTGAGTCATGGTAGGGGAACAATACTCAGGGTTTTTCCATTATCGTGACGAAATTAACGGGCAAAACTCCTTAGCGTAAAAAAAAGGTGGAAAACCCACACTTTTTTTTCGGGTT
>Ga0179593_1396824_pt1 | contig 19156 bp, 21 predicted proteins | sample CZODoug2_1_08_16_FD_185931 | JGI IMG/M metagenome (GOLD analysis project Ga0179593, IMG submission 185931) | Vadose zone soil fungal communities from Angelo Coast Range Reserve, California, USA - CZODoug2_1_08_16fungal (PacBio error correction) | ecosystem: Environmental > Terrestrial > Soil >...
AAAAAGGACTACTCGGAGGCACGCACTCATTGCTTTAAACACTGGATGAAACGCTCACCACTGCCCGCACTCGGAACAGGGGAAGAGGGAACTGCGCGGGCCGCGAAAGGGGAAAAGGAACCGCGCGAAATGTGGACGCACGAGCAAGCCCGGCCCCTGGGATCATGGGCGTGTTGCGCAGGAAAGACGCGTACGCAAGCTAAGGAAGGGGGAGGGTCATCCAAAAAGAATCGGCGGGACGAGGGGGGGCAAGAAGGGGTTAGGGCCAAAAAAGGAACGAAAAAGTCCGCAAACTTTGTCGCCGGCCGGAGGGAAGGGTACACCATTCGGGGCGAGGGAGGTGGGAATACAGGGGACGGCGAGTACATGTGTCGTACAATACGCAAGAAAAAGATCGCAAAATTTAGACGATGGGTGACGGGGACGAGCTGTTCAGTGCTGGAAATGGGGCTGAATATTCAAAAGGGGGGAGCTCTCAGAAGGGGGGGTGAGGGTCGTAAAACCGCGTCAAAAAAAAAGTGAACGCAGTGTGCTGCCCTTAGTCCGGAAAAAAGAAGGAAGGCCGCAGGGGAGGCAGAAGTACCAATAGACCTTCAGACGCGGCGGGAAAGAAGGGGAGGAGTATAAGCGAAGAGCGGCGATGTAAATGGCGGGGACGGGGAACCCCGAAATGCTATCTGACCAAACCGGGTAGCTAGGTACAGGAGGAAAAACGCCCATTTTAGGGGGGGGGGGCGGAGAAGCCCGCGGGTTTAGGTGCGCCGGGAGGGGATAGATGATTGGCTTACGGCAAGGGGGCAAAGAAGTCCTAGCCGGGGGGTGGGGCCAGGACAGGACTATGGTGGAGAAAAGGAGGGATCAAGTAGTTTATCTGTTTACCGGCGAAGCCAGCTAGGACTGAGATCTTGAGACGTCCAGGGTAAAGATCTAACCCTCGTGGGCAAAGGGGGGGGGGGAACAAAGAACGAAGGAGTCGGAGAGAGAGGAAAGAGGGGGTCGGGGGGCAATCCTTGGCACGTATCTCCGCGACGCAATCTCCATTGGTCTGGATATATAAAAAGGAGAGGGGGGGGGAGCTTTGCCACGGACAACCCGTAAACCATCGGCTGAGCTCGATACAAGGCTTCTTGTCATCCTCTGCCCACGACGCGGCTGGGAACGAAAACGGATTCCGCAAGGGGGGGGAGCAGGGGGCTCAAAAGACAAAGGCGGATGGAGCAAGGCAAACCTCTTCATCGCTTATCTCCTTTCTAAGCGCAATGTGTCCGGGGCCAACCGTCGGGGAATAGGTCACAGGTAGAAGACGCCAGCGGCCAGGAAGAGGCGAACTAAAAGGTTAATAGCCAGCCAAAATCTTGGGGTTTCAATCGAAATCGGGACCGTTCACAGTGGAAACTTCGAGAAGACATTAAGAAAAAAAAGGAAAGGCCGGGCGCGGAGAGACAAGGCGACGGATCCAAAAACGGGGGAAAGGTCGCAGGAGTCTCTTTTACACTCTGCTCGTCCTTCATTTCCTCGAACCTGGAAGAGGCGGGGACGCAGCAAAAAAAGCAAAGCCTCGAGCCGGAATCTGAACGCCACCGTCCCTGCACGACGCGAGAAAGTCCTAAACGGCGGAGAAGGGGAGAAATAAAATGAACGTCAATGGGTCGAGAACCCAATGTGAACTCCACCCGATGCAAACTCCCGCCATTGCGGAAGAGGACGAGAGATCATGCTGGGCTCATATAGGGGAAATCGATGTCAAAGGAAGAAGGGACACTTAGAAAGGCCTCTCTTTCGCTAAAAAACCCGACGCTTCTAAATCGTTCAAAGCGCGCGGAAACAAGAGGGGGGAACCAAGGAAAAAGGGCTGCGGGAGAGCAGGTGCGCGGCTCCTGGGGAGTCGAAGACGACTCCGGCGTTCTTTAACCTTCACGCCGGAAAGGACAAAAAGGAAGCAGCAAAATGGGAGAACTACGGCCTGCCAGGATTCCGAGGAGGACCTCAGCAAATACCGGGTTTCCAGGTTAGAAAGAGGGGTCGCTATTATCTGGAACTAAAGTAGGTGACCAGAAGTTGACTACATGGCGAAGGGAAAAGAGCGAAAACTCGATCAACTCAAGGAGTAAGCGCCAGCGCGTGGAAGCTCTTCTAGCTTATGTTGTTACGTCAGGGGGGGGGGGGGGTGGGGGGGGGGTGGGGGGGGGGGGGGGGGGGGGGGGGGGGGGGTGGGGGGGCTCCCAGAAGGGTTCCTTCTCCCTACTCGATGGACCCCCAGGGTTTTACCTACCAAGGAAAAAGGCATCTCGTAAGGAAATAGAGGTTGAAGGGGATCGAGAGACACCACAGGATTTCCCCGGACCGTGGTGGGGTGAAAAAGAGAAGACGCGATGACGGGAGGGGAGAAAAGCCGAAGGGAGGGAAGGAGGAGGAACGAAAACCTCCCACCTCTACTCAAATGCGCCCCCATCCTGGTATAACCAAGCAACAGGAAAAAACCCGATCGAGCGAGGAGGAAGCTACGGGAAAACTACGACGGGAAGAGACGAAAAGGGTGTCGAACTCGTCTTAGCCCGAGGGCCTCATCCGTAGGCTCAACGCCCCGCGTCCGATATTAGAGGACAAGGGATATAAGAAAAAAGACTTCCTTCAACTGAGGCTGGGCCAGACATCAGGAGATCTCACAACAACAAAGGGGATTATTAAAATATATAATCACGTTCTTCCAGCTCTACGCTCATGGTGTGAAAGAAGTCCTAGAAAGGGGAAGAAATCGGAACGGAGGGACAGGGCGTGCGGTTACGACAGACCGGAGGCGGCCTAGAATATACTACGCAGTGTCTAAACCGGGGTAGTCGATGAACGTATACGGTGATGAGAAAGGGGAAGGGAAGATCACAGGATCGGAGAAGTGGGCCGGCCAGTTGGGCCGTTCTTAGGAGATGCTAGGCTGCATTTTGCATGATCGTCTCTTTCTGAAGCGAATCCCTACGTTCCTGAGGGAAATGAGGCAAGCCGAGAAACTTTAGGAGCGTGCTGGAACAACAGGAGAGTTCAATCCGCCGGTTTTCTAGCGATAAGGGAGCCAAAAGAAAAGGGAAAGATCGGGAGGAACGGGGCAGCGTGGGGAGTCGCATGAACGACATGGGTAGTCCATCGATTCGGGGGAAGACAAAACCTTTCTGGGCGGGCAGTACCACCCAATTTCGTCGCCTGCGCAGGGGAAGGAGAAAACAAACAGCTGAGAAGGGAAAAGAAAGGAATGGATCGGGGAAGAGAGAGCGGGAATAAACTGGAAGTGGGCGAAAGATCGAAACAGCTCATAAAAGACATCAAGAAGAAAACAAGCGTCAATGGAAAAAAGTGAAGGGGCGAAGGGGACCTTAAAGCAATGATCATGCAATGCTCGTGAATGGAGAAATGGGGAACAAGGTTTCCCGCGGAACAAGTGGGAGGAAAGGAAGGGAGCGGCGAGGAGTTGAACTGCCCCATAATCGTTTATACCCAGTACTCAAACCTGGGGACGGGAAACGGAGCAAGTCAAGGTGAAGCAGGAGACGAGTAGTGTAAATCTCATTCCATACACAAAAAGCATCGTGAGCGCAGGCGAATGGGGGGCATGAGGTACACGGGGGAATTGACCTAAAATCTGAGAACCGGGGGTGCCAAAAACTCATGATAGAAACGGAAGCCCGCAAAACGGGCGAGAGGTGCCTCCAAGGAGTGGGCGGCGAGTGGAACCTGGTTCTCGAACTAGCTACGGCAAAGTAAGAGGTGTAAGACAGTTAAACAAACAAAGGTACAGGTGAGGGATCAGTTGATCGCGATGGGGTTCAGGATTTCTCAATGCTCGGCGGATGAAACAACTAAAGGTAGCGGGGTGGTTGGAGTAGGGAACACGACATTCAAAAAAAGGCGTGTGGGACAGACTGATCGATCCAACGGGAACGTCGTATAAAAGACGACCGCGACTAGTGGGGGAGGGGAGAGGGAGTCACCTTGAGCGCGGGCGCAGCTCAGGAGCAGGAGGGGGAAGGACTGCCGCTACGGCAGAAGACGGCGGACACGGGGGGACCATGGTCAAAAGGAGGAAAAACAAAAAGAAGAGTTTTCTGGCGGCAGAAGACCAAATCGTGAGGGCGACAGCGGAACAGGATAAGTTTAGCTGGCAGAAATTCATCGGGCGGTTGTGGAAGCGGAACGAGGGGCGCTGTGAAGGCCCCGAGGGGCTTTACGGCTCAGGCGAGTCGTATCGGGAGCGAGCGGAAGAGGGGAGCTGTTAGCCCAGAAGAGGTCGGGGCAGAGGACACCACCAAGGGAGACGAAGAAGCAGTGCCCATGGTCGGTTGCTCGCACGCCGCTATCGGTAAAAACAACAAGAAAACGAGAAAAGACTCGGGGGGGGCGGGGGAGCGGGAGGGGGAAAAAGGGAGAAAACCGTCCCATCGCATGGGCTTCTCTCGTATCTCGCGGGCAATCCTCTTGGGGACCCACGATAAAAGAGAGAAAAGGATCGTACAATTGGATCTCAGCCTCGCGGACTGAAAAACGCTCAACGACAGGATAAAAGGGACGCACACAGGCCTCGGTGCAGGGCCACACACCCTGCCGAGGAAGTCAGCCCAGTGCGACTCCTCTAACAGAGCTGATCCCTGTTTCGCCGAAACTATTGGTAGGAAACAAAAAAGAGGGGGGGGAAAGTAAAGAGGAGGGAACAGTACACAGGGGGGAAAGGACCGGGAAGGAACATCGCCCCAAGAAGAAGCAATCTCTTCAGACGTCATTCTTCGAAGAGGAACCCCCCTTGAATGGGGTTCTCACTCTTTAGTGGACGAAAAAACTTACTCGAGGGAGGCAGGGACTCACACTGTGAGAGCGTGGGAACTCAAAGAAAAAAAACAAAAGCGCTCACGCGAGCGAGGACTCTATAACCTAGGCACGCGCCCCCCCGTATAACTAGAAGAACTCATCAGTACGAGGTAAGGAAAAACCAGTTGGAATCGAAGGGAAAATCGGGCAAAAATTGGAGTGCAAGGGAAAGGACGAGAGGAATTCAGGAGCACTCGTTCGAATAGAGCGTCCGCCCGGAAAGGAAGGGGAAGAGCCTGACTCAAACAGAGCGGCGTTCGAAGTAGCGAAGGGGGAATCGAGCGCCCCAGAAAGTTTAGTAGGCCAGGGAAAGGGATGCCGGGAAAAGGCCGGGGTGCTCAGTGAAAGTTCGTCGAGCAAAAGCCAGCGCTGCTTTCCGAAGATCTTCCGCACGGGAAGAGAAAAGAAGGGGGGCAGCTACCTACGGATTGATTGGAATGCTACAAAAAGAAACGGTTTCGCAGGTAGAGCTGGTCTCTATTACTGCGACTGACGTCGCAGATCGTTGACAACAATTCAAGGAAAGCATCGGTCGAAAAGAACGATCGGAAAAAAGAGCGTCGTAGCGCAGCTAGTGGGAAGATCTACGGCAGAGCGGGGTCAGGGTGTGTGTACTGAAACGCCCAAAGGGTGTTAGGCCGGTGGCCCACTCGATTCTTGCCTGTGGACATGAACAGAACCAACGGACCCGCGGAGCAAAGGATATCAGAGCGGGGCCGGGGAGAGCTCAGGGGAAACCCGGAGGAGTGCCCAGTGAACGAAGGGAGAAAATCCCACGCGTAAAGGCAACTCGTGTAGCGCAGAGAGGAGAAGGCGGGTACGAGAGGAAAAAAAAAGCAGAGCACTGCCACCGAAAAACCGCATCTGCTAAGAAATAACCCTGGAAGAAACTAGACAATTAACTCTCTACACGTAAAGTTAGAGCAGGAAAAGGGGGAATGCTTCAAGTCGTATCCAGCGAGGAGAAACGGAAAGCAACCGGACTAGACGTACAAGGGCTAAGGAGGACAGCTGAGCGGCAAGAGTCACACCTTCTTGGGACCTGACACCGATTCTTTCAAAAATGAAAACAACAAAATATCCGAGGGGAAAAGAACTCCAAGAAGGATAAAAAAGATTTCCCGCCGTAGTGCGACATCTTCAGGGACGGAGTAAGTTGGAAAGGAGGCCTCGCGGCGAACTAAAGACGTCGTGGAGAGACACCTTCTTGCGCTGAAAACGTCTAAACTAGGAACACACGTTCATCGATCAAGTGAAGAAGGGGGACCGTGGAGGAGGAAGATGATGGGGCAGTGTCTGAGATACGGGCGGTCGCTTATATCAATACCGAGTCGGCACTAGCGGTCGATTCGACCGAGAGACAGGGGGGAGGTCTGACATGATGGAGGAATCCTCCGGGGGTGAGAGCGATGCACCTCCTCGATAGACTCGGCGTGGTGAGGGGGAGGAACACATGGGGGGAGGACAGGACAAGTGCAAAAAGAAAGGAGCAGGCAATGATGGAACTGGCATTAACCCCGAAGCTTATTCGGGAACGAGATGAGCGGGAGAACCGTGAATAGAAGAGGGAATGGGAACTATCTTGCTTAACTGGAAGGGGTCTACGATCTGCGCAGGGAGGAGAGAAGATAAATAGCGACCGCGCAAAGAAAGGGAAACATCGGTCTGAGGGGGACTTCATCATTACGCATTCAGCTTCGGCTTTGCTGAGCTGCATGTTTCCAGACCAGCGGAAAAAAGAAAAAGAGCAGAGAAGAGGAGGCCATGAAAGAAGTCAGAAAACGACTCATGAAACATCCCTGCACTGGCAAGAGCAATGCCGGTGCAGAGACGAATGACCCGCCTGCTAGTCGATACGACGCAAACCGCAAGGACTAGAATTCCGTGGCAACGGTAGGGGAAACGCGAATGGCGAGGAAAAAAAAAACCCAAGATGATTAGGGGGGGGGGGGCGGGGGGGGGGGGGGGGCTCCGTTTTCACGCATAGGAGTGTGAACACAGGAGTGAGGGAGTGAGTTGGAAAAGTTCCTCCCAGAGCGGAACGGAACGAGAGGTTAGGAAACCAGTGTTACTTTCGGAATACGGTGGCGACTTTGTGTCAAACTTCAGTGGAAGAAGTCATGGGAGCGAGGAAAGGCTCATAGCGGGTAGCAGCTTTTTTTTGGGTTGATGGTTGCGAGAACAGTCGGAGAAGTGGGACGGGACTGAAAGGAGACGACACAGGCGACACGACGACGAGGAGTCCTTCCCAGGGAACCCTGAGCAGATAGCTCAGAATGTGATGTTGGAGGGGATTTTCAGGTCCTGCGAATTCTCTCCTGATCCGGACCTTTGGGTACACGGAAAAAAACCGATTGACTGGCGTCCACCATGAGTTGGGGGCGAAGCTGCAGGGGCATGCTTTGTCGCATCCCACTTTCGACTGACGACGTTCAGGTGGTGTTTTTTCGCTTCCACCTTTACGGACACAGTCTTGAGCTGTGTTGGGAAACCGTTTATAAAAAAGTGATATCTCTCGAGCCCTTGACCTCCGAGCGGAAAAACTTCTTATGCCCTCCCTTAATGACCCCTACCCCGTAAATCCTCTCGGAGTTGTACACGGGGTGAAACTCTTGTTCACGACCTAAGAGCCATCAGTGCAATCTCTCCGAAAAACACACCGGAGCTCACGATCTGTATTCACTAGTCTCGTTCCAAGAAGCAACCAGGAAAAGAGGGATAGTTCGTCGGGATACGATCCGGCGGCCGGGGGTCAGAGAGCCCACCTGACGACGATTGCTGCTATCTCCGCTCGGCTCAATGGCGGGGACTCGCGAGTCAGATAAAAAGAAACGGAGAACTAAGTCTCACGCCAACTGGGAGGGGGGGGTGGAATCTTCCACCACCGTCCTGTAGTCCATGGAGCTAAGTCGAAAAAAGCTGCCAGATCCCTTCAGAGGCGCCCTCCACGATTGGGGATATCCTCCATAACCGTTGTTTAACATGGAACATCATTACCTGTGAAAAAGTTAATCCGCGTAAGAAGGAGGTAACTCCAAAGAAAAAATAAGACTACACCAGCGAAGGCGCAGCGCTACGTCTGAATCTTCTCCCCCCTGGAAATCTCCGCTAAGCCTTCTAGAGGCAAAAGGGGGAAGCCAAAAGAAGAGTGAAGAGAGGGCAAAACCCTCCAAACACCAAGCGCTCTAATCAGGGTTCCTCGCACGCCGAGCACTCTGCCGCACAACAGCGTCAACAGGGGGACCAGGGAAAGAAAGAGGACGTGGCAAATCGAGAGGGGGGAGGAGCACCAGGGAACCAAAAGCCCAATAGGAAGGCAAAATCCGAGAACGCTAATGGCTTTTTGAAAGGCCGCCGGTCAATCCGCACTTTTGATGCGCGGTCCTTAAGTTGAAGGAATGAAAGTTGCCGAGAAAACGCGATTGGGGGGGATTTTTATTCTCTCCGACTCTCAGGACTGCACCGGCGGCATGGGCGCGGGAAGGCGTGCTCAAAAAGAGAAGGGGGGGAGTAGAGCATAGAGGGACGGGGACCATTCAAAAGCTCCGTACTTCCTGCAACACCTGAATCAAAAGTGACATTGGTCCTGAGAAAACGGGGTGGGTTCCAGGGAGAAGAGAAGAGATCAGAGCGTGGCAGTGGCGCAGAGAGGTTGAAGAAAATTGCATCCGCACTTGGCAGAAAAATCTTGGCAAATCTTGCTGAGGCGAGGGTTGGAAGCTAGGAAGCGGGTTGTCGGTGGGGGACAGTCAAAACAAGAATCCGGCGCCGGTTCCAGGAAACTAACGATAATCACCAGGTCTTTGGCAGGAGAGAACCAAACCGCTCCCGAGGACATCTATATGAATCGAGGTGACCCTTTTATCCTGAAAAACGAAGCTTGCATCCTTAGCACGAAGGGAAAGAGTCACTAAGGAGGGGCGAGGCCAGAAATGAAGAGTTGAGGGCGGAAAGACCTCACTCCTCTCTGTCCACCGAAAAATCCCCCTCAAGACGTTAAAAGAGGAAAAACTCGCTACCGAGAAGACATCTAGAGGCCGCTCAACATGTAGACGAAATCGTAGAAGGGAAAATCTCCGACCTTGATTCCTCCGTAAGTATACGGATGAAAGCGAAAATCCCCTCAGGGAAAAAAGAAAGAGTAAGAAAGCACGGCTGCCAGACTTAATCTCGTAAAACTTGGAAACCGGAGGGGCTGGACGGAAGGATCTCTCTCCACAAACCACGAGGGATAACAGAATCGCTGGGGGCTGGAATATCGGGGGAGGAGAAAGAACGTTTTAAAGAATGGAAAGCCAGTCGAATTCTACATCGTGACGGCGGTTTCTTACGGGAATGTGCGTTCAGAACGGCGTTGCGATGACGGCGGTGGGCGGATAAAATGGGGGCGCATGGAACGACTGGCGGAGGCGGGTCAAAAGTTGAGCGGCATGCTGCTCTCTCGGGAGCTTTTTCCTCCTGGACCGGGAATGCTTGGACGGAAACGGGAAAGAGAGGGATTAGGGGGAAGAGTAACCGGAAGGCACAGACGGGTCACGATTGAGCACTCGAGAGAGATCTGGTAAAAAGGGAGGGTGAAGGGGGAAAGATAACCGGTTTCTAGGGGACGATCAAAAGAACCGCGATGGAGGAGAGTGCGACGTCTTCCCAGGCCGGTTGTTTCGCTGGCAGCGGTGGGAGGAGGGGGGGAGGGACTTGGGCAAGAAGTGACAGTTCATTTTGAGTGTCAGTACACAATAAAGAGGAGAAGAAGTAGCAAAAACCGCGCTGCGCGAAAATTGGGGGATAATGATGAGAGGTTCCTGTTCACTCTCTATGGAAAAGAGGGGGTTCATAGATTGAAGGGGGTGTGTGTAGTAAAATGATCAATACTCTGCGCGTCAGCGGGGAAAAAGAAGAAATGTAAAAAAAAAGTGGAGGGGAGAAGGGCATCATTCAGGAAATCAGCAGAGATTTGATCTGGGGATTTTGCTGGAGCTGGCAGTTACTCAACGGAAGTGGGAAAGGGGGGGGGAACGCCCGGAAAGGGGGGCGAGGACATACTGCATAGTTGACACACACAACAAAAAAGAAGGCCCTGGGAAAGATCAACGGGACCGTGCCCGCTCGAGGATATTCGCTGCGCACTTACGCACTCCCGCTGCTGGGTACTGGCAGGAAGGTCACGGTGCCAGCGTAAACGAGAAAGAAGACCGAGAGGAGGCACCGCAGGGAATGGAGGTCTCTCCCCGGAATTAGGCGAAGGAGTTGAAGTCCTATTGGGATCGCTTGACGGTTTTTAAACTCTAACGAAAGAGGTACATGGGGACAAGGTTGTTAATCTTGGAGGGAAAGACACAGTGTAGCGTCCTTTTTTCAGGGGCTTTCCTCTGTGTCGCTGAATAGGAGGCAAGGGCTCGATAGGAGCTTTGGGGGTTTTTATTTTGTCAAAATTCAACGTAACAGAGAGAAGGGCGTTTAGACCAGGGGGGGGGGGGGGGGGGGGGGGGGGGGGGTGGGGGGGGGGGGGGGGGGGAAATTACTAAAAGGAGATTCCCGTACCAACACTACTGACCAAGGGGGGGGGGATCCGTCGAACAAGGGATTCTTCCTCCTCTCAAGGAAAGCCTGTTATCTCGCACTAAATAGGGGGGAATGACTGTTTACCGAGCTAACGGGGAGATGACCGAGGCAACTCCGTCCATACGTCAGCACAAAAGGAGATCAAAAATAGGTGGAGGGCGACGCGACGATCCAGCGTGGCGCAGGAGCGCCGGGGGGGTTCAGCTACTGACTAGACGGGGTGGGGACGGGACTGCAAAAAGATGCGGCTGTGGATGAGAAATCCGCGAGTTGAGAAGTGGAAATGTGGACTCATCCAAATTGAGGACGCGACTTGAAAAAGAGGAGGGAAAACGGGCGTATAAGCACGCGCCTTTCATTTTGAAAACGCCGATACTTATCTGGGGGGAAGAAAATTTTACCGGGGTGAGAATGGGGCGCAGGAGCAAGAGAGGGTGGTGGAGATAGCGCTCGCCAACAACAAGGAATATAAAGGATGGGATAGAGGGACACTTAAACCGAAAATCGGAATGAGGCGTCGCTTTCAATTCTTACGGTCCACCAGGACGAAACGATCCAAGTACAACTCAGGAGCAATGCGGGTAAGCATCGAGGGGCTGGCACGGGGTCCAAACGCTCAATGATCAGGACAAGTCAACAGAACAGAAAGCGGGGGCAGGGGACAGAACCCCACCTTCGGAAGTCGTGGGAACAGTGTCGCTCAGGCGCCAATCGCATCCTCGCTAAACAAAGGGGGGGAGCGAAGCAAAAAATACGGGGGGGGAGCTGTACCGCGGACCATTGAAAATTTTCCTCCTTAGATTCGAGATGCCTCCCGCTCCATTACGGGAGGAGCGATCCTCTAAGGCGATTTCGAAAAAAACGGGCGCCGAAGGTCTAATTTCTCTGTCGGCTGGAAGACTACAGTAAACCGGAATGCACAAGGGTACTCAAAATCCTTAAAGTAGATATCGGGGCCCTACAACAAAATCACAAAAGCGGGAGGAGGAGCGAGGTACGAGATCACGACGAACTCTAAGCCACCGATCACGAACAGCAGGATAAAGGGACAGAAAAAATGGCCGTCCGATAGTGTCAGATCCAGTGACACAAAAAGGGGGGAAACCTCACTAGTTTAAACCCTTAAGACGCGCAGATCCTTCTTGGGCGGCTTCAGAGGGACGACCAGGGGCTAGGTTACGGCCTGAACAGCATAGCTCCACTTCTCAAGGGATTTAAGGGGGGCACGGGTCAAGGCATCGTAGGAACCTGGCAAGTTGCTAGGCCAGGAGGCGGGAAGAGTCAGTTCTCATAGGGCATGAGAAAGGGAGCCCTGAAACTCTCTTTAAGCTTCAAAGAGGCAGGTGCGGGTACGGCAACCACCTTGCACCAGCAAATTGCAGGAGCCGCACGTATAGTCATGAGGAAGTTCCAACCAACGTTTCCAGTGGGTGAGCTGTTCAATATTCAGAAATGAGCGGTCGAAGCGTTGTACGAAAACTGGCTGGAGGTGGACATTTCCTCACGATCAACACCGCAGCAGAAAAGCTCCGGCTAAGTGGCGCGCGGGGTGTTACTGCAATCTCAGCGAGCTTTAGGAAAGGGTTTTACTTGGAGAACGTCACTTTCAAGGAGACCTTTCCAACTCGTGTCGGGCAGAACCATTCGGAAATTCCAGAACCAAGGGCGAAAGGTACATAAAAGACGAGGGGAGGGATTCCTAGGGACAACGAGGTTAACAAGGAACATACAAGGGTCTACACTCCCGCGTCCTCAGCATCGGGCTGCGGGGAGAATCAAAGAAGGGAGTTCCCTAAAGGTAGATCTCTGGAAGCCCGCACAAGGGGATCACTGCAAACTGACCCCAGCAAGTCCCAATTCCAAGGAGGAAAAAAAAATCTCAAGCCACTAGGGATGCCGCTCAAAGGTGGTTCTCTCTATACGTTCAAATCGAACGACCGTAGCTGATGATAAGCGCAAATCGAGGGGGGAACTGCAGCTAATCGAACCTCCAAATCTCCCTCACCTCACTGAGTGACGGAGAAAGGCTTCGGCAGCAATGAAGGGGAATTCCGGATGAGGGTAGAACGAGCGCAGACCAACAACCCACACAAAAAGGAGGTAGGTAAGTCAGGGAGGAAAGAATACTTGGGGATTAGAGAGAAGGTTGTAAGGAAGGGCCCAGAGCTTCTAATCGCTAATAGTGATGCGGTTACGAAGTGAAGGGCGCGGCCTCATCTTTCGTCGAAGGACTGGCGGTCAGTCTGATGTCGAGGGCATCGAAACTTTTAGATGAAATCGTATAGACGAGGGAGAATGTTCCGGTTGTTACCGTGTCTGCTTTCGGCGGGGGAATGGAATCGCTGGAGGTGCGTGTCGGACGGTGCCGCTGGTCCGACTCGGAGAAAGATATTTTAGGGCTCACTCCCTCATCGATAGGTAGCGTATGGTCAGGGGAAGCCGCCAGTGTCGGGTAACGATAAAAACGACAGCTACCAAAGCGTGGTGAGGTGTTTCTTAGGGAAAAGTTTACAGTACATAGAGTTCGGACAGGTCCCCCTGGCTTTTGCATGCTCCACCTAATACGGGTAGAAACCGGGCTTGAGCTACGGAGACGCGTCTGAGGCATGGGCGAGCGCTCTGAAGGTGTCAACGAGAGGCAGCACGCTCAGGCTTATCGGCTCTCTACCTCGCCCAACACCAAAAGGGAAATCATGGAACTAGATTAGACACATCAGGGATCGTGATCTATCAATTGGGTTGATCGTCAGTGTGTTAAATGAGGAGAACCCTCGGCTAGTCATTCGAACCCATAGCTTCAATACCCCGTATATCACGCAAGGACCCTTGAACGGGCTACAAAAGTCAATGTTCCTCTCTCTAAGGGTTTCCCGTAAAGTCCGAAACGCCGCCTCTACTGACAAGAGCGTTGGGAATTCCTCAATTTCAGAGAAGAAATGAGCCGAAAAAAAGAAAACCTCTGAAGCGCAGGCATTTCACACTGGGGGCACGCTTCTGGCGCTTATTGGTTCGGAAATGAGAGGACGTGAAAAGGGGGGTGCTAGGGAACCTACGAAAGCAAAGAGTTTCGGGGGACCTTTTATCTCTTTGCGGCTTTAGGCTTGGAAGGGGGAGGTGTGGACGCGCGGTTCTAATTATCGAGTCTTCCCGTCCGCGGAAGCGCGGGTGGGTGGGTGGAAGGGTCGGGGCCACAGCTTTAAAAGTCAGGAGTTGAGGACCCTTTAAGCTGAGCAAGACACGAGAGGCTTAGTTCGTACAAAAAGAAAAGGAGAAATTCGAGAAAGGGAAGGGGAGCCGAGGACACTCCGTGAGCTCTCCGGGCCAAGGCTGAGACTGGTGAGGGGGGACTGGGGAAGGGGCATTCAAGATCAGCCTTAAGGCCACTTTTACCCTAAAGGATCACGAGCATGAAAAAAACCAAACTATTGGTGTTGCTTCTATACGAATTGGGAATCGTCAGGATCAAGCTATTGTGATCGGAGGCCCATTGGGAACTACGTAAGGCGGGGGTGGGGACCTCGTCCACAGAGCGGGGGGGACAGGATCCTAGGGGAAGCTGTGTTGACAAGGGATAGACCTATATGATGATCGTAATTTACTCAGAGAGAAGGACCTTCGTAGGGCGGGAATTGGGCAGCGGATTTGCCCCCCGCCTAAAGGAGGCTAACCTCATCAGATACGGGGGCGAGTGTAAAGGCTCCTATCATTAGAGTTCATTAGAGAAAAAAAGGGGAATAAAAAAGATAATATATGTCAGATCTTTCGGCTTAATCTGCTGATGTATCAACCTGTAGCACGTCGGTGGCTCTCGCAGAAGATCCTCGATTTGTGAAAAACAAAACTTAACATACGAAAAGACTTCAATAGACGGGGGTTTATTCAAGTTATATCACACTCAATCAGAGATGTGCTCTAGACTTCAAAATAACTCGCGGGAGCATGAGCAAAAGACGGGCTCGGGGCCAGAGGCCACCACCAGGAGGAGTGAATTCCCCTTGCGCTAAGATCAATCTGATATCAAGGCGAAAGAAAACTATGCGGAAGCCAAAAAAAAGAACCAGGGGGGGGGGTGCACCAAGCTTTACCTCAAAGAAGGATTACCAATTTGTCAGCCGACGGGAAAGAGCATGAACAGGAGCGGGGAACAGTCAGGGAACATCTAAGCGCGATACGCTTCTCAAGGCTGAGAAGTTCCTTGGGGTAGGTTTCCGGGGGAGAGATGGAGAAGAAAAGGGAGCGGTTCTCGTCTTCACGGGTCTCACCTAAATTGAGCACACCATCACCACAAACAGCGGAAGCGGATAGGTCGGGAATCAGAGAAAAGCAAACCGTACACGCCCTGAAACTCGCGATAAAATACAGCGTAAAAGTGGAAAAACTTCAGGGGTCCGACGGTCGAGACCCAGTGAACTCACTCAGACCTATTAACTGCCAGGGGGGAGTGAGCCAGGGAAGGACCGCGCCAGCGGCAGACCAATCTTGTGTCGTTCGCGGTCAGCGGGACCGCTTCAGAATCTGGGCTCAATAACATTTCGTGGAAGTACCTTCGAACAAAGTCCGCATGCTCAAAGGAGGCGGGAGAGGAAGGGTTGCTCGTTAACTCTCTTCAGGAACTCTCTCAGCGTCGGGGTCTGCGGGGAGTCCGACCGGAGGGTAATGAAAGCACATGCATATACAGCCAATGGGGAGCGCTCAGAGCCTGGAATATTCCTCATGGTCAACAAAATTTTTAAATGTGCGGTTGTCTTAGTAGGATTAAGCATTATAGTTGCGCAAGTGACGTGGAGAGAAATTAAATTTCGGCTGACGGTTGTTAGGAAACATGCACAGATTGCTAGGTCAGCTCGTGAGAGTATCGAAGTCTGTGTTCATCATCTATTGTAGGGGAAAAAGGGGTGGACTGGCAAGCCAAATGTGCCTGAGACGTGCACTGAAACTCGAGTCCTGTCATCCACACCTGAAAAAAGAAAAAGGGGACGCGCATCATCTTCTAGGAAAGAGGGTGGCCGGGAAAAACGAATAGAAAAACCTGCTGCTTTAAACGATCCCGTTTCTACAAAAGCTTCCTTCGGGAAATGAGAAGAAAAAGAGCTGGAACGATTGATGAGGAAAAGCGACCGAAAGCCGACCTCAAAGGAAAAAGGAAGCAGACCCATCATACTGTCTAATATTGCGCAAAAGTAGAAACGGCAGCGATAGGACGAAAAGTTGGGCGCCTGGCCTCTTGACATTTCATACAACGGTGAGCAGGGCATGCCGAACGACAGCTAGGGATCAGCATGACTAAAGACACTGAAGACTCCCTTGAACGCCGTCCGCAAGTCTGCAGGCCAGTAACTCAAAGTCCGGTCAGAAAGATTGTAGCGAGGAATCGATATAAAAAAAAACTTATTATTGTAATATAATATCCTCAGGAGGGCCATCGTTGAAGATACTACTCGATTGTAAAAGACGTGTCTCTTGCAATCGACATGAGTGAGGAAGGGGGCTTACATCGAAGGGTTACTGGTCTGGCCGTCGCGGGAAACTGCATCGAAGAAAACGGGTGAGGGAGATCATCAGGGAGGAGACACCTTTGGGGAGAGGCAGAATCGACGAGGCTCTGAGGAAGGTTCACGGGTTGGTTACAGTTTAGGAGCAGTGGGGACGGCGTGAGAGCGAGGCGGATTTCCGTACGCAACTCCGCCTTCCTGTTCGAAAACCAGGTGGGGAGATTTGAACAGGAGCCACTGGATTTATGAGCCGCCTGTTCTAGCCTAATAAAGGGTTTCAAAAACCCAATGTGGGGGGGTGCACCTAATGCGGCTGCCGCGTGGGACGGGTGACCGGGCAGGTAACAAATTTTTCTGAAGCATCGGTGGCCACGGCGCACTTCAAAAGAAACTTCGTCATACGAATAACGCTTCGTCCGAGTTGCGAAAACTCGCCGGAAGTGCAGCAGGCGCTAAGTAAGAGGGGCTGGATCCTATGGTAGAACGAATTGTTCTTTAAAAACGTCGGATCAAAGCTATGGGCTCTAGACGCCGCGACAAACCAGCGAACATTGCAAAGGGTGGGGGAGTAGTCCGTGATCAGATGACCATGCAGCGAAGTGAGCAATTCTGAAGATTGGTTGAAACCGGAACACGGCATCGGGTAAGTCACCGTCTCTGTATGGCCTTCCAAGCTACAGAGACACTTAGACCGTAGCAAGCGAGACCGGGACCTTTCCAGGCAACTGGGGAATTCCGGGAAACGCCTGTAGCTCTGGACGGTAGGTCTAAGATCGATCACAGGAACGCTCAGTGGAGCGCAGAAAGCTGTGCATTCCGCAAGTTCTACGGAAGACCGGATGAAAAAAAACTCAGGACAGACGGACCTGTAGGTCAAAGGCCCATCGGCGAAATTGGGTGACCGTAGGGTTGAGGAGGGGGGATTGAAAAACGTGGGTGATCGGGGGAACCCGAGCTACAAGGCAAAAAGAGTTTTGAGTTTGAATGGAGAAAACGTTTGACTCGTGCTCTGTGGAGGGGAGGACTCTTGGGGCGGCGGGGAAAAGAAGAGCGCTGAAGGGGGACGCGGGGTTTGTGAGTTGCTTTGAGCCTAAGGGCAGATTGAACCTTTCGGGGGCAAGCGAATACGAGAAGGTCCGTCTCGAAACTACTACAAAGTATCAAAAAGCTACCCAATGATCTTCGGCAGCTGTCGGCTCACTGTTATCACGGGGGGAGGTAAAGGGGAGATGGTCTTTCTGTGATGCATGGCGGGACGTTATGAAGTGGACGAAACGCCGAGGGGTCACACGGTGAACTGGTCAAAAGAGGGGGGGGGTCCAGCGAAAACCCCACTATTTAGCGCCACATGAAGCGGCGTCAGAGGTTGGGAGGAACCAAAGATGGAATGGGACTGAAGGGGGGGAAGGTGGTTTTCCGCCAACTGGAGAGTTACAGCAGCAGGTTTAGATTGTGATTATCAGCCAGACGATGCTGATTAGTAGAGGAGATACGGGAGGGAGTCAACAGCGAATTTGCGATGAAAAAAGAATACGGATCGGGGGCGAAGCAGGATTCCAACGATGGTTCATGGGAACCAAGGGGCACGTAGGAACATCACCCTCTCTCTAGGTGCAGATCACCCGAGATTGGGATCTCAGATGGGGAACGATCTCGAGATTCTGAGTTCACTTAATCAAAAGGACAAAGAAGGAATGATGTTCGGTCGTAAAGCGGGGGGGCAAGACCAAACCACAGGGCGCGGGGATAGCACCGAGGTCCGATAGGCGGAAAGTCTATCTATGGCGCGGGAGTAAAGGGACCTCCTGAATGTCGAAAAGAGCCGCTGTGGGAAGGGGAAACCACAACCGGCAGGAGAAAGTCTGAAAGTGTCTAGACGCGCCAATCGCTGATCTGAAAGCTACCGGGCGCCCATCAAAGGGGGATAGGGTGTAACATAGAAGGGGTTTTAAGAGTTAATAGGAAAGTGCCCTGGAGAGCCGTCGAGCATGCCTTAGTTAACCACCCCCGCCAGTGCGGCCGCGACGATGAAAGAGTCGTATCGTGAGCCGCTCCTGGGTCGAAGGTCTCCGCTAAGGCGTGTACGAGGTGGGATGCGATCACAGGGGAAACGACCAGCCTGCCGTTGAAGAGCTGGCCACGACCACCAAGGCTGCAAAGCACAAGGGGACGACGTATCATCCGGAAGCACCGCGAGCAAGAAGCCCAATCTACTCCGAAAAAGGGTATGACCGGGGGAATAGGGGTGGCAGTCGACTTTTGGCACCAGTGACCGCAACTAGGGGATGCAAATCGCAAGCGAGTATGTAACGCGGAGAAATCATGCGGAAAGACCAGAGCTGTCTCGAGGGTGTCATGAAGGGGTACTAGGAGGCCATAGAGGTGCTCGACCCCCGAGAGGGGGCGAAATCTCGTGCGTAGACCTCGCACTTCCTTGATCGGATGCCGGTCGCCGGTCATCGGGGGAGTGGTCCTTTTACGAAATGTTTCTTCGAGAAGATACCGTCGGCGGCGGGGATAGGGCAGTGAGGAAGGGAACACCGTCTCCACGAATTCTCCCCTAAAGGGTATGGCAAGAAAAACTCTACTAGACGTTGTTCAGTATTGGTTCTTGGGTCGTCTATGATCTCGAAATCTACGTAGACTAGTGATCTTAAATTAATCAAGACTCTTCTCCATGTCACTACTTGGGCTCTGGGAGATGTCAAGGTCATCGGGTGGGTGTGCAAGAAAAGAATCGTCTGGATCGGAAGTGGGGGTTTATGAAGGGAAAAAGGATAGGGTTCAATTCTCAGTTCAACAACGAAGAAGCGAAAGAAAAATGTCTTAATTCAACAACCACCGGACCTTCGATATCAAATCGCGGGATAAAGGTATAGAAAAAGAGCACCGCAAGGAAAAATGGTCCCCCTTCAATGACCCGTGGCGATGAAACCAGTCAAATCAGTATGAGGCGTGGCAGCTCCGAATGCCGAAGCTTGGAGTGAGGGAGTAGAGAAGGGACCGCCGGACTCCAAATGAACTTCATACCAAAAAACTTCCTATAGGACACCGATTCAAAAGGACTAAAGAGCGAAGAGGATGCCTCTCAAAAAGTTTTCGCCCCCAGAGACTTCAGCGCCCGACCCGTTGAGTCCAAACGGGGAAACCCGACTCGCCGAAAAACGAACCTCGGAAGTAAGGACGAAAACTATTGACTCGCTGAGGGCAGTGACTCCCAACACAGGTCGACCGGAGGGAGAAAAAAAGGG
>Ga0179593_1373295_pt1 | contig 19154 bp, 13 predicted proteins | sample CZODoug2_1_08_16_FD_185931 | JGI IMG/M metagenome (GOLD analysis project Ga0179593, IMG submission 185931) | Vadose zone soil fungal communities from Angelo Coast Range Reserve, California, USA - CZODoug2_1_08_16fungal (PacBio error correction) | ecosystem: Environmental > Terrestrial > Soil >...
CCCACTTTGACACGCTTGAATAGCGACGCAGAAGTTTTTCGCTATCTGGAAATCAGCGGCTCAATGACGAAAGAAAGGACGCACAGGCGCGTTTCAGGACACGGGAGCCATCGCTCTACAAACAGCGTGAAACTCGTTGGGACGGGTTCACGATCGGGTGAACCACACGCCTAAAAGGAAAAGCTCTCAGAAAAAACGCTTTAGCCACTCTCTTGCCGAAAGGCGGATGACTAATCATTAGATACACCTTTCAAAGAGAAAAAAAGCAGGGGGCAGGGTCGACATCTTCTAGAGAGTCGAATCTTGGCTATCTATTCTATCTTTCAAGCCCACGTACCACCGAGCCGAAGTGCTTTACAAGGCGCTTAATTCCACTTTGATCCATAATTGTGAAAAAAAAAAAAGAAATATATATGAACGAGGAAGGAGAGGTCCACCTCACTGAGGGGGAAAAGAAGGCACTCCATGCTCTAGTTAACGGAGCGGAGAAGGACGAGGTCCTCTAAGAGGACTTCGGAGCTCCCTATCCGTCACACGGCCGCGGAAGAAGAAGACGGTCGACACCCAACTCCAAAGGCAAAAAAGTCGCACTCCTCTTATCGGAAATTGAGACCCGAAGGCTGCACCAAAAAGGAGAGGCCGTTCTACCTTGGAGAGCTCTGCATTCACATCTTCTCATGGGGGGGATCAGTTTGACGAAGAAGCTGATCCACGGGCCGTTGGTAATTAAGTTCTCCGACTCCAAAGGAATCGATCGAAGACGCCAGGATAACTGGGGACTTCCATTCCAGATGCCTCGCTCAGGTTAAAGCCTTCGGCGGCCGGACTAAAGCCTCTTTTCTCGCTGCGCGCTAATCTCGAACAGCCTCCGGATCGCATCTACAACAGGAGAGATGTATTTGTTCCTTCGCGGGGGGGGCCACCTGTACTCCGTAACATAGCACTAGAGAGATGTCGACACGTAGTGTGTCGTCGGCCCCGTGATTACCCTTGAACGCGAATGAGAAGGGGGGGAACGCTTGAGATCGTGCGAAGAAGAAGAGAGAGACTGCAGGCTTCAAAAGGCGTCTTACAAGAGATAGATCAGATTGACTTTGAATAGCGAGGGGAGTGAGGTGTGAAACGACCCGCGTCATAGCTATAAAAAAAAGAATCTGATGAGAATCTTCTTACTATAAGATCGAACTCCCTCTTCGGCAGAAGATAGTCTCCGGCTGTTTCTCAGAGGGGCTGGGGGAACTCGAGATGGACTGAGGGTCGTGTCGTACAGGGTGGGGGCCGCTTACAGTGACGAGTGACGTGAACCCGGCGTAAAGGGGGCGTCCCCACATCACGAGGCTGAGAAAAGCATCGGACTAAGGGAAGTCCGCCTTCTTGTTCTAAACATTGAACTTCTTTCTTCGGAAACTCGTTGATCAGCAAACCGCTATTGCCCAGAAGAGGGAAAGGCCACGGACGTATGGGGTATCCACGAAGCTGGAATGAAACGTCGCTTTCGGGCGAGCCGCCCCGAAGAAGGAAAAGCCCCCGGTGAACAAAGACTCGAGCACCCCGATAAACCCCGCGTCGGGAGCAAACACATGAAGATGCCCCGCTAGCAGACAGAAGGGACTGGAGCCTCTTTGAAACACGTGGACTCGAAGCCCCGCGCCGACTTCGGTAGTTTGCTGCCCCCCCCGGCTTGCCCTTACTAAAAAAAACAGCTTCAGTCCCTTCTCCTGTGTCTGTTCGGTGGCGCGCGACAAATGAACAGTTCATTCCACGAGTCTCGCTGAGGGGGAAAACTCTTTCCTTTCTTGGTAAGGGCTTTATGACATAAGAAATCCATCTGGCCGGGCAGTCGGAAGTGGAAGAACTTCTTCGCTCTCAACACAAACGTAGAGGGTAGCTATCTGAAACGGGGAGGCGTGAGAGAGCCCAAAAAGTAGTGAAGTGGGAAGGTAATCAAGGGAGGAAAGATCCTGCAGAACTCAAATCTCATTTGCTCTTAAAGGGGAATAGGGAAAGCCGGAAAAAAAAAAAGAAGAACGAAGGCCTTTTTCAGTAACTACTTCAAACTGGAACGTCCACAAAATCAGTCCTCGACTGTGTCTAGAAAGGGAGGGTGAATTAGGGCCGAGATAAAGTATTATGTCTGGTCGGCCAAGCGTCCATAGAAGAAACTCATCTTGGTAAGAGCGACGCTTCGCACCGGGTAATAATACTGTGGCAGGGCGTCGATTTTCATGACCTGCCTCCTTAAAAGACTATCTACTTCAAAAAAAAAAAAATCAATGATCCTTCTGAGAACAATCTAAAGGGGGGAGAAGGTAAAGCTTTATCTAAGCATAGAAAGGGTACATACCGGTCGATCAAGCAGGGCACCGAGTGGGAATATCAGTGCTATTGCGTCTGATGCCGATTTCGGCGCCCACCTGGGAGTGCCAGCCCACTGTCGAATCACTCCGTATTCACGACCCTCGTGCCCACAGAAAAGCAAAGAGACTTACAGTCTATTATGAATAGAACTAACTCAATAACACTCCGAAGGGCTAGATAAGCTTCGACAGACGGCAGGCGGGACGAGGAGACTTTATCTATTTAATTCGGAGCTTAGTGCTGGAAGGGAATCTGCGTCGTGCTCCGCTTAGAAGGAAGCTCGGCATCTTCTCTTAGACAACGAATAATCTCTTCGCCAGGAATAGGCGTTTAAAGGTTTTTACTACGAATGAGCGGGGAGGAGAGATCCACGAAGGCACTGTCGCCTGCAGCTCTAAAATAGTCTCCAAAGACGTGTCACTAAAGACACCCCGCACACCAAACAGGCCGCGACGTCGGGCCTTTGCTGGGAGTGATACGAGGTGGGGGGTGGGGCAACACTTGCCATAAAGATAGGCGGGTGCTACTCTTCTGGAGGAGGTCGACCGAGGAAAGAGGAAGAAGGTAAGTCATGTGCCACTTCCTAAAAAGGAGAGAGGGCAGGGGAAGACCCGTGCTCAGAGAGTTCATAGAGTGAGAATAGGAAGGTCTTCCTTCATTTAGATGATACGAAGGTAAAGAGGGAAAGCCCGATCGTCGTCAAAAAGAAAATAGGAACGATCGGGCTGATACGAGGATTGTCAGGGAAAGGAGAGACTTGTCCTGGGAAGCTCTGAGGGGAGCCAGGCAGTAGCGCTCCAGAATAAACATTGCTACGTGTGGGGAAAGGGGGGAAGGACGCGCAGGGGGCTCCCGTCGACGATGAGCAGAAAATCGCTCCTTGGATGAATGTCTTATTCGGAAGAAAAAAGGAGTATTCTCGCGGGGAACGACTCCGTCTCCAGGTAAAGAAGACTCAGACGATGGGATAGGGACTACTGCAGAGGTGAGCGGAAGTGCAAGAGAGTGTCCAGGTAACGAGGGATCCCTAAAAGGCTCAGGGAGGATTTCTAAGGTCCCCTCACGAGAGAGAGGGGCGCTATACTAATTGGTACATGGGACGAGAGAATTGATAGAAACTGATCTATGAGAACTTCGTAAACCGGCTAAGCCGGTTACTCCTTAGCTGAGAATCTCAAATCCGACATCTTGTTCGCACGGCGTGGCGAAAGGGACGTGGGGGGGAGGTACCCTTACTTCTTGGACTCTGAACATGGCGGGGGAGAAAATTCTTACGCGCTTTCTTCAAAGTGGGGAGATCGGAGAGCTGTCGTTAAGGGCGGAAATCAGCTCATTCGCATCCCTCTCGTTGGCGAGGCAGAGGGAGAAAATATTCACTCGCTCCAAAAGCCGAGAGATTATCGAAAGGTCTACGTCCTTCGGACACACCGGTCGAGGACGCCGAAAAGAAAGTCTGTTTGTACGAATAGAAAGGAGAGGGGTCCAACCCCAACGCACGAGAAGGAAATCATTCGCCCCGACTAGTGTAAATAACCTGTCGAACACGGCGATGCATCGTTCTAAAATCGACTGATCTGAAGAAAGGGCGGTGAAGAAATTCACTTCACCGCGCAGCCCGGTCGTGACTCTCTCACACAACGGGGGGGGGGGGCTTAAAAAAGAAGAGAGCTTCCTGATAGAACAAATCGACTCACACGTCACAGGTGTGGAAGTTTTCTTCGATCAACTATTGAGGGGAGGAGAGATGACCCATCGGGGGGCGGAAGGTGTGATCACACGGCCGCCTCCGAGGGATTGGGAGGGGGAGGGGGTTGGCCGAGAAGGTAAGAGACAACAAAAAGGGAGTCCGAAACTCAGATCACGGGGGTCGATATCTGATATGCGTCCAGAGGGGGGGAAAAAATTCAGAGAGATGCTGGGTACTAGCACGGGGACGAATTCGCAGGATTCAGACATACGAGGGACTCTCAGAAAACAAGAACTCGATAGCGAAGCACCAAGTGCGGAGTCGGCACAGGGGAAGACTGTTCAGGGGACAGGTTTCGATCCTGTGAAAAACGATCACGTGGCCTTGAACATTCAGATTTCTCAACGCGTTGACTACAAGAGCGTGAGGTATCTGAAACGTCTCAAAAGAAATATGACTATCATCAGGGATGTTCATACGAGGACCGTATCGCATCCGTGCATGAGCGAGGCGAGGACGTTCCAATCTCACTCCATAAGCTGGGGGATAAGGGACTCTGATCAGACCCAGCTCCCGCGCAATGGAAACGGTAGGAAAGAAAGAATAAAATTACTCCATATAACGAGAAAGCTCAAAGAGTAGCCCATAAAAGAAAATTGAAGATCGACCTATGGACTTCATGCCAACTTTACGTCCGGGAGAGGGACTACGACTCAGGTAAGCTCTCATAGCAAGTGCGGGGGCCGCGGTAGTCCGTCACTAAGCGGGAAAAGCGAACCACCTCGTTAAAAGGGTCGGGAGATCAAGCCTGTTCGACTAGAAGGCAAATGGAGTAACCGGAGAAAAGAGAAACATTTAAATGGAATCACTGTTAACAAAAATCCAAGAGGGCGCGTTCTCCTAACCCCCCACCCAAGGGTAATGGAAAAACTGGCCTGTTTTCTAGACGTGCCTTCTTAGAAGAATACATGAGGTGCATGCAAGCTTCTCCCGCAATAGTAAGAGGCTTACAGCGCTCTGGATCAGGAGCGGGCCTTGTTCTCTATCTTAATCACCGGAGGTTTAGCCCCAGCGAACAAAGAGGGGAAACACCCGGCTTGCGGCCACGACGAGCGCGTCAAAGTCCTGAGACGGGTTTGCGAAGCGTACGGGGGATCGAACAAGAGACGCAAGAATGTTGGGACCTGTGCGGGGATCGTGACCTTCCTGGCAGGGGAACCATCGGTTGCCAGGATGCAAAAAAAGGGGGGGACGTGCTGTGGGAGGCGTGCGCGCTCGCGAACAACACGCGCGGGGCCCCGCGTACGCTCCGAAGGGGAAAAGAGGACGTGAACGATCGCTACGATCAAATAGGCAGAAAGAGCCTGAACGAGGGAAAGAGGGGGTATGACCTCAGAGGTAAAAAAACAAACAAAACTAGATCGAGGAAAGAGGCGTAATCGCGCTTGTTCGAAGAAAGGTAGGAAAAGGGTCTCGTGGTCTCTGTCTCGGGGCTAAGCCCTCATCCGTCAATCGGGAGGGATCTGCGTCAGTGACCGTCGTGGAAGGGGGGGGGAACTGAAGGGAACCGTTCGCCTCTTGTGGAGGAAGTTATAAAGAGGGCTTGCGAAAAAGAAGGGAAGAAACAAACCTTCTACTCGGGTCCGGGGAGGGAGAAAAACGAGAGGAAAAGACAGTTGTCAGAGGTCGGTGCCAAGAAGAGCTTCCACCCCTTCGATGTACTCGAAGAGCTGACCGGGAGCTCGTTCAAGGCGGTCATAGGGGAACAGACGGTCTGAACAGTGAAAGCAGTGAAACGGAGGGGAACGACTCTTTTACAAAAGAGAGGATGGGAGCACACGAGAAGACTAGCAAGGACGAGCCGATACAGACATGGGAGAAGGAGTAAACGGCGCCGAACAGGAGGGGAGGGGGGACAGCATTCCGGAGGAGGAATAGAAGGCCTCTAGTCCATCGACGAACCACGTCCGAAGGGTAGGGGGGGCTCTTTGGGGCACCATGAATTCGCACAGGGGGGGGACGACTTCAAAAACTCTAGGGTAAGTCGGGAATACTACATCAAAATCGTTTGTGCATATCGATGCAAAAGTGCACTTCGTAGATCCAAACGTATTGGGGGGAAAAAGAGAGGGAATAGTCCTGAGAGGGAGGGGCGGAAAGGTGGATATAAAACGGAAAATGTTAAAGGTCCCGATTCTCCATCCCATTATATTAACAGATTGAAGGGTCGAAATGAAAAGGGGCCATTCTGCCAGTCAGCCGGAAAAAACCGAGGCCATCAAGGCAGAGAGTTCCTAGAGGGAAAGAAAAGCGGTAACGCTTGTCACAGAAAAACTCCTTCGTTCTTTCTATCAAGGGTGAAATGAGGCTCGAAATGGTGATTGGGGATAGGAATGATCTTCTGAGAAGGGGGTGTCGATACCCTTGTAAAAGAGCGCAAACCTTTATGCGTCAACTTGGCATTCTTCGATGGCTCGAGCCCACGTTTCAAAAAGAACGATCTCTTCAACCAAAGCACAGACACAAAACCCTCTCTAGAAAAAAGATAGGGAAGAGCGAGGGTTGAATATTCTCTAAGGCACTCAGAGGGAAGGGTATAGTATCTGGATGAGAAGATCGATCATCATTTCTAGTTTCCTACTCAAAAGGCTTATTTACTTTTCTAGGGGGGAGGGGCCATCCCGAGGGAAGGGGAGATAAGCTAATCACAAGGGGAAACGATCACGCAGGGCCCTCCTTCCACTACCACATGCGAGAGACAAGAAAGGGAAGACTTGTTCCAGCAACGCGCAGGTTCGATATCTCTTCTGGAATAAGAAGGGGAGAATTCAGACTCTCTGCCTGAGAAAGATCTGTGAACTTCTGTATAGTAGCTCTTACGAGGGGGAGGGGGGGACTCGGGAAACTCTGGGAAAGAGAGATCTTCTCTGAAAATCTCGTCGCGGGAGGGAGGGAGAGTCACTCTTCTCGTCATATACTTGTGGAACAGGGAGGGGTGTAGAAGCTGAAGGAGAGAGCACGAGTCTCCGCGAGAAGCAGACCTGCACAGAAGCATGCGTGCACGAAGGTTCCCTCCCCGACGGAACCGGAGTCGATCACCTTACTCGTATCATTGGGAGACTGTGGGGGCCACGGTATAGATGTTCGAGGGGTAGATAACAGTGTGTCTCAAAACCGGGAAGGAAGCATCTACATAGATGGCTCCCCGACGGACGGATCGCGCGAGCGCGAACAAGATATTAGATCCGACAGTAAGAGGGACGTTCCGCGCTGGATGGGTCCTAAAACGGTGCAATAGAAAAGGAAGGAGGAGAGTTCCCTGCATGTAACGAATCCGACTCCAAAAGTCCAGTGCTCGGCATCTTCTCTCAGGACCAGAGGGAAGGAAATCTGCGTCCTCTCCGACGGCCCCTGCCTTAAGGTCTGCTCTTGATCCACAGGGGAGAGCGGCGCAAGACTGAGAAACTCAGGGGGGACCAGGTTCGGGGTAAGGAAGGTGGTCAGACAGATATACTACGCGGAACGGGATGAAGGTCACTCATATGCCTTCCCCGGAGGAGTTAGGGGCGCTGAAAGGAGAAGAGCTTCACATCACAGCCGTAACGCAACTCGAGATCACTCCTGGTAAGTATCGCTATTCGGCAGGCCTCGTTTGAGAAGGTTATAACCCCTCTTGCTCTGGGAACGAAAGGCTGCAGAGGAGCGGGCGTCTAAGAAAGACGAGGGGAAGCAGCAACTCATGGGAAGCTCGAGGAAGAGGCTCGCCTCGGTAAAAGCGATTCACGGCCTTTGTGGGGATAAGTGGGGGCAACTCGAGAAGGAAGGCAAGGTGGGAAAGGAGCGGATTGAATCCTGCCTTTTCATCACGAGTGGCGAAACGAGTGGTGGAGCGGAGGTTCTTGGTTCCTGATAAACAGGGAAGAAAAGGAAGAAAGCTGAGGAGCGCATCGGCGTAACAAAGGGTTGGCTGGAGCTCTCGGAGGTCCGGGAAAGCCGCGATCGCGTGGAGGTGCGGGAGAGGGGGCACAAGAATCTCTCCAATCACGTTCGAGCGGGGGCGGAGGAATCTCGATGCAAAATTACGGTATCTGACGCCGAGAGAGGAAGAAAGAGAGGGGGGGGGCTTACCTTCAACGCCACCCATCGCGGAGAAAAGGACCGTCAGCTCCACTGAACTCTTGCATAGGTAGAGGAAAAAACGACATAGGCGCGAGCGATCTCGAAAGAATAGATCAAAATTGGCCGGAGGGGAGAAATTACAAAGGAAAAGGGGGAAAGAGAAACTAGTATTGCTGAAAAGAGCAACAACACGGGGAATAGATAAGTGTCCATGATCGAAAGAGATGCACTCCTGCATTATTCACCGGGGGAAGAGACTGAGGACTCACGCTCAGAGAGATCTTGGGTAGGCACGATGAAAAGGCGGGAGAGGAAGAAAAGGGTTGTCACGAAGGGATCCGCGATGTGGAAGGTTGGTGAACTGAGCACAGAGAGAGGGAAATCAAAAAAAGATCGCGGAATAGCACCTAGGAACTCTAACAAACTGGGGCTGAAGTCCGAGGAAATACTCTCGCCGTAGGGGGGGGGGAGGACACTGTATTTCTCAAAAAATTCTCTCAGAAGTGAAAGAGATTTCGACGATTTCCTGGACGCCCTCTAGTAGAGAAAACCGGAAACGACTAGAGCTCATCGCCGAGTTCGACTCCGGTGACCCTGCAGAACTCTCTAACTATTTGAGAACGTGCAGAGGAAAAGAGCGTATCTCGACCAGCGAGATCACGCGCCTGGGAAGGAGAGGAGCGTAGGGGGGGGCTTGTCGGAGACGAAGCTCTAGAGAGAGAATATGGGTAAGTATCAATAGCGTAAACCACATGACATCGCTCTTGCTCTTCTCTTTACTCCCACTCTCTACCAGCAATTAAGGGAAGTAAAAGGAAAAGGAAACTTTTGATCAGGATGGAGGGACAGAGACACTGATATGGAAGTCATTGCGTACACCGAGGAAGTAGGGAACTACTTCTATGAGCCTTTCATCGCGACCTTCAAGGGGCGACGAGGGGGAAAGGCAGAGAGAGGGAAAAGTCAATAAGCTCTGGAGCGCTAGTCAGAGGACGGGAGGACGGCCCTGCGAGTAAGAAGGAAAACGTCGAGCTCGAGACGGGCTGAGAATGCAAAGGGAAACTTCTAAAGGAAAAACAGGGGATCACATTTTCCTTATATCTCGATCTGATGAGGACGCGATTGGAAGTAGACGTGGGAACGGGACTATCAATTTCCTTTGGAGCGACCGGAGGAACCTCGCCACCTTGTGGCCGGGGAATCTGAGAGGGAATCAGGAAAGGGTGGAGGCCATAAAAAGGATTCCAAAAAACACTATGTAGGTTCGTTATCTCGTAGGTCACCGAAGTTGATCGCTCAGAGAAATACGCGAGAGCGAACCGAGAGGGATTGTCTTTAAATTCTACGGTTTTTAATAACCAAGGGAGAGGGAAGGGGAAACAGGAATCTCCCACCGAGGGAGTCGGACGCGTAAGTTTTTTCTTCACCGTGTCAAGTAGGGGAAAACCCCAGGGGGAATTATGTCAGAGGTGACAATTGCTCCGTACCTCTGCCTTCCTCCGCTGGGAGAACAGAGGGACAAGCAGCTCACCAGACTTCTGACTAGCGAAGAAGAGCGCGCGCTGCGATGGGGCCACAGCAGCGTAGCAACACAAAGAAGAGAGAGGAAAAGCAAAGGAACGAGGAAGAAGAGGGGCTATACTCCTCGGGAAGAAGAGGCTGCTATAGGGGACTACGGACGCGGGGGGGGGGAACTCGCTCTTCGTCACTTCACTTAGGGGTCGTTATCACGGGGAAGGGGTGGTCGTGGGCCAGCCGTGATCTTCCCGCTGTGAAATCAATGGAAACCGGGGGTTCGTTGTCTGCAAAATACCGGTATCAACTCTTGGCGGGGGGAACGCCAATCGCGAATTATCCTCCGCATTAGGGAGAGTAAGACAGGGGGAACGATTCTTGGTGGGCAGCGAGATGGGGGAAATCGGCCCTGCAAGGAAGAAATCCTCGAGGGTTTCTCATAGTCTCTTACTGCTGTAAGGCTGTAAAGGGAGGAGAGAGCAAACCTTCGAGGTGGTGTGGGGGGGGGGGGTGGGGGGGGGGACGTCCAATGACCAGTTTAGAGAGGCGCAATCGTCTCAGCAGGAGAACGAAATCGCCAGGTCGAGAAAAACACTAAAGGAAGGACGAAAACCTCCCGTCTACGGTTTTCTTGAATAAAATGCACGCACGCGAAGGGGGCCGATTTGGGGCGGTCATCTTGCGCATCGGGCGGGCCGGCTAGCGTCATCGAGGCAAAACCTAAGAGGTACTGTTTCATGCAAATGCCAGCAAGGGATCGCGTCTCTGCCGTTACGGGTGACCGAGCGGAGAGAAACTAGGTGCCTGTAGTCGCACGCGAAAAAACGTTCCGCCGACACCTGATTCTCTGAAAAAAACAAACTTTATTTATTAAAATATATAGGAGGGAGAGGGTAAAGGTCGCAGTCGTGCGACCCGGCACCTAGGGGGGGAATGGGGGGAGGAAATGAAACATCGGCACAACGATCAGGAGGATAGGGTCTCACTCTTGATTTTGCAAATGGGAATGATTTGGCACGCGCAGCCAACGAGCAGCCCTTGACTGTGGAAGAGGCTATGGAGGAAGATAGGAAACTACGCTACTCTGTTCCCTAAAATGAAGGGGAGCGGGCGCGTTTCTCGAGTCCCGGGAGAAGGAGTCAGTCGGGAACTCATGAGGCTTGATCCGGCAACTCTTATCGTGTTATTATCCGACTACAACGGAGGTAAAAGCGCAGAAAAAGTCATGCGGAAAAAAAATTCAGATTCTGCTCTGCCGCGTTAAGAACGAGCTCGGTAAGACTATAAATCTAGAAAGGGGGCGGGGTCTGAGTTCTCGACGCGGGTCATAGAGTCTACCTCGATCAAGCACACCGAGTGAAGAAGGCGGAGGAAACTTTCTGAGCGACTATTAGGAGAAAGGAGTGGTCACCGCCCGGGGACAGAACTAGATCAGGGGAAAAAAGTAACGCGGCACACTCGGAACCACGAACCAAAAGCACTTCACACAAATCATGATGGCCTCGACTGCCGATCACAATCAAGGGAGAGAGATATTAGGGGAGACTGGTCGGGACCTGATAACGCAAAAAAAAAATAGCATCTCGGGAGGAGATACTCCATTATAGCGGAGTGCTGGGAAGCTAAAGAGGAGGCAGGTCCAGAGAGACAAGACTCTCGGTCGCATCGTCCCATCAGTCCGACTCTTACTGAGGAGGGAAATCTCGGCCACTCGTGGTTTCGGAGAAATTATACTCCACGATTGGGAAGTCATCCAAGAAAGGAAACCTGCGCCCTCATGGGAAAAAACTACGGGGTACAAGACGACCTACGAAACCGACTGTCACACCCTCATCGTAAGAAAAGAGAACTTAACGCCCTGTCTACGCTTTTTCTATTTCACCAATTGCAGTAACCTATTAAAGAGAGATGATGAGGCAGAGGGGAAAGTCTGCCTAGCGCGATCCTCGGGGTACAAGGTCTTATCTGACGAACGACGTCTCTATTTCGAGAGGAGTCGTAATTGATCTACTCTTTCTTCTCGATAAGGAAGGGATGTATGCGGGAAGAATCCTCTCCACCCTGCTATCGGGAGAGGTCAACTATCCTGCCCCTCTAGAAGAAAAATAGCTCTCTCTCGAAGGAATCCAAAGAGGGAGAACTGGGGGGCCGATCAAGGGGGGAACCTTCTTCGACAGCCGAGCGGATGTTTCCAAGGGGAGTAAGGAAGGGGGGTGCTTCAAAAAAGTCTAAGATCTAAGTCGGCTTGACTATTATATACGGAAGGATTAAAAGGCGCTCGTCGCTCGAAATGACTACAGCAGAACTGAACTCCAGCCGATACGCTATTGTAACATCTGCTCTTGAGCTCAGGGCAGAGGGGGGTCTATGGAGGAGAGGGCGAGTGAGTCCCTTGATTAGGCTTTCGTAAGCTCCAAGGGGGCGCGTTTGGGGACTCTAGAGAATTAAGCTCGACTCGGGCCCTAATGCTCTCGAAAAAACTCCTGAGGAACAGTCAAAGGCCTCCTTAAGCGAGAAGCGCTACGGAAGGCAATCCGACTCATTGGGGGGAGGCATCAAATCGTTGAACTGAAGGGGTTATCAAGAGGGCCCTTCAGGGGGTTCATCTGTTTGAAAAAAATCTTTCACAAAGATCACCCTTAAAAACAGATCTTCTTCAAACTTTTCTCTATAGGGACGGGATGTCCCGGGGAAAAAGGAGTGCTCGCCGTCTGCGGAGAGACTCGAGCAGGAGCCTTCGCTCTTCGCTGAAAGAGTGAAAAAAGGAGGTCGTCTCGCGCCTGGAAAACCGTTATCGGGAACTCAACTATTCGGGAGGGAGAAGCGAGGGAGGGAAGATCCCCAACTCATCTCCCATACTCTAGTCCTTTCTTTCTAAAATGCTAGAGCGCCACGCCAATCGTTCTCAAACACAACGAGGAGCCTATTCATGAAGAAGATCTTACTCAATAACTTCCACTTAACACTTCACCTGACGGACTACAGACTCGGGGGCTAGAAGGAAAAAAACTAGATCTCAGATATATGAAAAAGAGAGAGAATCATCTACGCCCTCCGCCGTGATGCAAATAGGGACGGTGGGGAAGTGGGGGAAAATAACAGGAGGAACATTATTCAGGATCAGCGGGGGAGGGGGGACCGACGAGACTGATCTCAGGTGGAGAGTGAAGGGCCGTCTATTTCTTGTGACGGGAGGGGGTGGCCGTGAGGAGATCACTTTCGCGGCGGATGGAAGGGGGGGGGGACTAAGTCAAAAAAAAAGCTTCGCGCAAGGAGGGGGAAGCTATGAGTCGATTCGCCTTCTCAGTCTCAGACAAAAGGAGCTGAAAAAGGAGAGGCTGATGGCCTACACCGCAAGAGAGCGCGATGCAAAAAAGATCTGAAAAAAAAGGATCTTCCTGGTCTAATAAGTGACAACTAGCGCCGTGCGTGGGTCAAAACTAGACAAAAAAAAGTCGGGGGACGTTATCTACGCAAAGGGTTCTAGAGCAGGAATCCAGCAGGGGATCCTGGAATCTCAGATATTTTCCTTGTACCGAAACGCTGTCCGGGAGGGACAGGAGGGTGAACAGAGGCGATTCTTCCAGTCAAATCGTCGAGAATAGCAAATGCTCGGGCATCGTCGTTATCTCCCATCTCTGAGAAGAGTGGAAAGGAGTCCCAGAGCAAGATGTAAGTTGATCGGATATAAGGAAAGGAAGGCGCTGAAGTCAGAAGGTCGGCTTGCGAAAACAGAGGTGCTGCCCTTTACTATCGTGAAGGTCATCAGCCCAAATAAAGAAGGGGACTCAGGAGGGAGACAACATCAATCGCGATAAGCAAGAGGGGGGGAAAACTCCGACGCGGCGACCCAAAACTGCGCGGAAAGCCAGAATGAGGATTACAGGCATGTTACCCATTAAAGTGGGGGAGCAAGGACCCGTGAGTCCGCGAGCACAAAAGATTCGGAAGATACGAGCAGGGCGGTTGCTATACGATTCTCAGAATCCATGAGGGCCGGGCGAGATCTAAACGCTGCCACGAGGGAGATTACTTCGGTACCAGAGGACCGATCAAACCGGCGTCGGACGCTAAGGATCAAAATGCTTGAAGACGAAGATAACCGAGACCACTCTTTCGCGGCTAGCCGGTACCGGAGCTCTTCGGTTCCTGAGATTTTCTAAAACTGGGTAAAAAGGATCCCGGATGAACTGGGGGAGACCATTACTTTTGTGCGTCCGGGGATCGTGCCCGGTTATTTGTTCGGGTAGGAAAACCTTTTGTCCAAGGATGAGCAAACAAGGTTCCGGTCTCGGTCGAACATCGGCGCGCTTACATTCGCGACACCTCGGGGCCAGCGGACAAGCGACAGAGAAAGTCGGGAAGAAAACACTATGAAATAGACATCGATCTCTTCTGCGTGGGGCCTCCTGACGTTCAATGAAAAGAAGAAATATCACTGAGACGAAGAAGGAAATGAATCACAGAGAGGGTCTCTGGCTTCGGAATATAGGATGACGGCCGCTTTGCTAGTCGTCTAGAAGAACAGGGGAAAGGTAAGTTGAGGGGGGTGGGGGGGGTCGTGACGCGTCACGTGGAACGTGTAGAACTAACGCGTGGGGAGAAGGGCTGGGGGATAATCGGGCATGAAAAAGGCCAATATAGGGAAAACTATCCTTGAGCAGGAATACGATGTGGGCCCTGCTTGCCTAGATGGTTCGGAAGGGGGGGGTACTACTTGTCATGAAACCAAAGAAAGAGGACCATCCCTCCTTCCTGAGATATGTTAGAGAAGATGGCGTACCACTGAAGGAGAGGGAACATTTAAAGGAGGGGGGAGAAATCACCTAGAAGTTCCAAAATGAAGCAGTGTAAGTGGAAGGCGAGAGGTATTACCACCGAGATCTGTCGTCTACAAGAGTCAGTCTAGAAGAAGACCCTCTCATATAGGGGAGAGGATAACAGAGGTAAACCTGGGTTGGAGCTTTACAAAAGGAGAATCCTGGGAGAAAAAAGCTTGAAAATCTGGCGGAAGAAAGGAGGACCATAAGCTCGGAACCTTTGGCCGGCGTCTGTGGGGGCGGCGCGGCTCAACACCAAACCATTCCAAGGTTGGTGTGAGCTAACGTCATCTCTTCAATACTCCTACTGGGACTGCACCTTCAATCCAACGTCCCCTCGGTGCACTTTCAAGAGGAAAAGGCAAGGAACGGAGCCTATCGGAGAAAAAAAACAAACACTGATATTAATGGGGTAAAAAAAGGGAAATTGATTTCTTTAAATTCTCAGCAGGTATCTCCGCGGCAACCGATGGGACGGTCCGAACTGTCAAAGAGAGAAGGAGGAATTTTAAAGGGGGTGCGTTCCACACAGAGGGAAAGCAAAAGCCAAACCTCACTCTTCCCCCTGCGACTGGGGAATGACGAGAGCCGGCCCGACGACTTTGGCTGGGGACAGGAAACGCAACGGGGGAGCGGGTCCTTACTATATAAAAAGGTGTCCCTCGAGGGGAAGAGAACTTCTCTTATTTGGATCGGACTGCTCGTCCTTCTAGTTGGACGTCCGACTCGAATAGGGGGGGAGGGATCACTCTATTAAAAAGGAAGGGAGTCGACTGGTGAACAGGCTCGAGTCTCCCTGAAAATCAGTATCTTTCTGAAACATAGCCCGAGGAGGGCGGAAGCTCTGGCTCAGGACTTCAGAGTAAGGACAACTAGGGAACCGCTCATAGAAGGTCAACTGATTGGGATAAAGATGGGTCGAGGCCTGTGGTATATTGCGGCGCAAAGCCCGAGGGATACGTGAGGGAACCACGGGATATAAACGAAATGGAGCCAAGAAGGGACTTTTCCTACACAAATGAAGCGATGAGGGCCTCGCCCGCAAGACACTCTCCTTCGAGAAGTCTTCTAATATGCGGGCGGAGCGGGGACTGCTGATGAAGAGGTCCTGCGTCATCTAGAGAGGATTGGCTTGGGTGCCGGAAAGTCTTGGCTCATCGCGACAGCGAAATCGCTGCCTCTCGGCTGAAAGAAACTACTCAGGGGAGGGGAGGTAGACGAGGGGGGAGAAGCGAGAGAAGAGGTTTCTCAGAGAGTCCAAGACAGAAGAGCAGCATCTGGAAAAAAAAGATCTCTCCAACCGAAGACGGAAAATCAACTCCTACCCCTTACTCGTCCGAATAGAAATTCTCGTGGCGGTCTGCTTTTGAGAGAGGGGAAAGGGGGCGCAAGAAGAAAAAATCCTGGAGGGATGTTGGCGAAAAAAAGTCGAGAGCGCGCGAAGCGCGGGACAATCGTATCGAGCTCGCCCGACCGACGGCTCGACGTGCGCGATGGGAATGACGCCGTAGACTACGCTGGGGAGATCGTCTTGTCAGAATCCTCGCAACCGTCCAGAGATCCAAGAAAATTTCGCATCTTATCGTGCGCTCGCCGCATCCGGGACTGACCCCCGTCCGGGTGAAGAGGCGGGAAAGGGGGAAGGAGCGAGACCATCTCAGGAAGTTACGCGCAGGGGAGAAGGGGAGGACGCCAGCTTCGGGGGAGAATAATCTAACCGCGCTTCTAAGTCGACGAAGAGATAACCGGGAAAGCAAATGAAGGGCTCGGGGGAGTCGGGAAAACGACGTCAGACGGTAGTCGAAGAAGGGCCGCGCTCACTCAGGATGTGCAGCGCAGGTCGCCACTCTTTTCACGTAAACCGTGACACTGGAAGAACGTCCCTGCTGTTCAGGAGAGAACCGGACTGGGGTAGGGTTCCAGAGGGAGGGGCTCGACGAATAGGATGGAAGCAGAGAGCCTCGCTCCACTAGGGTCCTCCGCGTCACGACGACCTGCAACGAGCTCGAGACGAGGCGCTCTAAGGATCAGAGAAGATCGTAGGAGGCGGGCTTCTGGGGGGGGAGAGGTCCCGTTCACGGAAAAAAAAGGGGTCAACTCGTTATGAGGGGACATGCCCTGCAAATATTCGCGGCTGCTCGATCTGCGTCACTTTGCTGTCTAGAGGGCGGAAAAAAGTGCTCTGGAAAAAAACTAGGAAGAGATTAGGTCCTGCGCAGGAGCACTAATCTCCCTCCACGGCGGAAAGCTAATTTAAAAGAGAGCTATAAACGCGCCTTCGCAGTTAAGGGGGGAAGGACGGGCTTCGCCAAGGGGGGAGGGATGACATCATCAGAGGCACCGGAAGAAACCAATCTCTGGGAGAAAGAGGCCTTCTGCTGCTATCAGAGAAAGAAGGGAATCTTAGGAAACCGACCATAGGCAATAAGGCGCGAATACCGAGCTCAGAGGGGCCGCGAAGACTTCCTTCAACTCACTCGAGTGCTCAGCAGCGGGTTAGGACGTATCTCTCAAAAAAAACAACAAGAGAGGATGTGACATCAGAGCCCGCGCTGAGTCTGTGAAGGGAGGTCACGAGCCCAGGCGGCTCGATCTCTCCTCGCAGGGGGGTCGCGACGATTTCCCATAGCGTGGCGCGCAGAAGGTGGGGGGGGAAGTCTCTATCTTTGCAGGGGTTGCGTGCTAGGAGCTCACCCACAAGAACAGATGTGGCGTAACCAAGAGGAGGACTAGAAAAGGGGGAGAATGAAGAGAACCTACTCGCGCCGGAAAGAGCAGAGTACCCCCCGGGGGATTCGCAATGAGCTGCGCCAGACAGAAGAGCGTTAAAGAATCGCGCTTGGCCGACCGGACCCAAAGAGTCGAGGCCACGTTGACCAAAAAAAAAAAAAAAAAAAACAAGGGGATGTCTCCGGAGGTCTCTTGACGGAAAAGTGCCCCAGATCCTGGTGACGAGAACGCCAGGGGGAAGGGGGGGCCGAAGAAAAAGGAGGGTCTCCATCAGAAGCCAAAAAAGAAAGGAGCCGTCCGAGGCTCGCATTCCTTTGTCGACAGACTCGTCCGAATATCCTGGGGAGAGGGTGTGGGGGGAAAAGAGGGGGAACAGGGACTCACCGATAGTCTCGGAATAAGAGGCAGTCGGTTGTCTCTTCAGTCGAGGATGCCCAGCGATCTCGCATAGGGAGCTACCCAGAGCAAAAAACGTGAAACCTGAAAATGTAACGAGGCCCTGCTCAAAGGAAAAGAGAAGAGCGGGGGAAAAAGGAAAACTCCTGCGACGTAGGCGGAGACCGTTACGTCGAGGTAATGGCATGCAGCTTGTGCCCGGACGGCATCTCCGTCGGGAGACATTCAAAACGTTTGGCAGAGTCGACTAAGCGAGAAGAGGAAAAACATGAGCGTACTCACGCTTCACTATGGAGTCTATCATGCCTGGAGACCGCTAGCGGCACAAAAAGCAGCAGGGATCACTTTCAAGAGAAGCACGATCTAAGCAGGGGAGACAGTGACAGACGGTGGCCGGTTTGTTATTACATCGGACGAACGACATGAAGGGCCGGGCATCTGAAACGTAAGATGCCAGAAGTTAGAGCACGGGGGCGGGGGCATAAGACGGAGAGAGAGGGTAGGCTTCGAGCCTTTTGTGCGCTCGCGCGAAGGGACTAACTCAGCCGTGCGCAACAACGATGCGTCTTCCTGACTGGGGGGCGCCAACGGCGTCGGGGGCAGAGAAAGAGGGGAGAAGGGATATCGATGGAGGGGTGGCGTAAAATGCCCGTGTCCAGGGTGGGAGGACTTAGTCGTCTGAAGGGAAGGTGCCGTTCTTCGCGGTCGACCTGGCGGCCTCCCGTCGAAAAACCACGCGCTTCCATAAGAAGAGGGGCGAAGGGAGAATCTGAAAATGTAAGATCGCTATATCTCAGAGTGGTACTCCGGACCTTGTGAAGCAAATATAGGGAAAAAGGTAAGAAGAATTCGATGCGATCTATAATACGCTCCGGTGCTGAAGTTCTTCTAAATGTTCTCTATCTGTGGTGCTATCTCGTTTTTCCTCATAGCACTTCTTTTAGGGTTAGAGTGGGGCATTCTTGTGCCCTCGGGGCTTCCTCGTGAATCTGGAACTTCGGGGTGAACAAGGGGGGGGGTACTAAGATCTTATTTGCAGCCAAGAGAGGAAGAAAAGGACATATTCAGGTACTCATTCTTTTGAATAGGGGAGGATAACTAGAATGGGCAGGACGATGAAACAAGATCTTACAATACCCCCCCCCCCCCTCATCGAGCTTTATCGAAGAGGCGCTGACCTGCGGTCTGGAAAAGGTGGTCTTAGGGGATGACCCCTTCATGACAGTCGAAAGTGAAAGGTGGAGTCAGTTACCGCTCAACGAAAAGAGGCCAGAACTCCTCACGAGTAACCATTTGGCGTAGAGGACTCACAATCGCTGCAGAGCGTCAAGAACTGTATTTCTTTACTCAGCAGTCCCGCGTCGTCTGGGCAAAAGGCTCGACGTCCAGAGGCCGACGGGGAGGGGCCTCTGGGATCGGCTCAACTGAAGAAAATGTCCATCGACATATCCTACGGCTCCTGCCGGATCGGGGCGGAGTTATCAATCAAAACTAAATCTGTGCCATTTCAAGAGAGACAAAAGAAACTT
>Ga0179593_1258697_pt1 | contig 19149 bp, 26 predicted proteins | sample CZODoug2_1_08_16_FD_185931 | JGI IMG/M metagenome (GOLD analysis project Ga0179593, IMG submission 185931) | Vadose zone soil fungal communities from Angelo Coast Range Reserve, California, USA - CZODoug2_1_08_16fungal (PacBio error correction) | ecosystem: Environmental > Terrestrial > Soil >...
AAAGCTCTCGGGCCAAGTTTCGGATTCTCTTGCCACTGGTAAGAAAGGCAAAAAATCCTCAAAAAATTCCGGAATACTGCAATAAAGGGGAAACGCCGATCCTGTGATACAAAAGGACCGAGAAAAAAAATCAGACCCTTCTGCGAAGGAGGGGAGTAAATGCGCTTTGCAAGGGAAATCGAGGCGGAAGGGAGGGGACTTGCTTGGATTGCTTTCCAAATTACGGGAGGGGAAAAATGACTAGCAGGAACACTGGAAAAAATGGAAAGAACATGGAGAAGAAAAGGGGGGGGCGAACACCTCTGGACATTACCTCGATTCTGCCGAGAGATCGGGCTAGATTGCCGAAGAACTAGGTACGACGGATTGATCGCTGGGTTTCGTTCTTAAAGGTAATGGATACCGGAAATTAAAAGTGAGAGAAGGAAAGACGCCTTTCGGGGAAACCTTTCGTGGGTTCAAATGCTTCCACCGGCTATAGAGAGTGAGGGGAGAAGGAAGGGGAACTGAGGGGAAAGTAGCGGGCTTTATGGGTAGGGTAAGGGTCTTTGCGTCGTTAGAAGGCGGTGATTCTGTCCAATAAATCCGACCGGGGGTTTTAGGAAAGGTTCAGTCCAAGAACGAGGAAAGGGATTTGAATGAAACACGTTGTAAGGAAGGACGAAAAATGAAACTGAAGGAGCAAAAAAACATGGGGTGATTTCTCTTAAACGGCTACATCAATAAGGGAAAAGGTTTTCCAGACAAATCACTTAGTGAGGGACATTACGGAAGGAAATTAGTCAGGAACGGGGAGGAAAAGAAGGGGGGAGTGTAAACCAAACTCAAAAAACAGCTGGTCTTTTTCCTGTCATAAAGGAAAAGAGAGGCACAATACACGGCGACATGGGTGGGGTTAGGAAAAAACGAATAAAAAAAAAAAAAAAAAAGAGTGTATGAGCAGTAACAATTCTAAAGAAAATAAGGTAAAAGGAGGATTCCAAAACAGGGGAGAAGCCAAGAGCCCGTCTTGGCCGAAGGAACGGGGACTAAAGCAGCACATTGACAACGGAAAGTGGAAAGGTCCATGGGAAGGGCCCTGAATCAACTCCCTTCGGTCGGGAGGAGGGAAGAGAACCGGGGGCTAAAATCGCATCTAAAACGGTGTGAGAAGAAACGAGAGGAAAAGGGAAGCTGGGTATAAGTTGTGAAATGAAAAAGGGGGGTTCCGGAAGTTCGTCGGGGTCCATAGACGGGTCAAAGGAAAAAGAAAGTAAGCCCCAATTACGAAAAGAGGAAGGGTCTTAACAAATACACGGTTAGGAGACCACGCCGGACAAAGAGGGGGAATCGAGTAAAACGGATCACAACTACTTGAGCGTACGCCGCACGATCTAGGGAAATAGTGCGGGAAAAGCGGGTCAAAGCTCGGGAACAGTGAGACACGACGGAGGCACGTGGCCCCAGACGCAGTGTAAGTTCAACATAAACGAAAGGGAGCAGCGAAAGGAGGACAACAAGGAAATAAGAGAGTGCTCCGAGAACTCAAGGCTAAATACGTCCTACGATATCGGGGAACAAAAGAAAAGGAATGAGAGGATGCTCAAGAGTCAAAGATATCCTGCTCAGGGTGAGAAAGATGGCCGCGTGCAGGTTGACACGGATGTCTCATGGGGAAAGCAAGAATAGAGAACTCGGAAAATTCAGAAGGGCCAAGGCCTACTCTCACTCCGTTCAAACCAAGGGAAAAGGGGGGGTTCAATGAATTTCGATAAGTGGAGGGGAAGAGGCTTGAAAGGGACAAGGGAAAACTCCGGTTAATTGGGGGGTCAAAAAATCCGATTCGTGCGAAAAAAAAAAGTCCAACCGTCCCGCGTTCACCAAGACGTCGGGATGCCCGCATGCGATTTGAAGGCGCAAACATGATGGTGGGAATAATCCCACACACACACGCAAGCGGAAAGGGAAGTAAAAAAGGAAAAATTGGTGTATGACTCATTGTATAATCTAAACCTTAGCGGGATGGCATGGAAAAAAAATGGCTTGCTTTCAGGCTGGTGCTCAACAGAGATATGTCTAGAAAGTGTGTCAGCTGCTAATTCCAGGTAGCCCACATGAAAGGAAAGGAAAATTCACGTAAGGGGGGGGTACCGTACATAGTTTGTGAGAGGAGGAGAAGTCAGGACGCTAATGTCAGGGGACTTTCAAAAAGAAATACCTCACAGGGAGCATGAAAAATCAAAAAGGTTTTCCCGTTAGATTGCGGAACCCGGAGAAGGGGGAAGAGGAATTGTCAAACGTGCCCGGAACATAAGTAAAAATTTGTTATCTCCCCAATTAGGTCAGGAAAAGCGGGTCGCACACGGGGCCTGGCCATCGCGAATGAAACGATTGAGAAGAGAAAGAAAAGAAAGGAACCTTTTTGGGGGAAAAAGGAAACTCTATGTGGAAGGGACTAAACGGGAATTAGCCAACAACCGACCTCGACTTAGGGTTGCGAGATTTTTCAACTGGGATGTGCCTTCGGAAATGCCCGCGAAGGAAATGGAGGAACCAATTTCGAAGGGGAAAAGGTCACCTTGGCGGTACTCGCCAGAAATGGCCTGGCGGACAAGGGTATCCTAACATGGAAATGGCAGGGATGATTGAGTCAAAAAGGAGAGGTGCTAAGAGAAAAGGGGAAAAGGGTACGGGAGCCGTTGGCAAAAAAAAGAATCATTCAATTTCCCGAGTCTAAGCAAAAGAAAAGGTGGGGAAGCAACTAAATTCGATTAAAAAGAGAGCCGAACTTATGAAAGTCGAAGCTAGGAGGCACCCAAACACGGGGAAATTAACTATTGAGGCAACCCTAGGGAGAGGAGAAAGGGAAAGGTCAGAAGGAAGGCGGGGGGAAAAGGTGCTTAGGTTTTTGTACGATGCCACGGTTTGAGGGGAAGTAGGGATGAGGAGTAATCTCTCTCCAAACAAAGAGGAGAAGAAAAAATGGAAACCTACAGAAGCCATAACAAAAAAAACAAACCAAGGCCTGGAGAGGAAAAAAAGAGAAAGGGACCAAAAGAACGGAAAAGAAATTGCTTCTGTTATCCCTCCTAAAACGAGTGAACAGGAACTGGAATTGGAGATTTGGGGAAGGCAGGAGGAGAGTACAGGAAGAGAGTGGGGGAACTCTTATTGGTTGATCACACTCGTGGCGGGAAAGAGAAAGAAGAAGTCGATGGGGTTTTCCGCGGACAAGTGGGAGTTCAAAAACGACGCTAGATTCCTCAGGTCAAGGATAGCCGTGGGGGAAGGAAACCATCAGGCGAAGGAAATATGGGAGGAAGATATAGACCATTCAAAGGGAAGCCGCAGACAGGGGAAGGTCCGACACTTTTGAGTAACAATTCCTGAGCCGCAGGGATGGCCGTAAAAAATCAGCAAGAAAAGAAAAGACAATTCAGGGGGGGGTGAAAAACACTGGTAGGGAAAGGAATCTCGTTAACGAAAAAGAAAAGGGGGTGTGCAAAGGGGGGGTGGGCTAGGAGGGGGGCCTCAAAAAACTAACTACTGTGATGGAAGCCCTTGGGAGAAATGTCTTATGGACCTAAGGGGCGATAAAAAAGGGTGAGAGTCCTGTACCGGGACGCGGTAAAATTGTCGGTAAAGGAATGCTACGGGGGTACGAAAAAAAGGGAAAAGGAAGCAAAGAGGCTGGGCCAGGAACACCGTGGCAGGTTTTATGGTAGGGAACGAAATGAAATCGAACAACGGACACCTTCCTCGCAGGCAAGTTGTAGGAAAAGGGTCAATAGCATACATATTCCGCGAATGGGAAAGACGAGGAGGGAGGGATCTGGACAAGACATGGGAGACAGAGAGAAAGTTTCTCAGAGAAAAAAAAGCATCCCCTCATAACTGGCAGGGGAAGAACTGCATTGGAGGAAGATCCATGGAGGGGACGGGAAAACAAAAGTTCCGTGGTCAGTCATTTCAGCAGTCAGGGTAGAAGTAAGGGGGGAGACATTCAAAAGACGATCGGCACAGGGAAAAGGACTTCTTACGGGGACGGGGGTTAGAGGGGAGTGTGGGGAAAGGAGAATCTGGGAAAAAAGGGAGGACACACGGAAGAAAGAGTGACGATACGAAGAGACAAACGAAAATAAGGGCGCATCGGGACAAAAAAGTGGACGTGTTCATCAAAAAAAAATATGAACGACTCGGGAGGGGGAGACCCGTCCTATTGAAGGAGTTGATTCTCGATTATGTCTTGAAGGAGAGGGAAATACCGGTGCAAGCGTGCAGATGGGAAAGGATGTAGGAAGTAGAGAGGAAGAAGTAGAGAAGAACGTTGTCGCAACGAACATCAGGACTGAGGGGCGGGGGTAAGGGGGGGGCTTGAGGTTTGGGGGGAATTGAGAAGCAGGGCCTTCTTGGGGACAGAAGTGAGGGGACAGATGTTTGGGAACGGAAGGGCTGGAGATTGTCAGTCACCCAAGGAGGGGGAAAAATGGTGACGAGGAATATGCGCCTGCGAACAGTCCCCCAAAATAGGGAAGACCAGCTGCGTGAGAGTCCTACGATTAGTTGGGAGGTGCCCCGTTCCAGTTTCAGCAGTTCCAGGGTTGGGGGAAAGGAGGGGAAGAAACCCCATGGGCTTTGAAAAAGGGGGGGGTTTAAGCTCCCCGTCCCAGTAGCGGGGAAAAAAGGTGGAAAGAAGGCGCGGGACAAGGCAGTTTAAAGAAACAGAAGGGACACGGAAAAGAAGGGGGGTTTAAAACGATTTTGAACAACTTCTAAGAATAATGGGAGGGGAAAAGAGGTCGTTCGAAAAAATCTAATAATCGCAGATACATTAAGAAGGACGGAGCGCTGCGAGAGGGCGGACATTAAAAGATAGAGGTAGGATTCCGGTTAACAAATGGTGAGACTTAGGTGGAGGGTACCGCCGCGGATGAAGAGGACGAGGGTAGAAGCATCGAAAAGTAATTAGGGTATGGGGAATTGTTAGCTAATCGGGGAAGAGGACTAAGGGAGCGGTTCCAACTCTGAGACGAAGCCGCAAAAACAGTATCGGTGTTTGGGTCCGAGAGGGAAGGGGGAAAGAAAAAAGAAGGTTGCTAGGGGGATGTGTTTACTAGGGGAGGGGGTCCGGTGGGAATAAACACGCCATAAGGGAAATTAGGGACCTGTCAGCAGGAAGGAGGGGGGAAAGGGAAAGAGTGGGGGGAGGATCGAGGGTGAGACTCGAAGAACCCTTCCGAAAGTCTAGGGAAAGAAGGAATTCTGAAATTAAACAGGAACAGAAAAAAAGCCAGACAGACAGAAGTAAATTTTCGGCGCAGACCAGGTCGATTTCATTTGGGAAAAAAGAAAAGGGGAGGCGAAAACTCGCCAACGGCAGCATTGACAATATACCTAAGACCGCACTCGTTAAGCCCTGGAGAGGAAATCATCGAGGGGAGAAGCAATTTGCAGACGAGCGCGAAAGAAAGAAACAGTTCATAGCGCTCAGCGGGAGGGTGGCCAGAAACAGGTAGTGTTGAAGAAAGAAACGCAAGAATAACGAACTAAAGGTTTCGGCAGGCCATAGAGAAAGAAAGAAAGTTACTACACCTGACTGAAAGGTTGCTGGCCAATACAGGGGGGGAACTCAAGGCGTGATGGCCGAGTTTTGGAGGAACTTACCTCAAGACAAACCCGAAAGTACGGTCACATCAAGAAAAATTAAACTGGTCAAAGTCCTCGATAAATGGGAAAAGCCTAGAATCACCTCGGGGGATCTCGCAAAAATAGAGTTTGCAAGACTTCATGGGGCAAGGGATGGAGGAGTGAAGGGTCTGGGCAAAATATTGGCCTTAATTGTGGGGGGGGGATGTGAAAGGTGAGTCACGTTGCATAGACGAAGAAATGGGGAAAAGAAAAGTAACGAGTTGGGACGCTCAAATATTAATATGACGGTGGTTGATCGTTGTCGAATTTTGGAGAACCACCAAAAATCAGAAATGTATGGACAGTACCCTGAGGGAAGACTCGACCTGAATCTAGTGGGATGAGGGGGAAAGGAGACGACGGTAGGTCTCTGGAGGAAAGGGTTGTGGCCACTTTATTCCAAAGGAAAGAGAGAAAAAAGGCAAAGTCACCGCGGCGGTGGCATTCAGAGGGTGCGGTGATACGGGGGTTTGGAAAAAAAAAAACAAACAACAAGGAGTAGGAGGGGAAAAAGGATAAAAAAACTTTGAACAGTTTTTGGTCCTTAACGGCACAGCACAGCAAATAGACGCCCTGATCAACGCGCCGGGTATAGGGGAAGAGGGGTGTAAAAAACAATTCTTGTGATCAACGGGGAAAAAAAAGGGGAGCATTGCGCAAAAAAAGGGCCACGGACCGGGCCCACGAAAGCACGGAGAGAAGGCGATGTTCAACGACCGTTTCCTGCCGAAAACAGGAGAAAGAGGAGAGGGGGAAAAAAGTTCTGGGCAAAAACATCAACACCAGAAGCTATCGACGGAAAGATAGAAAAGCGCGAGGGGGGGGGTGGGACCATGTTAGGCGGGTTTCTAGGTAAAGAAAGACCGACATCAGCAACAATTACTAATAATAAGACCGGCAGAAGAGAATAAGGGGGCACAGAAGCCTAAAAGAGGGGCAAGAAAGAGGAGGTCAGCTGGGGAAGAGGTAAACCTATGGGGTTCGAGGAGGAAAAAGGTATGAGGCTGAAGTGCCTTAAGTAGCTTGGTATAAAAACTTTGCTGGCAGGATCGAGCAGAGGGGGGGAGAAGAAAAAAAAGTTGGCCATCATCATTTGAACAAATCAGGCTTGCAAAAACCGAGGGGAGTCGCCGAGAGCTGAGGGGAAAGGGGGTCCTGAGAAACTAGGGGCAGCAGGATTGCTCCTGCTGGGGGAGGGGGGGAAAAAACGGTACTGGATCCTGCCCTTCCCTAGGCGCCGATAGGAAGGGGGTAGGAGGGGAGACTGAAAAGTTCCGTGTATGGAAAAGGGATTCCAGAAAAAGTAGACTAGAGATTTAGGATCTTAATGCGACTTAGGCGGCTGTAGAGTAGGGGAAAAAGGGGGATGCAAGTCGGTGAGAATGGGATGATCTTCAAAATGAATCCGACAGGGGGAGGGAATGAAAGTAGTCAAAAAAGTGAGGGAGGTAGTGCTGTGATATGGACCACTTGGGGGACGAAAGGCCTGAAGGTGCATAGAAGCGGGTGAAGTGGAAGCGGGCTAAAAAAGAGAAAGAAATCATGGATTCCTTCCAAGAAAGGAAACGGGGTCTGAAAAACCTCAAGAGAGTTAACCTATCTAATAAGGGGAAAGGAACAGACCAAGGTATTCAGTTAAACGCAACTAGGACAAACCTAGCGTTGGAATGGGAACCTCCGGAAAGAGCGGGGATCAAAAAAGAGTGGGGGGGTCGAAGACAATAGGGACAAGCTTAATGACCTCTGTTCGGAAAGTAAAAAAACGGAGAAGAAAATACTGCAACCGGGCGCGGAAGGAATTGATGGGGGGGGTGGCCACGGGAACACTGAGGGAAAAACGGTATACAAAAGAAATTTTTTCAAAAAGGATTGGACGAAAGGGCAAATAGTAAGGCTTGCGGACTCCGAAGGATGGAAGAAGCCGAAGGCACCCTTATTAAGGTCTACCGCATTAGACTGAGAAGGTCGACAAACGCGAAGGGCAGAAAGGGGGGCTAAGGGTTTTCAAAATAGAAAAATGGGAGGGAAACGGAGGAAGGGAGGGAGAACGGGTCCAAAAAGGGAAGGGGGCAAGCGAAGAAAAAACCGTTCAAAAAACTTACGAAAAAAAGTCCAGTACCTGGGGAAAATGGGAACTGGGGTCGGGACGAGACCACAAAAAGCGATCAGGATGAAAAACACTCGAGGACTAGCAGACTTGAGATGGGAAGAGAACTAAGCGGAAATTAGTTGAGGGGGGGGAAAATTCGAGAGGTTCGCAACTCCAGAAAAACGGGCTGAAAACGAATCGAGGACAACGCAGGGAAGCAAGATTTAAACGAACAATAAGGGACGGCTAATTCAGGAAAACAAGATAAAAAAAGAAAAGGAGAGAAACGAGAAAATCAAGACTCCATTGCCAAGAATAAGGAGGTATGAGGTTGAGAACAAAAGAACACGTTAGGAAATCTAATCAGAAACGTGCAGACAGAAAGGGATATATGAGGCATTGCATTTGGTGAGACGGATGTAGAAAGAGGAAAAAATAAACATGCGCTCGTAAAGATAAGGAATGTCCGGTGCTACGGAAAGAAAGGCTTGGGAAAAAAACTGACGCAATGGGTTACGAAAAAGTTAGTCCGCCTATCTGGATCATTGAGGCGGCTTCGGACATTTCACACGACGGCCCCGGTTTCCTGAGCTTTGGAGAAGGATCTCAAGGAAAAAAAAAGGCTCCCAAGAAACGTTCACCAGAAGGGGGAGGGAATCTCCTCGGGGGGAGAAAAAAACCAATTGGGGAGGAATGCTCGCGGATATTACGCCTGGCAAGGGGGGAAATGGAGAAAAGGGTATAATCAAACGGAGGAAGGACTCGGTTGTCCGGCAGTAGCGGGGATAAAAAGGAAATCTTCTAGAAAGCTTTTCCAAATGGGAGCCATAGAAGCAGGAAGGAGCAAGGAGAGCTTGAGTGGACTCCTAGGTGATTCTCCTCAATTATTTGTAGAGATGGCGCTCCGTCTGCTTTGTGGATGTCAGTTTGAGTTGACCCGAAGAGAAGGGAAAGGTTTCCAATGGACATCCTCCTTGGGAGTTTGTGAAAGTTTTCATAAGGGGGGAGTAAAAAAAGTACCCTTGAAGAAAGTAGGTTTAAAACGAGGACCGTTACCCTATAGGGGGGGGGGGGGACTTTTTATCGCAAGATTAGTTCAAGGAAAGGAAGGGGACACAAGGTGCGAAATGAAGAATTAGCCAAAAGAGGTCGGCAAGACGCATCAAAAGAGGGAAAAAACCTTGAGGTCGAGTGAAAGAGAGTGAGGTCAGTGAAAAAGTGGGAGGCAAAAGACGCAATGGAAGATGGGGTGAGAAAAAAATATTGCTGTGGCTTTTAAGAAGGGGGGGCGAAGGCATGAAACGCTCAGGAATGGCATGAATCAAAGTTCACTCAGAAAGGGGAAAGGGCGGAGGGCCGCGATGACCACCACTGGAAATGCGGCAAACGACGTGAGAAGAAGAATTAAAGTCGCAGAATGATTTAGGGAAAAGAGGGAGGGGGAAACGTTGACCATCGAGAGAGGGTCTTGGCACAGGCAGCGGGGGAAAAAAGAAAAGGCCCCGTGTCTGGGCCGGCCAAAAAAAAAGGTGGTAAGAGAGGAACGCACTTCGAAAGAATAGAGAGACCCAACTAGCAAAGAGAAAAAGGGTCAACGTACTTGATATTTCAAAGGAGGAAGGTGAGAAAAATAGACGCTTGGTGAATTCAACTCGACGGGGAGGGAGGGGTACCGGGATGTGGGGGGGGGGGGATATTCGGTGGTTCTTGGCAGTGAGTTGAGAGGTAGAACTCAAAATAAAAAAAGGATTTAGGAAAAAGAGGAGGAAGAAAGAATTAAGAAAGGCAAGGAACCCGTGCGGGAGACGGTCCCAAGCATCACCTGTGTACCAATCAAGAAGGGAAAAAAAATCATCGAGGGTGAGACATAAGAATTGAAAGAGGGAAAAATGGGCCTTGTCTCAGGGGGGGGCCTCAGGACTAATAATTCATATGGAGCTTGGGGGAATCAGTAATAAGGGGAGAACTGGTTCGGGTAGGAGACGGACATAATCTCCGAGGGAAAAGGTGAGGGACCAGATAACTCAATCCCGTCGAGAACAAGAAGTACCCGTTTTTTTAAATATTATGCAGGAATTGCGTATTAGAAGTTTGTCCGAAAGGGGAAATGGAAGGGAAAATCAGAAGGGGGGGGGGGTGGGGGGGGGGGCCTGTCCGATCGTTAAGGTCCCACTTCATGAAACCTTGCCCTGAACACAGGAGAAAAAAGAAAAAAGGAAAACATAACTTAACAGGGAAAGGGGTGGGGGCTAATTTCAGACCTCAAAAAGGAGGGAAAAACATGCACAGTTTTGGGGGAGGGAAGACGGTTCACATCGGGAAAAAGGGCGGGAAGGCACATGGGGTGGGACGGGAAAGCGTGAAAGTACCATAAGGGAGGCGAGGGTATTTTGGAGCGTCACGGCCTAGGGAAAAATAATTCGGTAAAGGCGTCCGGGTGGAGGGGGCAAACCGATTAAAGTGGCCAACAGAGGATTATGTAGGAAGCGAAACACCGTGCAGGGTTTTCGGGCAAACTAAAGAACGAAGACGGACGAGAAAAGAAGAAAAACCGTGTCAAGAGAATCACTATCGAGAAAAAAGGGACAGCGCGCATGGAGAAGCAACTGAAAGGCTGAAAGGCGGAAAGAGGTGCTAGAAAGTCTAGGTGAAAACGAAGAAAGAAGAGAAAAGGGGAATCACCTTTGTTACTGAGGAGAAAAGGGAGGCAGTGTACCCAAGGGGGAGGGACCTTCAGGTAGGCGAAGGAAGGGGAAACGTTGCGGACTGGACAATCGATGAACGGGGAATCCGCCCGATGTGAACGAGGGGGGACTGGGGCACGGCTTTTGAAAAGTAGAAAGCATAGGCAAACAGGAGGGGGAAAAAAGTGAGGAAGTGTCCTGAACCGCAGGAAAAGATAAAGATAGCTCAATTGGAACAAATTGACGCGTAAGGGGGAAGATCAGTCTTCGCCAGGACGAGGGAAAGTGAGTTCGAAGTGGACCTGGTCGGAAATATAGGGACTAAAGCCGCGAACCAGAAGGGGGGAGGTAGCAAATGAGGTCTTCCTGTAATAGCAAGGATCTCGGGAAAAGGACGCGGGGGTCCAGACGAACTCGAACTTAGTCAAGACGGAGGACTGAGGTTGGGAACGAGGGGAAAAAGAGGGCCAGGTTTGGGCCATCCTGAGGAGGAAAGGTTCAGGCTGAAGGGAAAATGAGGTCTTTTTACCACTATGCACATCGGCGGTTGAAGCACGGGAGGGAGGCGACACTTGTAATGTGGGGGAAAAAGAAAAGCTGAGGGGGTTCACTGTCAAGATAGTGTCATGGAAGAGGGGGTATACAAGCACCAGGAGGTTTTGGAAGCGTGTTCTACAAGGGGGAAAGGGAAAACAGTTATGGGAAGGCGTTATAAAAAACCCGCCCAGAGTAGCGGGGGAAAGGGGGGGAGAGGATCTTTGACAGGCTATGGGGGGGAAGGTTCATAAAAAGGAGACAGGTCGAGGGAAAGACCATTTGTGTCCTATTGTGAACAAAGGAAAAAAGAAGATGGCGGCGCGAGGTGTGTGCAAAAAAGTCGAAAGAGGCAGCAAGAGACCTTCATAAGGGTTATCGGGGAGAGGAAAAAAAAGGAGGGCGAGAGGGGAGACAACGATTTTCTCAGTGCAGTAGGCAGTTTGCAAAAATGCTTGGGGGTTCAAAAGGGCCCTGGCGAGAATCTGTCCCGGTATCTCATCTGGGAGCGTCAAAAGAAATTGGGGGAGGTGAAGGAAGGGAGGGAGTGGTAGCGATGGAAGGATCCGGGTCCACCAACGAGGTGCCGTTGAGGAAAAGAAACCAAAAAAGTTACGTGCGCTTTATGGGGGAAAAGGCAAAGAGGTTTTGGACGCTTGTGGGGGGAAGAAAGAAGGAGGTCCTGTTTCCGGCCAGGGAATTGCAGGCTGACTAGAGGAAAAGGGTGAAAAAGGAAATCGGAAGGGGGAGGATAGTTTATCCGCACGAAAAGGCGCGAAAGGGCTCGGGAAGGAAAGATAAACACGGGTGAAGCACCGCAAGAAGATCCCGGGAATTGAAGCGGAAGAAATTACTTCCCATCACAGCTGCTGGAAGATTTGGGTACATCAACCGCATTCAATGAAACGGCAGGAGGAAAACCGGTACAGACAATAAAATCCCGTAATTAAGTCAAGCGTAATGAAGGGAAGATATAGAAGAAGGGTTTGGAACATTGTTCAAAATACGAAATGCGAGAAAAGGAAAGAAAACCTTAAATATCGCCAGAGTGGGAAGATCCCAGGTTGTGAGACCTAAACCGAACGCTGAGTCTGACAGAGAGAAGAAAGGAATCCTCGACCAAACGGTAAGACCGTGGAGTAAGAAGGAGGTTGGTTATCAGCTTGATGAAAGAGGGGGTGAGGTCCTCATGTAAGGGAGGATGTTCAAGAAAGGTCGGGCACAGCATCAATCAAACATTAAGAGATACAGCCTAAGAAATTGAGTCAGAGAGAAAGAGGGGTAAGCAGACGTAATAATAGAGGGGGAGGGGTCCGCGCATTGTCTTGAGAAAAAAGGGGGGGGGGATATTGCGTTACGGTCTTATTAAGTTGTGGAAAGGGGGCAGTTTACCGTGGCACAGCGACGAGAAGGGAAAGAACGAGCAGCGGTGGGGTAACGATGCTCGCCAGCTAAGGGGGGTGGTCACAGATGCCACGGTGTTCGACACCAGACCTCAAGGGGACGTGGCAGAAAAAAGGGAGTGGGGAAAAGAACGTATCTAGGGCGTGGGCCAGATTCGCGTTGGGGGCAAGGGAGGGGAAAAAGGGGGTTGGTCAAACGATCACAAATAAAAGCATAAACAAAGAAGGTTAGTCAACGGAAGGAGGGGGCAGTTCAGGAGGATGTGTAAGGCGTTACGGCGAAATTTGGATGGTAATAGACTCAAACAAAAACAAGATGAGAACAGTAAAAAAGAGATAAAGGGAAAAGGAAAGCACGACATACTCTAAGAAAGATTCTCCTGGTGACTAGGCCATTTGTCAACTGAGAGGACGGGGGGGAGTGAACACCCTTTTACGGCATGCGCGCAATAAAGGAAAGAAACTAAGTACAATTCGGAGGGGAAGGGGGGAATCCTTCAAACCAATACTCCGAGGGAGGGGGTAAAAAAAAAGGGGGTCGGGAAGAGAAAATCAGCTTATCCTAGCCGCTCGTCAACGAGGATCGGGAAAGGGGGGGCAAGTTGAGTCGTCGATCTGTGCCCATTGACCATCCAAAGGCATAAACCCACCGGAATAAAAGGGAGTACTAACCGACGACGCCGAATCAGACTGGGAGAAGGAAAAAGGGACGAGCGACAAAAAAGGAGAGAGTAAGTCTTTCGAGAGAAGATTGATGCTCGCTCCAGTTCAAAAAGGAGGGAGGAGGTAAGTCATGATTGGATTGCTGTGGAGGGGCATGTCTGGAAAATCGGCAAGAGGAACAAACCACTCAAAGGCCAGAAAACATCCGTCTTGCCCCACCGTCCGGAGGGGAGAGAGAGAGGCTCGAGTGAACATAACGGAGGAGAAGATCTGCTCAGGTTTTTTCTTATGAACACAGGGGACGGGAGAAGGAAAGGGACCCTGACACGGAGGAAAGGGTCAAGTTCAAAAGCAGAAGGGAAATGCTTTCGCAAAGGGAGAAGGGGGGGCTAATGGGAATACGTTCGGCGGGCGGAAGTATGGTCAATTGTGGGTCAGGGAGGCGAGAGGTAATGAAGGGGGCGCTGTACCGAAAAAGACAGGGAGGGACGGAACTTCACCGAACGGGAATGGCAGGAAAGACGGGAGGGTGAGGTCAAACGTGGAGAAGGCTGGAGAGCCTTTCGCTAAGGGATGCGGAGGGGATATAAAAGAAAAAACTCCGATTGAGGGGAGGACCAGAAACGAATGAGGAAACACTAAAGGCCCTGCCAGGGGACGAGAAAATACCCTATGTAGGAAAGAAGGCAACAAACAAAAATCGCGACAAACATACAGGGGTCAGGGGGGAGAAGAACAGATTACAAGGAGAAGACAACGTTTGGGCGAAGAGAAGAGGGAAAAAAAAGACACGTCGTGAGGGATGAGCCCGCCAAATAAAAAGTAAGAGTAAGATGAGGAGCGTCCAGCGGGCCCGCTGACAGCGCCGAAAGGCGAAAGAAGAGGAGCACAGTTGCAAACGGGGGAAAAAGAAAGATTGAAATCTCCAGGAGAAACTGAAATCTTCGGCGCAGCGGTCACCAAGTATGGGGGGGACATGTAGAAAGACTCATAGACGTGGTGAGACGAAACTCAAAAGGGAAAAGAAGAGTATTCGAGGGGGAAATAACAAATGGATACCAGAGGAAGGTAGGAGTAGGGCGTAACTGGAAAAAGAGGGCCTTTGTAGAAGAGCTCACTGTAAAACGAGGGAGGGGGGGGGGCAGGGAGGAGCCTTACACAGTAGACCCCAAACCACAATTGGGCAGGGAAAAAGGGGTAAGAAGTACAGCGGCAAGACTACTGTGAAACGAGAAAGAAAAACTCGGTATGGAGAGACACATAGCTGGAAGCAGGCTTGGAAAAGCGGTGGAGGAAAGGCGCTCCTGCCCAAAAGTGCGGCGACGGGAGGAAATCCCATTCCGTCGTGGAAGGAAGAGACTTCGCTATAAAAAGGCAGGTTGAAAATACAAACTGTAGGGTATAACGCGAAACTCAAGGGGGGCAGCCTCAGTAACAATAAAGTATAGGAGGCTTGGTACAACCGAGGCCTGTCGCGACTAGTGACGATATACTCCGAAGAGGGAGCTCTTGCTGCAGGTTTCGCCAACTGAGTAGAAATGATTGCCGAAGAAAAAGGCGGCATCGTAAAGAATAAGAAAGTTCGACGGGGCAAAGCAAAGGGGGGGAGGGGTGAAAAAGGGCGAAAGGGTCCATTGTCAGCAAAAAAAGAGGGGGGAGGGCACTGCGGCATTAGATCTTGAAGAGGGGGGAAACCCTTCTTTCACGCGGTTACTTGACGGCAAAGAAGTAGAAACGAGTTCACCCAAGAAAGGGGTGATAGTGGGATTAAAGAAAAGGAGGAGGATGACCTGAATGGAAAAGCCTCCGGATGAAGGAACACGTAAGTGGGGGGGGAGCCTTATGAATCGAAGAAAAAAAGGAGAAGGGGAAGCAGGCCAGGTCGGCGTTGCTTCTTCTTGGAAAAGGAAGAGAGGGTGCATAGTATTGTCAGAAGGAATAGCTCCATCAGAAGGAAACAGGCGGGAAAAGGAAAGAAAGAATTCGACCGCTTTGATCTTGCTTCTCAGAAAGAGCAGGTGGGGAGGTAATCGGCCAGAGAGAGAGGAGTTTTCAAAAGGCGAAAATGCAATGAACACGAAAAGGGGGGAAATTACTGGAAGCTCCTCTGCGTTTTAAATGTTAAGACAGGTTGCGTAAAGGAAGGGGGAAAGAAACTTATTCCACCGAGGGGGGGGAAGGGGAAGGGAAAACCAAGTGTGGCGCCAAGAAATGGGTCACCCCTTCAACAATGAAGGTGAATGAAACGCTAAAGTCAGAGGAGAAGTTCGTCCGCCCACGCAGAGGGGACAAAAAAGGATGGTTCCAAGGACGCGATGGGGAGGGTCAAACGGTATTTTCGGCAAAAAAAAAAAAGAGCGGATTGCTAGAGTTGGATCTTTTCTGTGAGCCGTGAGAAGAAGGACTCTGCTGGAGCAAAAGGGAGAGGAAGGGAACAAGGGGAGGACGGAACTAGAAGGACAAGGGTAAGGCGACAACGAGGGAAAGAAGGGGAGAATTATGGCATCGAATGATGTATGTAAAACAAGATAAGGATCCGGGAAAAGAAAAGAGAGAGGCGTTTCTGGAAAGCCAACTTGTCACAGGAAACGAAGGGGAGAAGGGAGGAGCTTAAAGGGAAAAAAAATTGGTATCAAAATGGTCGAAGAAAGGAGGAAGAGGGGGAAGAGGGCCGCACACAACAGAAGAGGACTGGCCTTCTTCGGGGATGGTCAATGCGGGAAAAAGAGAAGTAATTGTTGCTTCCGGACTGGGCGGAGGGGGAAGAGAAAGGGGGTGGGGCGAGCCCCAAGGCAGGGTTTGATGGGGGGAATGACTGGCCTTCATTAGTTGCTCATCACCAAAAAAACAGGGGCAAAAAGGAGATAATGTCCAGAACGGTCCATAACAAGGTATCGTCACAAAAAGCAGGGGAACTCCCGAGCCATTCTGGGGGGGGGGCTGAATGCCAGTCACGCAGAGGGGGTTAGACCTCGCATGTACAACACTTAAGAAAGGAATGTAGATGATAGTTGGGGACCGCCCGATATAATCATAAAGAAGTGGCTTTTTGATACAGGGAAGGGGGGCTTTACCGCCCGAAACGTCATCGAACTTAGGGTTTTTTTTTAATCGGCCTAGTTCGGTCCAGATAAATAAAGAGCGATAGCACCGGATCCTAAATCCTTTTGGTCAATCATGCGAATTGAGGGGAAGGGAGAGTCACTGTTTAAAGGGGCAGAGGGGGAAGAAGCCCCTTGGCCAAAAGGTAAGGGTATCAGTTACTTTCCCAATTCAATGGAGACATGTCGGGAAGGACGTCATTGATACACAGCCACCAGAAAGAAACATCAAATGTGTAAGTGGGGGAAGGGAAAGAAAAGTTTGACGACACTCAAAAAAGGAGTTGTAGTCAGTTTGTTCCAGGGGGGGGAGGCTGGCAGAAAATCGTGTTCTAAAAGAGGTAAAGGGGGGCGCTCAGCGAAACAGCGTGAGGGGACCAGAAAGGGGTGTTTCAATCTAACTGTTATTCTCTGCGGTCAAGCAGAGGGGGGGAAAAGAAGGTCTGTAATGTAACGGTTTCACAAAACAAAAAAGTTGCCCGCAAGGAGGGTCCAAGCCAACCGGGTATGTTCTTGGTTAGGGCAACTCAAACTGACGCAGAGGAGAAGGGACGGAATTCCCCAAGTGAGGGGGGGAATCATAGCGGCGAACTCAGTCGCTTAAGACGAGGAGAAGAGGGGAGACGAGATGGCGTAGCAGCGGAAAAGAGTGTTCTAAAAGAGGATAATTTATCAGAGGCAACGACATGCATAATGGGGAAAGGAAAGGATCAGTCTGATTCCTAGAAGGGAGGGGGCCAAGTTTTAGTGGGAAGTCATTGCGCTGGCTGCAATTAAGGGTAGAATGGTGGGCGCCTAAGAGGGAGGAACACATCCCCTGGAAACTCTGGACTTTGGCGAAGGGTATGGGGAAGGAGAAAAGACCGAGAGAAACAAACGTCGGACGTGAAAGGTAGAAGGGACCGAGAGGCGGACATGTGAGAAAAAAGTGGAGAGGGTACCGGGGGGCGCCGAGGGAGGAGCCACCCGAAAATTGGATTATGGGGGGGGGAGCGCGTTGTCGGATCCGAGGTGAGAACAAGGAAGTCGATTCCAACAAGGGGAAGCGGAAGACAACTGATTCGGGGAAGGTATAGCGGAATAGAAAGAAGCCAGCTCGGGTGTGCCCAAAAAGTCTTTACGGAGAACGGGAGTTGGGCACGTTTGCTAAAAGAGGGACGGGGGTATGGTAACAAAGATTCTCCAAGGGAAAGGAGGTGACGGTGAACTGGAAGAAACTCACGGGGTAAAACGGGTGGCCACGCGGGACCTCGTGGCAAAGCACGGGGTACTCGATTCCTGAAAGACTCGTTCCCCGACTAGGAACTCAACTCGGGGCGTGAGGACACGATCAAGGGGGGGGAGTGGAAGAAGGGAAGGGCAACAGCAAAGAGGAAAGGAAGATTTTGGCGGGTCCTCTTGTGAAGAGGGGGAAAAAGGGAAATGAAGGTACTAAGAGACATTAAGCTCGGGAAAGGTGGGATAGGAGGGAACCGATTGTACCGCTCTCTACGACTCCAAGGAAAAAAGAACGAACAGGTTGGTTGTGTCAGAGGGAAAAAAAAAATTAGTAATAATGCCCACCTCAGGGGGGAGAAACCGTAGAAAAAGAGCTCGAAGTTAGAAGTCGGGAGAGCAGGAAAAGAGCGGAAGCCGGGGCTAATGGAAGGGACGGTCCTATGGGAAACCATGGAGCATTGAGTGATAAAAATGGCAAGATGCTCAAGGGCCGAGGGAAGAGAAAAGAGGGAAGCAACCTGTAAGTCTGGAGTAACTGGCGGAGGAGAAAACTAGTTCGGAGAGGGTGACCACTGATCGGCGGAACTAAAAAACGTGATCCGAAGGGGTGGGTCCTACTGTCCGTTGATGAAACAAGGGGAAGAAGGGGTGGGGAGAGTTGGGGACAGGAAGTCTGATTTCCGTTTTAAAAAAAGGGGGGGGGGGGGGGCCAAGATGGACAATTCCGTCTAGAAGGGACAAGCAAAAAAGGAGGGGAATTTTTAGAAGCAAAATCGGGGGGGGAAAGGAGGGGTTGACCCCGCCAAAAGGGCGAGTATGGCTAATAACGAAAGGCGAGTCGCAAAGTTAAAGTCACCCAGCAGATAACCATCCGGAGTGAAGGGGTTCGGAACAAGGAAATTGGGGGGGGGGGAGGATGAAATTTGGTAAGCGGGAAACCCATTCTGCTCGCGCCCCTCCCCAGGGGAAAAGCGAAGACCCGCTTAAGTGCAACTCTAAGGGGGGGAGAGAAGAGCACGGGGGGGAGAAAGTTTCAAACGAATTCGAAAAGAACGACAAAGTACCTATCACTAAGATGGGGGGGGTCAACAGCCTATTGGGGGGGAAATCACGAAACTAGCAGAAGAGCTAAGCAGTTCGCGGCCAGCGGAGAACATCCTCAACGAAGGACTCTCTTTGGAGTGCCAAGCACGGATTGTGGACTCCAACTGGGGGCCAGGGGGGTGGGGCGTACGGGAGCTATAAGAAATGGTGGGGTCTGAAAATCCCGCGTCGTTACACGCAAAGTCCAAGGACTGAAGGAAGCGACATCGCTCGGATAAAAAGGGCAGCGCCGAGAGAACCGTCGGGGAGCGTAAGGGCGGAACTGAGAATAGTGTGCCGAGGCAACGGGGGAGGGGTCTGATCAAACATGAGGAAAAAGGGGGGCGGATCCTGGCTGCACATGAGTAATGTGTTTGAGGATTGTGCAAAACGTGAAAAGAGAAACGACTCGCAAGCAAATGGTGGCCCAAGCAAATCGAGGGGGTGTTACCCGTCCTAAGATAGGGATGTGGGGGGATCCGAATGGCCGACGGTGGCAAACCATATACCGGAGTGAAGGGGACGGAACAGGACCTTGTGAATGACAGGGGAGAGTGATAATTGTTCCTTGGGGAAAGGCTAGATGGGTGTCAGGAAAGTAAAATGTCAATTTAGAACCAGAAATCGGACACAAAGGCCGTTACCGGCGCGGGAGGAATTGGGGAAGAAAAAGAGGGGTAGTAAGAACTTAGTAGGGAAGGGGTGGG
>Ga0179593_1328462_pt1 | contig 19149 bp, 16 predicted proteins | sample CZODoug2_1_08_16_FD_185931 | JGI IMG/M metagenome (GOLD analysis project Ga0179593, IMG submission 185931) | Vadose zone soil fungal communities from Angelo Coast Range Reserve, California, USA - CZODoug2_1_08_16fungal (PacBio error correction) | ecosystem: Environmental > Terrestrial > Soil >...
AGGGGCACTGTGAAGGGAAGCTCGGCCGCTCCCAACAACGACACAAGACCGCTGCGACGGCAACGATCAATCCAGCACAGGGAGCCTTCACGGTTTGAGGGTCGTGAACAATGCTTTTGACGGGAGAAAAGAAAGCTGGAGGGAAAATGTCACAAGCGAAAGAAACAATGTTCATGCGGCTGGACTACGAATTCTTAAGGAACGATAGGTGGTGAACACCACCCCTTCATTCACTCGCAAAACCTTGGGTGGTGGGAGGAAGGAAGGGCCAATTAGACAAGAACTTTTAACGGCGGAAGTGAGGGTTGTTGGTGAAACCAAAACCGGTCCAAACAAAGGACTGCTGCGATTTTTAGAACTCCATGAAAGAGAGGAACCCTTGCCGCGTCCTGAAAGAAAGGGAGCGAAAATCAAATGCAGCGGGAGGTTCACAGCCGAAGGAGAGTGGGTTTATTCCCAAGCAGGCTTTGGATTGGGGGGGAAACAAGGGCTAACTGCAAGTATGTTCCGGAGAAGCAAACAAGTCGTCACAGTTCTCACAAAGAGTCCGCGTCAGAGGGAATAAGAGATTCAGGACTGAACAAAAAAAAAGCGAGCTACTACTTGGACTATAAAGACAACCCTTACGGGAATGGGGACCGAAGTGGCCGCTTCAATGGCAGTGGACCGAAAGCAACGCGGACCAACAAGCATGTCAAGAAAGGCGCCGACCTCGGCTTGGAGAAACTGTCATAGCTCCCAACCGCTATGGAAGAGGAGGCAAACGGAAGAACCGATGCAATGCCATTAGGGCCTAAGAGGTAGTTGACCGCTGCTTCTGTTTTAAACGGGGGAGGGGAGCCGCCACCTTGAAAACCGCTTGCGGCAGACAAGTTGGACCACGCGGAGCCGGCTTCAACCACTTCTTAGGGAACAGATAGAGAGGGTCCGGGAGGTCATTGCGGAATTCCTTGTAAAATGGCTGGAAGGAAGGACAAAAATGTGTCAAGACAAAGGAACATTAAGCACTCCTTCATGCACAACAGGTAAAAAAGGGGGGGGGGAGGCGGGGTCTGGTAAAAATGGAACGAAAGTGGGCTGAAAAAATACTTCGTTAGGCGTCAAACCCGAGGAAGAGAGGCAACAAAGATACCCCACTTATCAATTACTAACCGGGTGCATAAAGCGGGAAAGCACGAACTGGTCACCAACACAGTCAGAGCAGATGAGGGGGGGAAAGAGTGTGAAGCTGAGGTGCGTTTGGGAGGAACACTACCGATGTCCGAAGGGGGCACAAAGTTAGACGTTCCACCGGAAAAGAGACCCCAAAAAATCCAGCATCAAACTGGTCAACGCTGGAACATGGGAGTGTTGATGCTACGCTGTTTTACTACCGAGAGCTTGGTTTTTTCAATTTACAACGGGAACAAAGGTTTCACCAATGGTGAACCAAGGATGGGGGAGAGAATAAGAAGAAAATGATGGGATGGTTTTCCGGTGAAAAACCGGGGAAAAACAACGGAGTTATTGTGGGAAAAAAAAAGCACAGAAAAGAAGCCCCCTAAAATTTAGTGAGAACCGCCTTAAGAACTTGAAGAAGAGGAGACTGGAAGCAGGTAAGGACACGCTGTTTTCGATGTTCACCGGGCATTCTAAAGACAGGAACGCCACGAGCATTTGGGGTTCCAAGTTCGCAAGTCATTAGGGCAAGGGTTTCCAGCGAACATTCTCACTAAAAGGACCAATAAGAAAAACGGGAGCTGAAACGGATAACTTTCAAATTGGCTTCTATCATTTAAGAAAATGCTCGCAGTACCATAACAAGTACACCAGCAATCCTCAGACCTAAAGTGAGACTTAGAGGGGGCAGGGCTTGCGGGGAAAATACTCGCGAGACACAGTTCGTCACGAGGGGGCGGGAAAAAATCTTCGGGGGTTGTTCAGGGGCAAACTGAACGGAATGTTACATCTTGCTTCCAATGGAGGCGGAAAAACGGGGGTTCATCCTATACGAGGAAAGACAAGTCGAAATGGGGTGCTTGGGGGTCGGTGTCAAGGCTGCCGTTAACCAGGATATCATGGGAGGGAGGGTACGATGGGCACCAAAACTACCTGCAAGCCGAGGGTTTGAAAAACGAACCAACGCTTGCAATTCCAGCCAGATCTAATCACGATCGGGACAAGAAGATCTGCTTTGAACGCACTTAATCCCTGGAAGTCAAGAGAAGGACTGGGGGGTCAAGAACAACTATTCTAAGCCAACAGATAGTTTGAAAAACACGATTGGGACCGCGTGCGGAAATTCAAGGGGGGGGGTAAGTAGGAATTATTTAAGAATTGTGAGTTTCAAAAAGGAAGGTCTTCTAAAAAAGGTAATAGAAAGGAAGTGAATGAGGCAGGGAGGAGGAAAGGGGAAAGAAGGAGAAGAAAAAAAAAAAAAGAAAAGAAAAAAAAAAAAAAAAGAAAAGGGAAGGAAGGGGTAACATATACTCATCAACAAAAAAATTAAAAACTTCGATCAACAAAAGATAGACACCTTGGAGGAGGAGGATCCTGGTAAAAAAAAACTCCGCTCTTTCAAAGAAGCACAAGGACACAAGGAGGAGAAGGACGGTCAGATGAGAGGGGGGAACGTCACCAAATTGGGCAAAGGGTTCCGTTGATGATCGATCAATTCACACTAATTCATAGGGGAGCATGAACCAGGGCAACTCCGAGGTCTGGGAAAGGTAAAGGATCATATAACTGGGGAAGAAAAAAATAACAAAAAAATACCCGTATCACTTGACAAACCCGAAGTTTCACCGTGAAACCAGTCTGGGACAAGATTCCAACACTCCAGTGGGAAGGTGTTGCATGGACGCTTCGGCCCTTTTTTTCATTTGCGCGCTAGTTGTGTCGGAAGCCCTGTCTGGACGCCCCTCGTGGGGCGTCGGTTGAGCGAAAAATTAGATTGAATCACTTCCGGATCCAAGAAGGAAAGATGGAAATACCTTCCACGGGTAAAACGCAAAACTGAAAAACCTGGAGCACATGCACACATCAAATCGAACGAGAAAGAAGGGGGCGGCGAGACAAGCGGGACCTCGAACGCATTCCTCCAGTCGCCGAAGAGAGAAACAAGTTTTTAGGATGGAAAGAGGAAGAAATGAACACGCGTGAGAAGTCAAGGTAGATATCGATCAACAATTTTCTCTTCGCTAGGGGGGGAGGGAGAAAAAACGGCGTCACGGAAGAACAAAGTAAACCATCGAGAGAAAAAATGGAAGGATTATAAATAGAGTCCTTCATGCAGAAGAAAAATTCGGTCGACAGGCTTGAAGAACGTGCATGCATGCCCGGCCACGCGCCTGCACAGTTGGTGAGAGAAAAGCAGTGGAACGAAACGCGTGAATTCGAGGCCTCCCGGGCAAATGAGGAGGACTGGTACCGAGAAGACTGAAGGAGAGGGGGGAGAGCCCAAAGAACGCAAACGCCGCCGATTCGGGCGAATCGTAGCTGTCTAGGACTTTGCAAACGTTCATGTAATTGCGAAAAAGAGGAGGGTTGGCAAGGGAGGACCATGATTCCTGCAAGGAATGCGAGTATAACTCCTAAAATTAGGCATTCGAAGATAATTGCGAAAAATCAGGGCGCCTAAAGCCTAAGTAAAAAACTTAAGTGACTTCAGCGGCGAACGAAAACAGGGTCGCAGGACATCCGCAAAATGTCCCCCCCCCCCTGCAATGGAAAAAAAACACAGGTAGGGACGGGTTCCAGAAGGGGTGGTGGGTGAAAAAAAAAGACGGCTCTGTAACAGGCTCCCGGGTTTGGGTTGTGAGAAGCTTATGCCCAGTGGATTCAAAGGACGAAATAGCGGGGGGGAGCGGTGCCAATGGGGTTCGGTTCCTAGTGGAAAAACATGGTCGAAGGGAACGGAAACCTGTTCAAGTCAAGAATGGAAAGCAAGGACCGGGGAAGGATGTCGGAACGACCGGTGATTTTAAGCGCCTAAAGAAAGACAAGCACGAAGGACATTGGTATCAATCTAGGAAGGTCAGTTGGAATTTATGCTACAAATTACGCCAGCCGACAAACTCTCAATTCCAGAGAAATAACAGAAACAAAAAAACCGAAGCGGACGACTTAAAATAAAAGTCAAACAAGGAGGAAACAAGCGTTTCCGGATCGTGTGAAACCCCTTGGGAAAGGAAGGGCGAGGAGGAGTGAAAAAGAATCACGTTGTCAGATTGCAATTGTTCTAGGGGAAATGCAGCAAAACGCTGAAAAAACGTGCTTGCAGAGCGAAATTGTTGGGCCGATAAACGGGGAGAAACATGGTCGCCGTCGGAAGAGCAAAAGGTAAAGTGGATGAAGATTACGGGCGAAAGGCCCCGAAATCAGCAACCGCGCACAAGTGATGAACGCACTCTTAGGCTCAAGATGGGATGGTAAGGGGGTCCCGTAAAAGACCACCAACATAGAAGGGAGATGAAAAAAAATTAAGCGTATATACCGCGAACTGGGAGGGGTTCACACAAGCCAGGGGTGCAAGAATCAATTCAGGTCTGGGAATTGCCGGGGGAGGGGGACGGAAAAGAGACAAACCTAAGAGGCCTATTACTGGGAAAATCCCTTTTGAAATCAAATGTCAGGGGTAGGAATTGTTGGCAAGGGGGAAGGTGACGGAAGGAAAACCCGAATACACGCTGCTTGCAACTTGGCCCGATCGTAAAGGTCGGAGAGAAAAAGGGATTGGAAAAAGGCCGTTTTTTGACGGGAGAGTATGCATAAAGTTGAAAAATCCGCTCCGAAAGACGGTCTCACGAAAAGCGGCGAGGACGAAGCTGTAAAGGGTAAACACAACCCATGCTACGTGTCTTTTCGGGCCAAGACTAACACCAGCCGGCACCAACATCAGTGAAGGCACACACGGAAAAAAAACTTGAAAAGGGGGGGGTCAAACATTGGAATTGTACCACTGGAAAAGTCCTAATAGGGTAACAAAATCGCACCCTCGGCACATTGTGAAGTGGAGGGGGGAAAACAAATGCATGGGTGGTTCAAAAAGATCAGGGGGGGGCCAGTGTCGTCCAGTCCGAAACCAAAACGCACTCCGTAGGACCTCGTAAAATGGGGGCTTAATTGTGCTTCCTGGCAAAGAGATATGTGAAAGGGGTGGGCAAGTGGCTGCGAGGAAAAAGAAAAAATCACCGCAAAGCCTGAAATAATCGGGGGGAGTGCTTGGGGTTTGGAACTACATCGTCACACGGAATTAATGTTGAAAGGCCATTATCGAAGTGAGAATCGGGAATTTTCGGTAACTCCAGCGCCGCCAAATTTGAAACTAAAAATGAGTGAAAAAGAAAGGGAGATGTTGTAGACGAAGGTTGGCAAAAAGTTTGCAATTGCCTCAGGCGGGATTCGCGAAAAGCCCTAAAGCAATTTAATGAAAGGACGCCGTCAAAAAGACCAGAAATCCGGTAAATGGCGTTTGGGGAAGAGCGACAAGAAGTCATGGGTCATCACTCACGCCAGTAAAAGGGACGCGGCGTCCCTCACCGCATGAGCCAAAGGAATGGGGGGAGGGGCACAGCTGTCTCCCTGCGGGAAAGGGTGGAGACGTTTATAGTGTCAAAAAGAATGGTCTCAGGTGTGATTACAGTGAGGTGTTGCGTCAAGCGGGCGGGGGGGCAGGATCCAACGGGCCCATCTGGCTGAATTTCGCAGGGGGGCTAGAAAATGAGTAGTAAAAAAGTAGATAGCCGTGTCTGAAATTGTTGTATGAGATTTAGAAATTTGTATCACCGCGGGGACTCAGAGTTGTAGTGCGACTTTTTGGAAAGGAGCCCCCAGAACAGAGGCAGTAAGGGCTTACGCAAAGGGTCAAGCATAATGTGAGTCAGGAAAGAAAAAAATAAGTCAGTTCCGGGTTCAATGGATGCAACTCAAAGCAGGACAGGCGGCCGCAGGAATCCCAAAAAAGTCGAAAAGAGCAAGGAAAAGGGGGGGGGAAAAGAGCGCCGAGATGCAGGAACCTATGGGCACGGGGGAAACTTGAAAAGACCTTGAAAGAGCCAGCCGGATGAAAGAGGGAGGGGAGAAAGAAGGTGGGGTCTTTCTATTGGGAACTCGCGGGGAAAAAAATGAGGGGTATGCCGTTTTGGTCGAGAAGTTTAAGGTGGGTTTCCAACTCGTGGGGTTCGGTGAAAGAAACAATTCAAATTGTTCGTGCCGGGGGGGCAGGGAACACGTTGAACGACCTTCTTTTTCAACGAAAAAAAGCAGTGGAAAAAGAGTCAGAAAAAAGGCTCCAAAACGGCAGTCAGATGGGATCTGCCGTCGACTCCTCACGGTGTAGTTTTGGAGGGAGACTTACACCCAGCCCTACACTCCTCAAAAAAGGGGGAAAAAGGTGTTCACAGGGCTGGAGTGACTGGTTAAATAAGGCGGCGAGAAAAAAGACACCGTTAACGGATCGACATGCAAACGAGGAGGTTCGCCATCGCCTGCCGTTGAGCCAAAACCGGACAGTATTGAAGGGGAGGTGTCAAGTTTCAAATGATGGGAAAAGAAGACGCCGGAACTCGACGGGGGACGAGTGGTCACCAAGGAGCAAACAAGGTTGGCATGGCATTCCTATTCCGGAAACGAGAGGGTTGAACCCAACAAAAAAGGAAAAAACTTCTCGCCCTAAAAGGTCAAACAAAAGCGGACAAGCGTTCCAATTAACCCTTTTTAAGGCAGATGATCGAACGGGGGTGTTGGGATCACCTGTTTTACCTGCCCACCAGCAAGAGGTGCCGGCGGGATTTTGTTTCGCGGAACGCACCATTGCAGCAAGAGGACAAAACGTGGCGTCTTGACGTACCACGAGCCCTGCCGAAGTCAATGCAACGTAGTGCAGCACATGAAGACCTGCCGTTCTGAGAGGGTTTTAAAAAAAAAAACAGGAAATTCCCACATCTTTGGACCCTTTGAGTAACGGGAAAAAGAGGACAGGGGACCGAGAAACAGTAGGGACACCGTGGCCTAACACTAGATCAGCGTCAATGAATCAAGATTGCGATAAAAAAAACCTCATCAAAGTGAGTCTACTAAGGAGTGACTAAACAAACAAAAATGACGATTCATGCCGTGAGCAGCGTACTGTCCATGGTAAAAAGCCGGGAAGAAACAAATCAATGTGTCACACAGGGGTCGACCATCGCTCGACCTATGCAATTAGAACTATTAATTTTCCGCAAATCAGAACGAAGAAAAATTCCATTCCAGCCCAAGTTCGATTCCGAGGAAGAGTGAGGGCTCGAGGTGATTCACGCAACTGAACCCACTTTCCAGGTCAAAAAAACACTTCGAGGAGACGGAAAGTTAAGGGGTGACAAAAATAGCGTCCAAAACAGTTACATTAGAAAGTTAACATTGTAGGGGAAGGTCTCGCCGGAAAAAAGACACTTTGGGAAACAAATTCCAGTTGGACATCAACAAATTCAGCATTTCAATCATAGTTCACATGGGCGGAGGGAGGGAAAAGAAAGGAGGCAGAAGCGTTCACCTTCGAAAAAGATGTATGATCAAACGCTCGAACCGAGATTGAAGGGCGAACAGCCTGGTGCAGGATCCAAACGAGCGGGCCGAACTGGTTCGCACCCTACATATATTTGCTCATATACTGGAGGAGGACCATCTGACAGGGGAGGACTAGGTTGGGAGAACACAACGGTCCGAACAGGGGGAAAAATTCCTGACGGGACGAGTGAGAAAAAAACAAGGAGACAAAAAAAAGGGTCAAGCCGGCGGGGGCCGAGGAATGTGCCGTACTCAACAGTACGAGGGGGGGGGGGTTCCGTGAGAATTCCCCATGTGGGGACAAAACTACCGAAAGTCTTTTGCGCCAAGGGCGGCTAAAGAGTCCGGGTGGGCGGTAGGGGCGGGGGATTTAACCATCGTTAGCAAGGTACGTAATGTTGAAAAAAAAGAAAATCGAATCCTAAAGTTTAGCAGAAGAAACTTTCGAGGGGGAAGCAGGCATGTTCAAAATTTGGAATGCCGTGGAACCAAACCGAATGGGTCAGGGGAAAAAGGAGAGGACGGCAGACATCCAGTAATAGCACGCAGCACGGATTTTTCCAGTTTCTAAGCATTGTTCGGGCAATGAAACGAACAGGCGGCCCGCTCAGATGGCAAAAAAACGGAGACTGAAAGGAGGTTCAACCAAGGGTGTGTTAGTGGGCTCGCATCACAAATAGATAAAAATGCAAAAAACAATACAAACTGCCTTGATCAGGAAAAAAAATCAGGAGCTGGGCACATTCGAGGACAGATCCATATTCGGGGGTTGAAAACCGCATTATCAGACTCCATCTTCCAAACTGGGGGGGCAGACAGGAATTGGTTCCATCTTGATAACCGAAAAGGTGAGCAGGACCCGACGCCTTCGTGGGGAAGCCAGACTCTCCATGTGTGACCTGTCAGGGAAAGGGCGGAACAAACCAAAAATTTCTTGTTTGGTGACGATCGACCCAAGAGAACAAAACTGAAGCCTGGGGGGGGAAAAGTCAGAACACGGCTGAAAAAAGTCCTACTTACATTCAGCAGGTCTCGACAAAAGGCTTTGACGGCGACTGAAACCCTGACTTCAACTAGGAAATTACGGGGGAAAAAACGAAGAAACGAAAAAGGCAGGTTCCTCTTTGGGTAACTGCCGGGAAAAGAAGGTCAGGGTTTTAAGGGTAAGTCTGGAAGGGGGAGGTATATGGTGAGTTGAGGAGGACGGGATTAAACAGAAAGGAAGGAAAGCAGAACGAGACCCAGGAGGGAGAGCCGGGGCACCTAACAAAAAAGTGCTTCAAAAAGAATCAACCCGCGAAGAAACGGGGGAGGAAAAATCGGCAGGGCACAGGCCAGGGAAACCAACGAGGAAGTGAGGTGGGGAACGGTTATGCCTAGGAAAAAGGGTACTACTTCAAAAATGTTCGCCGGAACCATTGGAACGCCCGCGTTCGAATCTGGTCCGGGAGAAAGGAGCCTCCAAACACACAGGTACTGTGGCAGATGGAGTTAAAGCGACGTTTTCACTTGAACCCGCCCATCTAGCGGACAATTTCCAAAAGAAACGGGGGGGATGCGCGAAAACTCCCCTTGTGTCAGGGTTCAATGCGCTTTTCACTCGACGTAAACGAATACAAGGGGACTGAGACGCCCGACTTCGGGGCGCCGGCGTGGGAACGAATAATAATAATGCTTGATGGCAGGGGAAAAGTACTGACGCAGGAATAGAAAGGACAAGGTTAAGTCACCAGCCATAGCAGGAAAGACACGCATAACAGTGGAGAAGAAGCTACGATAAAAAAGATCCGCACCAAAGCGGCGAACAAAGGCTCGAAACATTCCTCTCGGAAGAGACAGTATTGAGACCAAACTAGGCGAAGTCCGAGGGGTGGGTGTACGCAGTCAAGACGATACGCAACTAAATCTTCAAAAAAAGGAGGCGCAGGATGAAGAGTCAACCCGAAAGAAGAGAAGAAAGAGTCATTAGAAACAAGCTCTTCTCAAAAAAACACGGAGATAAGGTTCTCATGCGCAAAAACTCGGGGTCGACGAAAGAAAGAAGGGAGGCAAACGAACAGCAAGGGACAAAGTATCAGTATAGTTGCAAGTCACGGTCAGGGAATGCGGCGTTTCCAGCCTCACAAAGGATATCAGAGGGGCGGTATTAAAAAATGCTTCGAGACACACTTGGTGCCCGCCGCAGTTGTGAGCGTAGAACTGTAGGGAAATGTGGGAATGAGAAGGAAAGTCCCCGGGGAGGTTGAGAGTGCGGTTACCAGTGCAGGTCCTAGTCACCCTAAAATAGGAGACTGCCGCATTCTTCCCGCGAAAATTCAGAAAAAGGGAGCACGGGGCGCCTCACAGCCTGCGGAGCTGTCGAAACGTTAGAAAGTGAAACTCTCTTGTCAACAAAGAATAGCGGAATGCAATAACTGCAAAGGAACCTGGGAAACACAGGAGGCGTGGTTCCCAGAGAGGTTAGGAAAAAAGACAACCTTCTTGTCACTTAGCCGAAGGAACCTGTTAACAATGGAGTGGGAGAATAGGTCCCAGTTATTGATCCGCCGGAAAAAAACGCAAAAAGACGAACGCGAGCTTAGGGAAAACGGCCTGAACGTGGGGGAATTGGGAAAAAAACAAAAGAAAAGTTTAAAGGGTATCCTTTGGGGCCCAGGTTCAGGTAGCCGGGGCTGCGACAGTGACTCCAATTTAATAGTACAGTTGACTCGTCCCTCAGAGTCAACTGGGAGAGGGCGAGCGGTCGTCACTTTGGTGATGCGAACCCCGCTCGGGAAAAAACAAAAGGAAAGAAGCGAAGCCATCAAACCTCATTACCAACCACCATTCGTCACCGGGCAAAAAATGTGAAAACGAGCGCGATCAAAGTATAAACGTGGGGGAAGGGAAGGTTCTTAAAACGGCGAAAGGGTTTCTAGACTTATGTATAATAAAAAACTAAGTGGGGGCACCAGTGATGGGCACGTCACACAGCAGCGGCGGTTGTGAGAACGGGTGTCTGAGATGTCAAGAAAGTCCATAAAGAGGAAACAGGGCGCCTCGATGCCACATGGGCACAAGGAAAGAAGAGTAAGAAGAGGAAAACTAAAAGAGATTAGTTCCACCCTAACACCAGGTTTGAAGAGATTGGGGAAAAGGTTTTTGGTCCCCGCCGAACTTAAAAGAAAGGGAAGTTGGAAAACACGATAACATGGGGGCGCTGCCTCGTGCCGGCATCCAACTGCCAAAGATTTGCAATCAAGTCTAGGATTAGGGGTGTAGGTTAGCGCAGCAGATGACCAGCGAGCCCACGGAAAAACAAAAGGGGAGCAGCCGGGACAGCAGCCCCGGTTTACAAATGTTGGGGCCTATCTGTTTTAACAAGTTAGAGAAAAGGGGGCACGAAATACAGCTAGTTGAGACGACAAAATAAGCCGTGACCGAAGCGGGTCAAGACTTACAGTGAACGTTAAGCAGGACGAACAAGGCATCTGAAGGTGAAATCCTTGAAACCCTCAAAAAAATTTAGGGGCACTACATTGGGGAATTAAAAGTCAGGGTTGTAAGAAGAGGGGGACCATGATAACTCGTTTCCAGTCCCCCGTCTACCAAAAGCATCCCCGCCAACATGAAGACCAGGGAAAAAAAAATGAGAAAAGTTGGTATTGGTCACAATTGGTGAAAGCCTGGTTGGAAACGCCAAGAAAGAAGGAGGGATTAAAAAGGCAAAGAAAAAAAAAAAAGAAACGCAGAATAAGTTGAAAAGTGGAGTTTGGGTTGGCATGGGTGTCTAACGCTGGACCGATGGAAAGGGAGAACTTTTGGAAGGGGAAAGGACCTTGCACCAGGCTCGGCAACTACCTGAGCAAAGAGATGGTTGGACTGGGGGGGCGAAAAAGTGCTTCGGAGAGGATCCCGAAGGTTTTCGCACCATGAAAATCGGTGGATCTGGTGGAACAAAACGGAGAAAGGGTACATGAAATTACACTTCGAAAAGTACAAAGTCTCTTCTGGAATCACACTCCGGGGGATTTGAAACTATGAGGGCCAAGCGAGCTATTGTCGCTGCTTTAATGGTTTCCCACGGCAAATTGGACGAAAGGTATTGGGGAAAATGAAGCCAATAAGTATAACGGGACGCATTCGGATAGGGACTAATCGGAGGGGGATGACGCAAAAAACCTTGGTGGGGAAAGGAGGTCGCAAAGAGGAGGGGGTCAGCGGAAACCTACGCCCAGGGGATAACAAAAGGAAAGAAATAGGAGGGAGTCTTGCAGTGTCTGGTCGAAAAATAGGGGAGTTTCTGTTCCCTAAAGATATTAGCTCATTTACAACAGGGTCCGAAGTGACTTATAGGGGAGGGGTGAAGGGGCGGGAAGCAAGTCCCACGGGGCCCCCTTCGCCTGAAGGCGGAGGGTTGTGACTCAAAAGATAGTAGCAAAGGATGGGGGTGTGAAAACTATCGATTTGAATGTCAACGTGAAAGCGTGTTCGGAACGGTGAAAGAAGGGGGGGGGATTCCCCCTGACGGAGCAGATCACAGTCGGTCCATAGCGTTTACGGAGAAGAAAGGGTCAAGGGAAGGTGCAATGGGGCCCCCCCCCATCCTCCCTCTTCGGACATAGCGGCGACACAAGTGAAGAGGAACCTAAAAAAGGCAATTTGCCCGGAAAGGATATGAGCCTCCGCTTAGGTGGGGAAGGACGTTGGGACACAACCCCCTGCACAATCCGCACGAAGGGCTTGCTTTATGAGAACGAATTGTCCACGAAAACATGAGTGGTGAACAAAGGGGGGGGCGGAAATTTGAAAAGGGTTGGTAATCTTGGGCGGTTAATAACAGGCAAAGACGAAATTGGGAAAATTTGACGAAAAAGAAGGAGGAAGTCCGGCCGCGCTGGGAAATTAACAAACTCTTCAAGGGAAGGTGAAGGAGAAAAGGGAGGACCCGTCGCCGAAGGAATTTGTTGAGGAGCCCAGGCACAGGGAACCACTCCCAACTCCGACGAGGCAACAAAAGACAGGGATAGTAGAAAAAAGCGAAAGGTTCTGGTCCTGTGATGGCGGCCGTCGCAGAAACACGATTAAAGGCGGAGACGATCGGTTTCGAAAAAGATGCAGGCAGTGAATGACACACCAAGAGGTAAGAGTTTCGCATTTCCAGGGAAAAAAAGGGGAAAAGCGGGATTAAAGGGGGGAAAAGCAAGGCCAGGTGAGTCCACGTGGCACCAGACTTGTCAGTGCGGCTTCTACGAATTCGGAACAAGAGGGCACCCACCTCGAAAGAGCCTAGGAAAAAAAGCGAAACAATAAAAGTGGTGTTGGCGTGACAAGGTCTGTCAATGAAGACAAGACCTTCTCGCAGGAAGAAGCAGGATTGGGAAAGGGGAGACCGGGAAGCCAGCGTATTGAGGAGGAGGGATTTGTTAAAAAGCCATCAAAGTGCAGAAAAAAGTGTGAGGCTGTGAACAGTACGCACGGGATGTAACGCCGCCTCAGTGGATGCAGCGTGCAGCATTGCCCCGGAACGGAACAAGGATGATAGTGGGGAAAAAAAAAGCCAAAAAGCTGTGCGTGGGATACCTGACTGTTGCCAACGCAGGGGGAGCCCATCGCACAGTCAGGAAAAGTGTCAGACCAAGAAGAGTCCGCGGCGGAATCAATTCATACAAAATAGGGAGATAAGGAAAAAGAAAGCGGAAAGAGCTACTTTTCGACAACACAGATACGAAATTATGGCCAGGGCCCATTGGGGGAAAGAAGAAAGGAGTTCGGGTTTGCAGCAACGCGGGAGCAAAATCATGTTAAGTGCTTGACCATCGGCGTCACTCTCAGGCGAAAGGAAATAGAAGGGGGGGAGGGGGGACGAGAAAAGGACGAGAAAACAAAAAAAAACCGAACTGACGGAGTCCCGCGTCCGCGGTACTTTTTGAAGAGGTGGTAGGAAACCTTGAAAAAAAAGGCCAAGCGGTCGCCGGAACACTGGCGCTAAAAATGAGAAAGTTCCAAGTATAATTGGGTGTTGTTTTATTGGCTTGGTTCTTTTTTAGTTTGTCTCTATTGTACACAATTTTTTCATTTCCTTTTTTTTTTTTTTTTTTTTTTTCTCTCTTTTTTTTACTTCCTTTTTTTTTTCTCCTTACTCTTTCTTTCTACCCCTTCTTTTTTTTTCTTTTTTTTTTATTTTCTTTTTTTGTTTTCGTTTTCTTGTCAGTGGTTGAGATTGTGTGGAGATCAATAGGGATTCTCTGGGTTTTTGGTGCGTGTTGGTTTTTTTGCTTGAGGGGTATAGGGGTTTTGTGGGCTTGGGGTGTGTGTGGCATGTGCTTCATTTTTTTTTATTTTTTTTCCTATCTGGTGGTGAGGGGTGGCGCTTTAATTGGCGCTTGGGTAAGGATTTGGGTTGGCAAAGATACACCCATTTGGAGGACTGGTGCAGGATCACCAGAAGAAGAAAGGGAAAAAGAAACATAGAGAGGTCGAAAGGTAAGCCAATCTGACGGGGGCGTTGGAGCTGCAAAAGACGAGGGGAAAAGAGGGGGAAAAAAAGGGAAAAACTTTCCATCCGGGAAAGGTCGACTACCCATCAATCCCAGCAGACAATTGGAAGAAAGGAGGGGATTAAAGAGGAGGTGGTCTCAACCGCGGATGGGTTTTCACAGGGAGGCCAAATGGGCGGGTGGGGGAGAAAATGTGCCGAGAAAAGAGTCACAGGGCTTTGAACTTCGGCCTCACTGGAGTCACCGGTGTGGGTAGTCTTAAACGGGATCTGTAAATAAATTGGAAGGCGGTAGGGGGGACAACAAAGAGGAAAAGTACGTCCTCAGCAATTTAGTGCCTAACAAAGGGGGAGGAGAAAAAGGGGGAGGGAAAGGGGCCTACGTGGACCAACCGTATCTCCGAACAAGGCATTAAAAAAACTGAGGAAAGCACCGTTGGTCCAATTTTCTCAACAGCGGGATGGAGGTTTTAGCGCATTAAAATTCACTTAATCACCCTTTAAAAAGATCAAAGGCACGGCAGATGAGGGGCTCAGGTGGCTTACGGGCAGACAGGCCAAATCGTTTGCTCAATAGGAAGGAAAAAAGAGAAAAAAAAAAAGAGAAGACGACTGAAAACAGTGTCAGGCTATAGCCTTCGGCGGAGTCGGGGACAAAGCTTCCAGCAGGGTCATACTTACTAGTGGGACGGCCGAACGAAAAAAAGTCTCGTGGGGAATAGAAAGAACGAGTCGTCATCGCTGGTGGAACACATCGACGGAAGAGTACGCGCTAAGGAAAAGTGGGGAGGGCAGGGTCTGCACCAGCGGCGCCACTGTGTTAAACTCTCTGGCAAGTTCAGTGAGAGAAACGTTGCAAAGAAGCAAGGACAGGAGCTTAGCTCTAGAAAGGCATTCCTTAACAACAGGCTAACAAAAAAATAGAGCGTTGGGAGTCACGTAATCCCCTGAATTCAATCGCGTTTGTCAAAAACTAAAGAAACCAAGCTTTACAAAGACGTGGTGGGACTTAAAGGGGAAGAGGGTCAGTTTTGGTAAGCTTCAGGGTGGATTGGAGGATGGAAGTGGTGGGGAAAGACGGTCGCATCACCGTCTCAGCAAAAAATGACTTCAAACTGGGAAACGAACCCGTCGCGCTTTCGTTCACCAAAGGGAGCACCGTGTGGCGAGAAGTAGAAAGAAAGCACAGAAAATACCCACTCTAAATTCCACCGGTTTTGGCCCGGGAGGAAGGGGATAGACTCAAATTTTTCCCGTGACATTCACAGCGGAACCGGGGGGGGAACGAAAAGAAAAGCCTGCGGGCCTTAAAAAAGGCTATTCAAGGGAAAATTAAAAGGCAAAGAGAACGTTCAATATTGTTCGCGTTGCAACGTGTTGGGGGGAAAGGACAAATTCTCTTAAGTGGGTTCTATTTAGCTGGAAAGGGGGAACATTTGCCGTTTTGCAGTAACGATCCCCCGGGGTGCAGTTCGAGGAGGAAGGGAAGGGGAAAAGCGTTAGACTCAAGTGCATCTTCTGAGCACCCCTGAGGGCGAGGGAAGGGCACGTGAGAAAAACATAGTTAAGAAGCATAGGATTCGAAGAAAGAGGAAAAGGATCGAACCTACCACGGGTACCGCACCCCAACCCAAGAAATGGAGGAAATAACATTCCGACTCAAAGGTGCAAAACTCAGAGAAGAACTCCGAGAAAGAAGACGAACTCATTAGGGAACCGATCGCAGTAATTAGGCAAAGACCCGATCCGATTTTTGTGGATAGAGGCCGCTTCACAGAACAGAGGAGAGAAAGAGGCAACTGTTGACTTCGGGCTTGTATATGGCAACCGAAATCAGGACAAGCCGGACAAAGGCAGGGAAACATCTCCACAAAAAGAAAACGATAATTCGAGATGTTTCCCCGGGCCTTCAAAACGGACGGAATTATCTTTTTTAGTCAAGGCCAGAAGACCGAAGCAAAAATGAATAGAGTAATTGAAGTTACGTCCGTCCTGGCGGAGGAAGGGGTTCAAAAACGTTCACAAAAATCGAGGAGGGCGCGTAATTACTTACCAGAGAGGAAATGCAGAGACGCTTGGGGGGGAAACCGAGTGCGGGTGCGATTTGGAAATGCATGCGTCGTCATGGCTTTGCGCAAAAGGGTTCAAAGGCGGTTACCGTCAGGCTATTCGCGGCATATGGCGATTAAACGGACCAAAGGAGAAACTGCAAGAGAAAAGAAAAACGTGCGAAAGCAACCACCGCATTCGATCTGCTAGCGGACAACTTTTAGAAGGAAAAGTCGAGCAGAAGGAAAAAAACCGTGATCTCTGGGGTGCAACACCTGGTGACTTGTGGAAAAGATTTAAACAAGGGAACTGACGTCCACTGTTTTTAAGTAAGGTTTGTTTTTGTAGGTTGTGAGTCATTTGAAAAAATCAGAAAGTTAAAGACGATGGTAAAATGGGCTCCAAGTGTTTGTTTTGAGACCGGGTCCAGGGTGGAGAACCAAACAGGGCAGCGACTCAGATTTGCACCTTTTTAAGTGCCTGACTTGTAATTAGATGGGGAATTAATTAAAACCGAAACCGGTTGCATTGGGGATCTAGGGGTCAGGGGGACCTGGGAAGCGAAAAGGCTGGAAAGCCCGTTTGGGGAGGGTAAAGAGGGTACAAAGGGGTTCGGCTGCACCCTGACTCAGGAAGAAATGGAGAGTGGGCCACGGGGAAGGGGGATGAAGCGAATTGAATACGCTCTGGAACTCACGAGAGATAACTAAAAAAAGAAAACTTAAAAAGGCCCTATTTCTGGCAAATTGCAAGGCCAAAACGTGAAGTAAGCGGGTGGCAGACAGGGGGGATGTGACAAGGAACTTAATTTGATGTGAATTTCAGGATCGGACTTTCAAAGAGAAGGCGGTGTAAAGGAAGAGAAGGGGAAGGCCTGAAGAAGGTGCATCACCGTTTTAAAGCAAACTAAACTTGCGCAATTATGGAGGGGTCAAAGAGAGAACTGAGAACTCCAGAGAAGCATGGGCCGTCGGGAATCCAGACAAACCCGACAGGGGAAACCAGGGGGAAGAAAGGGCGGGAACCATCGTTGCCCCTTGAAGCCCATTTTAAGTCTATATGGGAACAGGGGGGGAAGGAAAAAAGCCGCCACTAGGGAAAGGATATGACAGAGGCTTGGGAACAAGAATGTTTTCTCGTCAGCGAGGGGAAAACTGCACGGGACTGGTGCGAGCCAGTCATGGCCGGAATTGCCGGGGGGAACGGGAAGCTGGATCGATCGGGGGCCGGCAAAATAGATCACATAAAATTCAGGGCATAAGGGGGGGGGGGGGAGAGGAAAGTATTGGTCATGAAGGTAGGTTGTGGGAAAACAAATACGAAGGAGTAATTGAACAATGAGTTGCGATCATGGTGGGGGAGGCAAAACGGGGAAAGGGGAAAACAACATTTAAACTTAGGGGGGCAGACAATGACTAGAATATAAGTCCCGCAGAAAGAGGGGGAGGCAGAGTAAATGCTACGGGGATTGACTATCGGTCGGAGTTAAAACACCTCCACTGCGAACGCGGGGGGGGGCGGGAACAGTCAGAAGACAGAAGAACTCAACAAACAGGACTCAGTTGAGGACCTGACACAAAAGTCCTTATTAGGGGTAGGGGGAGGCAAAAAGGAAGACGAGTCACCTGAAAAAACAAAGCAAGTAGTTTGGTACCGCAACACTCAAGAGGGCCCCCGACGGGTTTGTTCACCTTAGGGGGATTGCTGTTCAGAATGGCAATGAAAAGTAGAACTCCCGATGTATTAAAGTTTGGCCATTAGAAGAGCTTGGGCAGACTCCCAACGCCAAACTAACGTCAAGTTGTCTTAAGCCAGAAAAAAGTCCTGAAAAAAGGAAAGAAGGGGGATCGTGCATAACCATTCACATCGACATCCGGAAAGGATAGGGGGAGCTGGGAAAAATGAAGAAGCGTCCAATAACCGGAATTAAGTTAGACTCCATGGAAAAGTATATTCCACTTGGAGGTGGACGCCGCGACGAGGGTTAAAAGAGTTGGTAAAAAAAACAGATTTAGCTGAACTGGAAGGGGGTAAAATGGGAATAGACTAGCCTTCCAGGAAAAGAAAGTGAAGTGGAATGAACGGGAACGCCATGATAAAGAACAGAAGAAGCTCAGCATTTTGGGGGCCGCCAGAGAAAAGGGATCAGGGGTTGGATCACCCACGCGCCGTAAACTTGGGACGCGGCACATCAATGCCAGAAAGGCATTGTTTGCGGGTCGATTTAGCGGTCCCTCGCGGAAGAGGGGGGGGCGGATAAGGTGACAAGCCGATTAAAATGTGACTGACGGTGGGTTGCGCGTTCGGAAAGAAAAGGGGGAAGTGCCAAAACGTGGCCTCTGAAATTCGCGAAGGGGTAGGAAGAAGGTTGGGAGGGCTCAGAGTATTTCTTCTGGGTGGGGGGGGGGAAGGAATGAAGGAAGAGTGAATTATTTCGCTCTGGACAATCAGGGTCAGGGGAAGGTGACAGACTTGGCGCTCCCCATGAGCCGGGCAAAGAGGGAGGGAGCTGGAAGCAAACATTAAAAGCATTTGAGGATTTTGTCGGAAGGAAATGAAAGTGCCGTTGTATGTGCCCCTCCTTCATGGAGACGAGGAGGCAGGAAAGGGCGAAGCTCAAGGGACGGCGACTGGGGGAAATGGGGACCATTGAGACTGGGGCTTATCACGGAAACGCCGCCGACAATAGAGGGGGGAGTAGAAAGTGGAGAAACCCTTCACAATCCCGGCCTTCATAGGAAAGCAGGAAAAAGGAAGGTGTTTCAGGAATTTGCGCCTAGAGGGAAAAAAGAATGATTTTGTTTGCAAGAAGGGGGGTGCGAGGCGAGAAGTGAATTTTGGGGGGGGGGCAGAAAGATAGGGAAAAAGGCGGAAGGCCATGCAAACATGGGCTCAGGGTCCTGGGGACCATGACTAACATCGGAGGAGGTTTCCGCAGTCAAAAGAGGGAAAGAACACTAAAAAAATCTTCTACTTTCCTTGAGTAACTGCGGCAGGAAGATGGGCTAAAAGAGCGGGGGGCCGAGGGGAAGAAAGGTCACTATTTTGAGCATGCCGCGGCCGCCGGGTTTACAAGGGGGGGGAAGCAAAAACCG
>Ga0179593_1383670_pt1 | contig 19149 bp, 18 predicted proteins | sample CZODoug2_1_08_16_FD_185931 | JGI IMG/M metagenome (GOLD analysis project Ga0179593, IMG submission 185931) | Vadose zone soil fungal communities from Angelo Coast Range Reserve, California, USA - CZODoug2_1_08_16fungal (PacBio error correction) | ecosystem: Environmental > Terrestrial > Soil >...
AGGGGACAGGACTTCCAAACATATGGGAACCCGCCCCAACCGGGCTAGTAGGTCCCAAACATTCGCACTAAGCAGGGGTTGTTCTACCAGGCGTCTAACCGCAGTGGGTTTCTAGGAATTTCCAATCCTCATGGCGTGGAAAATATACCTCTTCTGGTCTCCCTTGATTCACAATCCCTCCAGGTTAAAAGAAGGGAAACATCGCGTGTCGAAACGGATGGGAACGAAAGGCACCGAGGGAGGAATGTGCATAGCAACTCCTCCTCGCGAAAACCAGAAGAACGGCAAGGAGGGGATGGGAAGCACCTTCAAACAGCCCATCACAAAATTGACCACAACCCTCAAAAGAGGGCTGTCGAAGAGAAAAAACGCACTGACCAAGTGCCCATGAGGGTTTCAAACCAAAAACCTTTAGTGAAAAAAAAGTTCACAATCACGGAGGAAAAAACCCCCTCACTTACGCTTGACCAGAACCCTTAAGAGAGAGGGGGAGGGTCGGTAAACAAACCCCGTCGAGCCTAAAGAGGGGAAACAGTGCAAAGTCCATAAATCTCTTGGGGAGTAAAAGAAAACACACCCGCGTCATAATCCTTTAACGAGCTGTAGAAAAACCGGGGGAGAAACTCTCTGACACCAAAAGTAGGCCGGAGATGGATGAACGCTATCAACTAAAGTACAAAGTCACGTTAAAAAGAACAGGAGGAAAGATAAACCTAATTATCGGTTCGGTGCGGTGAGACCAAAACTACCACCCAAGCACCTAACAGGTCGATTAGGCCGACGGCCTTGTACAGACCATACCTGGAAAAGCTGAACTACGGCACAGCTGAGTCAGCATTAACGGAACGGGCCAACCATGGGTGAGCAGCCCGTCACACACGTTTAGGCCTTGAAAAACTCAGGTGGTAAAGACACAAAGGTAGGGAGAGAGCAAATACGACTTCAGGATAAAAGAAGGGCCTTGGGTTTTATGCGTCAGAAAAAGAATCGAGACATGTGAAAAACGTGAACAGTAAAAGGGGATGCTCAAATCAGGCGCAACAAGACGGCTCGACGGCGACGATCACCCTCAACCTTTTTCGGGCCGTAGCAAGGGGGGGGCCCCATCTAGGTGGGACACCCAGGAAACAGGTAAAGGGAGGGGAGAGAGCCTACTAGGCCAGAAGGGGTCAGCTGAAATGCCTGGACGAGGAGCGAGAATTATGAACTTAGGCCACCGGCTAAAGGCAGTCGCGACCCATTACACTCCTCCCGTACCAAATCTAAGTGAAACGGAAACAGTACCCTAGAGCTTTCATGGACAGAGAAGAAGGAACGAAAAAAGAAAAGCACAAACAGGGAATACGAAGGGCTCGTGGCCTAGCAAGCCGCGAGCAACGGGTGCCAACACCTAGTACAACAGCTCCGGGAGCAATAAAATGACTCAGAACAGTAGGAAAAGGAATTCCTCCACACATCTAAGAACAGTACAAACACCGCATCCATCGAGCAAACAACAACGATGAGGAGTACAAGATATATTAAGGTTTGGCTTGGGGGTGTGAAGGGAGCTTTTTTGTGGGGGGGATAATCGGGGGGGGAAAGCTGGGGTTGGGATCAGGGTCAGTTTGCAGACTCTCGCTTGGAAGAGGGGGGGTTTAAGGAGGTGAGGATGGTCAAGGGGGGGGTAATGAAACTGGAAAGGGTCTTTACAGTTGGAAAAGTTAGTGGGGTACTGGAGTATTGTAAAGTCAAGGAAACTCGGAATTGGGTAAGGGTTCAAGTATTTGAACAGGAGCTTGGATAAGGAATGCTCGAGGGTGAGATGAAAGCCTCCTTGAAAGGTGGCAGAAAAGGGCTATCATGCTCCTTCCGGAACGGGGGAAGAAATATTGCCTAGGAGATCCAGGGTCAAAACTTTATCGTTGAGGTTTCAATCTCTGGAAGACTGAACTGCAAGAAGGGGTGAGGGTGAAGAGGGTGCTGAGAGAATTAAGTAAGCCGGCTGAAAGGCCTTTGTCGCGGTCCGGCTGGACATTCGAGAGTAAGGGTCATAACATAAAACAAGGATTTGAGCAGACTTCTTGACTTTCCTTAAGACGAGTGGACCCCTTAGGACTCCGCTGGGGGCGGTGCATTCATCACAGGTTGTAAGGAAAGGACGACTGCGAGCAAAAATTTGAGTCGTGACCTTTGGGGGAGGGAGGGGGAGGCCCAAGTCGGCCGTATATCGTAACGGCGGGTGCTGGTGTGTGGGGGTTGGGTGGGTGCTCAAAGAAAAAGCCGGGCTTAAGGTTGTGGGACTTTGACTGGGACCCGCGAGACTGAGAAGGTAGCTAATGACTTCAGAACGAGAAAAGGGAGGTGGGGCTAGCGAGTAGCAACGGTATTTGCCTCTGGGGGGACTGGTGGGACTACCAAGGCACTGAGGGAAATTTCTAAAGCGTCAGTCGAGACGGGGTTGAGGGCTTGAGAGCCCAGTATCGTGGCTCCAGACAGGGGGATACTGATCGGAGGTTGGGGGTGAAATGTACTGACGTTCTTGAACGGTGGGGGGAAAGAACCGGGAATAGCTGGACAAGGGGGCAGGTGAACCGGGTTGTAATGGGTCGAGGGAGGGGACCCTCGACTTGGGGTGTGGGAACGGGGTGATGGTGCGCGGGGTACGGTAATTTTGTCCGCCAGACGCCGGTGGGGCGTGCGCGGTGGGGAGACTGATCCCTTAGGGGAGTTGAAATATTAACCCCTGAAAAGGAAGACTCATGGGAGGCTATCAAGGGGGAGAGAGCGTGTCTACTGGGAAAAAAGTGCTTGAAGTGATCATTAAATTTAAGTCCAGCTACTAATTTGGAAGGGGGCAGGGTGCGGCTGCCCAACACCTGAAGATTTTGGTTATCCAGCTATCGAAAGAGACTTGTCCAGAGGGGAACGTTTGGTAGTACAAAGGAGGGGCATAACTCGCAAAAATTATTGAGGGTCTGGGACTCGAAGAGAAAGCTGTTACCGAACGTTTGGGGGAAAATGGTGCTCGGGGGGAGGGTTTGAAGGCAGTACTCAACGTACTTGGGAAGAAGCCGGGGGTAGGCCGCATCTATATGGAGACGAGTCGTCGACTCCTGGGAGGTGCGACGGCGGCTTTGGGCGGGGGGTCAACTATCTCCCGGTTTAAAGGCAATCTGACACCTCTCAGAATAGTTTTCGAAGTCCCTGATGGACTGTGCTAAAGGAAGGTGAGAAGACCGTACACGGGAAACTACGGACATCGCGCGCGAAGGGGACCTTATTTCTGCGTTAAAATTGGCCCGCGTTTTCAATGGAGTGTGTCGGTAACCCAGAAAGGGCCGGGCACTGCACGGGGCTTGGTCCCATTCGGTACACGGTTCTACTGGCGAGGGCGGCAACGACACCGGGTGGGAGAGTGACCTAATGGTTACGATCAAGCTCGGGGGACAGTCCTGGAATCAAACATACAGGCTAGATTCGCTTCTGCACTTCGCAACGGCGTGCGATGACGGGTATCGATAAGACGATCGGGAGGGGGAGACACACAATGGAAAAGAGCCAAGACGATCAACTCAGGGTAGTAAATCCACCGGAGGGGCGTCCTGAAGGACAGCCTTTCCAGTGATATTACTGGACAGGGCGCGATGGAGGGCGTACTCGTAATATCAAAGCGTGGGGGAAGGCTCTTGGCAGCCATCTAATGGCCACCTTAGGGGGGAGGATCATATTGAGAAAGGAGCAAAACGTATAGTCTTCAAAAAAACGGGCAGCGGCCTACGCGCCGCTAAAGGCCATCCTCGGTCGGAGGGCGCCACGAGCTGCCAGGAATGCCGGAGTTTCGTCGCATGGAATTGGTGTATGTTTAGTAGGAAATGGAAATTGCGCCTGTATCCAGCAAAAAAAGGGAGGCCAGGCGATTCTTTCTCATTTCCAAAAGGCTCGGGGGGGCCTGCTCGCACGTATCCGACTCAAAAAAAAATGATGAAGGAGGATAAACTGGGGGAGGGGGGGATTAAGCAAACGAGGAAAGGGGGGGAATGTCGGATGGAAAGGGGGCGCACGAATGGCGATGGGGACTTGATGGTAAAAAGTCCCAGTTGCTAACCGACACAGAAAAACAGAAGGGGAAGGAAGGCCCTGAGTCTCTTCTTTGGGGACGACAGCGCGCATTTTTCGTTCGCGCGTATCCTTCCCTACATACTAGGGAGGGAGTACAGAAATAATTTGGCCACTTCTTGTGTGATAGGGAAAGGAATGCCAGAGCCACCTAGTTCGAGAATTCCCTAAAAAGCCTCGCAGAGTCAGGCAGCTCCGTGATCTTACTTTAAAAGAATAGTACGGCCCAGGGGTTATTACGCCGTCAGTGAGATAATGGCTTCGATTGGGGTACTCCGTAAACCTCGTCTATAACTGACATCGCAAACTTGTGGGACGGGCAGCACAATTCTAGGAAGGGGATCGATTTGTCTAACATGGGAATCAGGTTCAACCGAGGGATAGAAGGAGGTGTGGCAGACTTGCAAGGTTGGAGGATTTACTTAAGTCGTCTACCCCAAGGGTACAGACGGGAATTACGTTAATTTCAGAAAATTTTCTTGGTAACGGTAAACAAATTTTTCACACCCTTAAGTTTGGAAAGGCACCGGGGGTATAACATCATCAGATCTATGCGACGTAGGTAATGTACCTTTCTCAAATCCCGTGGTAGCAACAGAGAAAATCATTTCAACATTTGGTTTATTCGTGGGGGGGGTCCCCTTAGAAAGGGCAAATTCTCTTGTTACGCCACTGACGGAATAGGCAGAACCCGACCCTCTTCGAGAATGGTACTTTATTTCAATATCCCAAACACGCTCAAGGAGAGAAAAACCGGGAATTTATGGCATCTACGAACTCCCCGGCTACTATCAAACAAAGGAATACGTCAGGGGTAAGGAGGCTAGAAACGTCAAGAGTACCTTTGGATAATAGGATGTCTAAGAATCATTAACGTGTCAACCAAAGGATTTTCCACCTTCCCGAGCTCATGTCCAAACCAGGCCCCCGGGGGGGGGGTCCATCAAACAAGGACGAACCACCCCAAAAGGCAGTGGAATCAAAAACCCGAAACTTTATAAAGTCGACCAAACGAGTCGTCTAGGTCGGTAAGAAGACAGAGGCAGGCCAGAGGAAAAGAATCAGGGATCCGCCTCAATCCGCGCATGAGAACGGAGGTCGTTGCAAACAATTCACGTCCATAAAAAAGAAACTGATGGGCACCGGCTGTGGGAGAACTCGCGACTAATCCGGCCCTTCCAAGCAACATTCTCAACAAGGAAGGGTAGGGGAAAAACTTTCAGGAAACGAACGTACCACACAAAATCAACAAAACTAGACCAGCATAATTCCATCTCTCTGGGAGTTTATATCAAAAACCAACAAGTACTAAGATGCCAAAAACAGCTTTCGGAAAAGGGGTCCAAAGACTCCTTCGAAGGAAACAATCAAAACTCTGGGGGGCCTGTTACTTGGAATCCACACCGCCAGCAATCTACCTTTCTCTAGGACCTGAATTATCAACTCTCGCATGGGAAGACCTGGTCACCTTCCACGGACGGGCCAAATCACGGCTCTGTGGATGTATGTGGAAAAAAGCAAAAACCAAACAACAAAGTCAAAAGCAACGGTCTGGGATCGAAAAGGGGACAAGCCCGACCTCTCACGAGTCAGCACATGATGAGGACAGTATCAGTCCTCTAAAGCAGGGGAACTCATCACGCTCAATAAAATGAGGTCAGGGGGGGATAATTTTCACCAATCTGATTCCGCTAACTAAGAGGACGGAGTTCAACTAAAATCCTTGGTTGAAAGGTCTCCTCACCTCCGAAAGGGAATAAAGTCGTGTGACTCGGCACAATTCGTTTCTCCTACGGCGACGAAAAAACTGTCTGCTGCAAAAACGTCAGCACCACGGGGCTGTCCGTTTAAGTAGCCCAGAGGAGTCACCCGGTAGAAGGGATTTAAATTGGCTTTAGGGGAAATGTCGGAGGAAGAGTCTCTGGAACCAGGGAATAAAGGGCAGCATAGTCGACTAGGACAATCTGGGGGGGGTGGGTTTTCGCTACCGAAGGGAGATCCCTATCACCACCGCGAAGTTCACAAAAAGAACCTTCACCGGCTCAGTCAGGTACAGCTATAAAGCCCTACACACGAACGGCAAAAACCACATTTCCCTACTGACCGGGCTCGTGGCAAGAGTACACATAGCCAACCGTCAACCGGACCAGAGGAATTAAACCCGGTAAAAGGGACGCAATCAAACCATTCGAAAAGGGGGGGGCCTCCAACCATACTGCCCAAACGACGCACAACCAACTCCTGCTCTCACAACAGGATTATTAGGAAAAGAGAAAAAGGGGGGCTGTGTTTTACCTTTTAGCTTGTGGTTAGGCAGGGCTCCTGCGCCTGTTTTTGACTAAATTTTTGTCATCCGCCGTCTGTACGGTTTGGCCTTCGTTGGCGAGTTCTGGGATCTGGACACTTCAGCATGAAGGTGTGTGGTTCCGTGGTGTTGGGTGGGAGTTTTCGGGGGAAAGGAACGCCGGGACAATTTTGGTCCTGTTGTGGAAGCTCGGTGATGGGATTCGGACGGCGGTCCTACCGCCGTGGAGACACGGATGATAACTTCAAAGCAAGGAGGTGCGTCAAAAAAAGAGGGCTTCCGTCGCAGAGGGAAGGGGTACTCTTTACCTCTTGGAAATGGGGGGGGGGGCCCGCTCGGGGCCAATAAGGAACTTGATGTGGGATTTGCTGAGAGCAGGCGCGAAGTCTGGAGCAACCCTGGGAGGGGGGAGGGAATGTCGTTCGCTCTCGAGGAGGACCAAAAAACAAAATCGGTTTGCGAAGAATAAGTGAGGTAGTGATCCTGAAAAGGGGTTACCACCTAACTCAGGTCCAGTTCAGGGGAGTTTTCTGCGCACCTCGGGGCAGAGTAACTGCGGCGGGAAACCAGAAAGGTGTATCGTGGACTCGTGGGAGGAGAAGTGGCGGACATCCCGGAGGAGAGGAAAAAACTTTCGTGCTGGGGGGGTGGGGGTTGGTTGTCACCGCAAAAAGAAAAATACCCGGATGAAGGGGGGGGGGGGGAGGACGTGGACTGTTAACATCGACCAGGGCTCTCAGTTCAAAGCATTCCACTAACTAGAAGCAAGAAAAGAGTCCGGACACTGAAAGGGGAGGAGGAGGGGAAAAGATGGTGGCAGCTGGTATGGGGGGGAGGGAAAGAGAAGACTGGCGTATTACTTTTGGAAAGAGGAGGCAGGTACGGGGCGGTGCTTACCAAAAGATAGGGGTTTAAACTAATTCTTTTCAGAGGGCATTGCACTTAGTGGGTGAACTGGAAAAGGTGATTTCGTTGTTTCAAAGAAAAAAAACATTTGCGATTCAGTTGGTTTTTCCTATTGAATCTTAGTTCGCCCCCTAACTGTCTGTATTGTGGGGTGGGGAGAAAGGGTTTAGGAAGGCTGACCGGACATGGAACCTACATCCGTTTCCAGATTGTGTGTAGGTTGGGGGGGTGGGTTCTCCGGAAGACCGTAGTCTCAGCCATGGGGAAGAACTGCCGGTGGTAAATACATGAACCGAAAGAAGAAATGGTCGCCGCTTAACTAAAGGCTGGGGGAATCTGAGTGATCCCGCACGCAAGGTTTGTTTCTTCATTTCAGTCTGTTGAAGTCGTGCCCACAGGGGGACGAGGTGAATAGTAGTACAAAGCCTCCGGGTTTTAACTTGGTGTTAGGAAGGCATCGATCCAATCGCCCGCAAGGTTAGTTATTTTCAAAAAGCGAACGATGGGAAAATTGCTTCTGAGTGGGGAGTCTTGGGAAAGGGCGAAGCCACTACAAAGTGACGGAATAAAAAAATTGAGAGGTATGGGGGACAAGAAAGAAAAAAATTCGCGACTCAGGGGGAAGGGACTACGCGTCACGTGGGGGATTCCGAACTAGCCTTTGACGGGGGCGATCTTTACCCAGATAGAATCAATAATTTGTCGAAACCCATGCTGGAGAGGGTTAGGGACCAGGGGGTTTAACAAGGGAAACAGGGGAAGCAAAAGCGGAAGTGCGTGCGTGTTAGGGAAATCAATCCGTTGGAAGGGGGGAGGGGGGGGGGGAACCGCCCAGCCCATGGGAGGGGCTAAAGAGTTGTAACACTGGTAAAGGGGGGTTCTTTCTCTGCCTTCACTAGGACAAATTGGAAGTGCTCAGGCGTACCAACCTCCTTTGGAGAACCCGGCTAGGACCAAGGGGGAAAACAACGAGCTCGACGTAAATTAAAATAGGAGACCAGGGGACCATCACTTCTGTGCCGATGGGAAGGGGATAGAGAAAAAAATCGCAGTCAGAGGAAAAAGAAGGCCGAAGCAAAGATGTGATTAGACCCGAAGGGGAGATGAGTACAGAATGGGGGGTGAACATGCTCTACTCAGGAGCGGAGGGATGTGGCTGTTGTCACATTGGAGGGGGGGGGAGGGATCTTGAGGAAACTAAAAGAGAATTGGGGGATGGGTGGGTTAAAAAAAAAATCCCAGAGTGTGCACTTCCTTCTCGGAGAAAGGTCGTCCGGCATCGTCGAAAAGGTTCAGCAAAAAGCAGGAGACATCCATCCCGACGTGACGGAAAAAAAGATAATGTACTGCCTGGCCTGAGAAAGACTTGTGTTGTGATGGCGTTGGGGGACAGAGGAAGGTTCGTCCCTGGTCCACAGCACTGAAACCATTCTGAGGAGAAATTATTCCGAAAGGTCCCAAAAGTAGAGGTGGGATATCTACAGGAAGGGATGATCGATCGACAACCAAGTAGTAACATATGAGAGTACAAGAAGTATCATCGCAAACTTAATTTTTTTATGTCGGAAAAGCACTTGGGACCGTCTATGGGACGTGTGGAACCCGGCCCCGCCCAATAAAGCCTCCATCCCAATCCAACCATTCCATGTGATAAAAGCAGGGAGAAAAGTACTTCTCTCCTGGAGGGGGGGGGGGGGTGAAGAGCGCGGCGGTGGTGATGGGAAAACCGGTCTACTTAGGGCCGTCCCTTTTTTTTGCCGGACTCAGGGAGGAAAAAAGGGAGGGAAAGCATAAATGGTTGCAAAGTAGAAAGGAAGGGGAACGTTTGCGAAAGTTTTCTTCAGAGGAGAAAGAGGACACCAAAATTGATATCGTCCATATCTCCGTCAAAGGAAGGAGAACTTGAAAGGGGAACAAGGCTCACTAAGTTACGATCATAGGTTATACAGTAGCGTGTTCCACCTTCGGGCAAGTTGAATTGGGGGGGGGATTAGGATTGAAGGGACGATCTAAGGCTAGGCAACTCTACGACAGGTGGAGGGGGACTTTGCAAAAATTTGGGATCAGTCTCGATGTGATGGGGGAGAAACCTTACTTCCGTCCGGCGCAGGGTTATAAGAAACAGGCTTCAACAACACATTGCAACTGAATGTGTCGAGGAGGCAGGGAAGTCACCATTCCTCCTTTTAAAAAACCGTGCAATGGCGAACTTGGACGGGAAAGTCACTTGGGACAAATTCTTGGATTGTAAGAAACAGAAAAACGCATCAAAGCGGGAGGAGGACTGATTTCCTGTAATGGACGTCCGGCCAGACACGCCCTGGTCCGAAAATCATCAAAAGGGGGGTCGAAAGACATTTCTTTGATGAGTATATTTTCAATTCAGGTAATGCAGGGGGAAAAACTGTGAACAGGAAGAAAACAGGACCCGGGAGTCTGAGGGGAAAAATGGAGTCCCAAAAGCGAGAATTCCGGGGGGGGGAAAGTCTTATAAACAGGGGGGTAGATCTAAGAAAAAACCGGGGCGGAGGACAGGGCTAAAAAGTAAGGCCGTTACCCAGCAAATTTACCTGAAAACTCCCCCTGACGAATGGGTAGGAAAGGAAGTCAAGAATCCGGATTCGGGCAAACCCGTCCACCCAGGGCGGGCCAATTCGCCGAGATAGCTGTGGCGAAACTAGACAATCAACCCCATGTGGTGGGGGGTTTGTCCGACGGTAAAATCCCAACCAAAAGCCTTCAGGGAAAACCAAAACTCGTAGTCTTTTATCGAAGGAACTTATGAGAAAAACCGAAGAGTGGAGGGACACAGTTTAAAGAAGGAGGTTCGGCGTCCTTTAGACCCAGCAACATGGATTCGAGGTTATAAGGACTCCCTAAGGGTCAGGTTATCTAAAAAAACTCTCAAAAACAGAGGGGTACAACTGCTTGAGGGGAAGGGAAACCTTCCGCAGTGAAAAATCCCAATTCTAAAAAAAAGATGGCCTCGACGTAGGGGATAACCCTCTACTATCATCGCTAAGGCACCTTACAAGCCCATGAGGAACTCATCTTCCCTTCGGGTGCCCAACAATGGAAACACAAGGAGGGGTTCCAACACAACCCGGAATGTAAGAGGGACACGGAATGGCATGGGCCAAGCGAGAGGGGTAAAGGGGGGGGACAAAAAAAAAAGTCTAGACAGGAATCTTTCAAAGGACGAAAGTATTAACCGGGGAGAAGCCTCTGAAAAGGGGTCCCAGAAGGGCTCTGTAGAAAAAACTTTCAATTCGAGGAAAGCAACCCAAAGGGTCTAGCGGAAATGTCTTATGAAGAAGAAATTTTACGAAGTTGACGTCCATAGACGAAACCTTAGCCCAGACGTCGTCTGTGCTGGGGATAAAAAAAAGCGAAACAAAACATCCTCCGGTAAGGGAATAACGCCGCCTCAGTGGGGAAAAGAACTAAGGTCAAAACAAAAGGGGGTGAGTAACTAAAAAACGAAACTATGTCGTAAAGCAGCATTCCTTGCCACCATTGGGACAGAACACGCCAGCCGAGGCTGCCGTGCTAAAGGGGGGGGGGCACCTTTGAGCTCTCGCAAGAACGAGAAGTTCCGCTCAATCAGGAAGTGGTAGAGCGTACCTCCTCAATGGCGAAAAGGAGAAACGGGGGTACAACACACGGGGGGTAGGGGGTGTCGCATACGAAAAGCAACGACATCAAATAAAAAAGCACCACAGAAAAAAAGTGTTCGTCTTAAAGTCGGGGCCAGAAGGGGGGGGGAACAATGTAAAGAGGTAAGTGTTTCGGACGGCACGAAGAGAAGGGAAGAAGGGTCCTGGAATAAGGATCATGACAGAGTGGGAGTTCTGCCAAAGGAGACAACGGAGGGGGAGGTATAACTCGTCAAAAATGAAAGAATAACACCGCTGACACTGGAAAAAAAAGAAACCCTAAAGGTCCGCGCTTCTGGAGAGATACGAAAGAAAAAAGGAAAAGGAACACAGGAGGGACCTCTTTCAGATCCCCTCAAGAGGAAAAAGGAGGAAAAAGCAGTATGGAAAAAAGCGAAGGATACCGAAACTGATCAGACACCTTCGAATCGGTGACTACACACTAGAAGAAACCCCTTCCCACCAACTGAGATCTCGAAAACACACTGAGTAGGCTTAACCGGTGCTATATGCGGGGGGGGGGCCTTGGGGGGTCTTGTGTTGAGGATCGATGAAAGTTTCAGGGAAAGGTTCCGTGTATTCTTATGGTTGGACGCAGGGGGGAAATGGCTTTTGAGCTGCGGTTATCTGGTCCACTAGAAGGGGGGGGGAAGGGGACTTGGTGCCGTGGAAGTAGGCGTAGAGATGTAACCGAACAGGGCTCAGGAAAGGGGGAAGGGGGTCCTTTGTCCTGCTCTGGAATGGGAAGTAAGTCTTCGGTTCGATTGACAAAGGAAGGGGAGACGGTTGTAGAGGTTCGAGATGCTACTGCGGAAGGAAAAAGCATTCAACACGAGGGCCTCATTCTCGCTGCTACGAATAAGGGAACTGGTGACGTTTTTGGAAAGCAAGGGGCCGGGACTTCGCCAGGTGGAGGGGGGGGGTGTCGGGGAGTAGTTCTAGGAAGGATGGGAAAAAGGTGTCTCTGGCATGCGTCGCCAAAAACTAAAGGGTCAGGAAAGAAGCACACAAGGCTGGTAGGGGGGGGAGAAGGACTGTCTTCCGTTCGCCCGGGGCAGCCGCATGGTGGGAACACTTCACGCCGACTGAGGTGAAAGGGGAGGTTAGGCAAACTTGATATAAATGGATTAGACGCCCGCCGTGAGTCTACGCGTGAAGGATTGCGGAAAGCCCACGGGAGAAAAGGGCCTGGGGGGGAGGGGGGTTGGTGGGGGGGGTTGTCGCAGCACTGCTCTAAAAAGTCGATTCATTTGCGGTTTACGTTGGACAAAAAGCGCCTTCGAGAGTGGAGAATCCCGCTAGAGGCGGGGAAAAGAGTTCTATAGCTGGGGTTCTAGCTCTTAGCAAGGAGGGATTCAGGTTGCTTGTGGTCAAAAGCCCGGAGAATCAAAAAAGGCGTTGGACGTGCCGAAAGCGGCAGGACGCTACTGGGTTGGGGAGGACAGAAACAGCCCTGTCCACCAGGGAAGGGTCAGACTTAAGGGCTCGGTGAACTTAAGTGAGGGGATTAGTCCTAAAGGAGATTCTTAAGGAGGGGTGGTATTTTACTGAGTGAGAGGTCCGAGTAAACCCAGTCGAGGACTGGGTGTCGAGCGTGGTGGATGGGGGGGGGGGGCTTCCTGAAGGGGACTGCGGAAACAGACCTCCTTTTAAGAGAACGGTTGGTCTGGGCTCGTATAAAGAGGGGAGGAATTTCCAGGGGAAGACATGTTTCCATTGGTGTCACAGTCATAAAGAACGCTTAGAAATGGGGTACATGGATAAAATTGCTTTGGGAAAAAGTATATTGAAGCCTAATTGTGGGTCTCGGACATGATGCGGTTCCAGCTGGCCTAAAACACATGGGGGGGGGGAATGAGTTTGTAGTCAAAAACAGCGACGGAGGAGATTGGGCAAAGCGTGGTGGAACTGGTGTTCCTGGAGTCCGGAGCTGCACGTCGAAAAAGGAAAGTAAGAAGGGGGGGGGGGGCTTCGCGCGCTAATGGGGGGACCTGCGTCTACTTTGGGATTTCTACTCTTGATGGAGGAGAAAGAACATCCGGGACGAAGAGGCAAAGGTTTTCGAGATTGGAAGACAGAAGGATATCAGGGGGAGGTCGAACGTAACATGGTTGAGTGTAAAACTATCGCTACAAGGTTTAACTGTCGAAGAGGGACCCTATAGGTATCAAAAAGGTCTCCAGCAATGAGGAGAGGGGACGACCAGGGGGAGGGAGGTCCTACCTACAATTTGATCTCGGGTCGGGGAGAAGCTTATTCGGTCGGTTCATTTTGAAAAGCCAAAGCACGTTGGAAAAAGGGTTCCGGGGGCACATTGACAAGGGAAAAGAAGGTGTTTCTGAGGGGAAGGGGGGTTTGCGCTTACTAACTCGGAAAAAACTTTAATGAGCAAGGCGTGACCCCAACTCCTGTGCTAAGGAGGGTCGCCATAAGAGACAGGGGGAGAAAGAAACTGCTAAAGAAGAAAGACACATTAACCTCTCAACGGTCAAAGCAGGCGTGAGTATGTCAAAAGTTGACTAAAAACGCTCGAAAGGAAATCGAATCATTACGCAGCGAGGGGGGGAAAGTAACCACGAAGAGGCGGAAGCTGACTTTGTCCATGAGGGAGGGGAAAAAGCCGGTAGAGATGGGATGGTCTATGAGAGCAAGAGGTAGGATAATTGGAAAAACTAACTCGCCACAGGAAGCACGAAAGGGGGCCAAAAAGTGAGATTCTCATATGGGCATTCTGGGAAAAAAGGTCAGGAGACTCGCGGCCCGTAACTACGTCAGTCGACGAGATGGCGAAGAAACGAAGAGAGCAGGGAACCCGTCCTGACTCAAAAGTTAAGGGGGGGGTGGGGGAAGGATCTTAAGGAGGACCTTGTTAATCCACGTCGTTCTCCATTATGAGGAAAATTGCTTTCCGAATGTTCCAACACACCGTTGATCTGGAAGATATATATAACTCAACCCACGTATGGGGGGGGAAAAAAAAAAAGAGGGAAAAAATTTAAAGATAGAGGATAAAGAGCCCTTGTATACAGCTTTACAATAAGGGAAAAGGGGGTGTACAAGAAAAGAATTGTTTAAACAGCCTGGCGAGTGCCGTGAAGGGAGAAAAAAGCCCATTCCGTTAATAAACAAAATAGAAAAATGCGTGATAACAGACGCGTCCCTGAAATCGGGTGGCCGCGCAATGTAGGGACTGCGTTAAGCAGCCGGAGGAAAGGGAAGGGCGGTGTTGAATACTATGGAACAGATTAGAACGAAGGTGACACCTAAGGGGATTCAGGCAGTGGGAGTAAGAAATCTCCACCCGAAGGGGGAGATGCGCCCTCCAGAAGAACAGGCTTCAGCCCTTGGAACAGCTGTACAGAGGGAGGACGAAAGCGGAGTGGTACAAAACAGTGAATCGAAAGATGGATGGCTTCGATTGTCCGAGAGGTAGTCTTAAGAAAATCACTGCAAGAGGGAAACGCTGAGGGGAAGAAGCCGAGCTCCATGGAAAAAGGATTGGCGCAGTCTGTGGCTCCGGAGAGTAGGGGGGGAAGGCACAGTTCTGGAAACAAGAGGTGTTCATTGGGAGCAAGGAAGGTTTCGCGTGAATAAAAATCGAACGAAGCAAAAAGAGGTAAGAATGCCGTGTGACCTAAAAGTTCCGTGCCCGACAAAGGCTTGAAGGTAAAAAGAAACTGGGAAAGTTTGTCGTGTTGGCAAGGCACCGCACCTCCTCAGCGCGCGAAGATGTAAAATTTGACTTTGGGAAGGAGAAAACCGCACAATTGAAGAAATATTTCTTCTACCTTCTGGGGATGGGGCTGTTTCCCGGGAAAAAACTGTCAAAGGACGCTGAGGGAGGGGAAAAAGGCAAAAGGGGGGGGAAGCCGTGAACAAGGAGTAGCGTGTAAATTGAAAAAAGGGGCCCATCTCGAGCCTAAGCCCTAAGAAAGGGGGAAGGGAGGCTTCCAGACGACACTCCCAAGGGAGGGTAGAGATCAAGCACGAACTTGACAGAAAGGAAAAGCGGGAAACGTTAAGAGGGACCGTCCACTCTAAGAAGGTTTGCAGAGGGCTACCGTAAGCAGAACAAAAAAAAATACAAGAGGGGGGACCAATAGAACTGCTCGTCGTGGGGGTAGAAAGAGGACCCAGTGTGGGGCTCAGTGCCATGAAGGAAACACCCGCGGCGGGTATGAATCATAAGTGGAAAAAAAGAAATCAAGGAGCAGTAGCCAAAACGCGTAGTAAGGGAAACCTTCAACCCTGAAGGGGAAGGGCCAAGACCTAAGGTAGACGTCAACCGACAAGAAGGTACACGCGGGAGAACTAAGAAAGGAACATTCCCATCACACTTTTAAATACAAAAAAAGGAACCACGGATTGGAAATTACGATCACGAAGGACCTTCCAAGCCGGTGGTCTCCCGGGTGGGAACAAACCCTTTCAGCACTGAAAGGGGATTCATCCCCCTCCTCAGAAGGGGAAAGGGAAACTTACGCCGGGTGCCCTTCCTGTTCGAAAAAGAAAAGTCTATCCTTCCGCGTGAGGCAACAGGAAGAACCAATTCAGATGAATTCTAATCCTGGACTGAATAGTGGCGACGCGTTCCACAACTTTCCTTCTCACGCAGCGAGGAGAGAGTACTTTCTGAACGAAAGGACGCAGGGACCTGAAAGGGGTACACGTCAAACATGATCGACCTGGTACTTCTGTGCGGGGGGGGGAAAAAAAAAAAACACCCAGAGAAAGAAAGGTCTAATCCCTGAAAAGGGGGACAAGCCCCAGAGAGAGATTCAGATCAAGTCTTGGAGGAAAGCACGCATTTCAACTAGGCCATCATTGCTCTATCACCTATACAGGGAGGGGGGCCTATTTGGGAAAAGGTTCGATGCGAAAGGAAATAAAAGAGGTACTTCTACACGAAGCACTGGGTTGGAAGAGTAGAGAACATCTTTGGGAGAAAGAAGAGGGAAACCCGAGAAAAAACCGGCTTGCAAAAAAAGGAAATCAGTATTCGATATAAAAAACAAAAGGGTGGAGGCATTGAAAGTAGGGTCCATCGTTCACCCAAACACAGCGCGGGAGGGAGGCGCTACTAAGTCAAAGATAACGCCTCTCAGGAGCATAGAGGGGACACTGAGAAAAAATTCTCCCTCTCTTCCAAACGCAGGCCAATTCCCTATAAAATCGGGGGGAGGGGGGGAAACTGTACGCCTACCCCTGTCCTCGGGGAGGGAGGGTACGAGAGATCCCACGACGACACTCAAAGAAAAAACGTCCCGACTGGCCTGGAACTAGGGGGGTAAAGAGACCATCATCTGTATCTCAACACGGGAACAGAGGGAGACTTAACTTTCCGAGAAACCCTTCTGGGAAGATGGCTCCCAAAAAAGGAGCAGAAACGTCCCACACTGCCTAGAGCAAAAAAGAAAACACCATGTAGAAAAGAGAGAAATGCGGTGGGTGTGTGGGGACAGGGGTTGGAGGAATATCTTCAACGGGTGGATTGAGGAAATTTCTTTGGGGAGAAGAAGTGGTGAAACTCTTGTTTGACATCTTTGCGCGGGGCGTTGGGGATCGGGCCACGCGCAGGAGGACGGGACCGTGGGTCCGTTAGGGGGGGAGGATTACGCTGTACTCCGAAAGAAGGAAATGCGGGTCATGTTGTCGCTCGGTTACTTGAAGAGGAAGCGGTCTCTTACGCAAACCAAAGATACTTGTTGCCGAAGTCGAATGCGAGCAGAGTGCGCAGCGCTGGAAGAGGGGGGGAGGAAGGGTCGTGAAATTTAAGAGGGGACTGGGGGAAACGCGCTGGCCGAAGGGACAGGCCTCAACCTTTGTGTGTGTTGTCTTGGGGCAGGGAGGAAACGTCTAGGCTATGGGATCAAGCTTGGTAACTGGCTTGAGAAAATATCGATTGCGCTTGTCCGAGACGCAGCCCCAATTAGATTGCGAAACGGACGGAAGGAGGGAGGGGAATATCATCCCTAATGTTGAACACAGGCGCACCGGCCGACGTTCGGCGGTGCTGCGCCTTGAAGGGGAAAGGGACTGCGGGCGAAAAAACCATCCTTATACGTGACGAGTGGGGAGAAAAAAGGGGGGAGGAGAACGGGCGCTGGCATTAGGGGAAGGCGGTCTTTTGGGGTTTTGGTGGAAGGCAAATCGCACAGAAGGAAGACGGGTCGATGGCAAAAGGCGTAAGGGGGGAAGGAATAGGCCTGCGCTCTTGGATAGAGGGACAGAGCTCGATTTCAGATGACAGGTGTGGGCTCCAAACAAAAGCGCAGGGATGAAGAAACTTGGGGCCGAAGGAGGAGGGGGATTTGACGTTTCCTAAAAGGGGGAGAGAGGGGAAGGGGGGGCGTTGCTGCAACCAGACAAGGGGGGTGGCACCCGCAATTCAAGAAAAAGGGCGGGGGGAAGAATTTGCTGACCGTTGGGGGAACTAAAAGGGGGAGGAAAGAGGGGGGAAGATGGATTTTGGGCCGGGATCATATTGACTACCAAAGGCGAGGATGGGTTTGTGGCCGCGTGTGATGAATCACTTTTGCTTCGAAAAAGAAGGAAGGGGGTTTCCGGACGGCTGGTCTGGAGGGGGGGACCAGGGGAGGGGGGAGGGATGAATATCAACCCTCCGTAGGTGAAGGTCGTTACTACGCTACTAAGACTAAGATGTCGCCTTGCACTTGCACTCTTTGGGGATTGATCCAAAGAAGAAGGAGGGGTGGGGTTCGGGCATCTGCTGTCGCGGGGGGACCCACCATGGGGGGAAGTGTCACGGTATCTGCAAAAGAGTTTGGAACATTGGGTTTGTAAAAAAAAAAACGAACGAAAAGATCGAATAAGGATTAAAGATCCGGAGTACGAGGGCGTGGAAGTCTGGCATCTCCATTTTACCTGGAGAAGAAATTGTTCTGGAAATAAACTTTTCATTGCCGCAAGAGGGGAAAGAAGCGCATTCAGGTTCTCGAATGGCAAAAAAAACATTCAAATCTGTCCGAGGGAGGGTCTGGTGTCACAGGGGGCGGGAAGTCGGGATGTGAAAGACCTTTCGAAGGCCCCGTCCGGGGATCATGTGCGGGCCGACAGGATGGAGCTTGGCTACAGCGTTCTGAGAAAAAAGGGGGGGGGGGGACACCTAGCTTACAATGGACAGGCAGGCTCAAGTCCGGGAGTGCTTTGGTTTCATGGGGAAACAAACGTTGGCAGGTAGGGGGGAATGGGGTTTCCCAGAAAAGGGTTCGCGGAAAGTTCTGGGGTGAAAAGAGGTGGGTTTCGTCTTGGAACCTTCACGCGAAAAATTTCCAAGGAGTAAAACAATGTTTCATAATCACAGTCGATGGGGAAACAGACGCTAGGAAGCCACAACGAAGACGAGCTTCAATTCTCGGCTCCGGGAACAAAACCCTCATTGAGGAAGGAAAGGGGAAGAGTCGGAAGCACTCCTCGTCGACATACATTCCTCACTACTCAAAGGGACTGGATTAATCCACGAACGCTTTGGGAGGTACAGAAGGGGGTAAAAGGCTGACGAATGAAGGATGGAGGTGGACTCGGAAAAGAAAAAATTCGGCCGCGGGACCGCTGAAAAATCGCAAGGAAGGTTCATTCGTTCTCAGTGAGAAGGAAATCATCTGTAATGACACGACACACCGGTGAAAGCGGACCTACGCGGCTTACTCAATCCTCTGAAAGAGAAAGGGTCTTCCAAAAAGACCGAAAAAAGCAGGGAGCAAGCTTATCAACTGGCCGGGGGTGTTGTGGACAAGAGTGCTGTTTAAGGTTCTCCAGAAAGGCTCTGCCAATGATGCGGCCCCATCTTCCGGAAAAAGGTTAGACGGTGTAGATGATAAACTTCGCTAATAAAACAACACCAACTGTATTATTGGATGAAAAGAGAGAGTCCGCTTTTATCAGCGGGGGAAAACGCTTCTTCCGGTTTGGAAAAATGGAGGGGAAACTTGCCGCAAGCCTGGAGGATGGCAAAAGGGGCTTTAGAATAATACGGACCTACCTCAAAGTCCACAAGGGGGAGACCGTCAGTACAAGGATATCTTCAGGTGTGCCTCTCTTCTAAAAAGGGGGGCGTTCTCACTTGGGGGGAAAGGGGGGGGGGGACGGACGAAGGAGAAGCAACTATGAAAAAAGACACTGTCACTCGGGGGGGGGGGGGGGAGAGGTGGCTAGTCGTGACAG
>Ga0179593_1433399_pt1 | contig 19149 bp, 22 predicted proteins | sample CZODoug2_1_08_16_FD_185931 | JGI IMG/M metagenome (GOLD analysis project Ga0179593, IMG submission 185931) | Vadose zone soil fungal communities from Angelo Coast Range Reserve, California, USA - CZODoug2_1_08_16fungal (PacBio error correction) | ecosystem: Environmental > Terrestrial > Soil >...
TCTCTTTGAGGCAAGCGCAGTGGAATGACATTCAAGTCGAATAAAATAAAGTTAAAATCTAAAAGGGGGAAAAGGGGAAGGCTCATTTGGGAGGAAATACGTGAGGGCGTGGCAATGACAAATGTCGAGACACTCTTGCTTCCACCCACCCACTTCAAAAGGAGGTGGGAGAGCGTAGAAGCTTCCTTGACAGTATAATCCAGAGAAAGGGAGAGGGGGGGGGAGGGGAAGAAAGGACCATCCATGATCGAGCAAGTTAACCAGGCTACTCAAAGACAAGAAGTGAATCTCCGCTCGAAGAAAAGAGTTCAATAAAACCAAGAGTCAACTCGGGAAAAGGGAAGAGCAGTAAAGGAAAAAAAGCGACCGGGAGCGAAAAAAATCTTCAAGGGAGTGCATAAGGGGCGATTAGTTCTAAAGTGCCGGGTCTCCGTGTAGGGGGGACTGGAAGATTTCGGCCACCTAGGGGCAACTTAGAATCGCGAATCACGGGGGTGCCACAACGTCCAAAGAGGTGCCCGTCTAAGGGAGAAAAAAGGCGAAAACAATAAGTAAAAAGGGGGGCAGGGGAAAGGCTGCTCTCTACCAAGAACTTGGGTCAACGAAGGAAATAGGAGAACGCTTGAAGATAAAAGAAAGAGGAAGAATGATTTAAATCACAGCTTCTACTGCTTGGGAAAGGGGGGGGGGGGGGATCCCACGAGAAAAAAGAAAGGGAGGAAACGTGACGCTTGGGGGCTGGTTTGCGGAGGAGCCAATCGAAATCCATCGAGCCCTACTGAATAAGCTAATGACTAAGGCGGGAACGACCGTCTTGTAATGAGGCTGATTCCCCGGGTCACACGAAATTCATAGCAGCTAGGGAAAGACTCAACATTAGCGGAAAGGGGGAATGGGTCATCGTATAGGAAGAGGGTCGAATACTGTTATATTCTGGTTTAAAGGTCAGTCGGAAAGAGGGGAAGAAAGGCCAGAGAAACCAGACAAAAAGTCCACTCTGGGAAGTCCACTTAAGGAAACCGTAGGCGGGAAACCACCGCCATATTTGGTTCAGACGCAAGCAAAAACGGTACGGGGAGAGTGTTCGGAAAACGGGAGTCAAACTTCTCGTGTCGCAGGGAGAAGACCTACCTTCGTCCCGGTGGATTGTAACTTCTGATTCTTCCAATTCAAGAAAAACTGGGGAGAAAGAAAAAGCTTTTCCACCAGCCGCAGGGGTCGGGGCAATCGAATCGAAAGAAGCGGAGGAAGGAAACAGGGGTTAAAACACGGTCCCACCAAGCGGCGGGAAAGGGGGGGGGAGGATCACCGGCACACTCTCCAGTGGTAACCCGCTCAAAAAGGAGTAAGGACCTAGTCAACGGGCATACAACATATGATAACGGAGTTGAGGAAAAGTGAGGCTAGTGCTCATCGGCAAAAGAGATGAGTTGGGGGGGTGAAAGAGTGCCCATAAGGAAAGGTTCAAGCCTGGGGGGGAGTGTCACGACAGTAAGTGAGAATTGTCAAAAACAAAAAAGAGATATCACCCCCCTCTCTTGAGCCTGAAATCATGGGAAAGGAGGCAACCTTTTCGCCCACTGACACCAAAAGGATGACTTGGAGAAGACGGAACTTGATTCTTCTGGGGCTGCCCCGCGGCAATAAGCACACGATCAGTCCTGAAGGATGACCGGCAGAAGAAACAAGTCTGAATAGGTCAAATTCCGGAATCGTCAAAAGGGGGTAAAGAAAGGTCCCGCTCGGGAAAAAAGAGACGAGCCGGTCAGAGGGGGGGGGCAGATGTGCCACACGTTTGAGAGATTCACGAGGAGTACAGAATGGGGGAAAAAGTCACTCGGGAGTCGTCAAAAAATACCCCAACCGTCAATAAAGGCAGGGTGTCTTTTCTGGGAGTTGTAGGCATGGGGTAAGAGTAAACGGAAGAAGCCATCCTCCACCTACCAAGCGGAAAGAGCAAATAGGCGCTAAGATCATTCACGGGTAGAACCACCGAGAAGTCTTTCAAAAAGGGAGGGGTCGAAGACGCCTGTAAAAGGAAGACACTGTTCTCCAGCGCGGGATAGGGGTCTGGACCAGTCAAACTGAAAGGAACTGCTGTTCTGAAAAACGCAGGAGACGTTCCGAAGAGATCTCAAGGGTGGGGGAAGAAGGCGCCTCTAACTGAGTCCGTCTGGGAGTAAGGGCGATCGATGTCCTAGGTTGGATAGGGGGGGGGGGGAGGGATGGAAAAACGATGTAACCACCACCAAGGAGTGGAACAGGCACAGACCATAAGAAAATTGGCAGGGGGACTCAATCAGACTGAAAAGGTTTTCACAGGAAGTAAGTCGGGGGCGGTCAGTTTTCCGACGGGGCTCAACCAGGGCTGTCAGGTAACAGGAGGGTGGGTACTGGGCGATCCCTTTTGGTGTTTCCGGAGGAGTTCAAGAAATTAACGTCGGCCGATGCAGGGAAGGAAAAGGGAAAAGGCCTCTACGTATGAATTGAAAAAACGGGGGTCCTAAGGAGGACTGCAGAAATCAACTGGGCGGCAAGACTTGGAAGGATCCTTTATTAAGACGGCAAGGCGGGGCAAGAGAAGTCGGACTACGCCTTTTTCCATGGGGGAGGGGAAAGGGGTTAAGAAGGGGGGACAGGATGGCGGGCAAGTCAGGGGTCAAGGGAGCCGGGGTCGTCCCTCTAATAAAGGAGTTCTATCAAAAGGTCAGCTGTCGCTTGCCCGAACTAGACTGGGAAAAGGGTCGGTGTGCAAGGCCATGGGAGGCTGAAAATATGCAAAGGAGGAGAACCTCAAACTTGGAGCCTTGAAAAAAAGATAGAGCACCAAAAAAAAGTCGTGAGGAATAGAGAGGCTAGTGGAAACCCTAAAGGATTCCACGTTTAGAAGGGGCCCGCTATCGGGGGGAGGGATTTAAAAGGAAGGGGAGAAGGAACGAACAGGGGAGGGGGGGTGACAAGGCAAGGGTTCCTATGATCAAACTATTTGTGGGGGATGTTGAAAAAAAATGAGTCATTCGGACCAAGTGACCGAAAAGGGGGAAGGGTAGAACTACTGCAACAAAGGGGGACATGAATCGGGTTTCGACTTGCGATTTCCTCCAGAATGCGGACGACTGTACGGAAAAAAGCAGAACATTGAGACCGTTGATTATTCAGGCAATCAGTCTCTTAAAGGGGGTAAGAAAGACTCAGAGGGTCAGGTTGGGAAAAATGGAATCGTACGTATAATCCAAGAAGATGAGGGAAAATTCCAGAATTTAGACAGAGTCAATCAATTTTCCCGGAAGGATTTGTAGGCAAACGTCAGGAAAAATGAAGACTACTCTAGTAGGGGAACTGCTTAAAGGAGGGGGAGGGAAATCTGCAGAGTTAACATGAAAAAAGGTTTGGCCGAAAAAGGAAAAAAGGGGGGGAGTGGGCTGTCCTTTGATAATCAATTAGGTGGGAAATGCGGGTTAGAAGGAAAAGGACATCGCTACGAGTCCGGGGACAACCGGAAACACGTCTGTATGCTTCTCTTATTCGCCACGAGAGGGAGGGAAAAATCCAGAGAATCATTGCGTGGGGTCAGACAAACCCTTGCAGTTGATTCAGAGCCCGTCTTTTTGATAAACGTGTATTGTCTGACGTCTGAACTCAAATAGAAAGGGAAAAAAGGGTGACTGGGAAGGGGCTGAGTTTTTGGACGCGAACGTGCCGAGCGCAAGGGTGGGATCTCAAGTATGGGGGGAGAAGTTGTCTTTCTGCCTGGAAGTATTAAAGAACAACTACAACTCACTAACTGAAAAAAGAGGGGGGAAACTTGTTTTGGTGAAAGGGGGAAACTATCTAGTGAAGTCAACTGAGAGGGGGCAAAAGGAGAATCTCCAAACGTGGGGGAACATGACTGTTGGACCCCTGAGCGAGTTGGAAGGGGCGCTGTGGGCCGGCGCTACGGGGGGCTGGTAAAAGAACGTTCAAACTTACGAGGTCGGAGTCATTATGAGTAAGATGCGGGAAAGGCGGTCAGTGGACCTTATGAATGGAAACGGGGGGGGAAACCTTGGGGAGAGAAATAAGCTACTTCACTCGGGGGAAGGGGGCTGCGAGTGGGCGAATGTGCAGAGGGAAATTGGGGGCTCCCGATCGGGTTGTTGATCTAGCTAGTTTGGGGATCATGAAGTGACGGAGAAAAAGAAAGTCAAAAAAAAGATGGGGATCGCAACATTTTGAAAAGAGGGGGACTCTGGAGTCAAACATTACTCATACTCTTGTCTTTGGACGCTGAGATCATCAGGGGAAGGGGGAAAGGCCTGTGATCCATATTGTTGTAGGTACCTTAACGAAAGGTACAAAACATGGGAGCAGATGGGAAATTTGTAAATCAGGGGAAAGTGGCTCGACACCGAACTCCCGACGAGGGGTGGACCGGGTTTGGCGAATAAAAAAAAAGTTCTCGGGAGTCGTGACTAATGGAGTTCGATGCGCTGGGGAAAAACACGGAGGTGGAGTGGAAGAGAAATCTGTCGTGCTAAAGTAAGGAATGTAAGAAAAAATTCAGGGGGGGGGAGGGGGGGAAGTACCTCCCCGACTGGAAGGAAAATGGGGGGGGCGTTCCTACAGAATCGAGGGAAAATTTGTGATAAAGGTGGGCTAACAACGTTCTGGCGGCTTGTCGGGAGGGACTCCAAAAAGAGGAGGGGGATCGCATCACTGGGGCTATGGGGGCACAGGCACAAAGAGCGTGGGGAAATCTTGTAGGTGTTTCTGAACAGTGCTCACGTGGGGGGGGCGACGAAGTTAACGGTAAATCACTAACGTGGCCGCGTATTCTCGAGGGTGACTATGAAACACACAGGGAGGGAAAGGCATGAGTCGGTAGAGAGTGGAGTGCGGGGACGGCTCAGGTCAAAAAAAGACCGAAACGGGGGGGACGCTTCAATCCATCGATAAGATCTAGTCATTGAAGGATCCAGGGAAAGGGGCCTGGGATCGGGATGGGATTAGAGTTGCCTAAGCACCAAGGAACAAGGGAGGGAAGAGAAATATGAAGAAGTGGGCAAACACAGTTCCCGACCTCTGACAGGGGCCGCAATACGGATATTAGTAAAGCCTTGATCCAGAAAGAGGAGGGGACGGGTGGCCTCCGCGTGAACCTTGGCTTCGGCAGAGGGGGGGGGAGATAGACCGTAGAGAGGGGAATCTGGTGAAGGGCAACATTATCGCGCATGAAACAAGTTTGAGAACGAGGTGGCGAAATCAGCAAGAGGGAAATCGAGAACAGGGAGAAAAGAAAATAACTCAGAGCCCTGTTCTGACGAACGTCACGTCGGGGGGGGAGAAGGGAGCTTTTGAGGGGGGACAGGCGGCCCTTCCCGATACTCAGTTGGTAGAAAGGGGGGAGGAGGAGGAGCTTGTAAGGGGGAAGAGACGTGAGTAATGGGAAATTTTGGTCCTCTCATGTCGGGACGCTCTGCGAGGAAAAAGGAGGAGAGAGGGCTTGAAAAACGGCTAGAGAACTGGACAAGAAAACGGGAAGGTTTCTGTGGGTGGAGCAAGGCCAATGCGCCAGCGCGGAAGAGGGACCTGAAGGGGGGGGGGTGGGGGGGGGGGGTGGGGGGGGGGGGTGTCGAAAAAGAGGAACAAATGATTAGCGCCGGAACTTTGAGCTAATATTGGATTTATCGACTGAATGGACAGCACACTTCTTTGGGGGAAGAACATTAAGGGGAATCTCGAGACCACAACAACCACTGATGATGAGGAGAGGGAGGAGGGGAAAGTTGAGGCAAGAAGGGGGATGGGAATCAGTCTGAAAAAAGATTCGCAAAATTCCGGGGGTATCAGAAAGCGGTCAATTCACGCGGGGGCGCCGTGGGCGGGAAGTAAGAGGAGGCATTCTTTCAACAAAAAAAGATAAAAAAGTCCCGTTCTTGGGTAACGCGTATAGCGGGGGATGGCAGGAAAGAAGCGTCACGGAACTCTATAAAACGGAATGAGTAGCTCAAATTTCAGGCTGAATAGGAAAGGATCCAGCAAGCCGAAGAGCTCATACCAAAGAAAAAGGTCATATCAGAGTCCTCGGGGGAAGAGAGGGTAAAAGGAAACAAAGATCTTATACGACCGGATCAACGGAAAAAAACCGAAGTTGGGGTCGTAACCAGTGCCTCAGTACTCCCGGGATGGAGGACAGGAAAGGTCGGAAAACCGATCTACGCGTTAAGCCGCGACAGCCTTTTTAACCAAGAAAATTGCAAAGGCTCTAACGGTCAGAACGAGAGGAGCCATACTAATAAAATGGTGACACCGGCGAAGAGGAAGATAACCCAAACGTGAAGATCGATATGGAGAACGGCGTGACGGTGGGTAAAAAGAGTATAGGGAGGCGAATTCGGAGGGGTAACTTGGGGTGCGTCAAAAATCACATAAGAGCATTTCTCGGGGGTGGCTGGTTTGCGTGGATCAAATATATCCATCGAGCAAATTAGAAGGATAAGAGGCTAATGAAAGAGAGAAAAGAATATTTAGGAAGCGACTCGGAGGAGTACCCAATCAAACAACAGTCCCCCGGCAAGAACTGGGGAAACGGGGACTCATATCAAAGCGAGGACAACTACTCAGGAATGCTGGGTCAAGGAAATGTGTTTTTCATAGTCACTATGAGAAAGAAAGTGGGCGCATATGGGGTATGGTGTGTACAGGTCATACTGGAGAAGTGACTCTTCTACTTCGTAAATCCACTTTATTCAGAAAAGTGGCAGAAAAGTATAAAGAACTGGGAAAGACGGAAGTGTGTTGCCTTTTCAATCAATGAGAAAAGGTGAATCGGAGGAAGGGGGGGTGAGTCAGGCCAAGAGAAACTAACACTTGGAGGTCATGGGTGATTCAAAAAAGATCAAATTGGAATCTTCTCGACCAACTCACTGCGAGCACCGGAAGTGAGGGGTAAGTGGTTCCCGAATTCTCCAGGTGAAAAAAGGCTCTAAAAGATGAACACACTCAAGACTGGCAAGAAGAGGACGACATTCGTCAAAAGATTAGAAACACGGTGTGAGGGCAAACCACGTGAAAAAAAGCGGTCCGGTGAAGGACTTGGGAACGCCATGGCCAAGAGAGAAAAACTGAGAAACAAAAAATCTGTGAAGTGATACAAAGTAGCGCTTGCTTCCATTGGGAGAGGGAGCCAAAGAAAAGATAGGCGAAATTTGGGGGCAAAGCAATGGGAACAAAGTCTCAAGTGACGAATCCAGGTCGTGTCTCCGTCAGGAGGGAGACGAAAAAGAACAGGATGGAAGATCAAGCACCCCATTTATCCGCACCTCAGGGGAAAGAGTGACAGGGCATTCCAATCTAAGAGCTACGCGGGGCAGAGGAGGAGGGGGGAGGGACAAACCGCTTCAACTACTCTCAATGAAGATGGAAGAAGATCAAAGCAAGTCTAACTTCGATAGACTTCACTAAATCGTCATTTGGGGACTTAGGGGGACCGGGCGGCCAAAAAAAGAGACGAGGGCGGGGTAAGGAAGGGGGAACAAACGTTTTGAGGGAGTATACGTCGACGAGTAGTTCAGAGCCTTGAGTCACAATCGTTGTTCGTAACACTTGCAAAAAACACAGGTTAAGGGTCCCTCCGGAGTTAGTGGGGTTTTAGGATGGAAGGGGCTTGAATTAAGCACGCCGCGCTGCAACTCTCCAAAGACGGAGAGACGAAATATCAGATACTCCTCGTAACGGCTCGTGATCTCCAAGTTAAAGGCGTTAAAAGATTGGAATCAAAGAATCATCTACGTCAGGAACCAAAAGCGGGAATTCTTGGAGCAACTTGCTGGGGGTGAAAAGCCAGGAGGTCGGAGGATCTAGGAAGCCTCATGGTGTCTAATAAAGGAATAGCGTAACTCTTCGTGGGTGTTCGGCTCACTTAGGGCGATTTTCCTGAAAGTTTGGGGAAAAGGAACCGGGCTCCTTGCGTTGACGAGGGAAAAAGAAACCATCCATTTTGGGAAAAAGGTGTCGGCAAAAATGTACGCGGGAGAAATCGTGCAGTTGTCGCGGGGAAAAAAGTTAAGGGGGGAAGGGAAAGGTAATGGTCATTGGGAAGAGCTAAAAAAAGCTGCAAGGCAAAAATGGGGGGGGGGTGGGGGAAAAAATTGAATTTTGAAGACAGCTCAAGATTAATCAGGAAGATTAAACAGTGACAGAGGCCAAGGTTAAGATGACAAGAGAAAGGGTAGTTTCCAACTTTCAAAAGAGGGAGCCTGGCAGAAACAACGGTCTTAACAAGTCTTAATGAAGAAGGGGGGTCGAATCCTCGGAGGCAGAGCAAAATGCTCAACGAAAAACTTTCCTTGGAGGGTAGTTTCTCACGAAACATTGTCTGGCAGAGGGGGGAAGTCTAAAAACTCGTAAAATCAATAACAGGAGGGTAGACAGTTTTCTGAATCTTCAGCAAAGATGCACTGAACCGTACGGGGAGGGAAGGCTTTCACGCGAAGAAGTCAAGCCGCCACTAGAGGGGTGGGCCCTCGACAACTGTGACCGGAAAAGAGCGCTATAAAAAACAGAGGGGAAGGGGAGAAGAGTTTTAAGCTCACAGTTGGAAGGAGGGGCCATCCTCTGTGGGGGAGGATTGAAGCCGAAGCTTAACAGGACGGGGAGTGGCCGGAATGGGGGCGCTAAAGAAAAACTTGATCGAAGGGTTATTCTGAGTGGAGGAGGGAAGGCCGGAAAGGCGACGGTAACATACAATTTGATGTAACCTACCGACATGAAAAGGAGGAGGAAGAAAGCACAAGTGCACCGAAGATAGTAAAACGGATTAGAGACGAGTGAGACCATTTGATCTGCAGCGGGCGGAGAGCCGACGGGGCTAAGACGCACGCTCATCGAGGGTGGGAGAACGGGAATACAACTCAATCTATGGGCATTGGTAAAACTTTAATTCCGGAAAAAAACCATGGGCTGCCCTGAGCTTGTGTATGACAGAAGAAACTTCCTCCTAAAAAATAGGGTTCACGGGTAAAGTCTTGTAAGACTAAAATACTGCAAGAGGGGACAAGGAAGGTGTTCCGGAGCAAACAGGAAAAGGTCTTGGGACGTGAGGAAAATGAGGTTAAGGGCTCTCTACTAGGACCAACGCCTAGCGGCTGGGGACAAAAATGGAACTCCGCGTTGAGTCTCTTAGGGTGCCGTTTCTAAAATGAGATAGGGAGTATAAAGGCTATCTCCGGGGTGTGTTTCCAACAGCAGTGGCCTGGAAAAGAAAATACAGGGGCGTGGGGAAGAAAGGGAAGAATCGGAAGCGAACTCGAAAAAAAAACGGTGCACGAGGGGAAAGGTTTGACGCGGGAAAAGGGGAGGTAAAAGAAGATTTGCTCTCAGTATTTAGAGTTTGAAAAGGCGGGGGCCGTTCTTGTGAAAGGGGGAGAGACTTAAATCAGTACACTCAGAAAAACGACCGGACTGGGCCGGGAAGTTGGGAGTTGACGAAGCCTAGTAGCCCGGAGGTAAAGAAAAGGGAATAATCTCAACGTGTGGAACATGAGGTGGCCAGAAAAGCGAAGTTATTCTAAAGTGGACCAGCGGAGGTGTCCTGATGGCCAACACGATTTCTTAAGTCAGACTCTCGGACGTAAAGTATAAGACGGTCATCGTACAGATGGCAAGGGGGGGGAAGATTTGGGGAAGCATAAGAACTCTGCACTCGTGCTTGCGGAGGGGGGGGAGGGGCAATGGAAGGTCGGGGGTGGCGCAGCCGACGGGGGGAATTGAGCGCGAGGGAGGACTTGTGTTTAAACGACAAAAGAGGAGACACGAATCTTGCTTCGCAAATTGGACAGGGGAAACGATGACACAAGGTCGGGAAGTTGGAAGGGCGATTAGTCAAAGCAGAAGAAAGCAACTAAGGGTCTCGCCGGTGGGGGGGGACGGGAGAGAAGGCGGGGCTCCGGGTTTGACTATGACATGGAAATTGGAAACGTTTCTCAGAAAACAGGGAGAAAAAAGCTGGGGGGGGGGGGAACAGTTTCTCACAAGTGGGGGAGAAAGAGCGTTAATGGGGAAAAGGAGATGAAACAGACGTTGTAACAGGCGTGGTCTGAGAAAGGGAGGTGAATGGATTAATAGTAGAACAAGAAACTAAGTAACAAGGTATTTGTTCGTGAACAAATGAGAAAAGTAGAAAATGGGTGATCACGTTTTGTTACTCACAAATACGAAGGGAACCTCGGCGTAAGACTCACAAATTATGTTTCTCGTCAAAGGTCTATGGAAAGTGAAACGAACAAGCTTGATCTTCTCGGGGGGGTTTTCTGCACTTTGGGGAATCAGAAGGGGAGGAAAATGACGAACGAATCAAGGATGACGAAACGGTTTCTCATATTTGACGAGCCACATGGGAAGGGTACCCTTAAGGAGTAAAATTTGAGCTCTCTGGAGGGGATACGTCTCATTTGCCAGACGGGAAAAAAGCAGAGACGGAAAAACAACGGAGGTATAGATTTAATTAGCAATGAAGGGGAGAGGAAGGGGGTGGGGGGGGGTTGGGGTGTGGGTGGGGGGGGGTTGTTGATTAATCTGGGGGCGAAAACACAAAAAAAACTCAGAAAGCCTTATTGTATTTGCACGCCATCATTCAAGGAAACCGGCTAATCCGATGAAAAGCGCCTACGAAAGATTCTAGCCGTTCTCAAATAGAAAGCTGAAGGGTAAGGATGTGGGTCAGGTGGGGACGTGGAGGGAAAGGAAAGGAAGGGGAAAAGGGGACAGAGGAAGGGTAGGGGGGGAAGGAACTGGGGGAGAAAGGAAAAGAACAAACGGGGACAAATGTAGAGAACGAAGGGTAGAAACGAAAAAAAAGGATGAAAGAAATAGAGGGTGAGGAAGAGGGGGGGCGAGAAACGTAACGTAGGGCAGCGAGGAATAGGGTGGTGGGAAGGGAGAGGGGGGAAGATGGGGGAAGAGAACCGAAGACGAAGGAAGAGGCGAGGAAAGAAGTGGGATCGTTACGAGAGAGAGCGGAAGGGAAGGGGAAAGGGGGGAATGGAGGAGAAGGGGGTATAGGAGAAGGGGAGGTGAAATCGAGTTGGAATTAGTGGAGTCAAATCGCTCGCTGCTGAACCGGGTGGAAAATTCGATTGCGACGATAGAAAGTAGAGAAGGCTCGGGGTACAAGCTCGAGGAGTGAAAAGGTGGGGAAGTGAGGATCAAAGACTAGTACGAATCCAGGGAAGCGCACTGGGAAAGACTACGAGACAGGGGGAGCACGAGAGTCTCGGACAGCCGATCTGGGTGTTGAGGTGAAGGGAGAGGCACTGAAAGATACTCTTGATCAATTTGGGGTAATGAAAGGCGAGTTGTAGAAGGGGGGAGAGGAGTGGAGCCTGTAAATTTAGAGAGGACAGGGCGGAAGCTCCCAAACGAAGGAAGGGGGGAAATATGCCGAGGGAGAACAAGCAAAGCTCTTACGAGAAAACTGAAAAGGAGGGGGTTTTGGTTACTCACAACGTGACAGGGAAGAGGGAAAAGCATAAAAAAAGGAAAAGAAGAAACGAGACAGGGATAGAGAAGGGAAGGGCGCAAGTTTTTATCAGGCAACACTTCTCTTGAAATTACGGGAATCTAGCAAACAAAAAAAAAGGAGGGAGGAAGGGGGTCAAGTAGGGGAGGGCAAAGGCAGTGGAATATCAGAGCGAGAAAGAAAAGCTGAGGATAAGTACCGGCGCTAATCATGTAAGGCAAGGGGCAATCTGCAGGCGGAGGTAGAGGCGCAGGACTTGCTAAAAAAAGGATCCACTGAAAAAAGGAAATCGCGTAGGCTGGGGCTTGCGGAGAGCGGACATCAGAAAGGGAGTGGAAATGCGTCCGCCATGATCGACAAAAGGCCCTTAAACTACGAAGCGAAAGGAAAAGCGAAAAAAGCTCTCATCCCAAAGAGGGGAAGAAAGACGTCCCTCCTGGAAGGGCAGCAATTGAACCCAAAAAAGAGAGAGAGGGAACCGACGAAGTTATTAGACGCGAGGGTAATTACCATTGCAGATGCTCAACAAGGGGGGGGAAAAAGCTGGAGCTCGCCAATAGGGCGACAAACTTGAATATGGATCATCCGGGGGTGTCAACGTAAAAATTGGGGGTAGCGTCTCGGGGGGAAGGACATAAGCAGAAAGAAAAAAAACACGGAGAGCTGCCTAAATAAAAAAACTTGAAAACTCTCTATCTTAGTTGAAGAAGAGAATCTTAAAGAGGGCATGCTTCGACTGATTCGGGAAATGGGTGCCACTAGAAGAAAGGCGGGAGCGTCTCTGTTGGGGAGGAGAGAAAATAAATCTATCCCATTCAAGGATGCTAATGACTAGATCGGAAACCCACCTAAGTCTGGGAAAAAAATCTGAGGAGGAACCGTCGGGCGCACACATATTAATATAAGAGGAGAGGAAAGAAAGAATTTCGGCAAAACCGCTGGGGGCATCTGTAGAAATAGGGTTGGCCATGTGGGTTAATTCTTGTAGCGGTTTGTGCAATTCTGTGCCAATCGTACCACTGGCAAAAAAAAAAAAAAATCGGGAAAAAAAAAATGGTTCCGAGGGAAAGGGGGAGGGAAATATTTTGGTGTCGACAAGAAACGAGACCGTTCACTGAGTGGGGGGAAAATGGGGGTCGTACGAGCGGTTGCTCATAGAACCATCTGAGGCAGAACGGGTGGGGTTACTGTAAAAGAAGAGGTCCTTCAATGGGGAATGGAGAAGAAAATCTTGAATCACCCTCCCGCAAAGTCGGGCACGAAGAAACGCATTAAACGAGTCAAAGATGAGAAAAATTTGGGGTTTTAGCCAATCACGGGTCCCCATAGCGAAGTCCCGGGGGGGATAACCAGGGCAAAAACGAGACCATAAACCATCTCTCAAACAAGTGTGTAAAGAAAAAAAATCAGGGTCAGCGGAAATCACCTATGTGAAGGGCTGGCTTTCAGTATGAAGGCAGAAGCGGAAATATATGGAAAGGTGTTGGGGAGAAGCGATACATCGTGCCAGGGTGCAAAGAAGCAGAAGTTCGTGGGCAGAAACCTTCCGGTGGCAAAGAAAAAAGACAAAGAAGCAGAAGAATCCCGAGACGGGAGAAGGGACTCGACTGTCCAGCCAGTCGGGGCAAGAGAAGAAAAGCACGCAAATGCGGCTTGCGTTCGAACGAAAAAGAAGAAGATAAGGAATTAAGCGATTCAAGAGTCTACTTTCAGAAGAAAGTATCCAAAAATCGGCCAGTGGGGACATTCGGTTGAATCCGCAAGGGGTAAAAAAGAAATAAAATCGCGGGGGGCCGTGGTAAAAAGTAAAATCAGTTTGGAAAAAGATATCGATAAGTTGGTCGACCGAGAAGGTGGGAAACTGTGCGCACCGTAAAAGAAAACCCATTTTCCGGGAGGGTAGGTTGGACCTGGTTGTGGGTAAGCCGGAAAAATAAAAGGAAAAAGTCCCTAGCCTTCAGAGAACAATAGGAAGCAAATGGATCATCGGTCCTATCTAAGCCATAAAAGCCAAAGGATTTAGAGGAGTTCGAAGAAAAGGAAAACGTCTCCAACGATGTATTCGACATCACTGGAAAAAAGGTGCTAACACACGAAAAGGAGAGGCGAGCCGAGAGAGTAAAAAGTGCTAAATACTTGCAGCCGAGAAAAGTCGGGGGTAATTAAAGGTCGGGGGAGGGGAAGAGTGAATTCTCCCCAGAAATCCTTGCTTTTCAGCAGGAAAAAGAAAAAAGCATAAAATGTGCCTAGCAAAATTTCGAAAAATGAGAGGGGGGAGGGGCGGCAACCGACCTAAGTTAAGTCGAGCCACCAAGAAAGAAACAGGTATCAGGGGAACGGAAGGGCTTCCCAAGGAGCCGTCGGGGGAAGGGAAAGGAACGAGACCTTTTTTCAGCATTGCCGCGCGAGGAACCTGGTAAGAGTCAGGTCGAAAGTTCAAGAGCGGATGAGTTACCCCGTTCCGCCTGCCTAAAGGGGGGGGGAGTCAAGCGGGGTCCAGTGACATGAAAGGAGGGGGTGAAGGTAGACACCAATCGTGCTGAAACGTAAAGGGAAAAAACCGGTTCCTTTTGAGGGGGTCGTACACTGGAAAATGGAAAGCGGGAGAGACTGGGTGGGGGAAGCCTCAGAAGAGAAAAGTCGTACGGGGAATAAGTTCATAATGAGGAGAACATTGCGAAACCGTACCGGGAGAGTCTGTTTTGAAAAGAAAGTCAAATTCAGAGCGGGATTAGAAACCAAAAATGGCCTCTTATTAAAAACGTAGAATATCTCATCGAAAACACAAGGTTATAGTAGGATATAGGGAGTCCTAAGGCGAAAAGTGGGGGGAGAGGGGCTCATCTATGTTCTAAAGCCGGGGGGATAGACAATCACGGGTTATTTGCCTCAAGTGAGGAGGGAACGAAAACGACAACAGAACGACGGGTTGATGGAGTGGAAGAAAGTCGGATTCTTCACATCGACTTGGACAGCAATGTAGATGGTAGAAGAAGCTAAGGGGGAACGGAACGGCGGCAAATATCAAAGGGACACGCAAAAAGTCTTAGTAAAAAGAAATTCCTCCATTTAAAAAAACAAATTTGAAAAAATTCTGCAGCGCCTAGAGGAAGGAGACGGAGACAGCGGGAAGGTTTACGGAATCGTAGACTGTGGAAAAGCGAACTGAGGAAAAAGGTCTCTGGCGGAGGAAACCCATGCTGCCCGGAAGAGGGGGGAGCCCGTCTGGAAACTGACGCAAGAGGCGTGTGACTGCTTAAAGGTAAAAAAGAAATGCGAGGTGGGTCAGGTACTTTTGCCCGACAAAGGATTGTGCGTGTATGTGTTCAGGGAGGAATAAGGAGGTCACATCGGTCAAATATCAACTATTAAGCAGGGAAGGGGGAGGCGGGGGGGACGGAACCAACTGGATAACGAGGATACCTATGCGCACAACTGATTATGGGAGTGCTGCTGGGATCAGTGAGTTTGGTTCCTGCACCGGCCGTTCTTGAACAGGAAATAAAATTCGGAGACCCGTGGAAAGATGAAGTAGGACGGCGAACTCGAGTTAAAACGTGAAATAGGGGAGAAGAGAGATAAGTGGGAGTCCTCCGGGGTCTCATAGGGGGATAATTTGTGAAGGATTGAGGGCGGTATACTCTAAAGAATACATAAAACTACTAGACTGAGTAACTGTGGGGTTCCTTTTGACTAAAAACTATTACTGGATGCTCGGGAAAAAAAAGAAAAAACGGGAAATGAAAATTTAAATAAAGGGGAGGGAAGGGCTTAAAGGATTTGCCGAGCGCTTGTCAACGATGTACAAAGGGCGAAAGCCAGTGAGCGAAGGAGGAACATGGCGTCAGGGCCATCGGGAAAAGTTATGGAGATAGCATAATCCTCTAACTCGGAGGGATTTAAAGAGGGGCGAAATGGCAAGAGGTTCCATTAGTGACGGAAACCAGAGAGGTTGTGGAGGCTTCTTTTGGGGGATTGGCACGCAAACTGAAGGGGGAGAACCCAAATCAGGAAGGTGCCTTCAAAGTTGTTAAAGATCCAAGCCTTTCCCAAACAAGGAGGAATACAGTTCCTTTTTGAGGATCTCGCATCAAAGAAAGCACTTCCTTATATTGTGGGAAGTACGGGGGAAGAGGGGCGGGGCCTTTTTTCTAAGAAAGGAGGAAAGGGAAAAACGTGCTAGACCAGAAGACAAACGAATCGGGGTAAGAGAAAAAAAAAGTGGGGACACTCAAAAACAATCTCGGTACATCGAGGAGGAGAAAGGAAGGTCCGTTTTCGAAAAAGACTTGTCAGGCAAGGACTTTTACCTTCCATATGGAAAGTCACGGGAAGGCCAGCCGTACGGGCCGCACTTAGGGGGGAGGGAACCCTGAACTATATAAAATTTTTGACGGTTTGGTCAGACAATCCAAAGGAACAGCGGTATAGCTGGGCTGTAGGGGAGGGGGAGAATGTTGTGGGGGGATTGAAAAGGAAAAGGGAACGGGGGCCGGCGCGCGTGTTTCTGATGGGCAGAAGGGGATGCTACTTTACAAAAAAAGAAATACACATGATTCACGGAATCGAATAGGGGCTGGGAACAGGAGCCCGCATGAGGACGTGGGTCACGATAGGGAAGGCTCAGTGTGGACAAAAAGGGGGAATACCAGAAGAGCGCCTGGACGACCAGGGTAGAAATAGGAGTAGCGCTACTCCTTGCGGGAGGGTATATCTTTGCTCAGAAAAAAAAATCCAGCGCAGGAGGCTGGGTATAGGTGTTTAAAAAGCCACAGGTTCCCGAATCCGCGAACTAGGAAAAGGAGGACGCAGAAGGATATTGGGAAACAGCAGAGGGGACAAGGTTGTGTGGTCCCTCTCTCTTTAACGGTTTCGGCTTCGATGAAATAGACAATGTCGGGGCAACAAAGTGGGTCGCATTCTTTGGAGTACGAGGTGGAGAAAGGCTTAGGCAAAGAAACATACAGGGAAGAAAAAGAGGGAAAGGGGTCTCAAGTTTTAGGGGGAAATAAAGGAGGCGGTCTCCAGAGTTGTAAAAAGGGGACTGCTCTTTTCAGTCCCCGAGGGAAGCTTGGAGAAAAGGAACTAGTAGAGGCGGGGGAAGTAGAAGCTCGGGAGAAGAAGGGGTAAAGGGGGAGCGAAATCATTTCTTACTAGAGAGAGAGTGAATGAGTAATAAGGAAAAGAAGATAGCGAATACAATAAGGTGGATCGGGGGTAATCCCCGTTCGAATCGAAACGAAGAGGAAGTGACCAAGAAAGAACTCTACTTGATTAGCGCAGAAACTTTTCTGCGATCGGGAGTGTTGATCAGGAAGACGCATTCAAAAGGAATAAGGGGGGGGAAACGTCTGAAAACAACACCAAATGAGGAAAAGAGAATAGAGGGACCAAGTAATAAGGAAGTTATGACATTCATTTCGATAAATAAGAGGAGCGAAAATGACAACAGGGGGAGCAGTCGACTTGGGGGATTCGTGTTCCCCGCGGAAAAAGGTGAAGAAAGTAAACAAAGAGGTCCACCCACACATAAAAATCCCGTTCTTGTAGCGCGGAAGAGCTGGGATTGCAAGGATCTCGGAAAGAAACAATGACTAGTAGAGCATGAGCGTCCGCCATCGAAATTTAAAGAGACTCACGAAGAGATCCAGTAAAAGTCTCGCCAGACCCAAGAGTCAGAAGCCAAAGAAGGAAAATAAGCAGCAGGGGTAAAAAAAAAAAAAAGCGAATGTAAACGCCTAGTGAGTGGCTGGGGCAAAAAAGACTCCTTGGAGTAGTCTTTCCCAAGGAACGGTCCTCCCTTTAGAATACGGGGGAAAGAAGGGGGCGATGAAAACAATCGGAACGCAAAAGGGAGAAAGAGCGTCCCTTGCCATACAAAAATTATGCAAGATATGGTCCCATAAGGGCGACCATCAGAGAAGAAAAAGGTGGAATCGCCCGAGAGCGGCCTCCACGAAACTTGTCAACCTCTAATTGAATAACGGGCAGGTTAAAAATAAGAGGGCGAGCTCCGCATGCATCGCTGCAGGCCTGGAACTGTGGAGTGCCCAAGGAAGGCAGGCGGGAGCTTGACGCTTGGGGCTTTGGTGCTGAAAGGTCCATATACAATGAGACTTCTCAAGCTAGAGATGCTTAGGGGAAGGAAGAGCGGGAGGTCTTCAAGTCGGAAAGACTGAGAATCTGCAAACTCTGAGCGCAGACAATGCGTTGGAAGTAAACAGGGTGTTGTCAAAGAGGGATATGGTTTGCGTCATACTGTTTGTTGGGTAAGGGGACAAGTAGGGAAGGCCATCATCCGCCAAGGGGGGGAAAAACCAAGAGAAGCAGGGGGTAAAAAAGCTGTGCGGTGAACTCAATAGAGCTTTGCAGAGACAATAATTTTGTGAAAACAAAAAAAACAAGCTATCAGGTCCCATTGGAAGCTTGGGTATAAAAGGGAGAGGGAGGTCGGTTCGCCAGGATGAAACCTTAAAGGGCACAGGCGGGATTTGTAAACCCGATGACACGTCACAGGCATGGGGGGGAAAGGCCCCATTCGGCAAAACCGCCTTCTTTCAGCGGGGGGGGAAGAGGAGAATTACCTATTGAAACACTTTGCAACCACGTTCCCCCAAAGAAGAGGGCAGGTTTGAGAGAAACAAGGTCCAACTCACATTGAAAACATCGGGGGTCCCCATGGAGTAATACCTCTGTCACTCATACACAAGGGAAACCAGGCTGAATTGGCTGCGAGTCTAAAGAGCAAAAGGGGACAATACTGGCGATGTTTGGCAAGCGATGGGAACAGCGGTCACAAAATTGGGAGAAGCAACAAATTAGTTCTCATCAGGGCGCCTCCATCCCTAAGCTGGGCATCATAAAAAAAACACGCAGAAAAGAATGGTCAACTCTTGGCACAGGGAAAAGGGAGGTCCAACACTCCACAGACCGTAGAAAGGGGCTCGGCTTCCACACTGCTGGGGACCAAGACGCGATCGAACGACATAGCCCATCAAAGAGTGAAGAACTGAGAGGGGACTGTCGAATAAGGTCGGGGGACAGGAGGTACAGCCGCAGGGGGGCCAAAGACAGAACGCTTTATAGGGGGGGCGTGTCACCAAGGTTTGGGGAAGGGGGAGGAAAATTAAAATCGTACAACATGGGGTTCGTCACTGTGAGTACGGTCAAGTCAAAAAAAAAGTGGATAGGGCTGTGGGGAGGGTTTATTAGATGTAATGGAATTATCAGGAACAAGCCTCCTCATTCAAAATATCCAAGACTGAGAGAGATACCGAGGCTTACGGTCGCGACCACCTTCAAAGTGGAAAGGGTCTTGTACAGATAATGGCCTCAAGATCAAGATACACGGATCCAAGAGATATTGCACAAATGCAAAACTGCTGTAGGAACCAAAAGTACCTTCTCTCTCCCCTATCGCGACGTGCTGACGAAGAGAACCGCGTGGTAATGAACTATCTTGGGTCACTAGTTGTTCGACAAAAACGAGGGAAAAGAAGTTTCGCAAAAAAAGAAAAAATCGAAGGGTTCGCTTCCATGTGATAGGGAAGTTAAAGGGAAAAAAAAGAAGGCAGATTTGCGCAACGCATGAGAAAGGCACAAAGTAAGGTAGAGAATTTCCTGACGGGCTCCCATTGTCAGAAGAGGGGTGG
>Ga0179593_1333068_pt1 | contig 19148 bp, 13 predicted proteins | sample CZODoug2_1_08_16_FD_185931 | JGI IMG/M metagenome (GOLD analysis project Ga0179593, IMG submission 185931) | Vadose zone soil fungal communities from Angelo Coast Range Reserve, California, USA - CZODoug2_1_08_16fungal (PacBio error correction) | ecosystem: Environmental > Terrestrial > Soil >...
TTCGGAAAAAAGGTGAAACTGGCGTATCCCATGTTGAGGGGTGGTAAACTAGCAGTACGACAAAGTGACCAACCCTTCATGACCAGATTCCTCTGGAAGCACAGAAGCAGGCTTGTTTGGCAAGAAAAACCCAGGCAAGGGCTACAAAAACAAGGTTAATTGGCCTAATCGGGAAGAGGGAAGGACAAGGGCACTTTTGGTAGTTCGAGAGTAGCAGGCATCCAACTCTGACCAGCATCTGTCGGAAGCCACTGCGGCAGGTCTTCCGGCGCGGGGAGGAAAGTTCTTGGCCGGGGAATTGGTTGCAGACAAGGACTGAATCCCGGTGCCAGTCAGTCATGGGGGAAAGCCACCCGATTAGAAAGGTTTGTAGATCCGAGGGGAATCTTTCAGAGAAGTACGCCGCTTTTCCTGAGAGAGTCCAGGGCCGGAAAATATTTTTGCGCCGTGCTTTATTTCTCCTCGGGTCTGCCAAGACTCGCATGTGCACAGGAGAAATTAATGTAGAAGGAGGGGGCCTTGGACTTTCGTCCAAGAAGACTTCCGTCAGTTCTTTCACTGTCAAAAGGGAGGTATCAGCAAAGCGTACAGGGTAGGAACCGTATTGGAAAATAATGAGCGAAAAGAGAGGGGAGAGAGCGCGATGAATAATACCCGAAAAAAAGTTGGGAAAAAGAGGGGGGCAATCGCAACTTGAATGTCTGCTTGTGTGAAAAAAAAAAAACACACTCAGGGCAGTCACCTGTGCCAAAATTAGAGGGGTCAGCACTGGTCATGGGAGGGGGGATAAAGGGATTAAAAAAAAAAAAACAGGGAAAACAATGTCCGTTTTGATTGGATATTAAGAGAAGAGGAGGAAACCGCCCAGGGGAACCCATGGCATCAATGGGCAGCTAAAATCTTCAAACCGAGCAAACATCCAAAGATTATGCCCTCCAGGAGGGAACTCATCTTCCGGTGTCTGGAATTTACAGCGTTCGCGGTCGAGGGGGGCCGGGGGGGGAAAGACCTGGCCAGTTTGGAATCCTGGGCTCGGCCGCTAAGCAGACAGGGTCAAACGAAAGGTACCTGTTTCGTCGTGTGAGAAAAAAAGAAGGCCTCCGGGATTCCACGAAAGCGCAGAGAAAAAAGAGGAAGGAAGCAGAGATTTAAATAGTCGAGGACGTTTTGAACCTGAAGTAGCACTGCGTTCGGGATCGCCAAATAACTAGGAGATCGACCGGGACGGTAGTAGTCCAAGGGGGATTAGTAGAAGGGGGATTGGGTGTACGATTCATACATATGAAGTTCAAATAAATGGCAGGGACTAGCTAAAAACAACGGGGAGGAGGAGAAGTAGTCACACCGGAAATGGGGCAGTTTCCTATAATATGAAGAGGGCAAAAAGCCGAAAAGAAAGTGAAGCGACAAAGCTAACTACCGGGAACGATCGCACTTTGAGGCGACAACCAAGCCGCGCACGAAAGCAGTTTGGGGGAAAAATAGCCCATCGAACACATAGATTTATAAGGGAATCTAAAGAAGGGGTGAGAGAAGGGATTTAAATCCGGTCCGGGAGGCAGTTTTTGGGAGCACCCAAGAGAAAAAGGGCCAAGGGCGTGCGGAACAGGCCCCTGGGCGGCGGCAGAAGTAGAAAACAGCGAGGTGTGATGAAAAATCGTTAGACGAAACGACGGGGAAATTCTAGAACACGCGGAAGACGTTCCAGAAGACATTTGAGAGGAAAAAAGGAGGGGGTTTCATTAATAATTGGGAAATGGGCTTCCCATTAATTAGGGAAATTTCAGAATTGACGGTTTCCCCGCTGAGGGAAGAATAACAAGGCTTGGAGAGGACAAAACTGGAATCAGTGAGTCCCGCGTCATGGACAAGAAAACACATGTACCCAAAGTCTCCTCTACTTAAAATGGGAGAGGGGAAAAGGAATCCCGGCAGGGGTAATTTATAGTTCCAATCTGTTCAAGCCGGGGAAACTAGGTGAATGCCAGATCAGGGCGCTCGATCGTCTCGAGGGTCGCGAAAAGGACAGCAGTGAATAAAGGGAGCAAAGGCAAAGACAATTGGGGGGTTTGCCGGAAGCAACTAGGAAGAAGAATTCCTTGGAACGCAAAGAGAAACTCAATCGCCGGGATTACTTGGCAAATAGATTCCCATTCGTGCAGAAAAAGGGGCACAACTTCCCAGGAACAAAAAATCTTCTCTGAAAAAGGAAAATCAAGAAGGGGGAGGGGTTCTATTCGGAGGATTATTCCCAGGACGTGGAGCCATCTCATCGGGGTAAAAAACCGGACGACAGGCGGAAAACTTGGTACGCTGTAGGAAAAGGGATCCGCCCGGCAGAGAAAACCCAGAAACGATACAACGGCATCGCGAAAGTGCCGGGGGACGATACAGAGGCTGGAATAGGAGGGAATGAACCATTGAGAAGAGCCTGCACCCACGAGTTACCGGGGTAAAAGGGAAATTGGAACACGAGTAATGAAAGAACTGGTGGAAGAGACCTGCTCGGGGGTCGTTTCCCAAAGACGAACAGAGAGGGGGGGAACTCCGTGGAGGACGATTCATTCCTTCAAATGGGCCGAGGAAGTGGAACAAAGGTACCCCGGGGTACAAATTCTAACCGAAAACATGGTGAGAAGAAAGAGGTCCCCCGGAAAGAGACAGAACAACTCCCGTCAGAGCCTTTGCACATGATTAAATTGAACAAAAGGGGGGCTCGTCTCAAAATTTGGCAAAGGGGACATTTAGGGAAAAGAACGAGGGAAAGAAAGAGACAGTCTGTACATTCCTGGCAAGTCGGAAAATGAAGAAAGGAAAAAAAAGCCAACATCTCAAAAGGGGGGAAACCCCGGTTGGAAATAATCTTCTGCCGAGAGGGGGAAATACAAAAAACGACAGACTCAAAAACCTGAAGTACTCCTCGTGGAATGAAAGAGAAGAAGGAAATTGTTTCTGCAGAAAGGGGAAACCGCTCTAATAAAGCGAAATAGAGTGGTCTAGAGCACAACAAACATTAGCGTGCAAAGAGATGACAGGATGTTCTTATTGTTACTTAGAGCGTTCACGTAGGAAGCCTTCTGCCTTCTTTCAGGTTCACTCTTATGAAAATCAGCATAAAGCGTGTACCTGGATAAACAGAACAGGGGGGACGAGAATAGGCTTCTTTCCAACTGGGGTGCCATGAGACTGGTGAGGGGGAGAGACATGGCAATTCACCGAACGTTTTGAAAAAGGATGTCATGCGCTTGGCATTGGCTTCGCTTGCTTGGGGATGGAAAGAGAAGGGAGTTCAGGTATACTCAAAGTTGTTAATATTCAAGCCTTTTAGGGGAGGAGATCTGCCGGGACATGGATGTCCCTGGTGAACGACTTCGATAAAAGGTTGCTAGGGGAAATGGGGGAACCCGGCCCTGTACTCAAGTTGTGGGACAGGCAGAGGCCAGGAGTCTTCGGCGGGAGGTGTAGTATAGGGGTGGGGAGGTACAAAAGGGACAGGTTAAAGTCCACCAGGGTTCATCTAAGACTCATACTATAGAAATGAACAAGTGACGGATGAGGGGGACTCATCGAAATGCGGAGAGGAAAAGAGAGGACAATTTTAAGGGAAGGAAAGCGCGCTGCAGTGTGTATTCGTTCGCTGCTATTTCGCGTTCCGATTTGAGTGAAGAAGTTACTTGAACAAGGTAAATTTCTCGGGTGGGGGGGGGTCACCACCCCTAGCAGTTTTGACGCTCAAGCATTTGACCTCCACGGGACGAATGCAGAGACCAAAGAAAATTTAAGAGTACAAACCAGAGTGTCCATACAATGTTGGTGGCATCCAAGGCTGGTCTGCCATCGGGTTCTGCCCAGAACCTTCTTTAGCCAAGGAGTAAAGAGAGGCCTACACGGAAACTCTATTCCTTCGTAATCGTCATTATTGGAAGAGGGAGAGGGGGGAGCAAGGAAAGGGGTGACTTCACACTAGTCAAGATGCACGAATCAAATAGGAGGATTGGCCCGATACCCGCAGTCCAATCGGGAGACCGCTGGAATCCCACCACCTTTGCAAGAGGAACTCAAAAAATCAAAAGAAAATAGAGACGGGGAATGGGAATTGGGGTCCATGACGAGAAGCCTGAAGTCCAGTTTCAACGAAAGGTAAATTGATTGGTGCCTCGGCCTCGGGAAGGACAAATTAAGAAAACCATGAGAAAGGGGGGACTCAAGGAGACCATGCCAAGCAACTAAGACACTTAGGCCTCAAATCCTGAGGGGGAACTTCTCACCCTTTTTCTGGAGGGAAAATATTTAGGGTCTAATTGGTCTCGAGGGGAAAAGAACTGCCTTGGGACGCGTTGTAAATCAAAGGAGCGCGCCTCTCGACAGGGGGGTGGAAAAAAAGTTGGACGCACGAAAGGGGATGTTGACCGGGGTTTGTATAAAAAAATAAAAGGAGTGAAAACGGATCCACGTATGCTCAATTATACCTAAAAGCTTTGAGATGCAAGAAATATCTCAGGGAGGAAGTGGAATGGTCGCTCTGGGGGAGTCGTTGATCTGTGCGCAAAAATTTGGATCGCCGAGAAGGGCTGTAAGGAAACGAAGGGGGAGGGGCAATAACGGCCTTTGGGAGGTTGGGAGGGGATATTCATGAAGATTCAAAATAAATGCTTGAAAGGTTTGCTCGTCCAACAAAACGTCTTAAGGAGGAAAAAAAATAGATATACAAGTAAAAACAGGGAGGGGATCAGAAATTACTCTTTCCACAAATGACCAAAGGCCGATTAATTAAAAAAAAAAACCGGCCGGGTCGAGCGAAACTATGGGCAATTGCGCCCGGAAAGAAAGCCGGGGACACTAACCTCTGAACAACAAAACGATAAGGAAAAGCTTGATTCCGGGATCTCATCGGTTTGGGGGTATAATTGAGGCCGGACTGAATCAGGTCCCGCGTGTGGGAGAGCAAACCAACCAACAAAACCCTGGCAACCTTTTTCGTGGGGGGGGGAGGGCACCGAAACCAGGTCGCTTGCCTGCAAGAAAGGATTAGGTCCAGAAAGCTATCATTAGGGGCACCTCTCAAATTTCAAAGACTAAAGTGGTAAAATCAGAAAAGCTGAAGATTAGTTCAACCTCAGAAAGCATGTTTGAGCGAAGGCTAGGTAAGAGGGGAACCGAGAAACGGAAGTAAGACCTTGGCGGGGGCCCCAGATGACAAAAGACCTGGACTATTAAGGTGGTGGCCTTCCCAGCATGCGGAGAAAATCAACCCTGGGAAAATGTCTAACGGTAAGGCGCTGATTAAACATCAGGTAAAAACCGTGAACCCCGTAACCTCTATATGAGGAAAGTGACTGTACAAAAAGTGAGCGGCAAGTAGGGATAGGGCCAAGCGGTACGCGGTCAAAGGCGGTAGTTCCTGCCAGAGCGAATCTTAATCGCGTTAAAAAAATCCGGGCCATCGGTGGCAAGCCGAACATGGACGGAAAGAGCATCACTTTTGGGGAAAACGATTCCCTTACGGGAAGAGTGTCAAACTGACGAAAAAAAACGGACAAAAACGCCTGATTTCTCGTAATGGGGGCGCGAGACCAAGGAGAAGTCCGGGGCAGACAATCGCAGCCAGAACTCACGGTAGAACGCCAAAATATCTCCTGCAAACGGGCCGAGGCCTTAAGGTCTCGCGCGGCATAAGGGATAAGGGGAAAAAGGCGAGAGCACGTCTCATCGGGGGTTTGGTGACAAACGGGCGACATGAGGTAAGGGTACAAGGGCCCAGGGGTTCAGAAAAAAAAAGAACACCAAGAACCATCAAAGGGAATGAACTCGGACCAGTGCCTGGCCGATATAAGAACTGGAAGAGAGGCCGCTATTTCGAAGAGACTACTGAAAAACATCAAGATGGTAAAGGCATGTAACCCAAGCAGGGCCGGGGGACAACCTGCGAAGGTTTTTTTCCAGTTGCAAAGTAAAACCTCGCAAATCCTTTAGGTTCGGAAGTCAATATTCTTAATGAAGGAAGGGGGACACAGCTTGACCAGGGGGCGGAGGGGGGAAATGAAAAATAAACGAACATGGACAAAGGCGTGTCACGCATACTGAGAAGTACGCACGAAAGTAGGGTCCCTTCATAGAAGGGCGTGCGCGACTCACTAAATGGTGTAAGGAGAGGCCATTAAAACACACTTCAGAATCGGACACAAGCGAAGGGACCTTCCTGTTGCCAAACTTTTCAGGGGTGAATGAGAGGCAAACCCATCTCAAAGGGGCGGTAAAAACGGTGTGACAGAAGCTATTCGCGTTCCAGGTTAAACCGTAAGCCGATATATCAAATCCCCCGAGGAGTCCAGGAAAAGGAAAGAGCAGATAGTGTGAGGAGAAAATGGGAACCCTCTCTAGAAGCATCATCAAAAAGATGCGATAAAATAAAAGGTACGATTAGAGGATAACTCGAAGCTTGATTTCTTGAGCGAGGGTTTGAAAAGTGCTCGAAACAAGGGAAGGCCTGTTTCAGGTTCACGAAGAATGTGCCTCAACTGGGAGCAAAACGTGAATCGGATGAAAGCGCGAATCTGTGAGTGGAAACAGCCGAGATGGGAGGCGGCATGAGCTTCAAGGAAGACCAGTTTACACCGGGGGTGTCCATGATCGGTGGCGTTTCTTCCAGTGGTTCAAACTCAGCCCAGTGGTTGAATTTCAATAATTGGGGGGGGAACTAATCTGCGCGGTCAGATGGACGGGTAAAAAAAGAGTATCCACCTGTTTAGTTGACCAGAGACGGTCAAGTTGTCCACGGCGAGTCGCAAACCAGTCCGGAATCAAAGAAAAGGGGGATACGCTGTTTTGGGGGGAAAGGGAAAACCACCAAAGGTGCGAGGACGTCCCGCTTGTCAGAAATTCCCCTGCAGGAACACGTGGTGCGATCTCGGATAAAGAGGGGCTCAGGCAACCTTCTGGAGAGAGGAACACTTAGATGCTCGTGTATTCACGTTTATCTTGCAGAGGGAGCTTGAGGGTGATTTTTTCAGACCCGGGACTCTTCAAAGGGCCTCATCTCCGTGGGTGGGGGTCAAACAAATGAAAAAAAAAAAAAAAAAAGAGTTGCGTCCATGGATTAGCCAAATAGGCAACACACAGCTTGAAGGAGAACTTCAGGTGTCCGGAGAATATTTTGGGGTGACTAACGAGTTCCAGCATTTTGCATTACTCGAATGATTAGATATGCAAGGAAATGACAAGGCGAGGGGTAGGGCGCGGGAGGGGGGGACAGAAATACGTCCGTCATTTCAGCCAGCGGTATGTCACGTGATACCTTTCCATGAAAAGTGACTGATCCCTAGAGTAGAAGAGGGCGAGTAATAAGGAAGGGGACCTTGTCGAACAGCGTGTGCGACCACTTCCCTTGAATGCGGGCAATGGGGAAGGGGGCACAATAGATTCTCACTGGTCAATGGTATTGACAATCAGGGAATCCTTCAGGTAAGAGATCAGGGTCCAGGGTTGGGTAGACTTTCCTCGCCTCTGGAGGAAAGATAGGACCCTCATCCAACTCAAGCTTCTTTTAATATGCAAAACTCCAAAATGGCCGATCACATCAATGCTGAAGGGAAATTTTAAGCGTTTTCGGGGTTACCAGCTTGGAGTAGAGTTTGAAGGGAAAGTTCTCCTCTTTTGAAGAAAAAAAATGGAGGAAGATAACGAAAAAAGGGGTGTGGCGGGGCCTCTAAACGGGGAAAAGGGGTTCGGTGCAAACAATATTCATTCGGGAAGATCCACGGAGGGAAATAACAGGCTGAAGACAATAGTTAATTATTCTTCTGTATCCGGGGGTTCAAGCGGGGGAGAGGAGGGAGGGAGGGCTCGAAATGGCCCATATGCGCGAGGGACCTGGCTTTCCGCCGTTTTTGGCAATCATTCGGCCGGGTTAGGACATTTTACATACATGGAGAAGATTCAGAAAAGTCCCCAGGGTGGTGGAAAGTGGGGAGATGCTATAACATGAGAGGGGAAAAGAAGAGAGAGAACCATTGAAAAATTCAATGGGCATTGGGGGAAAAGGGTGATATGTGCCACGAAAAACTATCCAGAGAAACGTCTTACTACACCGGGAATCTCAATCTTTTCAGTAAGGAACAGAACGCAAGAAAAAAGCAGGTTTGAATCACGGCTCAAACTATCAAGGAAGGAGATGGGGGTTGAACAAGTTTTGTATGCTTGCCTGCAAAAGGGACATCTGGTTTAAACCCCAGAAAAGTTTCCAAAGGGAGGCGGAAAACCGCACCGACGGAAGCATGCTGATTGCGAAGCATGGGGCAACCCCTCTCGAAAAATTCGAAAAACGCCGACCGAGATCTTGGGAAATCCAGAAACCCTGGTGGACGCACGCGGATTTAGAATCATCTTGAGGAGGTTCGTGAAGAAGGGGAAAAATGTAGTGCATGGATGACATGGGGGGGCAAGACCTGCTATGACGGTTCCTCCCAGCAGACTCAACACCATGGACAAAATACTTGAAGGCTGCGGACAGGTAACAGTGGAAAAGAGAATCTCGCGGGACTGGGACGGGCTTACTTACTCGGAAGGGGTGGAATTGCAAATATTTCGAAAACGAAAACCGAGGGGATTTCTCGAGCTCCTAGCGGATCCGCGAAATTTAGGGAAGAGGGGAAACGCTGAACGCTCGATTGAAAACATCGGTGTGACGGAAGATTCGTGAAAGATAGGGGCAGAAAAGCGGAACCGTCCTTGACGCCGTCAGCCATTCTATAAGCAGAATTCACGCCCGGGAACAAAAATAGCGCCGAACACGAAATGAGGCCGGAAAAGAGGCTGGTCGAGCTCAGGAGGTGGCCAAGTATTCCATGCTTATCTCACAAGGAGACAATGGTCAGAAAAGCGGAAGAAGGAGGGGGGGGGGGGGGGGGGGGGGCGGGGAGGGGGGGGTTTTGAAACAATTCAAATTTCTTGAAAAAAAAGCGAAGAGGAATCCAGGCTAACTAATAAATCGCTTTCCTTGGGGAAGGATAGAACGAAAGCTGACAAAGGATCCGGCGAAGGGAGGTTCTGACACCTAAGAAAAAAAGCTTTAAATGGGGGACAGAGCCCTAAAACGGGAAAGGTTTAGATCTAAACATAGACTGCCTCATGGACAAAAAAGCGCCGGTGCCTCAAGTTTCTTTCAGAGTCCGTCCTTGAAATCTGTTTAAAGGTCCGGTTAAAAATTTTTTCCCGGGACCGGGTTACCCCCTTCACCGAAAACTAAAAGGGGGTAGCCAGACGGTCACGGCCATTCCAAAAAGGAACCGAATTCGCCAGGGCAAAGACTTAGGAAACGTGGGCTATCTAAATCAGGTGCAGGTAGATTTGCCATCCCAGCAATCGGTCAAGATGGAACCGTCGTGCGGGAAAAAGGCCATGAAGGAACTTCATCAAAGCTCCAGAAACCACCCGGGGGAAGAGATTCGACGCCGATTTGTAATGAAACCCTATTCCTCCTCCCCTGAGTCCATGAGTACCGGAAAGGAGGACGAAAGGGTTATTCGCACGTGGGAACCCTAAAAAACATATCAATTCGGTAAGCTCGCTCACACACCCAAATACTATTAAAAGTCATCTGAAGTGCGGGTTTCTTAATAGGGTGACGTGCACGAACACTGGCCGTCTCTCTTTCAGTCAAAGAAGGATCATGGGCAAAAGCGGAGGTGGGTCAATGGATAAAAGTCATGCAGCGAAATAGGAGGTTGTAAACAGGGGTAATGAGGCTGCGAGGAGTCATGGCCAACCGCACTTTTGACACAGGAAAGTACATTCAGGGAGATATTCAGCTGGTACGGAACAGCCCGCCGCACCATTTGCACGTGATAAAGAAAACAACCAGTTTTTAAGGGAAAACTGGGAAAGAAGATCGTTCTTGGGGGTCTCGGAGCCCTGGTTCCAGCACGGAGTTCAAAGTGGGGTGCGTAGGTGGAGAATTTGTAGCTTAACAAGGCCCTCAGAAAGGGGAACATATGGCAGTCAAATGGGCCCTATGATTGGGGGGGCAAAACCACCTTCCGCATGGGGAGAAAAACTAAAGTTAATCGCCCAATTTCAAGGGGAAAATTTCTCTGGTTCGGGGCTTAAAGAGGACTAGCTGCACGTAGAACTGAAAAAAAAGGATCTGCCATGCAAAGGGCGGCAGAAGGAGGGGTGACGGGCTGTCTTAGGAGGTTATTTTTAGTAAACCCGGTGACTACAAGGGTACGCATGTCGTTCTTTGGGGGAACAAAACTATGAGACTTTTTTCGAGAAAACTCATTGTCCCACGAAAAGATGACGAGAATCATACACTCTTTGAAGACTCATCTTGCGATGTGTGGGGTTGCTCCATTGAGGCGGCAAGGGACTGCCAGTAACAAGTTGCTGAAGAGAAAAGGGGCAAGTCAGGATAGATTTGCAAGGGGGGAGGGAAGTCCATCTCGGCCAGGAAGTGGCTTGCCTCGATGTCGAGGGTGCGCGCGGTCCAGGTCTGCACAGTCAATATTGCGCAGGATCAATATAATCCGCAAGGGCAAGACAGAACCCTAGGGGTTACCACGTCACCTTGGAGCGAAAAAGCAAAACGAAGAGGAGAAAAAGGGGTCACTTTTCAAAAAAACTCAAAAAAAATTACAGTTCCTCAGTACCCTGGTTGAATGAAGTAATCCCGCGGGAATCATACATGTAATGAAAGGGAAAGCAGACAAGATCCCATGATGCGATGGAAACCAGACACCGATAGGGGGTCACGGGCTGCGCTTCATCCGCGTGTTATGATTTACCTCGGAAAAGTCGCGTCGAGTGCGCGAGGGGGGGGAAACTGTCAGAACGCTTGGAAATACCAAGAGCAAGATAAGAGCTTTTTTTCGTGTTGAAACGCACAGGTGGGGAAGGTGAAATACACAGTGCCTTAAAAGATTCAACAGAGGCAGCAATTGCCTAAACACAGGCTTTAAAATGCAGGATAGCTACTAGTAGGGAGACGTGGTCCGCTTTTTCGGAAGTAAGTGAGTTCGTCCCTGGAAGATTCGAACCGGCGTAAGAAAGGGGTTGGGGTCGCAAGAATTCCTGGGCCTTTGTATCCATTGTGGTGGGGGAGTCATATCTGATTGAAAGCAAGGCACAGGGTGCACTCTCGAAAAAAAAAAAAAAGGAGGAGGAAGCAACGGTAGACCATAAAGGTCAGGGAATCTCCTATAGAATGAAATTCCAACGGACCAAAGGCCCGACATTACTGCGAAAAACGGCGGAAGAAGAAAGACGTGAGAGACGAAAAGTTGCGTCTCTCAAAAGAACAGAAGAAAACGCAAGGGGGAACAAGCTAACCGACGATCCTTAGAAAAAGGGATGAGGGAGCCCTGTGGGGGTTTAGATAATGCTGGGAAGGTAAGTGGAGAATTGGCCCTCTTTGGAAAAAACCAGTTCCCCAAGGGGCGGGCAGGAAAAACTTTCGAGGGAATAGAAACTGTCTTAGTCAAAAAGAGGAAAGCTTGGACCCCTAGGAAAATTCGACGAGTATCTTTCAACACCGAGGATGAAATTTCAAAAGAGAGAGGTCGGGGAGGTTTTCGCGCATGCGATTGGAAAAAAGGGGGCTGCCCATACTTGGCAGGGGGGGGAAGGAACTGGGGAACGGGTTGATCCCATCGAGAAAAAGGCGATAACTTGACACGGGGGCTATTAAACTGAGTCTCCGCAACAAGAAAAGGACACTTTTCGCTCAATCGCCGGGGAAGGTTACCCCTGCTCGCTTCCGGGAGGGCGGGGTCACTAGCAAAGGATTTTAAATCAAGACTCCACTCTTAGGCGAGGGAAATTCTTCCATAGTGAAGAATGAAAAAAAAGGGTCCACGAGTGTTTAGTTGAAAAAGGACAGGAACTTGCCGAAATCGAAAACCACTTGACCAGTGGGCTCGACTCAAGCAAAGAGAGGCCTGGCATAAACAGCTGGCATCCATAAATACAAGGGAACCAAGCGCTCCACGGGGGAATGACCTAAATAGGGAGTGCAAATTAGGGAGGGGGGATCAGTTAATTCCCATGCGGGGCGCAAAGTGTTCAACAATGACGACATGCTGAACCTAAACCAGGCTGAAAAAGGAAAGCGCAATGAAGAAAAGACTTAATAAATGGCTCAGCGGGAATTCCCTGGCCGGCTGAAGAGGAGGCGCAATTCGAGAAGCGCTTCAAAAAAAGACGCCAAGAACACCCCTGGGGGTACAGGGAAATATTTACGTCGAGTATGGGCAAGATATCGGAGGACTACCCTACCCTGGGGTGGGAAGTAGAACGTCAGATTATTATTGACCGTATTCCTTACGTAAAGGATATGGGCCGTGGACATTTAAAGTACCGAAGGAGGGTACAATTCTCACACACTACAAACATGTTGGATAAGGCTGTCAAAGACCGAGCACGCAGTCGCGTTAAAGAAGGAGTATAGAAGGCGTCCATCCGGTGAAGTATGGTGTCCCGGAAAACAGCAAGGAGCAAGGCACGGGATTGTGAGCACATTAATCTCGACAAAATCAACTGAAAACCTAGTGGAAAGAAAGAATTTCAGCCTGGCGATTTATAAAAAGATAAAAACTCCTTCATCACCAGATGATTCCCCATTACAGATGAATCATTTTCTGCAACGGACAGCGCGAATAACGCATCAGCGATGCGGTACGAGAGACCAAACAACGAAATACAGGGAAAACCTCTTTATTGGGAGTGGGATACTGTAAAAACAAGCGCAGACGAAACTTCTTCTCTTCAGTGGAACAGGGATCATATCAGAAGGGAAACAGCTCAATGACGAATCTTCGACTGGGTGTCCAGGGAGGGGCTAAGAGAGTGCTTCGGGACAAAAAAGGTCCAGGGCGCTTGGAGGATGCATGAAGTTCTGGGTTAAAAAGCGAATGCCCATTTCAGGGGCCATATAAAACAGTTTAATAAGGGGGTTTCTCTGCAGGGGGGGGGGGGGGGGGGGGTGTTGGGGGGGGGGGTGTTTGGGGGTTAAAAGGTAATTCCCTGAAGATTTCACACGGGATATACAGTTGATAGGGGTTTACCCGCTCCGGGTATCAAAATTGCAAAGGGGATATCATGCACTTCCGCTAGGGGGAAAAAAAAAGAAAGGGGGAGGCCGAGGTTCGGTGTGGTTTTCAATGGACCCACACAAAAAGACATTGTGGAAAAACTCGTGACCAAGTGAAAAGTGGCATACGCTTCGTTCCATATTGCAAGGGACATTCAGTGCCGAGAGAGGAAGGAATCTGCGCTTGCCCTAATCGTATAGCGGCCATGCAGGGCTCTTGTGAGTGTGAAGGTCGCTGGTCTGCATTGCGCGGGGGACGGTGTAGTACCCGTTTTGCGACAATTCTCAATTGCGGCCTTTTTGGCAAAACAAGAGACTTTTGAAAGCTAACGCATTAGGAGCAAAGAGAATAATGAGAGACCAGCACAGGTAACGCTCATCTGAAAGAAGGGAGGGGGGGAACGATAATGTTTTATGCCGCCCGGTCGAAGGGGGGGTCAAAAGGAGAAAGGCTGGCAGGGACATGCGATGCCAATTCTTTATCAAGGCGAGGGTGTCCAGGGCGATTTCTGGCAAACAAAAAGAGAGGGAAGGCAGTCTCGCAAAAACAATGGGGGGGATAGGCTAACTGGAATGAATGCAAAAGGCAATTTTCTCCATAGGAGGGCGAGATGGCCTTTATCCCCGCAGGTGCCCGCGTAAAACCGGTCTGTCTCCGAAGGGAGGGGATGAAGCATTACATTCCCCCCTGTCAAAGCACTTGGTCGGTACTTTTCCGGAAACGCCGGTCAGCCTGAAGGCCAGTTTTCACCGTGGTCTTTTATGAGACGTCCCCGTTGTAATGCAACCTTGGAAGGAACATGACTCCGTAACGACAAGGGCTTCAATTCTTCAAGGCGAAAACTCCTCCCAGATTAGGCAAGCTCACGAGCGGCTGGGAGGGGGGAAATTCTTCCCCACCAAAAAAAAATGTTAGTCTATCGTCGGAACGGATCAGAATTTTAAGAGGGGGGGTCAAAGAACTGCTTTCGCCGTTTGGGAAAGAAGAAAAGGGAGACCGAAAAGATAGCGAGTCTGACAAGCAAAGAACGTTCGCGTGAAAGAAAACTCGACCGATTCCACGGAAGCACAAAAGGGCAGGGGGAAGATGAAAGGATCCCGCCGGGAAAGAAGAGGGAGCGTTGGTGAAAATCTTGGGGGAGGATGAAAGTTCTTTCGGCGAAAGAAATTTCGCAAAAAAGGCGGATTAACGCCTTTTCGGCAAGATTCGTCCTTTTGCATTGGGGGGGTGGACATATTTGCGAGACGAAGGCACGAACAAGGGCCCCCGTACACCGTGTGCCTCACAAAAGAGAAAAATACACACCGGGTAATGCCACATTCAAACTAATATGAATAGTAACAGATAAAAACAAGGCCAGTTTGAAAAAAAGGGAGGAGACTACCGCAACGAAGAGCGAACGATGGGAATTTAAGCGGAACGAAGCAAGAGCGAAAAGAGTGGAAACTCTTCCATAGATCCTGCAAAGTTGAGTCAGGAAAAATATCATCAAGCCTGTTGGATGCTTGCTTCCTGAGGGGGACTTCCGCGGTCCCCGTCCGCTTTGGTAGAAAAAAAATAAAAAAAACGTAGTTCGGAAGACAACCAAAATTCGAGGAGCAGATCAACAAAGGGAACCAAGCAACGAAAGGGCATGACTTTAATAAAAATGAGAACTCAGACACGATTAGCCAAACAAGAAGGAAATTCCCGGCTGCGGCCGCCTCTATTGTAAGAAGGGGACAGGCCTGGCCTCTCACGTTTTGGGGAACTTCCCCATGGAAAGGGGAGAAGAACAACCCTCCTTTGAGGAGGACGGAAGAAAGTGGACAGGCTCATGTAAAAACCAAATGCTCTTCTACGGGTGGGGACAAGGGAGTACGCTTCATGAGTGGATTTGCAAACGGGGCTACGGGGCACAAGGGGAGGTAGTGAAGGCCATCTCTGAGAGAAAGAATATAGAGCGCATGATCGCGAAGAAAGAAACCTCAAACAGACATCGGGGGTTGCGAAGAGGAAATTCTGGCCTCGCCAAGGCACTCGCCGGAAGAGGCAAAGCATGCTAAACCAGAGGAGGGAAGTCTAAACAGAAACTCCACGCCAAAAATCAATAGGTAGGAGGTGCTTTTCGCAGCATTAGCTTTCAGGGGAGAACTCTGAGAGCAAAAGGGAGTCATCTTGGGTCAAAACAAACGGGAAGAGGAGGTACCGCATCCCAGGTCTGAACCAAACAAGGGAAGCATCGCGGAAGAGCAGACGCCATTTTCCTTGGAAGAGCTAAAAATCTGGAAAGGAACTGCAGGGCCGCCGATAAAAAATCCGAAAAAGTGTGTCACAGGGCTATTTAAAAAGATCTTAAAAGGACTGTTCGAACCTAACGTGGGGTTGACAGTGCCAAAAAGTAGCGAAAAAGCAGCCCGGGTTAGGACGGCTTACGATTCCATGGGGGCTCTTGGCAGGGGACAAATTTGACTACCGCGCACGGGTACATTCACAACCTACACGGTTGAAGTCAACCGCCAGATCAGACAAGACAACTAGGGGAAACAGTACCGGGGGGTAGGAACAACTTGCCGTCTCTTCAAATGGTGAAGGGCCCTGGGTCCATTGAAAAAAGCCGAAAAGCGCATGAAGGGAAGGTTGTTTCGGAAGTCAAGAATATCGCAAAAACATCATCTCAAACGTTTAAGAAAAAAGAGGAGAGGAAGAGAGATTTTATAAAGGACACCGCGCAGCGCACCATCAAAAACTCGAACTGAAATATACTTAAGAAGCAGAACTTGAAAAACAACCTCTTAACTCAATCAGAAGAAGGCGGTATCTCCTCTCAAAACAAAAAGTGAGACTAGGGAAGATTAATAAGCAGGAGGGGAACGTCGTCGCGCGGGTCCAAATCTAAAGACATAGGAAGTTGAGCTGCTTCGGATCATTGCCAAGAAGGTTCCGAGTCGGAGGGGGCCTTGAAAGCTCAGAGAGGAAATCTTCGACTGACTCACACCGGGTTAAAAGGGGTTCCGCATCTTCAGGAAGGCATCTGACAGAAATGGGGACGCTTGGCTAGGTGCTGGCTGGGGGAGGGCAAGGAAAAAAACCGGGCACGTGAACGCTCAGTGGGGTGGTTAATCATGTTCAGGAAAGAGAATCGCGGGAAGGCTCCGGGCCTAAGGGAGGCCAACAAGGTGTTTAAGAATGTTTTTAAACACGCCCGGTCCAAGGGTCCACGGCCGGAAAATGCCCCATATTCCGTCCAGGAAAGAAGGAATGGGATATTTTTTCAGGGGGGGGGGGGGTAACACAATGGGCGAGGTTAGGACCACCAGGGTCAAATTGGAGAAAAGAGATCCATATTGCCAACAGGGAAAGATCGTTTAGGCGGGCTCCTCAAGGGCCAGCAGGAATCCAGATGAAGAGTGGGAAAGATCGGCCAGGCACTGGCGGAAGGCCGCGGACCGAAGCCTGGAGTTCATTGCGCGTTAAAACTTGGGGGTTGTAGACAACCCTTTGCGGGCAAAGGCCGCAGGGATAAGTGGTTGTGGTCACCACAACTGGGGACCGGCGAGCCGCATTGGAATCCTTACCAGAGAGAAAAATGCATATCACACTATTTTCACGCTAAAGACTTCCGCCACGAGAGAAGTTTTTTGTGTGATCACTGAGAGGCTGCCACGTAGACTCGGAAACCTAAAGGTTCCAATCAACAGAGTTGAAAAAAGGGGCGCAGGTTCTCTTCGTAAGGCAGGGAGTCTCTTCAAAAAAAGAAAGGAGGTGAGAGGGTTTCAGGGAAGAGTTTTCCAGGTAAGGAAAAAAACGGCAAAGAGGAAATCACTAGAGAAAAATGGGGGGAGTCAATACCCGCATGGTATAAGTGGGAGACCCTGCGGCAGAGACACGTCAATGGCAGGGCGGAAGACTTTGAAAGACCAAGTTTCCAAGGTAGCTGGGGGGGGAAGGAAAACATGACAAAAGGGGTAGAAGGAAGGGGTCTCGTCGCGCCATGGAAAGGTGGATTTATACTCCGATGGAAGGGGACAAACCCGGCATCCTTGAGGCCAAGGGCATAATGGAAACCATTAAAGAGGCATAAGAGAAAAAGAGGAAATCCACTCCTGCTGCTGAGGGATCCTTCAGGAGGGGGGATGGATTCCCATCGTATGTCGAGGAGAAGGGGGGGTTTGGTTTCCAAAGTCAGCACGGGGGGGAGAGCGTTTTGAAGTCAAAATCTACGCGACAGGGGGTCTTTGGGAAGAAAAAAACCGGGTTTTCTCGGGGGTGAAGAAACAAATTCTGAGGGAAGGGAGGCCACTTTCAGAAAGGAGGGGGAAAAAAGGCGTTTTTAGAAAAAGGAAATTTAAGATAAAGAAGAAGGGTGGCACAGGCTTGGGACTGGCGCTGGGCGTTGGTAGGCCAGAGGAAAAAGAGACTAGGAGAAGAAGGGGTCGCAAGTAATTCAGCCTTGGGGAGAAGGGGGGGGGGGGAACTGGGCTTCTTCCGCAAAATGTCAACAGGGGGGACGGTGGGAGATTCTCTCAAAAAAAACGTAGTATAAAAGGAACAAAGGGTGTAAAAGGCCAGGGGGAAAGGTTTCTTTACTCCCGAGGGAAGATTGCAAGATGCCCAAAAAATGATCCAAAGCCGAAGGGAGAAAAAAGGAATGCCGTCGATCACGAAATGGCAAGGGGAGGACGACCAAAGAAAAGGGCGCACGAAAGAGTTGAACAACGACGCAAAAAGGAATAAGAAATGATTCCTTGCCCTCAAGACAAGGTGGGTGGATGAGAATTGTCTGGGGAATGACGTGGACAAGGAAAAGTCGGTGGTTTATCACCAAACCCTAAAGTGGGGAAACCCACGGTTTCGAACCCCACTTTCCGGGGAGAGAAAGAAAGGGAGGTCCCAAGAGACGAGGCAGGGGACCCAAACGAAAAATTCGAAGACAAATCCTGGTAAATCCAGACACAAGAAGGTGAACCAACACGAGATGGATGTCCAGCGGTAGGGGTGGGGGAGGGTACCTACATGGCCAAGGGGAAGAACCTTGATACTGCCCAAGGGAGGGGATTAAACTCTGACGTTGGGTTAAACTTTCCCAGCGGCGGCAGAATAGCGAAAGGGAAAATTTTGAAGGCTTCAGGTCTGAAGTCCCGTCCTGAAGGAAATGGAACCAGTGAACCCTGCGCTCTAGAGTCTTGAATGGAATTAAGTACAAAGGAAATTTAGAAGGGAAATCGGGCTACCGGTGCAAGGTTCTCATCTCGCGAGATAACCCACGGGGTTGAGACGTGATTCAACCAGTATAAAAAGAACCCTGGACGCAAAAAAAAAGAGAGAAACATCAGTGGTTGGTTACTAGTAAAAACAGGAGGGGGAAGTCTGTCTCGCTAAACAAGAAGCCTAAATTGGAAGCAAGAAGCGGGCGCCATTCGGACTGAGAGAAAAGAAGCCATCAAGCCCAGGAGAACTCCCCAAAAATAACCGAAATATGTAATTGTGCTGGGGAAAGAGCGTTATTCGAGTTTCAGTATGAAACAGAGGGAGGGAAAAAAAACTAGGGGACAAAATTACCATTTCGGCCATTAAAACAATGAAAGGGAGGAGAAAACGAGGCACACGCAAAGTATCCAGAGAAACGGAAGACCGGCAACAACCGCCCTGAATGAAAGACAAAGCTGGATGGAGGAACGGCGCCGGGGTATTCCCGGTAAGAAAGAGCACCCGCACACAAGGGAAATTTTCCTGGCCAATATTGACTACGTATGACAAAGCGGTAACTTGTGATACCTGCAATGGGGGTACAAGTGGCCAAAAAAAAGAGATAATGGACTAATCAATTGTAGTTTATTCCAGGAGGAATAATGGGGTGGAGGAGGGGGGGAAGGGGGACAGGTAGTGAAAACGTGTGCAAAAAAACTGAAAGCACCGGGTTACGAAAAAGCGGGTCGGGCCGAGCAGAAAAAGAAAATCCTGAGGACCGGGAAAAATTCTTTAAAGAAAAATAAAATGGGTGAACTCAAATTCAGTGATGGGAAACCGCAGGAAGAATCGCCACCAATATGTAAGAATGGGGGGTTACTTGGCCAAGTTACT
>Ga0179593_1329101_pt1 | contig 19146 bp, 25 predicted proteins | sample CZODoug2_1_08_16_FD_185931 | JGI IMG/M metagenome (GOLD analysis project Ga0179593, IMG submission 185931) | Vadose zone soil fungal communities from Angelo Coast Range Reserve, California, USA - CZODoug2_1_08_16fungal (PacBio error correction) | ecosystem: Environmental > Terrestrial > Soil >...
AAGGGGAAACAATATAACCAGGTTCCGCAGGGAATTAGAAAAAAAAAACTTTCTAGAGAGAAGCGTTTACTAAAAAGACGCAAAAAAAAAAAAAGAAAAGCACAACTAAAGGGTAAAAAAAAAGCAAGGTCAAAAAAAATGACGGAGGGGGGGGGGATGTTTCAAGAAGGGGGGTTTTTTGGAAAAAACTAAGGAGGGAAAAACTACAAATTTGCTTAAAGGGGGGGGGAAGCGGTCAGGGCCACAAGTTTCAAACAAAGGGGGGAAAACGGCAAAACCCTTAATAGGGCGTTCGAAAGGGACGAAAATGTTTCGTGAAAAACCTGGTAGTCCCATCAAAAAGGGAGAGAAATTACAAGAGGGGGACAAAAACAAAATTAATTGGAGGAAACTAATTGAATCAAGGGATGTGGAAAAAAAAAAAAGGCTGGGAAGGAGGAAACCCCCAAGGGAGGAAAAGTTTGAAACAGAAAAGGAGAGGGAAAGAAACCCTTGGGTCTACCAGATCGAGGAAAAAATTTATAAAGGGAACCAAGAAAAAAAAAAAAAAGAGGTAAAAAAACGGAAGTGACCAAACCGCGGGCAGGAATTAATTTGTGGGAAACAAAAAAGTCAACTGAAAGCAAATCAGGGGACCCAGGAGAACGTCCGCGAACGGCCTTGCCAACTCAAAAAACCCCAAACAGGAGAGAGGGGGAAGACAAATTAAGCCAGGTGAAAAAAAAAGAATTTGAAAAGATCTGCCGGTCTCGGAAAGCACTAGTCCCAAAAAGGGAAAGGAAAAAAAAAAAACTTACAGTCAAAAAAAAAAAAAGAAGAAGAAAAAAGAAGAAAAACCAAAAAACGGGGAAAAAAAGCAAAAAATTCCTTGTGTGGCCTTGGGAAAAAAAAGGGCTTCGGGGGAAAGGGAGAAAAAAGTTTGAAAATGAGATCGAACTAGAAAAAAAAATATACCAAAGACCAAGATAAATCAAAACTGGGGGGGGGGCAGGGGTGTCCCAAAATGGTTTTTTTAAAAAGTTGAAGAAGGAGGCAAAAAACAAACGCCTGGGGATAAAAAAAAAAGAGAAAGGATAAAAATGGGAAGACTTGGTGGGGGGAAAAACATTTGCCGGTGGGGAGGGAAACAGCAAGGGTTGGGAAACGCCACAAAAAAAAGCGGGGGCCAAAGGGCCACAGTCCCCCAGAAGGGGTGGGGGACGAGCCCCCTGAACCGGGGTTGGTGAGGGGAGTAAGGGGTCGAACAAAAGAATCAAATTCCCCTAGAAAAAGAAAAGGACAGCTACAAATAACGGGAGAAAAAAGCTCCAAGGACTTGACCCCAAGATTTGAGAACAAAAAGGAAAGAAGAGAGTCTGCCCCCCTTGAGAAAAGTTTTGAGGGACAAAGTTCCAATTTGCGTTTAAAAAAGGAAATGGGGGGGGGGGGGTTCGCAAAGCCTGAAAAACACAAACTCACACTTGTGCATCAACAAAAGGGGGGGGGAAAACTCCAGGAAAGATTTCCATGGTGGTTGGGGGAGTACGGCCCCAAAGGACCGAAGAACAGAAAAATGCGAAAAACAAAAACCAATCGTGAAAAATAAGGAAATTGGGTGGGTGGACAAAAAAGAGGAAAAAGGAAAAAAAAACACCAAGGTGGAAAACCTAAACGTGGGGGAAAGAAAAAAATTTTAAGACTTGGAAGTTATACTCCAGGTTGGCCCAAAAGACAAAAAAAAAAGTAAGGGTTACCGAGGTAAGGGGGGTGGTCTTTGATGGGGGGAATTAGAGGCGAACACTAGGTAGAGCGGGGGGGAATAAAAACAAAAACCTAAAAAGTTAAAAAAAAAAAGAACTTCCCCCCAAAAGGGGGGAGGTCCCAAAGAATTAATCACATCAACGAAGAGGGGAGGAGCCAGACTGGGCTAACGAAGGGGGGGCCAACCCCGCCAATCCCAAGAACCACGAACCCAAAGGGGGTCAAGGAGCAACGGCCAACCAAAAAATTTGGGGTTACCGAAAGAAAGATTGAAAGCAGAAGAAATTTTGTGCGCAAGGGACTTGTAAGGGGCTTCCGCAATTACACGCAATCAGGGAAATTGGTCTATGATAAACAGAACCGACGAAAACCCTACCCCTAACTCTCCATAAGAAAGCGCCTACGGCCGTTTTTTGAAACAAAAAAAACTAACTCAAAAATGGGAACCCAGCCACTAAAAATTCAGGGGGAAAAAAAACAGGAATTTTTGGGGCAAGTATTCAAACGCCCTGGGGAGGGGATATTGAATGGGGGGGAAAGAAAACAATCGAGCAGAAGGGGGGCACAAACGTTGCAAAAACCACTGGAGGAAGGGGGGGAAAAGTAAGAACGGAAAAAACCCCCGGTGGAGGGCAAAATTTGTCAAAAAATCTGTTTAAAAAAAAGAATACCCCAAATGGGCCCAAAAGAACGAAAGAGGGAGGAACAGACAGTGTGGAAACATGTACTAATCGAGTTGGAAAAAGCTTACGATCGAAACCGGAAAAAAAAGGGGAAACTCCCCGGGGGAGCCCCCAAAAAACACAAAACTCACGTCTGGGGGAAAAAAAAGAAAAAGACTCCTGCAAAAAAAAAACAAAGGGAAACCCCTGGTCAAAATGGGGGTGAAGAACCGGGGAGTGGTCCCCGAGAAAAATTAAAGAAGTCGGGTTTTTCCCCGCCCTTTCTCAACTACTACCCTTAACTGAAGCAAAAAAACAGGGGTTTAATACCAAAGGGGGCCATGTTTTGCAAACTTTGCCATAAGAACGGTGTGTACCAATGGAACAGGGAAAAACTTCTGGACCACCACAACAGAAAAATGGAATCATCAAATGGGGACAAACGTGGTTTCAAAACAAAACGGTACTTAAAAAACGGGGGTTTTGTGGAAGGTCTTCAGTTTTCTTTTTTGCACCTGCTCACACTCAGGGGTGCACAAAGGGCATTATGTGTGATTTGGCTAAGCCGCTTGCAAAACTCATTTTGTGCCAAAAACCACCAACGGGTGTGGGGGGCTTATGAACTAAGAAACTCAGGGGGTTCACGGGTTTCGCGTCAACCCTTGGAGGTGATTTGCAAACCGTTAAGAAAGGTTTGTTCCTCAGAAGTGACCAACGTGAAAAGAAAAAACCCAAAAAAACGGAGGAACAGGAAACGGAAAAAGAGTAGGAATTAAAAAGGAAAAAAAATACAAAAAAAGGGTGTACAACCTAACAAACGTTGGGGAGTACGGTTTGAAAAAAAACCAAAAGTCGACTTTTGGGGGAAATAAAAAAACGTTTTGAAAAACCAAAATTGGCTGAAAAATTAGTCCCCACCCCAAAACCAAAACGGGGTTGTGTTTGGTGGTGGCAAGGTGAGGGGGACTGTGAAAAAAGAAAAAAAAGAAGTTTGTTTCAAAGGAACCAGGCCAAAGAAGTGTTGGGCAAACAAAGGTTTTGTTTTTGAAGAACGAAAGGACAGAAAACGTGGAAAAACAAACAGTTTTTGAAAAAAACAGTTTTAAAAAAAACAAGGAAGCCAGTTGGTGAAAAGACCCCGTTCCTGTCACTGGGGGGGTTGGGGGGACAACAACCCCGTAAAAAAAGTTTTGTTTTGGTTAGAGAGTGGCCAAACAAATGGGGGTTTACCCGTTAAACAAAAGACTGGGTCAAGAAAATTAGAAGACCATGGGAATCACAAACGAGGGGAACATTCTGGGGGGGAAGGAAATCGTCAAAGGAAAATGAACAAAGCAAACGAGTCAACCCCCGACCGGGTCTTGGGCAACAGCGCCGGTGATGTTTGGGCGCACAACTATTTCTTCAAAAGGGTGTGGAACTCTGGCGGTTTAGAACTTCAAGGAATCATGCCTAACAAAGAAGAATTAGAACCTGTGTAAAAAAAGTGGGGAATGTAGAAATAAGGTGATTTGGGGGGGGGGCAACAAAATTGGTTTGACGCGAGGTTTTCAACAAGAAAAAAGTGAACTCCTCACCTGGGGGTGAACCAGTGCAAAAAAGTTTTTTACATAAACCGAGCTAATACATACGGGAAAAAAGTGAAAAAAACATAAATCAAACATTCTCAAAAAGGGGGGGAAGAGCCGTTGCAAATCGGGGGTTGCCACGTTTTTGTTAACCCTGGACGGGGACCCTGGGTTGGGGAAACCGGTTCATTGCCGTTGGGGGAAGTTTCCTTTGGGGGGGGGGGTCTTAAAAATGCCCTGCTTAAGTGGACGGGGTAAGGCGCGTTTCGGCGGACTTTAAAAAGACAAAATTCACAAAATCAGGAGTTTGAAAAAACAAAAAAAAACAAGGAAAGAAAACTTTCAAATACTGTTGAAAAACACAATGAGAGGGGATAAAATACCTCCTAGGTTTCCCCCCCCCAAAAACTTTGAGGGGGACCGCCAGTGTTTGGGAATGGAAAAGATTGTGGGGTTCTGTTGAAACTTTTGTCAAAAGGAGAAACAAACAGTTCCAAAACATAAAGACCGGATCCCCCACTGGAAAAGAGGCAGGGAAATTTGAACCGCCCCGAAAGGTAAAAAAACAGTGTTGGGGAAAAAAGTTCATCAAAGGAGGAAGGGTTACACGCAACCCCCACAAAAAGGTGACCGCATTCTAAAAAGAAAACCGAACCGAAAAGAAACAAACGTTCTAACAAAGAAGCAAAATAAACTCATTTTTAGAAACGTTCAATTTCAAAAACTTCCTTTGGGTGAGGTAAAAAAAAAAATCCTACCAAAACGGGGGGGTTTCCCGTTAGAAAAAGTACAGGGAAAAAAAAAAGTTTGGAACGGGGGGGCAAAAAGAGTACAGGGGGGGGGTTTTTCCCCAAAAAACCAATAAAAAAAAAGCGAAGGGCCAATCCAGGGGGTGTCTGGACGCAATCTGGGGGGTAATTAAAAGTCTTGGTGAAAAGAAAGTCACAATGCAACCACAGAAAGGAAAAGGCAGGGACGTCCCCGGGAAAGTGGGGTGGGGTGGGGGGGGAAAGAAACGCCACCAAAGTTAAAAGGACTCTTGCGGCCAAAGAAAAAATCAGAAAATACACTGAGGGGGGTGTGAAAGGCAGAGAAGGAAAAACGGTGGCAGGAAGGGTACGGGTTTGGAGACTTTTAGGATAGTTTAAGGAGATTTGAAAGGATTGGTCACGATGAGGTCGAAAATTGGTCGGTTTAGGAACAACCAAGGCGAAATTTTGGGAAACGGAAACGTAAAAAATAAACCAAGACCAACCGGGGTGACCAAGCGCAATCCCCACTATGGGAAGGGGGGCCCCTGAGGGGGTTTTTCGGCGGGGGAGAAGATGTGGTTAAAGCCCTCGGACATGGGGGGGGGGGGGAAAAAAATGGGGAAAACAAAAAATCCCCAAAGAAAGAGAAACCCGTCTCACGGGCAGGACTTGGGCTACTTGTTTAAAAAAAAAAGACCTGGACGCAAGGAAACCAAAAAAAAACTTAAAAAACAACAAGACAGGTAATAGGGAAAAATAGAACAACCCAAAAAGGTTGGGTGTCCTGCGGTTGGTCTGGGGGGAACCTTTTGTAAAAAAGGAAGGGCAGGAAAAACTATTCCGAAAAACTACGGGAAAATCTTCAACAAAGTTCAAAAGAAAGGAAAAAACCTGACCAAGAGAAAAAAAAAAATGTAATTTGCGGATTTTGGGGGTTGGAGGAATAGGAAAAAAAAGGGGGAAAAAAAGGGGGCGGGGTTTGAAAAAAATGCTTCAAAGAATATTTGACAGAGAAAAAAAACAAAAAAATTCTGGAAAAAAGGGGCTGTGCTTACAAAATGTGGAAAGGAGTGGGGGGTCCATCCTTGAAAGGAAAAAGATAGTTCGTGGGGGCGTGTAAAACAAAAAAATCTATGTGGAACGGGAGAGGAAGAGGGGGCTCCACAAATGAATTTGAAGCCCTTTTGTAAAGAAGAGGACAAAGGGAACAAAACAATCAGGAAAGAAGACCGAAGGGGGTTGGGTGGTTCAATTTGGAGAAAAAAGAAAAGAAAATCTCTTGTCCACTTGGAGGGGAAGTGTCCCGTCAGAAAAAAAGAAAAGAAAAATTCCTAGATGAAAAGAATTTGGAAAGAGTGATCTGACGATGAAAGGGGACGTCATTCCTCTAACGGGGGGAAGAGAAGAGGGCCAACTTTTTCAAAAACTAACGAAAGGAAGGGCCAAAAAACAATAACAAGCACAATATGGGGGACTCGACAACAAGAATGGGTTCAATAGAAAGGTGGAAGGGGTCCCATTTTGTAAGTGGGGGCTGCCAAACCCGAAAGAAAAAAAACAAATTGGGGGGGAGAAAAAGGGGACCACCTCTAAAAGGAAAAAAATAAAAAAGGAAACATAGCGGAACAGGAAGGACACAATTGAAAAAAAGAAAAAAAGCCCAGCAAGTGGGTAGCACGCCGGGAGGGGGGAACCAAAAAAACCTTTAAAAAGACCCCCCGAAAGCGAACAAACCAAGAAAAATGGTAAGTCGGGGGAGGGTGGGAAAGGGGGACATTAAAAAAGGGAGGGAAGCGTCACATGGGGGGGGTCAAAGAAGAAAAAAAATCGGAGAAGAGGAAAAAAAAGTACGTTCCATTCCCGGACAAGGACAAAAAATCAACACAAAAAGGAAATTGGGGGGAATAAAGGTGGGAGGAATCTCCTCTCAAAACAGGAAGGGGAAAAAGGGAAGTAACAAAGGGGGGTCGATCGAAAACCCCAGTGCCCACCAAGGAGGGGGGGAAAGAAACTTCAGAAAATGCAAGGGGAATGAGAAGAGACCTAATTCCTAAATGACTCCTCCCCCCCGCCGAAAAGGAGGGGAAAAGACGGAAAACAATTCCACTACTAGGGTTAGGCCCGTGGGAAATTAGGGGGGAATTTTTTGGGGGAAAAACGGAGAAAAAGGGAAAAACCGGTTGGTCGAAGCAACAGAAAATTTGGTTCCTCGAAAAGGGACGGTTGGGGGGGGGTAGGGCGGAGAAGGGGGTGCCGCATAGACTTAAACGCGACGAAAGGTTACCTAAGAAACATTGAGTTCCATCAAGTTCTGATAACCACAAAGGAGGGGTGGGGAGGGGGGCCAAAAAAAGAACCAGCCCTTTTTGCCACACCTCAAAAAAAACAAAAACTGAAAAAAAAGGTTTTGAAAGAAAAGGGGGAAAAAATAACCCATAATTGGTAGGACTATGATCATCAGGGTTATTGGAAAGAAAGTTTGAAACAACTTTCACCGGGGTCCAAGTACTCATCGGAGAAAGACCTTTGGGTCCCAAAAAAATCTCCGACTCTGGATGAACGGGGAAGAATAAACGAAGAAGCAAATTCGGAAACAAAGTGGGGCAAACAAGAAAAGGTCAAGAAAAAGAATAAAGGATTTGGGGGGGGGGGTCTAGTTTTGTCAGAAAAAGGAAAATCAAAAGGTGGGAGCAAAGAGGGAAGGATAAGCCAAATAGAGGAATCACACCAACATAAGATAAAAAAGAAGAGGAGAGGTAGAGGACATTGCTTTACCCGAAAAGGGGAAAGTTCTGCAGCCAAGGTCCCTCAAAAAGGAAGAAAGAGGGAATTAAGAATCCATACCGGAAAAACAAAAGCCCAAAGAAGGACCAAACAAAAAGGAACGCCCCCCCTTCCCATAGGAAAAAGGGGAAAGAAATAAAAAAATTCGAAAGGGCAAGCCTTTTGGAGGGAAAAAGACGAAAAATGGAAAAAAGAAATACCAACACATACTGAAAAAAAATAACCAAAGAAAAGAAGAAAACGTGGGTGGGGGGGGGGACCTTAAAATCGGTCAAATTAAAGGGCGGCATTGTGGTGGTGAAAAAACATTCTTTTGCGACGCAGGGATAAAAAAGTGGAGATTGCCTGGGTGGGGAAAACCAGGTGCCTTACGAGAGACAAAGCTGTGGAAAAAAACCCAAGCACAAAACGGGGGGAAGCAACGCACTAACCAATCAAAGATCCACCCCCAGTGGTGGGCCTGGGGGGCCGGAACGGTTCCAAAACGGGAGCAAAGAAGAAACAAAAATCGTAACAATCACTCAAATCACTTGGAACATAGACAAAAAGGGAGAACAGTTAAGTACCTTTTTCAAACGGGGCTTCACAAAAAAAAAAAAAGGGAAGGGGACCAGTCGAATTTTGGTAAACTGGGGGTGGCGAACAACAAGAATTGAGAAAAAAAAGGACGTCCATAACCCAAAAGGACGCCCCTCCAAATGGCTTAAGGGGGGGGGGGGGGGGGGGGCATTTAGTTGGAAACTAAGTCTCAAAAAAAGAATGCAAAAGCAAACGTGGATGGCAAAAGAAAAATGCCCAGTTTGGGTGGTGGAAAGGGGGACTGAAGCAAAACAAACAGTTGGGAAAAAATCCCCGGGGTGGAAAAGGGGCTGGGAAGGAAAACGTAAAAGTGGAATAAAATACCACCAAAGAGTGCAATAAAAACAGGATGGGGGGAAAAAAAAAAAAGGGAAGGGGCACTAAAGATTTTGATGGGAGGGAGAATCGTTGGGAGGAATAAAAACCTAGGTGTGGGAAAACACAGGTAAAAATAAAACGCAAAACTTCCCTACAAGTCTGAATTCCCCAAAAGGAAACTTGCTTAATCAACGAAAGGAAAAGAAAGGGTGGGAGGGAGTCCACTGATTACTGAAAATAAAAACCCGTTTCAAAAGGAGACCCGGCAGACCCCTCAAATGTCAAAAGAAAAAAATCGGAGGGAAAACCGGAAAAGATTTACCGGGCAGCCTGGGGAAAGGGTTTAATTGCTTCGCTATTGAAACCAAGGAAAAGGGGGAAAAGGGGGGTCCCACATGGTTCTAAGTCATAAGCGAAAAGACTATAATCCCTTAACAAACGAGGGGAAAAAAAGAATCAATCAAATAAAAACGGCTACGCCGTTTTGAAAAAACAACTACGGGAGAAACCGATGCCGTTCAAAAACGCAAAACAAAACGGGTGGTTTGTGAACGGGAGAGAAAAAGGGAACTCCCCCCTCACGGGGAGTTTGATGTGAAAGGGGGGGGGGGAAAAGAAAAAAAATGGAGAGGCTCAAGGGGGGGGAAAAGTGGGGGGGACAACTGGACATTTAAAAGCCGGCAAAGGGTTTTGTTCTTCATGGGGAAACCACAAAAATCGTTCGAACCATGGAAAAAAAAAACAATAAGGGAAAAAAAGACTTAAGAACTATAGTCAGGTGAAAAACAGAACTATCTATGTAAAAGCGTCGTAATGGGTAAAAGCCGAAGAAACCCCAGAAGCCGAAAAACCCCTGAGATCCCCCTTCTCTTGCAAAACGTCTCCCAAGGCCCAAGGGTGGGGGGGCAAACTCTGCCTGTGGTCCCTTCAAACTCTTTGAAAAAAAAAAATGAGCGGTCAATGCCATTGGCAAAAAAAAGGTACAGTTTTTTTCAAAGGGGGTTAATGGTATCAAGGGTAAACAATTTGGGGGAAACTCCTGGGAAAAAGGGGGTTGTGGGTACAACCAAGGGGTCACACCAAAAACCCCACACCCATCCGTAACACAAAAAAAAAAAAAAAAGTGGACCAACACTGGAGAGAAACAATGGGGGGGGGGGAAAAAAAAAAACGTTGAACAAAAACCCTTTGGTTCAAAAGTGGGGGGGAAAAACCTAATCTGAACAACCTTTCGTTTTGGGCAAAGCGCAACTTCCCCTTTTTGCCAAGAAAAAGCAAAGATGTGTTTACCTGGCAAAAAGCAAAGTCAAAAAAAAAACCCAAAGAATGGGTAAAAACACAAGGGGGGGGGGAGGTAATGAAACTGGTCCACTCTTGTTTCAGGGTCAATAAAAAGAACGTTTCAGGGAAAAAGGGGGCTCGGTAAACCGGTTGGGTCAAAAACCACTCATCATAAGACATCCATCTGAGCACAACGGAAATAAGAAAAAGAAGGGATGGTGTTTCCTTTTCCTGGGGGAGGGAAAAAAAAAAGGCTAAAAAACCGAAAAAAAAACGGTTTTTAAGTACGGAAAAAAACGGAAAATGGGGTTGGGGAAAAAACGTCAAAAGGGGGAAAAACCAAGCAAGGGGAGAACTGATGTCAAAAAGACCCCCCAAAACAGGGGGGGTTGGGTGGGGACAAAGAGTTTGCGACGGAAAGGGGTGATGTTTTTTTTTTCGGGGGAGAAAAAAAGGGGGCAGGAACAAAAATTTTTTTGGTTTAAAAAATAGAAATAAGAAAAAAAAAGGTGGGACGGCCACCCAAAAGGTTTTGAAACGGGGGGAAATCGCCCGGTGTGTTGAAAGAGGGAAAAAGGGGGGAATTGGGTTGGAAAACAAAGTTTTGGAAAAACATTAAGTGCCAAAAATGGGGTTTACGAAAAATACAAGAATTTAAAAGGGGAAGACGGGTGGTAAAGGGAAAAAAAGGTAGGTAAAAAATAAAAGGGTTCGAAGAAAAAAAAAAAAAAACAAAAAACCCCCCCCACAGAAGGGCAACAAAAAAGTGTGTCTTTTGGAAGGGGGGGGAAAAGTACCAATGATTGTCTATGGATGGTCCCACGGGGTTGTGATATCTGCGTAGGGAACGACCGTAAATGCCTGAAGAAATGAGTGTGTTTGTCCAACAAAGATTAATTAGGTAAGAAGTAGGGAATGGGGTCACAGGGTTCGAAAAAACGGGAAAAATAACAGGTAAAGCTGTGGGGGGGAAGAAAAAAGGGTTTCAAAAGCCCAGAAAAAGAGCACCTCGGCCAAAAGGAATAATTACAAAAGGGCCAGGGACGCAGGTTGGCCACCAAAAAAATGTTGCAGGGGGTTTGGGGGGCCGGGAATTCTGGGAAAAATGGGATGGCCGGTTTGTATGTTGGGGGTGGTGAAGTATCAGGGTAGCCCGTCAAATGACAGAGGGGGGGTAAAAAAAAAGAGTTGTATGTCAGAACGGGGAGGGGGGTACGGTAACCGGGAGGGAAGTGGAAACGACAGCCTTTTTGAAAATAAAGGAGCGAATGCCTTGGGGAAATAAGCAAAACTTTGAGGGGAAAAATCTCTGAAAGAAGAAAAAAGATCAACAAAATTTTGCGAATGTCTGGGGGGCAAGGTTGCTGTTTGGGGAGGGGGTCAAAGAAATCATTGTCAGGGGGTCCCAAGGAGGGGAAAGACCAACATAAAAAAAAACAAATACAAAAACTTGAGTACTTCAGAGACAAAAAGAATTAAGGGGGGTTTGAACGTCCAGAAGGGGGGGAGGGGGTGAATCCCGAAAATGGAAACTATTTTCTCCTTAAAAGGCAACGGCAAACAAAACAGGGTGACTAATCAACGACCAGGGTTAAACCTAAAGGTGGTCGTTCCCTTGAACCGGGGGCTATACGGAAAGGGAACAGGGGGGACCGGAGGAACTGTGAACAAATTCAAGGGGTTCCGGTGGGCCATCCAAGTGACCCCTCCCCAGGGGGCAAAACCCAAACCAATTGGGAAAATATGAAAGTTCTTTGTGCAAAACATCGCTTTTTTTGGGTCGGACTTAAGCTGGGGGGGGAGAACGTATTAGGGACCAAAAATTTTGCCGTTTTTGAAAAGAAAAATAGCAAAGATGGATATCCAAAAAAAGTGGTGACGCCAAGTGGGGAGCAGGGGGTTCAGGGCACACTAAAATAAAGCGACCCCATCGGGGGAAAAAAACGAGTTGTACTCAAGAAAAGAAATGAAGACAATGAAAACAAGGGCTACTTTTTGGGGTCTATTCTTACGGAGAAGCAAAAAATGGTGGAATTTACATGGCCAATCCGCTGTGGGGAAAGGATTCCACTTCCTTTCTAAAGTAAAAAAAGGGGGGGAAAAAAAAGGCATAATTCCCAGGATTGGTTTGAGAAAACAGGAAGGAAAAACAAAAGGACAACTTGGTTTTCCAGCAAATTACGGGGGAGACCCCCCGAGGGGGCCCGAAAAAAAGAAAAAACGCATTTTTAAAAAACCGCTAATGGGAAACCTGGGACCTAAAAAAAGGGAAAAAAAAAAAAAATCAACAAAGGCAATTTCTCTCCGGCATTGTGATAAAAAAAACCCTCGTCGCGAATGCAGAAAAGTCGGAGGGGTGGAGATACAGTGGGCCAACGGGGTTCGGGCGCATCGGTTGCTGGAATCTGGGAGGGGGGGGTGGGTCTTGAGAAAAAAAAAAAAGTCAAAAGGAAAACAGGGAATAGCCCTCTTGCACCAATTGTGTTAAAACAACGTTGGGTCCCGAGAAAGGGGGGAAAGTGCGAGAGGGGGTTTTGGGAGAAAATAATGGGTTCCTAAAAGAGGGGGTTGGAGGCGGAGAAACTAGAAACTTAGGAGGCCCTACAGAAGGGGGGACTTAAGCCGTTAAATGTCATCCCGGAGGAAAGAGCGGAGTTTGGCGGAGAGGAGACGAAGCGAAAAAGTTAAACGCAAAAAACTGAACAAATTGACCCCTTTGTAAGAAGAAAAAAAAAAATGGGAGGGAAAAAAAAAAACCCAGTAAGGGTTTTTGGTAAGTCAAAAAAATACGATCTCCTTCTGGAAAAAGGTGCGGTCCCCCCGTGGAAAAAGGAAAACAAAAGGAATCAACAAGTAAAAAAAAAAGGTCCCCTAAGCCCACGATCAACCTTGTCCAACAAAGTTCAACAATAGAAAATCACAGAGGCGTTCAAACGCACGTTGAGAAATCGAAAAATGGGGGGGAAAAAGGGGGGGGGGGCAACAAAATCCACTGGGGTGGGGGTGCAAGGGATCTTCGATTGGCCGGAAAAAAATGAAAACTCCAAGGCTTAGAAAAAAAAGAAACATGGAAAAAAAGGAAAACAAATAGACTTGAAAACATTCGACAGAACGGTTGAGAAAATACAACTCCAAAAAAAAAAAGACCGAACACAGCGGTGAGAGCGATAATGTCGGGGAGATACTTACCACAACCCCAAGAGAAAAAAACGAACTCACTTTATTGTAACCAAGTGGGGAAAAGTTTGAAAGGGTCATGCGGAAGATGTCGTAACTGGGCAGTAATCGAAAAGGGGTCGTCAGGACACCGCGGGAAAAAAAATCACCATCAGGGGGAATATGGGGGGTTTTTTTTTGTAAGGTAGCTCTCTAAAAAAAGGAAAGGAAAAGTAAAAGGAAGAAAGAAAGAAGAAAGGTGGGGAAAGCTGGGGAAAGAGCCAGTGCGAAGGGAATAAGAGGTAAACACTATTCTAAAACAAAATAAAAAATCCAAAAAATGGCAAAAAACTAACATTAGACCCACATTGTTAATTCCTGTTGGGGAATGTGGTGTAAAAAATGGGGGAAAAACGCTATGTGCTTGTGTTTTCCCAGGTTGAGATGCTTCCTCAATGTCCGGATTTCGGGGGGTGCCGGTCATGGGGCCCCCATGAGAGGCGGGTCCAAGAAAAAGAAAAAAGGTGGAAAAGGGTAAAGAAAAATACTGACGGTAATAATGGGTGAAACAAGAAAAGGTTGTTTCAAAAGAAATAACCATATGAGAATTAAAACAATTGAAGACCAAAATCGGAAAAAATAAGAGCTGGTGGTAGATAGAAAGTTGAAGGCATTAAAGTACAGATTTTAATCACTTTAAAAAAATAAAAAGCCCTATTTACACAAAATCGAGGATAAGGGTAAAGGGGGAACGTACCAAAGACAGAAGATAAAAAGTTTCTGGGGAGAAAAATGATTGAAACCCCACAAGGGCATGAATTTGGTGCGGCAAAGTAGGCATACAAGTGTCTAAAGCCCAGGAAGAGAAAAGACTTCCATTCCAAAAGAAGAACGAAAAAATATCGGGGAAGTGAAATTGAATCCTTTCGAAAATTTGGGACGAAAAAGAGCTTCTCGAAAGAACTAAGTTCTCCCAAAAAGAAGGACAAACAACAAGTGTAGGAAAAAAAAACAAACAAAAAAAAAAAAGTCCGCCGCAAACCCCTAAACACCAAATTGCTTGGTCAAGGGACTCAGGGAAGACATGTTAAAGCAAAACTTGTTGCCAGAACAATGACATGACAAAAAAAAAAAAAGAACAACAAATCACCAGAAAGAAACCGTTGGGGATGGGCACCCACCTATTACTCGTGTACGGTTGAAAAATTTCATTGAAGAAACCGAGGGTTTGAAAGAAAAAAATGTACATAGGGAAGACTGGGGGTTAAGCCCATTTGGCCCGGGAAAGGTGGGGTAAAACACAAAAACCTGGATATCGTCCCACCACAAAAAGGCAGAAAAAGCCCTAAGGAAAAAATAAAAAAAGGTTGTCTGGAACTGACACAAAAACATCCGTCAAGGGAAAAAGGACTGAACGACTTCGACGAATGATGACTTTGTCCAAAAGAGTGCCCCCCATGGGGTACAAAAGGCATGCAAGAAGGAGGGGGAACCTTTTTTGACAAAAGTGGGAGGAAAGCCGTGTAAGTTGGATTCGGGGGAGTGGTGTGGAGCAAAGAAGAAAAAAAATGCAAACGTTAGGGCAAACGAACACTAAACTAAGACACATGGAAAAAGGGGGGGGGGTTTCAGGGTCTGGTGGTAACGGGAAAAATGCGCTCAAAACCAAGAGGAAAGACAGACACAGGAAACCGGAGAGGGATTGTTGGGGTGTGTGAAAAAATATAAAAGGGAAGCAAAAAAAAACAAACATTGGAAATAATCCACTTTTATACGGGAAAACTGGGAAAAAAGATACTAAAAAAGAAAAAAGAATAAGAATACAGTTGTAGGAGGTCCCCCTTGGCGGGATGTAAGAAAAGTTGCCCAAAGGGGGGCAGTAAATCTTAGAAAAGGGGTAGGACCTAGGGAAAGAAGACCCAAATTCAAACCGGGTCCCAAGGTCAAAGGATTAAAACAAAAGAAAGCACTACACGAAGAGTAAGCATTGCACCTTGGGGGGGGGGGCCAACCGGCAAATTTCACCCGTGGAAAACAAAAAAAGTGCCCCACACAAACACGAGATGTAAAACTCTAAAAGGGGGACGCTTTTTTCAAAATACAAAAATGGAAAAGGGAATCAAAACCGTATGGGGTCAATTGGGTTAGGGGAAAAAAGAAAACCGGAAGAAATCAACTAAACACTAACTCCACGGCACAAAAGGCGCTGGAAAGGTTTCCCAAACACCACAAAAATAAAATCAAGTGTAAAAAAAAAAAAAAAATCAAACTTTTCCATACGAACGCACTTTTTCGGGGGGAAATTGGAATTAATAAAAGGAACCGGAAAAAAAAATAAACTAGAGAAAGGGAACAGGAAAACGGGTACACAGTTGGACCTGGGGGGGGTTTTTTTCCCTCTTTTGGAAAAAAAACAAAGAAAAACGGGGCGAAAATGAAAACAGGAACTAAAAAAGCTAGACTATAAATATCGGGCAAGGAAAAGAAACAGGAACTTTATGTTTAGCAGAGGGGGAGGAACAGGTCAAACTACCGGAACAAATACCCGCCGACCATGAAACTCGGCAGAGCAAAGGGGGGGGGGCGGGGTGCAGAAGGTGGGGAACGTGTGGGCCTCTTGCGGGGGGTCACCCCAGATGGCAAAGCACCTCAACAAAAGTGGCCCCCGCCGTCTTAAAACATAAAAAGGGAAAAGAGGGGGGCTTTCAAAAGTTTCCGGGATGAACCTAAACGGTGTGTTGTACTTTACTGAAAAATGCCCGGGGGGGGGCCAAATGGTCACCCGAGGAACGGAAAACTCAACCCACAGGGGGGGGGATAGAAAAATGGGGGTAAAGGGGACAAAAGTGGGGGGGGGAAACGGGGGTGTTTTTTCCGAAAACAAGTCGGGGTTCACAAACCCCAAGTGAGCCAGGGGGAAAAAAAAAAAAACGAGTGTTCTTTTAGGTGTCCGGACAAGAACCATTCCAAACCAAAACCAAACCCGGTTGTGGGGAAAAGATGAAAAAAGAATCATCTAACCCCAATCTTGTTCAACGGTTCCGCGGGGGAAAACAAAAATCGATTTAAATGTTAAGTGTGGCATGGGGCGGTAGATTGGAAAACTCCCATCATGGAAAGGAAAACAAAGCAACAAAAACGAGGAAAAATTAAAAGAGAGGGAAAAACAACTTTAAAAAATGAAAATGAAAAAGGAAAAAAAAACAGGCTAAATACGAGACAAACGGACTAAGGGGGGGGTTTTTTGCAACGGCAGAAAGTTGTAAACCCACCAATAGTGAAGGTGCCATAAGCCCAACACACCGGCCAGGGTGGTGGTGTTTTTTGTAAGAAAAGTTGCGGGGAAACGGAAAAGGGGGGGGGAAAAAAAAAAAGTTGATTTTGGGGAAACGGTGATGCCAAAGAAAAGTGAGAGAAAATAAAATGTATGAAGGAAAACACGTAAAAAGGGGGCAAAAAGAGGGACTTTTGAACATTGAGAGGAAGGGTTGGTGAACGTTTTCCGAAATGGGGAAATTGGGGGGTAAAACAAAACCCTTTCCAGTGGTAGAAAGATTTTGCCAAAACAATTGAAGGTAAAAAAGAGAAGACGGGAAGTGAGAAACAGGTTGGGGGGAAAAAAATGTAAAGGGTAAAATAGTAGCAAGACAACCAAGGCCACCCAAGACCCAGGGGGGGCACGACTTCTCCTCCCAGGGGAAAAAAGAAAAAAAGAATCACAAAAAGGTTCAAAACGCTGTTGTTATAGCCGGTGTCAATTGAAATCTAAGAAAAAAATTTGAAAAATACTGGGGGGATGGGGAAAGTTAAAATAGTAAATATAAAAAGAAAGGAACAAGGTGGGTTCAAAAAAAAAAACGAACGGAGTTTTTGCCAATAATGGGGCAAAAAACAAAAAAGAAAAGGGGGGGGTTGAAAAACATTGCAAGTCAAGAGATAGATACAAATCTAAGAAAGCAAAAATCGCCAGGAAGGTGCTCGGATCAAGCCGGTGCCAAAGTCTGGGGGTTGTGGGTTGGGGCAGTTTTTTCATTGAGGAGGGGTGGTTTTGGGGGAATTTCTTTTTGTTTGGAAAGGGGAGCGTAAAATAAAAAAAAAAATGCAATGAAAGCGTTGAAGGGTGGTACTAAGCGGGTCTGGTGAGAAAAATAAAACAAAGGAGACGGCAGTTTTGAATCAAATAAGAAAGTTTTCAATAAATAACTTGCACAATAGCGGGCGTTAAGAGAAACCCCAAAAAAAAAAAAAGTGTTGCAAGGGTAACCATGGGGAGGGGTGTTCGGTAACGGAGACAGATTTGCTGTGAAGACCCGGATCCAAGAAAAAGGACAGATCCAAAAGGGTAGAAAGCAGAAGTGGAGGGGGGAACGTCAGAAAAGGAGAGGGGCGGTTTTAAAAAGCCAGAGCGGACCTAGTGTGGGAGGTGTAAAAATCACAGAAGAAAAAAATGGAGTAACGCAGTAAAAAATCAAAAGAAAAAGGCCTTGGGGAAGGGGTTGCAAGGGACAGTTGGGCAATCCGAAAGGGTTGATTTTTTTTAGTAGAAAAAACAAAGGGGGGGAAAAAATTAGTTTTTCTGTGGGGGGGGTAAAAAAAACATTAGAACTTGGGGGGTTTGGTTTTTGTGGGTCCCACCGAAAACATAAAATTCTTTCGGGGGGGGGGATCGGGGGAGGGTTGGTTCCCACTGGGGTTAGACTGGGGGTTGAAGAGTCGGTAAAAAACAGCGTTTTAGGGACACAAACAAGAAAAGCAGGAAAAGAGGCAAAAAAGGTCTGGGGGGTTTTGAAACGAAAAAAGTTAGTAAAACGGGATCGGGGGAAGCCAAAAAACAAAGAAAAAGAGAAAAAGCCCGAAAAAAAACCCCAAAGGTGGAATGCAAAGAAGAAAAAAAAGGGAGGAAGGGTAGGATTGCTGACAGGGGTGAGGGGAAAACACTCTGTGGAAGGATTGTTGAAATCCAGAGTGCGACAAGGGGCACCAGAAAAAGCTTCAACCAAAAAGGAGAAAAGTTTTGGGTTCAAAATAAAAGAAGAATGAAACCCGGGGGGTTGGGGGGTCAGAACTGAAAATTTAAGGGGCCTGCAGGGAAACAAACAAAAAAAACGACTGTGGAAGGAAGGGTAACACAAAGGGGGGCCTTGGGTTCGAACGGCCCAAAGGGGGATGAAAAAAGCGAAAGCGTCGGAAGGGAACTGGTTGTAAAACAAAAAACTTCTTGCATAACTTGCGGGAACAGGAAAGAAACGAAAGGAATGAGAAATACATAAAAACAAAAAACACCTGGACCGGCCTGTTGGGGCAGGGATGGGGAGGTTTTTGGTAATTGTGCATTCCTAAAAGTTCGCGCTTTGAAGAAAGACTAGGCAGTGTTGAAGAAGGAAAAACGTCAAACTACAGGGAAAAAAGGAGGAAAGTGTTTGCAAAGGTGGGGTGCCCCAATAAGGAATGTTGGAAAAAAAAAAAGCCTGGGAAAAAGTTTTGGAGGTCGAGGAGAAAAAACTAGTATCGAGAGAAAACTGAAAAAAAATTCCTTCCCAAAAGTAAGCGAAGGTCAATAAGGAGAAAGTCGGGCTTGGGCTGGAAATACTAAATAAAAAAAAAGGCGTTAAGACGAAAGGGAGGACCTTGGGGAATAAGTTTGGCGATGAGCAACAAAAGAAGGGAAACTGGGGGGGACGAAGGTGTGGGGAAGCCCTTTCCGAAGAAAGGGCAATACTAAAACGTAGGAAGGAACATCAACCCTTTGGTATGTCCCCAACAAATCCGCCTTTCATAGGAGCCTAATGTAAAAGGGTGTTTAATCCCCTATTAAAAAAAGTGACGGGTCACAAAAAGGGGGGGTTGTAAGAAAAAAAGATACCAAGGGGGGGGGGTTCAAAAATAAGGATCAATCATCCAGTCCCCCCCACAATCAGGACAAACCAATCTTTTTTCAAGTCGGACATACAAATCAGTTAGAGGAAAAGCCAAACCAGCTGGAGGACCAAAAATTGGGCACAAGCAGGCGATGTAAACAAGGCCAAAGAGGGAACTAAGAGGAAAGGGCGCCGCCTCGAACAAGTAAAAAAAAAAAAATGGGAAGAAAGCAAAAAAAGAGTTATTACCAAAAAAAACACCCAGAAAAACAACAAAAAAATAACAGAAGGGTACACGTGGGAAAAAGGAGAAATTCGGTAGAGGTTCGGGGTAAAAGTGAAGATCAGGAAGAGAGGCGTGTAAAGGGTGTTCACTGCCAGGAAAAAAATGCAATGAAAACCCCACGGAACAAAGGGGGAGTTTGGTGGTTTTTTGGCTCCAAAAGGC
>Ga0179593_1639568_pt1 | contig 19143 bp, 19 predicted proteins | sample CZODoug2_1_08_16_FD_185931 | JGI IMG/M metagenome (GOLD analysis project Ga0179593, IMG submission 185931) | Vadose zone soil fungal communities from Angelo Coast Range Reserve, California, USA - CZODoug2_1_08_16fungal (PacBio error correction) | ecosystem: Environmental > Terrestrial > Soil >...
TGGTGGAGAGTCTTTCCTTTGTGGTCTTTGGGAGGGGGGAGGATCTTTTGCGTTCATGGAATTAAAAAGAGAGGAGGCTGTACACTCATCTGAGAGAAGGGACGCTGGACTTGAAAAACAGTTTATACTGGGTTGACTCAGGGATTGGAGTCGCAAGCAATAAGGAAGGGAGAGCGTTCCTCTCAAAGAAAAAATGAAGAAGTCCTTTGCTGGTTAAAGGGCAGGAGGAGAAGTGACGGGGGGTGGAGTCGGCCTGAGGGGGAGCTAAGTCAGTCGCTACTTTCCGAAAGAAAACGCCGCGCCATCTAGGAAGAAAACCAAGACCTGGAAGCAATCTGTCGGTGGATAGGATAAAGGAGACGTACTTTTATCCTTCTCAGGGGAATGGTAACGTAAATTCATCATAGAGAGAAAGCTCCACAAGGAAGAGGAGGAGTGCTTAGGCCTGGGTTTTTCAAAAAAAATTTACGGGGCTCAACTGACTTTCCTTTCAAAGTCTCAAATGGGAGAGAATAGCATTACTCAAGAAGAAAGTATGTCCCTGGGAGGGGGAAGAACTGGGGGGGGGAAGCTGAAGCCTACCCAAGAGCGGGAAGGACCGCCGCTGAAGGGACGGTCTCGAGACAACGTGCATCCGGAAAAAAACGATTAGGAAATCCGTCTTTTAAATTCCTGGTCAGAAAGCGGGGGAAAACATACCAGAGATTGTATGGCGGGGCTTAGAAACCACAGTTAACTAGAAAAGGGAGAATCCACAACGTGGTATTTACATAAGGCCTCAAACGCTAGGAAGAAACATGTTAGGAAGGGTTGGGGAATGGGGGCGGGGGGGTGTACTAGAAACGTCTGACACTGTTTGGTTCAATCGTTTATGAAGAAGGGAAACAATCATCTTACGCGCACAACGGGGAAGGACGACTGATACTTCGAGGGGAAAACTGAGCACTCCTATACCGTCGGAGTTCCGGCTCCGATCCGCAGCCCCGAGGAAAAACTGATCACCAGCCCCCTCAAGAACCAGCGGCCCTCAAAATTTTCCTAGCGTCCTAATCATCCGATTCCACCGGGGGCAGTCCCGCAAATGACTTAAACAGGCCCATTGGCTAAGAAGGAATAGAAACATTAAGTGGAAGACTTCCATTAGGCTATACTAAAAAATCTTTCGGCCGGGAAAAGGTACCATCCTAGCTGGTCTCGTTGTTGAAGGGAAAGGCGACCCACATTTGCACTACCACAAACAAAATTAGGGTCCGAGGACGAAAAAGCCGCCTGCTTGTGATGTAGAAAAAGAAAGAGGGGCACAAGAGGGGGGGGAGGAGGTAGTCCCTGCCTTAAAACATAGGCCGTACCGAGAAGGGTGACCGATCACTAGCGCAGTGGATGAGTGTCGCAAAGAACTCGAGCAGTGCATCTAAAGGGAAGGGACGAGCAGCTGGGCCTTTGAGAACGATAGCAGATCGGGCAGTGCCCGTTCAAAAAAAATAAGGAAAAACAGTGGCTCGGGCGAACGAGTGCGCGCCAGCTTGGGTCTGAGGGTGATCGCCGCTCGACGGAAAAGAGGAAAAAGGGGATGCGGGATTGTGGAGTCAAGCGCACGGCCTGTACTTCCCAAAAAGGGGGACAAAGCTTCAACGTGTATGATCCGCTAGAATCAACGTCCGGACAAGAAGGCATTCCGTACTACAGGAGGATGCAATCAAAACTCAGTCTACCTCGGCCAGGAGTATTCTAAAGGGAGGAGGAAAGGGTGCTCTCACCAAAAACTGATGAAAAATTATGGGACACGCACTGACTTGTCAAAACTTGCAACGAGCTTCGCAACTAACGAGGTACGAATATGGGACAGAAGGGACCCGCTTCAGAGAAGAAGAAGGTAATCGGCCCTCCTGAATCCCAGGAAGGGGGAAAATCGCCGAGAAAAAAAGTCAATCGATCTGCGCTTATCGTGTACGAAGCGTGGGCGTGGCCGAATACACACTCTGGGAGAAGCACTGAAAGAAACACGAACGGAAAAGTTCACGCCGTGCCCTGGGAAAAGGGGAGAATAGGGGTCCGGATGATTCTAAAGGACCACCTCTAAATCCTCGAAAACATTATCGGACCTCTATACAGGACGCATCAGTCTCCCAGCGAAGGTAACGTGAGCTGAGGTATCGGACGATGGAATTCTAGGGGACTCGGCCGAACAGGAAGGGAAAAGGGATATCACAAGCAGATTCTCGGAGGGGGGAATTACCTCTGATTACATCGAGGATTCTCCGGGAAAGTGGAATAAGACCCTACAGCCCAAGTAAAAATGGGGGAAGATTAACTCTTCTACCTTAAAAGAATTGCGGGATCCAAGGCAGGAGCGCCTCGAATGACTGGATCAGGGAAGTATCCAATGGATGATACAAAGGTTAGGGGGTCGGATCAGGGGATTTCCGGAATGAAGGTTTACAGCTCAAAAGGATGGAGTGGCTGTAAGGTTTCATTCCTGGTCTTGAGGGGGCCTGGAAGGATCTAATGGTGGGGTTGAAGAGTAGCTTGATTCAGGAATGAGAAGAATCGGAAAGAGTACAGAGCGAAGTACCGGAGGGGGATTCACGGAAGCAGGTGGAAGTGGCCAGGTAACCGATCCATATACTTGCGGGGAATGGACAGCGAACGGGAAACATCTCCTGGGGTCACAGAGGGGCCTTCTGCGCAGCACCGGATGCCAAGACCCTGTCCTGCAGGGGGTGGCGAGGGGGAAGAAGAAAAAAGGAAGGGGGTATAACGCCAATCCATCTCGTGGGGAAGAACCTGTTGGCAGCAGACCTAACAATCTCTGAGGGGTCCTCATCCCCAAGAAATCCCGGCGCCGTTCGGTGTACTTAAGTATTAAACGGTGAAAAGGAGGGCAAAAACTTGTGCGGGGGTTCAAAGAGCAGGAAAGAGGGCGCGGAAAATTGTGCGTTAGCTTAGGCTTCTCTCCACGATTTGCGAAACGGTGTCCAGTGAAGAAAACACGTGACCGGAAAAAAGGAAGGGGAAAGGTCTGTCGGCCAGCCTGCAAAAAGCCCCTAATCCGGGGGGTAGACATGACCTTCTCGCTGTAACCTCACAGCAGGCAAAAGACTACGGCCTCTCAAAAAAAGAAATGCGGGAAAGACCAAAAAAAGTCAACTTTCCTTGTTGGTGTAAAGGCAGGAAGGGCTGCTCTTGGGACTTCCTTCCTGAAAAAAAAACGACAGACGTCGAGAAGAAAGAAAAAACGCAGCAGAACATACTGGGGGGCAAAGCCCGAAGAGGAAAAAACCTCGAACAGGGTTTTTTGAAGGAGGCAAAAGAGAGGCGCAGCTAGGATAATCGGAGGAAAAAACCGACGCCTTCAACGCTTAACCATACGCTCCACCGATGCAGCAGGTCACCGGCGATAGGGGGGGAAACAACCTTCGGCCATTGGGAAAACTCACCAAGGAAAGACCATCTAACCGGAAGCCCAGAAAACGAGGTACTCACCATTAGAGAAAAGGATACTGCGCCGCTGACTACGCTAAAGAACCCTCTTCAAACGCTGAGTCCAGCTCAGGGGTGGGAATACACAAAACGACAGAAAAGCCGGTGAAGGAAGGAAAGAATGCCGGGAGACAGCTTCAAAAAGCTGCGCCACAAGACGTACGAAAAGAACCTTAACGCAAGGCCATTGGGGGCAAAAAAGGCAAGACGTAATGATAATAACTCTGGAAAAATGGAATAATCTTGACAGGAGAAGTTGTCTGACGAAGGTCCTCGATCTGCTGAAAAGAAAAGATGCCACTTCGGCCTATCCTGGGATGAATTGGGTTAGGTGCTCTGTGGGGGGCGTGGTGAATTCGTCGGTTAATGGGCATGGGGCTGGCGGGTCAGGTCAAATTAGGAAAACGTTTGAGGGGAAAGGGGTCCCCTGAAAAGTTGGGGTTAGTAAATGAGGGGAATCAAAGGAGGCTGCGAGCGTCTGTTGATAAATGGGGTTGGAAGTTTCCCGTCGGAACTCAGGAAGTGCGGAGCTATTTCTGAAAAAGGATAGGGATGAAAGTTAATAGACCGTCCGCTAGAGCGTACACAGGGGTCGCAGTGTCCAGTTCCGGGTGAAAGAATCGGGAAACGCAGACCGATGTTCGTAGGGAAGGTTGAAACAACAACAACGGGGGGTGAGAGAATACGTGCGGACTAAAAACGATTGGAACGCGTCTTAGGGAGGAGAACCTTGAAATGGCTACGTAGATCGCGAAACAACCAGGGAAATCAAACACGTGCAAAAAAGACGTAGGCTCTCATAACTAAACTGCTTCCCCGGGACCAAACAAAGGAAAAAGAGATAGCAGCATTCTTGACAAGACGAACCCAGCACCTTGACAACTTCAGAGAAAACGTGACTACAAAAAAAAAAATCCCCGCAAATGCTCCGTCCAACCTCCGAAAAAACCGAAACACACGTGTCACCCCCACAATACAGACAAGGGAAAGACCTCGCGCCATGGGGGGGGGGGATGGAAAGACATATCTTCCGGTCAGCGATACGGGGCATATTTCTTCAGCAACCTGACGTCGCTGGAGGGGGACCATCAATTCTCGTCCCGGGGACGGTTCCACGAAAAATGGGATGTCTGGGGATTGAAGTGGTATGTACTAGTGGGGCGTATTGTTCGAAGTTGGCTGGCTGCAAAAGGGGAGAGTGTTCCTGGCCGGGTTTGGAACCCGGATAACACCGAGTGGACGTCAAGTGCCGGGAAGAAGAGCCTTCTCCTTCCGCTCGGGTATGGTACTAGGAGGATTTGCTGTTCCGGGCCGGAAACTTAGGGAATGATTAGGAAGACGGGACTTTTATCAAGAGAAAAAGAATCTGAGCGGTAATAGGGGGTGATTTGGGGGAACGCATGGGCGGGCTGCAACTATCCCGCTAAGGGAAGAGGAAAGCTCGGCCCTGACTGTCCGTACTCGAGCATGTCTCCTTCAGATCGGAAAGGGTTCAACCCCTGGGGGGAGCACTGCACCGGGTGATTGATATAGGTGACTGTGAAGACGAAGAACCAAGACGAAATTTGAGGCCACCTTCCAACCTGCAAAAGGACGGGTTATAGTTTCAGGCCGCGGCGGAGTCTGGGCCTTTAGCTCGGGTCAGCCCTGAAAAGGGAAAGCGAGTCTGTACGGGAGTCTCAAGTATGCGTGCCGTGGATGTAAAAGGCAGTCCTGGTCCTCTGTCACGGTTGGAACCGTTTCGAAGGGTCCAAGAAGAGGGAAGCCTTCACTCCTGAGCGGTCCTGGCGACGCTGACCGGGGGCGGGAGAAAAAGAACCGAAAAGACGTCAAAGATGAAAAAGGGGGGGGGATGGGAAAGCGATTAACCTGTTCACACTTAAAAGTAGGGGGGAGGGAGACCTCCTAGATTTTAGCCATCAGGACCGCTGGACCAACAGGGTACCCGTCGAGAGAGAGGCTTGCAGAAAAGGGAATGATGCGAAGAACAAAAACCTTCATCGCCGCCACAGACGGAAAAATGTGGTTAGTAAGTATGAGACAAGGCGAGGAAAGTCGATCAAAATGAGATTGGGCGTGAGATTTGCCATTCTAGAGGGCAGGGATTCGGGTGCGGACTGCCATCTGGATCCCTCAAGGGACAGAAAGGACATCTCCTAGCAGACCTGCTCAATCGTAGGTCGCGCTGGTGCACCCCCAGAAAGCTCGGAGGAAAAATTTCCTTCTAAAGAGAATCACAAACAAAAGGTCCTCGGAGTAAAAAGAAAAGGAAAGCCAGGAGAAAGGAACGCCCCAACCACTAGAACCTAAGACACTAAACGTCATCAAATGATCCGCCAGACTCAGAAAGAAAAATGACTTAAGCAAGGCCATTGCGCCACGGCCGAGATAGCACAGAATGAAGGGCGAAACGAGACATTCGGGGCGAAAGCAATGCTAAGAACTGTCTTGCCCGGGGACGGCTACTGGCAAATTTATGGAGGTCTCGTAAATACAAAAAATGAACAGCATGTTCCCAGTGCTAGAAAAGGGGCCGAGCCAAGGCTGGACATGGTGCAAATCCCGGGAAGGAAGAGTGATTGTGATGTGATCTTCTCTCATGTCGGCGGCGTCGCTCCTAAGGACGGAATCGCTTCCGCCCGGGGGCGCACGGTGACCGGAGAAATAGCTGGATTGAGGGTGGCGGGTCGCGTTCACCAAAGAAAGCAGAAAAAATTTTAGTTAAGGAGGGACCTGTATAATCCCCAGAGCGCGCACATTGGCATGGGGGACCGGGGAACCGGAATCCGAGGGCGCTGTCCACAACCCACACACGCACCCCAACAGCCTTTGGGCCAGAAACCTTTCGCAGAAATTCTAGTGAAAATTGAAGGGGAAGATGAGGGACGGAACGCTCACGGAACCGCAGCGGTATCATGACGAGGCGGTGCAAATGGAAAAGAAACCGGACTTCCCGACGTCAAACAGGGGGGACATGATCCTCAGAAAACTGAGGAAAAAGAAACTGGAGAGGTATTACTAGAGGATTCAAAAAGGAGAAGAAGTAAGCGACAGGCGTAGTGAAAGCATTCTGCCCCCTTGAATGATGCACAACAAAAAAAAGGGGATTGAAGAGAGAGATGCACGGACCGAATGTAAAGACAGAACTGGAAATTTATACTCTAGAAGAAAGGATACCGGAGGACCGACAAGATACATTATGAAGAGACCTGGTCGCGGGAATCGAAAAAAAAACGGTCAGGTGAAACTGAGGGGGAAGGACCTTAGAACGCCCGCGGCATATACACTCTCAAGACGGGAGCGATTCATAGCTGCCAGAAATCTGGAACAAAGGTCACGCAAGAGGAGAATGGGACCAAGAGACTGGTGGTGCCACAAGAAAGGGCGGTAGTTGTTTGCTACGGGAGGACCAGTGCTCTTGAGAAACGTTGTTATCAAACAGGAAAGAAGGAGTAAGGCCAATGGAAGAAATGAATGCATGATGTACTCTATTAAAAAAACGCCAGCGGCGACACAGGCTAGGGGAAAGGCACCGGAGAAGTGCTTTCTCGGGGAAGAAAAGGCAGCTATTGGCAGAGCCATCACCGAAAAAGAGAAAAGAAGATAGAAAGTGCGGCAGTCGTTAACGTCGGGGGATTACCGTCCTGGGTGAATGGGCGTAAAAGAAACCTGGCCAAGAAGTTGCCGAAACGGCGAGAAGCAGCGAACCGATAGAGAGGCACTAAGGGCAACGCGGCGAAGCTTTCTAGAGCCAAGAATGGGCATCCTAGCTTGCATCCGAAGACGCGATCTCGGAAGGGACTAAGCCCAGTGACGGGGCCGTAAAGGAGGTGAAAGCTGGAGATGACTTTATTGCTCTAGGAAAAAGCCCCGTTGAAGGGAGGGGGAGCATATTTCCTAAAGGGGGACTGCTGGCCCGGTCGCGAGAATCGAGTGAAGGGGTAGAGGGATGGAAACATTAGTGGAAAAGCGAGAAACTTACGGCTCAGAAAAATCCCGCGAAAAAGAACGGCCGGTCTTTAGGAACTTGACGGGCGCGCCAAAACTAGACCGTAAAGATTGCATATAGGTAACACAAGAAAAAACTGCAAACGTCTCCTGCTCGCCTTCAATGTTTCGTCTCAGAAAAGTCTGAGGCCTCAAAAAATGTTTATGTGGCGATTACAGTCGGGCCTCCCACCGCCGGGGAGACATGCACTAAATCCACGCCGCCCTGTTGGGGCCAGCAATTGAAAAAATCTCTTATTGGGAAGGACCTATTCAGTCTCGTGGCAGTTACTACGGATACAACCTCGTGAAGGCGGGCCAGAGCTCTTTCGGAAAAGCAGGAAAACTTCTCCATGAGGCATTCCGGCCAGGACAGGGAGGAAGGGCTTAAAGAGGCGCAGAAAAAGATTGCAAAAGGGGGAAGGAAACTGGAGAAGGGCTGGTCGGGTCTTAAACAGGCACAGAAACAGGGGAAATGAATCGGGGTCGGGGTCTCTTGGAAAAGGACCCAGAGCGAACGTGAAGTACCAGGGAACAAGAGAAGGAGACACCGTCTATCCGCGGAAGGGAAAAAAGAAAGCAAAAGACCTGGTTGACACCGTCACGGAGGAACGGCGGCCACTAGGGGGGGGTTTTCTCGGAAAGAAGACTTCTACCTGAGAATAGACCCGGTGACCGAAAAAACACCCAGGCCCTGGGACCAGACAGATAGGCACTACCTGCCGAAGACAGACTGTGGACTTAGGGACAAGCGTCACTAGAGACAAAAGTAATAAGGGGGTCGTAGAAAAGAAAACCTCAACGTCCGCGAAACCCCGCCATAAACCGAGGGAAAGGTTCCAGCATTAAAAAGGCGGACGAGGGGGGTTATCATCCATCTGCCCACGTTTCATAACGTACCCAGATTCCCGGCCAAGGCCAAAAGACAGAAGTAATCACACGCGACAGGCCTTCTCAGAAGAGACCGGTGCCCCGACGACTACCGCTGGTCCTCCGGGTGTTACAACCCTGGGGAAAAAGGACCAGAAAGGGTCCAGGCAGCCCCGAGAGAAAATAACTTCAGAACATCATTCTCCCAAGGAACAACTCAAACCATCAAGGCATTGGGCCTAAAGGGAAGGAACTAAATGATATTCCGCACTGCCATAGAGATGAAAGGGGATTTAGTGCATTTCTGAAACAACTTGGGAAGCGTGGGATGAAAAGAAAATGGGGAAAATTCTTGGATAGAGACGGTTAGAAGGGGGGCGGGTCTTTTGCTTCTCTTTTTTTGTTGGGCGTCGGCGGGGGGGGGGAATTGAAATTCGGGGGGATTTGGGAGTAAGTCACTGAAGTTTTCGCTGGGGGGCCCGGGAGGGGGGGGGTGCCTCTAAATTTGTGGGGGGAGGGCCGTTCGTTTGAGAAAAACGTCTGAGCTGAGAGCGGGGTACGCTCCTTAATGATGGTCGTCTCCCTCCTTCAAGGGGGTTAATGGAAGGGACATTCATGGGGGCACGGGAATTTGCAGAAAAGGGCCGAGATCTACGGACACAGTACAAGGGGGTAAATGCCGTGGGCAGGGTTAGAAAACTCGTACCACGCAAGAAAACGGTTTAGTTTCAAATATCTAGCAGAAATTGAAAAACAACGGAGGATTTAAAGATCTATAAGGGCGCAAACCGGGAGGGTCGGGAAACTCTTAGGAAACCAGAACCGCTAAAGGACCATGCAGGTTTAATGCGGAAAAATCAGGCATCACTTTCACCAGAACTGAAGCGGGGAGATACCGATTGAACGTAATTCTGGGAAAAAAAACTACGTTCCGAAGAGAGGGACTGGGGACAACAAGCGCTCGCCATCAGGGGGGCATGGAAAAACCCGCACGGGACCGACACCAAAACAAGAATCCCCAAGAGGAAAAGGGTTAAACGGATAAAAAACCCACCATCTTCCTTCACACACCTCAAATACCCACACCGTCAAAAACCACCGACCCCAGCGCAAATTCAAAAAATCCCATTACAGGCGGAAAAAGGAATTTTAACAGTGGTACTTTTCTCAGAGTCAAAATAGGGCTTCAGCCACATATCCTGAGTCTAGTTCGGAAAGGGCCAGAGAATGAGCGTCTAACTGGGAGCAAGTTGACAAGGGAGAGAACGAGGAAAGATAGAGATTGAAGGGAGAAGTGGGTAAGAAGAGGGGGGAAAGATGAGAGTGAGGTGGGTAAAGGAGGGTCTGAGTAACTCTTTGAGCGGTTATTCTCGGTTACCTCAGTTTCAGAGGGGGGGGGGGCCTGAAGTCGGTCTCCGAGGCGTCTACCGGCCGTATCTCGTGGTCCTGTCCATTTGGGAAAACCGAAGGTGGACGCCGTTGGGAAATCCGGTGCACGTTATAGGGTACTGCTCGACGTCTGGGATGGGGGAGGGCGGTCTTGTGGGGGTTTTCCTTGCCACTGGGAGGAAGGTTTAAATGACTGACGGGATGTATCAAACCAGCGGGAAGGGGAAAAGATTTGGAAGGTGGGGAGAAGTTCTTGGGGTAATTTACAGTTGCTGGGACGATCCAGTAAGAGTTTCCGCTAGCGCGGCGCTCAAAAACGGCAAGAAGTCCGGTGCCTTTTCAGAAAGGACTAGCGAGGGAGGGAACCTGAAAAGAGGCTTTCACCGGGCTTGGGCTAGGGGACTCAGGAACGACGAATAAACCCAGCCGTGGCCAGGGGAATTCCAACCAGGAAGTGAAGGGGGCACAAAAAAGAAAAAAAAAGGGCGGGCTTTCGGCATGGGAATGGACGGTGCCTGGGGGGGGATAAACCTGTTGCCCGTAGGAGGGAGGGCATTTCTGAAAGGACGATACAGGATAGGAGGGAAAGGTATGCTTTTTCTTAACAATTTCCTGTCGCGGGGAAAGGATCAATCAAACGGAGAAAGCAGGGAAAATCCTCGCCGCCTGCCACAAGGAAAAAGGAGGGGGGGACGTGCGACGTCACAAGGGGAGTCCCACGGGAAAGTGCCAGAAAAACGGCGCGTTCTGTCAGCGGACATTTCACCACTGCGGGGTAGGTGAGAGAACCACGAGGGTCGGAAGAATAACCGAAGGAGGCCCAAAAAATAGGGGGAACCGGCTAGAGGATGATAACCCGAAAGGTAGTGGGGGGGGGGACTCTAGTCAAATGACAATACTTAAAATAAGGGCCAATCCGGTGAGACAGGGGCCCTTCCGGCTTCAAGGGAGGTGGGGAGTTCGCTGTGGGAAAAAAAATGCTAGATCTTAAAATAACGGGGAGAATCGGGGCTCCTCCTTAAACTAAGGTCCCGCACGCCGGCCAGGGAATAAGAGAAAAGGCTTTTTCCCCGGAAAGGAGCGCTTGCCACTTTAAGCTCAAGACGAAAAGACCAGGAACCCTCTAGACTCAATACGGCACATCAAAACAGGGAAAAAATCCTTCGAATGCCGCAAGCACGCCCTAAGAATCACTAACTCATCCGAAGAGTGGGTGCAAACCTGCTACAAAAAAGTTAACTTAAAGACAGGAAATTGGGCTCAGACTATCTGCGTCTAGGAATCGACGAGAAATTGGGGCAGAAAAGGAAAAGGTGCCGGTGGAGGAAAATCAATAGATGGGGGGAGCGGGTTCGTCTAACAGCGGAACATGCTCGGACATGAGGTCAAGTCTAAGCCCAGTCAAAGGGGGAAGTGGGAGCGGTACGCGCAAGCCAAGGGGGAAGCGCCTGTTGGTCTTGTGAGGAAAGTTGTCGAAAATGGGGGGGGGGGGGGAGCTTCGGGTCTTGGCAAGCGTCCTGGAGCGCGGGGAACGAAACTAGCTTAAAAGATTGAAGACGTAATCAAAACACGTCCTCAGAAGTGGCAAGGGAATAAAAAGTGGGACTTCTCTCCCGGGGGGAGAAGCATAAGGGTGGGGGAAGCAAATGGGCAGGCACCGGTTAGGATACGAGAAAAGGGGCGCGGGAAAGGTCTCTAAGGCGGAGACCACTTAGGAGATTTCGGCCGAAGAAGACGACGTCGGAGAGAACAAATGCATAGTTAGGACAGTTCCCCGCGACCAGGGGACATGGGTCAGCACCGGAAACAGGAACTCGACAGGGACATCAGATCCTTGGCCTTCGCGGACCACTGAAGGGGGGGAGACAATCTACGTGCTGAGAGCGACGTGATGAACTCTGCCAAGGAGTAAGGCTCACGCAGAAGCCGGGCTATGCTCACAACAACACTGGAGAGTAAATTAAGCGACGCAGGTCAGAACTTGCCGGGAGTTTAGACGAGTTCAGAAAAAGCTCAAAGTATACATACAGGAGGAACCAATGCCAGGGAGAGAGAGGCGAGGCATTAGATACCCTGTTTAGAGGGGGGAAAAGGCCGTCAAACCCGAACCTATACAGAATCGCATGACTGGAAAGAAAAGGGGGATCTGACGGGGGGAGTGCTGAGCATAGACTAACCACTCGGCACAGCCAGGGCAAGAGAGAGGGACGCACAGCGCCCCTTTCATATGCAGGGTTGGGGGGGGGAATGACTGCACATATAACATCGAGAATCCGGATATATGCCGCGACGCCCGAAAAAGGGGGACTTACTCCATTGCGCAAGAGAGGAAAAACTATTCAGAAAGAAGAAAAATAAAAACAATCTAGTAAACTGCACCTTGCTCAAGGGTAAGAGGCAAGTCAAAATAATCCATCGGGGAGAACAACAGGAGATCACATGAAGCAGGCCGAAGGATGGCTGGGAGGCAAAGCTTAACTCTTGGTGAGGTGGGGTACTCAAAACGGTTGGCCGAGCATCTAGGGGGACAAGAGGCGAAAGAAAGGGAAAAGGCAACGGGAGAGAAAGCTGGAGAAAGGGAAACAGTAAGAAGAAGTTGTGGGAACTGGCTATCTCTTACTGAAAAACTTGGGTAATCTCATGACAAATTCAGCAGGTGGACGGGAGGATTTTCGAGGGGGAAATAAAGTGAAGTCTCAGGGGAGGTGAGGAAGGGAACGGAATTGACCAGGGTCTGGCGGGCTGGAAAGGAAAAGTCGAAAAGGGGGAGGGGGTCGGGAAATCTTGATAAGAACTGGGTCGAGAGATCTGACTAAAAAGACCGCGACGTCCGAGAGGACTGCCAAATGCCGGGAAGAGGGGAAGAGGGGGGGGGGGGCTGATAATCAGACAAAAGAAGCTCCCGCATGAATTTTCAGAGAACCTGGTTATCAAAATAACAAGCGCCCAACAAATCTCCCAGCACGGGCCTGCTGCGGAACAAACGAGACCTCAAAAGGAAGCAGGTGGCGGCCAGAGGAAAAGGTCCAGACTCCAAGGAACCGCAGCAACAGAAGGAAGGACGGTACTACCGGAGGCAGGGGGGATTACCAGGGAAAAAGATCTTAGTCTCTATAAAGAGGAGGAGGCGCCGGGGGAAATGGTAAGATACACCGCACAGTCAGCGGAGGAAGCCTCTCTAGGAGAGTCAAGCTACAATTGATGGAGCAGTACCTGACGCGGGCGGTTAGGCTGGCAGAGTCGCGTAAAAAAAGGGGGGGGGGGAAATTGCCAGTAAAAAAGCACAGCGGCCCGGACATAGTGCGGACTTAAATCATAACTTTCACTCATAGAGAGGGGAGAAAGTAGCGTCCAAAAGACGAGGGGAAAAGTATTGACAAGGGAGGGACCCACCTGCAGACACGTCAACTACTTCGCCCCTAAATCACCTCAAAGTTATTAAACTCGTCACGTCCTTTTTGGACTTAAAAGGGGGGAAGTAAAAATAGAGGAGGGGGAATGGTTTTAGAGTAACCTGGAAGACGTAAAACTGTGAATATAAAAAAACCCCTTTTCACGCCGAAAAACAGGGACGGTCCGATCGTTGCACTTCGACCTGCCGACAGAAAAAGGGGGGGGGAATTGCAGAGCTTGACCAGCCAAAAAGTAGTAATCTATTATGTTAAGGAGTGCAAATCGCCCCTCCAAAGACAAAGCGCCGATCACCTATAAAACACCCATTTCAGCAGCGCTTTCCCAGCTGGGCAATGGTAGCAAAAAGACAAGCAGGGGAACGAAAAGTAAACAAGAAAGAAGGTAAAGGCACCATCCTCTCCCGTCAGAACGCCCTCTTAACTCTACAGTGCCCCGTAAACCTCTGACACCATGCTAATTTGGAAACCTTCCCTCCCCAAAAGAAGACTGGAAGGGGAAGCCAAAAGCACCAAAAAAGACATTCGAAAAAAAGACCACGTGCCAATAACTAGGGAAGGGGTGCCCGTGCCCCACGTACTATAATATGTCCTATCACGTTGCCATAGAGGCAGGGACAGGAAGTATCTGAGAAGACCGATTTGGAAAAAAACTCGCTGAAGAAGAAAAATGGTCCACTTCTAGAATGCATGGAGACATTTAGGGATTGTCAAGGGGGGGGCGGGGGGGGGAGGGGGGGAGGGCGCGGGGGGGGATGAAGGGGTCCGTTTCTTCGGAAATTCGATCAGAAATGCTCTGGAAAAGTTTTGGTGGGAAGGGGTCCCCGGGAAGGGGGAAAAAAAGCCATCGCTGCTGCGAAGAGGTTGGCATCTCGGATTGATGGGGGGGGAACCCGTCGCGAAAAAAGTCAGTCCCTGAGGTCGGAGAAATTCAGGATGTGGCAAGGGGGGGGGCATGACCGGTTGCGAGGAGGGGCACCAACATGTCAAGGTCGGAATGACGGTTAAATAACGTTAAAAGGAAAGAAACTTATTGGGTCTTGGGAAAGGGGAAGGGCTCGAAAAAAAAGGAAGGAAGTGAAACTCCAGAAAGAAATCTGTTCTGGTCCCCGTCTTTCAAAAAAGGAAAAAGCTGACCTTGACACATCCGGAGCGCACCAGAATGCATCAGAGGAACCTCCTTAGGCTCTCAAAGGAAGGTGCTGCCTTCCCGAAGGGAAAAAAACAAGAGAAAGGACGGACCAAGAGCGAAAGAAAAAGAAAAGGGAATGACGCAAAAAAACCAAACTTTGAGCGACCCTAACCGCCAAATAAAAAGTGACGAGGAGGACACTAAAAAGCACCAAGAGGCCTCCACCGGCCTCCATCCACCCGAAACAAACCCAGCGGACCCCCCGCCAAAATTCATCAAAAGACGACCACGAGGGCACAAAAAAGTGGGTCAGCTCTCCGAGAAGCTCCCAGACAAAAAAAAAAAAATATGTACACAAGGTGGTAGATCAAAGAGGGATCAATGGAAACATACTAAGAAAAAAAACACAAGGGCTCACGGGCAAATGGCAAGGGAGGTAGGGAAAGGTTATAATAAAGGAGTGGCGCGGATGGTGCAGGCTGTCCTCCTGATCTGCTTGACCGGCCCGTTGTCAGGGTTGCCTGAAACGGTGAACCGGAGATGGTGCGCCGAAGAAATTCCCGGGGCACGAAAGAGCGCGCTCTGCACGGACGAGGATTACTTCCTAGGGGGGTGTTTAAACCGGAAAACTGAGGGTAACAGGTGATGAAAAGAGAGGATTTATCACCATCTGGCGCAAAGGGAAGCAAGGGAGCACAGGGGGGGGAAAGAAGACGGGGAAGGGGCGGAGGGTGGCGAGACCCGCCTCTCCCGTTGAGCGGGCCTCTTCTCCAAGAAGGGGAACGGTCATTTAAAAAAAGACTAGGGGGAGTGCCCCCGGGGGGGAAGGCGTCGGGAACCTTGTCTTGTCGATAAGGACCTACGTGGGAAGTGCCGGGAATGACAAACGAAAAATCATTTCGAAGCAAGAAAAGCACCGGGACTTTTGAAAAAGCATTCTTTGGCTTGGAGGAAGACTTCGGTGACGGGGGGCAATCTTGGTCTCAGGAGACATTACCTAACGGCAGGGTCCGGGAAAAACACGGAGACCGTCAGCGAGGACCGGATGCTGGTGCTGCCGAAGAAGGATGTCCTGAACGGGAGTTCATACCGGTGCTCAACCGGGCAACTCGGCCAACTGGAAAAGCCGGGGCAAGTTCCTGGGAAGAGAACACGGGGGGGGGGGGGGGGTGGCGGGCAAGTCCGCCAACGCATGGCGACGGCAAAACGGACATCGCTCCACGGCAACGGGGCGCCTTATAAAGGCAGGGAGACCTCAATGTTTAAAAAAAGGACAACTGGGACCTTCTTGGACACAGGGGAACCGGAAAAGTATGGGGGACTTTACCCGAAAGGGGGAGTTCTAGCACATCTTAAAAAGCCAAACGGACATGGGGAAAAAGTTCATTAAAGACACGTCCGTCGTCGAGAGTGGGGGGAGTCTGGGTACCAGGCGATCGAGTGCAATGGGAGCAGGGCGCGGATCCCTACAAGGGCGCTTCCGCAATCCTGTAAAAGGAACGGAAATAAGGTCTCTGCTTTGACCCAAGCACTATCCGCAAGTACAAAAGGTCAGACGCACTATCAAACGACCTGGACCGGAACGATCGCCCGGACGGGTGCAAAAAATAACATGAAATCCGGGAGATCAAAAAAAAAAAAAAAAAGTAGCTAGGAAAAACGCCCCAAAAAGAGACCACCTGCTCACAAATCCATGACTTAAGCAGAAGGGGGCTAAAAGAGATCCATTCATTCGTCCAAAAAAAGCGACATTCTTGGCTCCCGAAAGGAGAGAGTCCCGCGTGCCTCGTGGACGCTGGGTCTCTTTGTGAGGAGGCGCGTCCGAGAGGAAAATTCTTGGAATGAACTAAACAAGGGGGTCAGCGTTCGCGCCACATACGAAGGATGCCTTTGGTGCCTGGGGGGGGGGGGGAGGAAGAGTGGTCGAGTTGCTGCTTGCCTAAACTTCCAAAAGCTGGAAGGGAGAAACGAAGACAACGTGTACCGAAGAAGGAAGTGCCGCCTTATTGCTGCAAAAACCTAACTCTAACCAAGGATGGGGGCACTGCGTCAGAAAAATTCCGGCTGTCCGGAGAAAAAGAACGGAGAGCCTCTGAGCGGGGAAAAAACCCTTCTTAGGGACTCGAGGTCGCTGAACGTTCGCGTAATGGGACAGCGTGGGACCGTCTGGAAAAAAAAAAAGATCTTCCACCAAGCGCAACCGCTGAAAGAGGGTCTTGGGGCCGGCGGGACTTGACCACGAAGACTTACATAGGACAAGACTATTAACTGTGGTAAAACCGGAAATCCGTCGGAAGGGAAGACTTTAGAGGGAGTACCTAGAGCTGCGAAGATCTCCTCGGGGGGGAAAAGAGGGAGGGCTGCAGCGCCGTCTCCGTAAGTCTACAGGAGGAGCGGTATATAGTTCACTACCGAAATGCGGTGTAGCAACTTTAAAGGAAAAACAGGAACTTCTCAGAGGAAGAAATGAACAGGATGGTGAGCGAAGTCAAACGGTCTCTCGGAGACGCAGAACGGGGAAGCAACTTGAGGCTGGGGGGAAAAAGGGGGGTCCCCACCAAAACAAAAGAAGTAGAAAAACCCGAGAGGGAGGAAGACGCCGTTGCGCGTAGCGGGAAGGACGGCCGGCCGGCGCCGAAAAAAAAGGGACGCAGGAGGGCGAAAGGATTTCCCTTTCTTGCCGAGTTTCCGCCCCGTGAAAGCACGCTAAAGACTTATTAGAAAAAAACACCGCCGCGACCCGTCCGAAGTAGATTGCACTGAAATAAGTGAGGCGAGAAAGGCTATTTAAAATAAGTGAACAAAGGGAGTAGAGACCTCTATGAAGTCATTAGGGGGGGAAAAGAAAGCCTCCGATAAGACTACATGACAATTCATTCTGGTCGAGGGGGCACGTACGCTGAAAATGATTAAAGAGGGACGTCTCATCCCTGGAAAGAAAGGTCCTGATCTCCGCGAAGACAAGGAATAACAGCTAAAAGTGGCAGATGCAAGACTTTCAACTTGGACGGGGCCCCTATTTAAGGAGGCCGGCCAAATGGAAAATCTCGTGCCTGAGAAAAAAAAGTTTAAGTCATCAATGAAGAAAGGGAACTAGATTTACGGAGACGTTGGCTAGGCTCACCGGGACTAAAAGACGTAAGTCGCCGAAACGGGAACGTGGGAAGTGAAGAAAAGGTGATAGCTCGTGTTTAATGTGGAGGTCGAGGGGAAGGGGGCATGAAACTTGGAACTATAGATTTCCTGCTCAGAAGAAGCTCACCCGGCCTTCAGCTCAAAAAAAAGAAGGAATTAACGGGTTTCCTGACGGGGCCAAAAATCCCCCCGAGCCAAAAGATATTCCAAGATCCAGGTACACAGCGACATCGCAACTCCTTCTCGAGCACGGGAGTTGTGATACAGACCGCTCCAAAAGAAAAAGGTCAGAGTTTGCGAAGGTCCGCAGACAAAAGAAGAAGCAAAACGAAATCCAGCGCCGTACTCCACGGTGTGTGACCATAACTAAAGCTCGGAGAAAGAAAGAAGGACCGCCGTTACAGAAGGGGTGCCAGTGTTACTCGATGACAAAAGCAGCCAAAGTCCATTGGGAGGGGGGCGGCCTGAAGAGAAAGGGAGGTTTGCAATTCTGGGGAAAGGGACTACAGGGAGGGAGCCTGCCGGGGGGGAACCTGATTGAAAAAAAAAAAAAGTTTCCAAGACCGGGCCACACTAACAGTATTAAAGGGACGGCCATAACATTCATAAAAAAAAAAGGCACCAGTGAGAGGGAGAGGTCCCGAGCCAGAACCCTTCTGGAGTGAAAAAACCATTTCCACAGAGCAGGAGCCCAGAATAACTCTCCAAACCCCACCACCGAGGCGGACGAAATCACAAGAAGGTTGAGTGCGGGAAGACGGATTAGGTTTCTCGACCTTCAGAAGGACCGCGTCGCTCATTCTAGTAAGGAAAAACGAAGCACGAACACACCCAGGGGCAAAAGGAAAAGGCCACGGCCCGGCGAAAGTTCTAACCGGTGCACGGTCCTAATTTACGGGACTCGAGCTGGAGTTCAGGCGGCCCACAAGGAACAGGCAGCGTCACCCCAGAAAGTCCCAGGGAGAAAAATGCCCTTCAGCATCCGCGCGAAAAGAGGGACACCCGTCTGCACAAGCTGTGGTAAAGCTTACCCGCAGTTCCGCACCGAAAAGCCACGCAAAAAAAGAATCACAGCGCTCCCGAAGGAAGGAGCTGTCTGAATGACCCTCAGTCGTCACCAGGGAAAAAAACCCGGTGAAAACCCATTAAGACCCACCGAAGAAAGTCCGGAGGCAGAACATATCAGACCAAGCATCCACAAAAGGGGGGTAACGATAAAAAGATGGAACAGACCATTGGAAAAGAAAAAAGGGGGGTTAAGAAGAGAATATATGGGGCATATTCACTTGCCATAGACGTCTGGTTCGGTCTGTCCGGTTTGAAAGCCCTAGTTGCAAGGCTCATAAATATTTTGAAAAGGAGGCTATGCCTGTCATATTGTGGGGAAGGGGCTGGGTCTGGCGAAGTGTTTGGGGTCGTTTTGAAGGTGGGGTGGCAGTAAGGGGGACTTTTCCGGAGGCTGGCTTCTTCCCGTTAGAAATGGTTCGCTTGGGGGCCGGGTCCTCTTGAGGTGGGGGGTGCCCCTTTAAACGTGGGCGCGTGAGGAGGCCGGAGTGTTTCAGTCTCCTGAAATGTGAAAAAAAAGACGGCAAAAAAAGAAGGCCCCGGTTAGTTCGAAAAGAGCCCGACTGACAAGGATTAAAAAAAAAGGTGTCTGGTACCGTTTGACTCAAAGAACCATGAAAAAAAAAACGACTGTTGAAATAACGCTGGACCAGGAAAAAAAGTCTGGAGTTCAGA
>Ga0179593_1448277_pt1 | contig 19142 bp, 25 predicted proteins | sample CZODoug2_1_08_16_FD_185931 | JGI IMG/M metagenome (GOLD analysis project Ga0179593, IMG submission 185931) | Vadose zone soil fungal communities from Angelo Coast Range Reserve, California, USA - CZODoug2_1_08_16fungal (PacBio error correction) | ecosystem: Environmental > Terrestrial > Soil >...
CAATAGAGCAGACACATCTAACCGGTGAAAGAGGAGGAAGGCTAAAAGGGGGTAGACTCAAGGGCGGGGAGCCGGTTAGCAAAGGAAAATCAAATAGAGATAGGTTGTGTCCCAGACGAGATGCGGAATGTCCGAGGAAACTGAACTGGTGAGAATGTTCTCTGGTCAGAAAAAAACAGGGGGGAAGGGGGGCCAACTCTAGTAGCGAAAAGTTCGGTCTGGCGAGCTTCTTGAGACCTGCTTACGGTACCCGCGGGAAGGACATCTAGGGGTCCACAGTCTGAAGCTCCTGGATGATAACACAGATTACGTGGATTCCACGCAATCCGTTCGGCCACTCGTCCCTGGAAGGGACGAATGCTACATGAGCTCGGGCCGGAGGAATGAAGGGTCCCGCGAATCTGGCCTGCCCCCAGGAAAACAAAGGAAATTCGAGAAATCCGTCCGGGAGAGAAGCCCCGTGGGCGATTAAAAATCGAAGAAGGGGCGTTCAACGTAGTGGAGGACACGCGCATTTGGGAATATCGGGAAAACCCTGACAAAAATTTAGGAGAGGGGGGTTGATGCATTTCCAGGAGAGGTCTCAAAAAAAGATAAGTAAGGAAGCAGAAAGATAGAGAAATGGTATCAAAAGGGTCCGAGGGGGGGGGGGATGCCGTCAATTATACGTCGAATCGAGGGTGCGACAAAAGTAGGCAAAAAAAGCCGGGGGAAAAAACCAAAGAAACACCTAGAGCGATCAAAAAAGGGTTCGCCAGAAGCTTCCGAATTTGCACGCTGTTAAACTAGTCCGGGAGGGAAAAAGTGAAAAATTAACAGCAATGTGTTAATGAAGGCAGAAAAAAAAGAAGTAAAAAGAGTGCTCGACGTCGGCATGAATGGGGGGATCCCAGAAAAAAACAGAAAACCGAAGAGTGAAGGAAAAATACGTCCATCTCAGGGGAAGGGTGTGAGCGTGGTAACTGGTCCAGAATATAATGGAAGGCATAACACCTAGGTATAAGGGAAAAATTGTCGACACACCGAGGGAGAAGCCTGGAGTGGCGCAAGGAAGAGTGGGGGACTGAATAAACTCTGGTAGTAACGTCAGAAAAAGGCAAAGGCAGGGCTGGCAGCTTGGACTAGTGGAATAGAAAAAGGGAGACGTACAGGCCAACGCGGCTACCTGGGACGGGGTCAGGGAAAGGTGTGGGGACACCAGCTCGAATATCGGCTCCCTCGATAAGCAACGAAACGAAATGATTAGGTGAGCAAGGACGTAATTGAAATTTGTCGAATGTGCAATAAACCGACGGTCGCTCTGACGGATTGTCAAAAAAAAAAATCCGTTGCAAGGGCAATGGTCTACCAGAAAAAAAAAAACACATGTGAGTCAAAAAAAAGGTGTAAGAGCAACAATTAGCAAGGAGCAAGAAACGTGTACTCGGAAAGAGAATAACAGCACAAGTTTTTTTGCACTAAAAGGAAGGCGCACCCGTTCTCGAGGGGGGGAAAGGTGGGGCGTTCGACGTCCGGACTTAATGAAAAAAAGATACTGATCCCAGTTTTCAATACGTTCCGGCACAGGGGTTTAAAAACGTTTGAAATGAGGAAATCAGTTCTGCGTTCTGAAGAGGCCGGGGATCGGAAAATGTTGGGAATGTGAAGAACGGCTCAGGGAGGGAACGCCCGGGGTAAGGGATGGTGCAGAAAACGTAACCGCTAGGATAAAAGAGAATCGGGAAAGATCGGCAAACATAAGTCGCAAAAACGATTGGGAAAAGCGTAAGGTTTCGCAACTACTCGAGAATCGCAGGACAAGGGAGGGGGGGGGGGGCCGGGAGGGGCATGGTAAACTGCTGAAGGGAAAAAATCATTCCGGTGAAAGCGTTGGAAATTTGTTCCAATCAAAAATAAATTTGGGGTCAAAGGTCCAGGAGGGCACTTTATAAAAAGACGAAACCGGAAACCACGAGGGCGCAGGGATAGATGGCGTGACTCATGGAGGACTCGGGGAAGGAAAAAAGGTTGGGCCCAAGCGAAACGCAGAGACGTAGTCGGAATATGAAGGAAAAACGACAAAGACATCACGGAACACCCACCGAAGTCACTAAGGGGGGGGGGGAACTCATCGGGCCAGATCGTCAAGTGATGGAAAGTCCGTTCACTGGTGGGCAAAAAAAACCGGGGGTAACAGGACAACTGGAAATGCCACTGGGGTCCCTCACAGCATTGAAAGAAGAAAGCCGATGATCAGGTTGCAGATGGAGGGGGCACGTGACCGGAAAGAAAAAAGAGACCACGGCATGGAGGGAGCTCGGGGTCTCGGAAAAAAACGCCGGGCCCGTTAAGGGAGGAGACGGAGCGAAGTCATAAGGCAGGGAACGGCGCAAAAAAAACTCCTTAAACCACGGTGGAACATAGAGCCGGGACGGACCGGGAGAGGTGGGTGTCCGGGGAAAGGTCTCAAAGAAACCGCGACAACCGCTAAAGCTGCCGGCGGCGGATGTTGGGCTCAACTCCAGGCAATACTTTGAGTCCGTTGGTATAACCACCCTAGTCAACGAGCACTTTCAGCGTAGGCGGGGGTCTAGAAATATTATGGGGGCGCCGATGCCGGACATCGGAAAAGCCTGGTCAAATAGTTGGGGGCAAGACACTTCCACTAACAGGAGAAGTACTCTGCAAAAAAAGCTGGCTCGGCTCTGCGCTATGTGGGTGTTGCTACAAGGGCAACGTAGGGGTCAGGGTAAAAAAAGAACCGACGGCCAAACGAGAGTGGGAAAAGGAAGGAGACCTCAGCGGGGTAAAGGCGTCTGAGGCCTATGGTTTACGCAAGGAAGAACTGCAGAAGAGGAAAAAATTGCTTGAGACTTCAAAGGTGGGCGCAAAAAAAGGTGATCCTCCGCCGACAGGTCGCCGGCGGGGCGAAAAAGGACGCGATTTTGGAGAAAGAGAGGGAAAGGCATACTATCGGAAAAGAACAGGGAAGCGGGGGGGGAAAGGGGGAAGATCAGCCGTAAAAAAAAGCTCTTCAAAAAAAAAAAGCACAGGGGGTATCTCTCGCACCCAAAGGGGGAGAAAGGAAAAAAAAATATAGAAAGGGGAGCTTGCGGGCGAAACAGGGGAACGACTTTGCCAGCGGGAGGGAACGACCGGCCGGATACAGGTCTATAAAAAAAAAAGCGGATCCGAAAAAAGCAAAAAAAAAGCGGATGTCGACGAAGGCAGCTTTCGAAGGATCGGTTTCCTGCTCAAAAGAGAGAAAATCAAGGGGGGCACCGGATTCGAAATTTAGGGCCGAGGGAGCAAAAAATCATGAGAAAACCGCGAGCGAAACCGTCAGTGAAGGGGAAGTATGGAAAAGGAAAGGGTTTCACTCGGCAGGGATGGGAGCACGGGAAGTCAAACCCGAAGGGCTAAGAGAGCAACATCCGCGTGACCGGGCGAACTCTTCAGGGGGGGGGTCTGGGGCTTACTTTACGCGGGGTGAAACCAAAGAAAGCACCTGGGGACGGCGGTTAGCTGCGTAACAATCCAACGAATCTACGAGGAACAGTAGAGAGAGGACATCTCATGAGTTGCCACACTCAGGGGGACGGCTTTAAAAAAAATGCCTAAGAGCGGTCGTAGCAACCATCTCCTCAAGATCAAGACGCAGAGAGAGGGGTTTCTTTGAAGAGGGAAAGAACGCGACAAAGGTCTCTGCTCTAGGGTTCAGTGTGACTGGCATCTTGACCGACCGGTTAAAGGGAGGTCAAAGGTGACGGTGATCGGTAGAAGGAAAGCCGGGGGGCTGGCTAGGAAAACTCTGAAGACAAGGTCTTAGGCGTGTGGGAAAAAGGACTGGGACCAAAGAAACAAGTCACTAAAAAAAAAAAGCCCAGCTGAGAGGTCACTTTAGGGTTGATGGGTACCAGGTAATGGTTTAAGTGTAAGAGGGACCGGTCGGCTGACCAAGGTAAACGACAAGTAGCATGAAATGACGCGGTAGAAGAAAAAAGTGTAACAGGACTGGTTGAACAGGGGGATGGGGCGGTGTCTGGTATACAGTTTCAATAAGACAAGCGTAAGAAGGAGATGGACTTTGCAGGCAGGGAAGTACATACGAAATAACTAAAGAAAAAAAACTTGAAGCGGGCTGGTCGCATGGTTTGATTGTAAATACAGAGGGATTCAGGACACATGAAAATGATGTAATTGCAACTTGACCCCCGCGTTGCCAAAGGGACCATGCATTGACCGAATGCGCTCGAACTACGGCCCTACCAAGGCAAATGGATCATAGAAAATGAGACAAGGAAGGGCGGGGAAAAAAGTAGTTGCAGACTTAGGAGAATGAAAAGACGTCAGCATGTTTCGATTGTCACAAAAAGGGGGGTTCGCAACAAGGAAGACTAATTAGGGAGAAAGAGAACGCAGCCGTTTTGGGAGAAAAAGATCAAGGCGAGGAGCGCCATTAATGACATTCAAAGGGGAAAGGCTGAAGAATCCGAACGAGACGAGGAAGAACATGGGGCCGGTTGGGATCAGGATCTCCCTCCTTAAAAGGAGGTACGTCGAACGCAATGACAAAAACGTGGCAGGGCTCAGATCAAACAAGCACGGTGCCATGAGAGGCAGGACGACGAGGTCAAGGGAGAAAAGGGGGGGGGGGGCTCAGTGAAGTTTTGGAGGGGGAATACTCTTTCCGGGACTTCAAAATGGGCTACCCTGGCAGGTAAGGGACGGGCTTGCACTACGCAGAAACCAGGGTCGGGGAACTGGGGGAGAAGTCAAAACAGGGGGAACTGAATTGAAATTTCTCACAGAAATCCGTTCAAGAAGATCGAAGAGGGTAAATTATAGTGCTGGTCGTAGACGATCACAACTTTGTCAAGGGGGAAGAGAACCCAGTTGATTTCTACCTTGCAGGTGGGGGGGCGTGTGAGGACTTGGCTCACTGGGAAGGACGAGTTGCAAGCTGAAACACGACAAAAGTTGGCCTTGGCGAACTACTTGAAAAAAGCAGACCGTTTACGGAGCATTGCCACAAATATAAGTTGTGGGAGAAAAGTAAGGAGATAATAGTTTTTTGGGAACCCTACATGGACACTCCTAGTGCAATGGCGATAAAGGATATTCGTGGAAACAGGGCGAAAAACAGCTAAAGGAAACGGTAATCCCCCCTCCGTATGTTGACGGGATTGACATGGAAGGGGGGGACGATTCTTGGGGTCGTGGGGGGTTGGTCTGATTAAAACCTCCAAAGCCGAAGCGACGACGTTGAACATTTTGGGGGGGGGGGGGAGAGCGACCTTTACTTTCCAATCGGGGGGATTGATTTGATCAAGATGCTGAGGTCACGGAAAAGCGGGGGGTAATGGGACGTAGACGGCGCTCATAAGAGGGGGAAGAATCTCGGCGGTTGACTGCTTGGGGGACTCTCAAAGTGCTGGGGGGCCGAGACGCCACACAACCGAATTCGAGTCGAATTACGGCAAGGCACCAAGGGGGGCAAAGGGGGGAGATAGGCGAGTTTAGGAATGTGAGGCCTTTAGAGGAAGGAGGACTGGGCACTGAATTCAATGAAAAGGCGCTTGCCCTGAGGAAAAAAAAAAAAACTCTAGGAACATCCATCAATAAAGGGGGACCCTCGGACACTCATTAAATCAGGGGGAGGGGGAGCGTAAGAGACGAAGGTTGAGCAAGGCTTGTGGTTTTAAGAGGGGAAAAGAGATTGGCAACAGAGATACTCGTAGAGCAAGAAGGAAAAATGTGCAGGTTCGCCTCAGTTAGTAAGGAGTCCTGATTTGTGGATACCAGAGCAGGGAGGGGGGGGGGGAGAACAGAGGGGACGAAGAGGAAACAACGAAAGGGGAATACAGGGGAGAGAAGGAGAGTAAAAAAAACAAAAAAAAGTAAAGCTCTCTCAGAAGTTGGCTATGAGGGAGAGGAGAAAAACTTAAGAAAAGACAACGTCCCAAAAAATTATGGGGGGAGAAAAAGAAAAGAAGCTCCAAACATAAAAACTCGAGGATCAGGGGGTAGGGAAGAGTTGTGAAGATGAAAGGCACAAAACCGAAACTAGCTCGGTTTGAAGGATCTAAAAAAGTTGCCGTAAGAAAGGAGCAGATGTAGGGAGCAAGGGCTCTGGGACCGGGGGGGGTTGCGGGCTCTATTGGGGGATAGAATCGGAAAACAACGGAGGGGGCTAGAGAGAGGGAAATAAGTTTGAAGGAGACTTAGTTCCGTCGATAGAGGAGACTAACTAAGTGCGATGGAGAGAAAGGCAAAACCTCGAAGGTATATTCAAAAAAAAGTTTGGGACTTGAAAAAAAGCTGAGGAATAAAGGCGCTTAGTCCGAGTTCTCCGATTGAAGAGACGGAGGAATCCAAAAAATGGGAAGGGGGCCAACAAGGGAGGGGGAAGGAGGAGGATATAAACTCTGATCGCGTATGGGATACGGAAAAAAAGGAAAGAAAACACATCAGGTTGGCATGTCGGATGATAGAGAAGAGGGGATTCTCTCCGCTCAGGAGGCGGTCTTAAAAGGAAACAGATGCCGAAAGCGGCGCCCCGGGGGAAAATTACAAAGGATGCGACGTATGAGGGGATGACATGGGAAAAGGGTAAAGGAGGACATTCGCCGAGGAAAACAGGATAGAAAGGTCAGGGAGCAAATAAGGTCTAGGGGTCAGGCGACCCAGGAGGTCAAATCTCATAGTTGGCGGGAAACGGATGTCATGGTAATGGTGGAACCTCATGGGGCGGGGCTTAAGGACAGGAGAAGTAAGGAGACAATCTCCATCCGGAACAGCTCTCATACCGCTAGAGGCCCAAGGATCGGGTGGCTTGCGTATTAGAAAAGGGAAAAAGAGATTGGTGGGCGACGAGTGAAAAAGGAAACAAGACCGGTTGACTGAAAAAACAGTCCTAGGAGTGAGAGGTCCGAACGGGCTCTTAAAAAGAAAATCGACGGCGAGTAATCTGAATCAAAGAAAGATGGGGAAGGGGACCAGGCGAGTCAAAAAAGTGAAAGAGGTCTTCGAATGAAATGGAATAGGGGGCAATGTGTGGGAGGTTCCTAAAAAAAAAGGAAAAAAAAAATCGTAATGATGGAGGTACGGCACACTCGTGGAGGGTACTGTCAGCTGGTTTTGGGACGGGGGGGAAATAAAATATTCTTTCAATGCGGACGAGGGGGCTACTTAGATTAGGATTTTGTATCCACTCTGGGACTGTTCTGTGGTGTGGGGGGAAAAAACAAGGGATATTGATTTGGAAGAGTAAGGAGAATTCGGTTAGAGTGTCGCCTTCCCCTTCAATTTAAAAGGTCAGTTTTGAAACTCGTGAGGGCATGGAAGGCAAGAGAAACCTCACCAATAAGAACCTAAGACCGGTCGATTGCAGTTGGTCGTGTCACTAAAAACCCTCTCGAAAAAAAAGGCTCCGGGCTCGATCAGCTCGAGACCCGTCAAGGGGTTAAAAAGAAGAGGGAAAGGACCACGAACAGTTTAATCGCAAACACCAGAAGGGGAGAGGGATGACTTATTAAAAAAGGAAAAACCAACCGTGCAAAAGGGCAAATTGAAAATCGCGGAGACTCACAGGAACGAGGTTTAAAAACAGAATCAGGCTAAGGGGAGCCGGATCCCGCGAAGTGGTGTAAAGCTCCTTAAACGACGGGCAAACGGGGTCTGCGGTACTCGAACTCGTCCGCGTTGGTCGAGTGGGGAGGGGATTGAGATGAGTAAAGGGAGTTGAAACGACTCAGGGACAAGAGGCATTAGACTGAAAAAGGGAACTTGAGAGAAACAGTTGAAGCTGGGAGGCATGGGGGTCAGGAAGGGGGTACTGGAGGAGTGCGCGCGGAATGGGGGGGAAGTGGGAGTCACAATTGGGGGTCACGATTTCTCCCGCCCGGGATAGGGGGGAGGGGGGACAAACGTTTGTGAAATACTCCTGGGGGGGTTTGCGCGGGGTCAAGGGGTACGGAAAACGCAAATAGGGGGGATAAAGCGAGGGTTGGGGGGCTGGACATGAAGACTCTAAATCGTGCATTGAAAGTTAGGGAGTCGTGGTGATTCAGGATCCATGTAATGCGTATTTTGTTCACTTAAATTAAGTGGGGGGAAGGGGGTCATTGCCAAGAAAAGATGGAAAGGGGGGGGCGGAGGGAAATGGCTGGTTGAATGACAGGGAACAAACAAACAAGACCTCACGCGCAATGGTCGGCTTGGAATCTGTGGAGGGTCAATCATCGCTATGGGGGCAAGGAAAGCTCACTCAGAGAAGAGTGTGAAGGGCGAGTATGAGGGAAATTACTCACACAGACCGGAAAAAAAGCGGGGGCAAAAAACAAAAGAATCATGTGGGCACATCGAGAAACTACGGGAGCAGTGGGGTGGGGAGGAAAGTGGGGCAAACTTGGTAGCCAGAAGGCTAACCTGGACCTGAACCTCAAAAATTGCCAAGGTCAATCCACCGGTGGAAAGAAAATCGCGATCGTGGAGTAAAGGGAGTTGGCACGGTCACTCACCAGGAATGAGAAGGGGGGTTGGCATTGTCATAACAAGGAGATACGACAGAAAAAATGCCGAGGCGTTCGAAGCAGGGGGTCTCACTACGGACAGAACGGTACTTAAGTGTAGACAGCCTAGAGGTGAAAAGAAATTGACATAGATTCAGAGAAAACTAAAAGATCTTTTCTTGCCAGGTGGGTGCAAACGAAAAAAGAGCTAGCTTACTTGGGCGGCGGCGAGGGAGGCGGATGGGTTACTCACGGGAGGAGCGGGGGGCGGGGTTCTAGTGGGCCGAAAAGGCCCGCCGTCAACATTCATTGGGATAAGGAATACTGAGGTAGAGGCTCTAGTGGGTAGGCAGAGGGACAAGAAGCGTGTCTTCCAAGGTGTGTCAGAAAGGGGAAACTATGAAACAGAGGAAGATAAACTCTCAAGGAAAGGTTAGGATCGGCGGAGTGGGGGAAGCGCCAGGGGGAAAAAACGTCTAGAAAAGGTTTTACAGCCGAGGACCAAAGGAGGGGGAAAATTTCAGGCGACAGGGAGACACGGAATTTCGCGGTGAAAGGGTTCCATTAGGGGGGGGGGAAGCCAAAGAAAAAGACTTCCGACCTCCTGCGGCACAATTGAAGGGAGGGATGATGGGCGATTTCTATATCCTCGCAGGCCGAAACAAACGGTAGGGGAGGGACCGCGAAGATTGGGGGGGGGGTGGGAGCATCAGAGGAGGTCAGATCTGAAGGGCGAAGTAGGTGACATCAGCGGGGGGGGCATTTGACAAGGAGGGCAGGAAAAAGGTAGGGCTTTCCGCAAGTCAACTGGTATCTCAGAGAACAAACAACAAGGGAAGGAATTAAAGGAGAATAACAAACGTGACGCTTCATCTACATTTGGAAAATGCCCTCTTAGGTCCAGGGAAGGGAGGCCTTCTGCAAACCGCGAGAGTGAGACAGATGCGAAAAAAAGCGGTTTCTCCTACGGGGACCGAGGGTGAGGCTTCTTAGACTCCTGCGAACCATGAGGTGAAGCAGCTGATGGGCAAAAGATATTCGTTAGGCCATTCAGGGGAATCAATCCTCGAAGGGGGATTGAGTTGTCGCATGAAAGTTAAAACATCAAGGTCTTGACTCAAATTTATTACAAATGTCCCGTAATAACAAAGACTCCTCAGTGGAAGACCGTCAGGTATCTGTGGGGTAAAGGGGGGGCAATCGTGTTTAAAGTGGGGACGGAACCGTCATGGAAGGAGCTTGGCAATCGTGAGCAGGGAAACTAAGTAGCGAACGACGGGAAAAAAAGACTCTTGAAACATTGTGGGAAAAAATCGGGGGTGGGCCTGTCTGTACCAAAGCTCCCTAAGGGAAAAAAGAGTATGAGAAAAAACGAAAGAAGAAAGCTCAACCGGGAGAATGCGTGGGAAAGACAAAGAGGGGGGGCCATACCGGAGAACCAGGAAGGGAGCCCGCGAGGGTCATAAGGTGCAGAAGGGAAGAAGGAAGAAAGGAACGACGTTCAAATGGGAAGGAGCCGACGGGGCGAACCGACGTTCAGGAGGGGGGGACTTCTGAGCTCACGGAAGACAAATTCAAATTGGAAGTGGTGGGGGGGAAGAGGAAACGTGAACATACTAAGAAAGGTCAAGCCGACGGTAACGGTCGTTGAAGGGAAAGTTGAAGGGGAAGGGTCCTTGGTAGGAGGGGAAAAGGAATACATGGGAAAGGAAGAATGCTGCCTCTAGTTACTATCGGTGGGGAACAAATAATTGATTGGGGGATGGAGGGGGGGTCTTGATACAAGTGCGAAAAGCCTCTTCAATCAGTGCGTGGATGTCAAAAAGAGAAGAAGAAGGTCTGAAAGATATCCAAGCAGAAGGAAAAGTCTGTTCTGGTCGTGACTGTTTGAGGGGTGGGAAAATCCATGGGGGCAAGACAAGTAACATTGAGGGTGGGGGAATGGGGGTAACCTTCACAACTTCAAAGGGGAATGGGGACGTGCAAACGCAGAATTGAAAAAAAACTCTACCTGGAGCCGAAGCAAGGGGAAATCAAATCAATTCAAAACGGGAGAAGACTCTGAAAAGGGGGAGAGAGAAAAAACAAGCAGTAGCTGGACTCAATCTTCGGAAAAAAAAGGGGAAATGTGACTCGGCCCATCGGTCGAAGGATTTTGGGGGAAAACAGGGGTTCTTCACCAAAGAGGCATAAGGGGGAAACACTCTAACCGGGGCTGGAAAAGATCAAATCCGCTCCAAGTCCGGCTAAGGAAGGGACTATGCAAAGACGATTGGAATCTGTGGCCAGGTTTACAGAAGGGGGGAAGAGGGGGCAGTCGAGTTTGGACACTCAACAGTACTCATGGGCTTCGAAGAAAAAGGATAAAGGGTAGAACGGGGGGGGGGGGGAGAAGCCAGGAAGGAAGAACCAAGGGGAGGCGAGGCAGAGGCAAAACTTAGTAGGGGAGATTTGGGGGGGTCATCTGAGCCAGGGGGAGGGTATACGAGGGAGAGGTTCACTTTCTTGAAGAGAGTGAGAGAACGTTTTGGTCCTCTTTGCCTTGGAAAGGTTCTTTGGGGAAACGGGTCAGGGGGAAGAAACTTCAGGGAACCTTCTATGAAAAATGGTTGCAGGTGCGTTCCTTGCTTTCCCGAATCGGGAGGGAGGGACGAAAGCGGAGGTAAGCAGAGGATCGGGGACGAAAGAAACACTATCACAGGAATAATAACAAGGGGACTCAATTCGTGTTGGTGGGGGGGGGGGGCGACCGGTTCGTAGAACCCGATTTCAAACGATGAACAAGACTGGGAAAAAACTGAAGGGGAAAGCAGAAAGGATGAGGCGCCAAGGAGGCACAAAAAAGAGAGAGCATTGGGGTGGGGAGGGGAAAAAACCTCAGGGCAGAGGACCAGGGAAGGGTAGAAATAAAGGATGGCGGGAACAGGTTCATCGCCCCCCGCAACAAGTGACCCCGCACTAGCACACAGGGGATCACTTCCTTGGGACGTGGGGGAAAAGGGGGAAAAAGGTCAGACGTTCTGTTGGAAGGCAAAAGAAAAAAAACTGGAAGTCAGAAAAGAAAGGTGTCCGTAGAAGTCCTTTCACGATTCGGGTGAGGGGTGGAAAAAAAGTCCTCTTCAAACGTGCAGTGGAGGGGAAAAAAAGCGGGGGGCACGCTCAGGAGAGGGAAGAATAGTTTGGTGATCCTGGAGGAGGGGGGTGGAAAAGTCTACGGGGTCGCCAAAAGAAAAGGGGAAAAGCAGCAGGGGAGGAAGAAAAAACACCAAACAAAAAAGGTGGAGAGAGAGTACGGGTGTAGAAAAGAAAGGGTTCGAAACTGAATAATTCTTTAGAAACCAAAAGCTCGGGCCTTACCCTGATTCACAGGACGAGGACTTCGGGCAAAAGATTCGGAAAAAGGCGAGGGGGAAATAAGGTTCATCAAAACCAAATCTCGATCACCGTGAGTATGGAAAAAGATGTTATGGCAACGGGGGAACTCAGTTCCTCCGGGTCCGAGTGATGAAGGTAGGTGTTGGGGGGGGTCTAGGGAAGGGAAGCGTTTTCGGTGGAAACAGCAATCAGACTGAAATGCGGGGGCTCCTTAGGAAAGAATGGGACTTGGGGAAGCTTTCGGGTTCAGGAAAGTGAAGTTTGGCCGCCGAGCGGGAGACGGAATAATATTCTAGCAGCGAATTCAAAGAGTTTGGAGTAGGGGTGTGTATTCTACAATGTCAGAGGATTCAGAAGGTCACCTACGGAATGGGAGTTAAAATCATAGGGTTGGAAAGGGGGGCAAGGGTGGGTGTTTGGGGATGAGAAAGAATAGCAGGAACTCGGCAGGGAAAGGTCTGCTTATTCCAGAGGGAGACGCTTGGTACCAAAAACGAACTAGGGTGGGGGCTTGGATCAAGGGGAGGAGAATAGGGGGGCACTGGAGAGTATGGGCGGATTGCAGGAGAACTAATGAAACTAGGGTGCCGAGATACCAATTATCGATATCAACACGACCCTTAGGGGGGGGAGGGGAAACTATAGGAAGAAAGCCACGCACTCCGCAATTTAAGAGAGTCGCCGGTAGATAGACCTACGATCGTCGAGAAAAAACAATGACAAGGAAACCCGCGTAAAAAGAAACAGGGGGGGGGAAGTGAAGCGGCTAACTGAGAATAAGGGAGGAAGAGTTTGAACAGGAAGCTCTGCTTGGCCAAAAAAAAAAAGTTTGTAATTGTAACAAAAAAGAAGGGTAAGGGGGCGAAACTATCGTGGCAAAGAGGAACTCAGGACAAAAGGTAGCCAGTAAAAAAAAAGGGGACGAATCAAGAAGGGAAGTAGGAATGATCGAGAGGGAGTAGCCCCGCATAGTCTTGAGGGGAAAAAAGGGGACACGATGCCGTAAAGAAAAAAAGAGAAAAATGATGATACTCTCGACGTATGAGGATGAAAGGGGTGGGGTCAAAACAATCGTCAGGGAATCCCCACACCAATTAAGGGTAGGAAGGCACAGAGTAGATAGACTAAAACAAATTACCATGAACTACTCCCTAAGGTCCTGGGAATTTGGAACCTGGCTTTCGTGACCGCAAAAAAAGGTCAGATATCTGGACGCATACGCTTCTTCCTGGGGTCCTTGACGGGGAGTCATATTCTCCCTCCTATCCCCAGTCACCTCTTACTCCAACTTCCGGCAGCTGGATAGCACGACTTGAACACAGGAAAAAGAAAAAAAAAGAGAATGTGTGGGAGTTACATTCAAGGAGACGCGATTGGGGAGACGAGGGAAAAATGAAAAAAAAAAAAAAAGAAAAAAGGCGGAAAAAAAGCCGGAGTTCCCAAAATCCAGCAAGGAGGATGAGAAGCTGGCGCCGGTCAGGTTAAGAAAAAGGAGCGGGAAAAGAAAGGGGTCAGTAATCGTGGATCACCGAACGAAGATTGGAAGCAGTTCGATATAAGGTAACTATTTCTTCAGGAGGATCGGTGAGGTGGGGGAAAATCAGAAAAAACAATAAGCGGGTAAGGATAAGAAAAAGGGGGAAAAATACTTCACTTCTGGGGAGGTAAAATGTGGAGGGCGCGGGTTTAGAAACATGGTCCTGAAATAGAGTGAAAGCGAACGAAGCTTTCACGGGTGGGTGGGGAGGGGTTCAAAAAGAGATCCCGTCGTTTTGGGGGAAATGAATTTTGCCGTAAACTCTAGAATCATTCCCTTGTAAAAGAGGGGGGAATTATTGGATCTTGGGAAAAAACTCGTTCATTTGACGTGAGCAACCGCAACCTCAGGAGACCCTCACAATGGAGAGGCAGGTTGGGAAAGAGGGTCGATACTCATCTCCTCCACTCCCTCGAGAAGAGATTAAACAAATTGATGTAAAGCAGGGGCCGTAAAAAGGCATTGAAAGACGACTGAAAGGGGTACAACGAACTTTAGAGGGGGGATTAAACTTATGAAAAAGACGGAACATTTAAACCGGGACAAAGGGGGGAGGACCTCAGGGAAGGCAAGAAGAAAGGATGAGAAAAGGAACTCATGGAGAAAAAGGAACAATTATCCCTACTAATGGGGTTGGGAAGGCGATGCCGAGCCTGCTAAAGGTCAAAGTTTGGATGAGCTACGAATCCGGGAGCGGAGGGCTCGGGGAGGGACGGCCAATTATGAAGGGAAAGGGGAAAGCGCAAATGGTAGAAAAAAGGACAGTTAACTCACGTAAAAAAGCCCAGTACAATCCGGAGGACAAGTTTCGGAAGGCCCAAAACCAAATCAAGGATCCGGAGGATTATTCATTGTCGCTCTAAAAAGGTGATCAGCGGGAAAGCAAACGGGGGGAGAGGGCTAGGGAGCCCTCCTCTACTTAGGGGGAAGAAACACTTTTGTATAAGCCATGTTAAAGGGGCCGATCCTTAAAATACGGAAAGAAGATTGAGAAAGGGGGGAGCATTCGTGTGGGTCAGAAGGAAAGACTAGTACTTCATTTTACAATGCGGGAAGGGAAGGGGAGGGGTAGCGGCATGGGAGGCGGGTCAATGGGAGGGACTTCGTAAGGGGGAAAGCGGGTTTTCTGGGGGACCCAAAGTGAAAAAGAAAGTCGGGGTTAAATATATTGCAAAATGGGAAGGGAAAAAAGTCAAAACCAGCCTCGGGCAGGCAGAGGAAAAGGCTAGGGGGAGTGGAAGGCAGTATCTCGACTATTGGGTTTCAGGAAATATGCAAAGCAGCTCAGGGAGAACACGGTCAACGACAAAGAGCAAAATAGGAAAAAAAAAGGATTGAGGGTTTTCCACAAGAAATCACATAAGAGGGGGAGGAAGTGGGTCAGGGTTCGTAAGGGGGGGGGGGGGGGAAAAACCGAAAGGGGGGGAGGGCCACTCCATGAAACTGTTCCTCCAACAGAAGATCATCCGAGGGAGAGGGTTGAGAGATTTCGGTTTGGGAAAGTCAATCGGGAAAAAGGAAACTCATGGGAGTCCGGCGTGAGAGAGACTAGACTCAGTAGGTTATAATTAGTACGGCCGGCGGGGTCGCTACAGGACATGGAAATTAGGACTGGAGGACACAAACTAAAAATTCAGCCCTGGAATCAAATAGAGTCCTCGGATTCAGAGAGGGGGAGGTGCCTAGGTGCTTCAAAAAACCGCTCTAGTTATAGAGGAGACGGGAGGAGGGTGGGGGGTTGTATAAGTCATAATGGGTACAGGAAGGGGGGAGTGACCTTTTTTGGACAAGCACGGCCCATAAACATTCATCTGACTGAAAAAAAAAAACGGACGGTCGAACGTCCGCAGGGAGGTTTGATCAACTAGGTTGTCCCCTCAAACGCCACGGAGAAAGGGGGTAAAGACCGGACACCCGAGGGGGCAACTTCATGGAAAAAGAGCATCACTGACGTCTCTGCCTGCGGCGGAAGGGGGCCCTTACTGGGACCGGCACCGGGGGGGCTTAACAGGGGGGACCAGCCACGCCACGACGATTTCCAAACTGGAAATAAAAGAACCTGGAACGGTCGAAGAAATAAAAGGCTTCGATTACGAAGAAAAAGATGAAGACATAGGGGGGGGGGGGGGGGCATGACTGCACATTGGTTGAGCGGATGGGGGGACTGAGTCATATCAGAGGGGAAGAAAAGGGCGGCCGGACGAACGAGAGAAAAGTGTTGTGTGCTCAGGGCTCGGCAGAGAAGACAGTCTCGAGGGACGCAGCAGCGTTGGACAGGACTAGTCGGAAGGGAAAATGGAGGAGTGACCGGGGAACGTTATACATCAAGAACTCAAAAAAAAGGGGGGTGGAAAAGAGAGAAGTACACTTTTAGGATGGAGAGCAAGGAATGGGAAAGACCGCGACGGTGGAAAAGGTCAAATCTGCGGAGGTAACAGTAAACCGTTGAAAACCTATGACGTCGAGCCGCACCGCAGAGCAGGTCGCTGACGGGGGGAAGGGATGGTGTTGGATGTCAGGGGGGAGGGGGAAGAGGCCTGAGAACAGAGGAGTCAAGGGCAATTGTGGAAGGGTAAGCCGATGTCGGTGGACGAGAAGAGTAATCGGGGACAAAGTATATATGCAGCAGAGGACGCTGAACCGGAAATAGAGGGAGTAATTTTTGCCGCGCGGGGCTGGAAAAACGGGAAAGCCACGTTAACAGGGTTAGTCGGAAACAATCCCACAGACACAGGGGGGGGGGTCATGGACGTTAGGCAGAATGAAAAATGTGAAGTACTGGGGGGGCAGGGTTCTTTACCACAAGGAAAAAAGCCCCTGCGGAAAGGGGGAACAATCGGACCAACACAGACACGAAAAGCAGGAAGCGTCATCATGAGTTTTCACGGGGGTTCAAAGGGGGCTGGAAAACGGGGGCCGGCGGCAGAGAGGATTAGCGACCATACAGAACTAAGGGGGGACCAGATACATTCATTAGAGGGGGGGGGTACTTTAAAAAGGGGCCCAAACACTGAAGGTGCGGCGAATTGGTCAATGGACTGAGGCTTATTTGACAGACCCACCAGGAAGAGGTCGTGTGAGGGGTTAGGAGAGGGAGCCGTCGATCGAAAACGAACCATGGCGTAGGTAGGGGGCTCCATCGGAGAAAAAAAAGAGTTCGGGGGGAGCGTTTTGGAAAAAGAAACGTGAAAAGACAAGGGGAATTCAACAAATAAGGACGGGTATTCGAGGGGGGACTGGCCGGGCGGGAAAAGTGGGTCATGGGTCAGTTTGCCTTGGAAGCGGGGGGGGGGTCGGAGAGGTATACCATTGAAAAGGGGAAAAGGGGACTCCTCAATGCTGCCGAGACGGATAAGCCCCCCTTACATCCGTTGGGGTTGCGGATGTGGCTTTTTGTTCGTTGAGAAGGCAGAGAAGCTCGTAATACTGAAGACGGTCGGGAGGTGGAAAAGTCTTAAATTCGATATAGCCGGGAAACGTGAGCAAGAAATTAGACAGCAAGGTTGCAAGGAGGGCTGAGGATTTGGGCTGATGTGTACCCAGGATGGGGGCATTCATAGGGATAAGGTCGTGAAGTGGAAAAATGACCCACGAGTTAAAGGAAGGGGGAACGGACAAGGGGGACCGAGCCAGGACTCGCCAGAAGGAAAGCCCGAAATGTAAATGGGAGAGCTGAAATGAAAGGGAGAAAACCAGAAAAAGTAGCGTAAAAAGCGAATAATTGTGAAAGGGGAGGGGGGGGCCACGCGATCTCGGATGAAAACAAAGGTGTGGCTGCACCACAAGTATCTCGGACGTGAAAAAAGAGAAAAAAAAAAAATCCAGAAGTAGGAAAAAACGATGAAAAAGGGGATCCACGCAAAAGCGGCTGAAGGAACGATTCCTAAAAAAAAGATGGACAAACGATTGAAAAGGACGGTGACCGGGGGAGTCGGAAGGTGGGAGCAATGGCGTTGGGTCTTTTCCAAGAACTTACTCAAGTCATGTAAGAGAGAAAAGGAATAAAAAGCGATAAAAAACATTGGTCGTAGAGAATAGCACCAGAACTGGAGGGGAGCGCGGCAGCGAGCGGGGGAAAACTTTCGGAGATCATTGTTGGAAGGAAGGGAACTGGTGGTGCTCACAAAAAAAAAAAAAATCTGGGGGGGGGGGGGGGGGGGGCATGGGAGTGAAGAGATGTAGAAACCATGGGGGGGACCAATGGAGGGGGGGGGGACGGGATGTGGGGGGAACTCAGGCATCACAGACCTTCGTGGAAAAGGAGTAGATTAAAAGCTAGGTGGACGGGGGAAATGTCTGATAGCGGAGGGTATATGAGCGAGCGGGGGACAGGTCTAGCTGGGCCGACCCACAACACCACAACGACTTTCATAACAAGTTGAGGGATGGTTGTGTTCTTGTTTCTGCTTTCATTCGAATTTGCCTTTTGAACAAAAACTCTGACATCTTGGGGGGGGAAAAAAGGGGAAGAAACCATTGAACCTCCCTCTTTTCCTGAGTGTAAAAGAAAATATGAATGGGAGCCACAACCCGAATAGAGGTGGGGCGGGGGGTCAACTCAAGGTCCAATAAAGATAGTAAGGCGATGAAAAGGGAGTATTATTGACAGTTTCGTCTCAACCAATACCGAGGGCCCTGTACCAAGCCTAGCAAAGTAGGGGGGACTGTCTTTTACAGGGAATGGACGATTCGGTTATTGGGTTCGGGAATGCACACCAAGGCAAGCATGAGGGAGAAGGGAAACTGTCCAGGGACGAAGAGAAGGGGACGGCCAATCTTGCTGTGAGCCCGAAGGAGCTCGACGACGGGGGCGTCAAGACTTGGAAGGGGTATGAATGAGGGCGAACTAAACATAATCTTCAAATAGGAGGCAGGGTACGTCTGGGTATTATGGGGGGTGTACCAGGAAGCTGTGGTGAATTCCGGCGGCGACATCAAATCCTATGAGGGAGGTAAGTGCGGCAAAAACACCCAAGGAGGGCAAGGGCCTAGCGAGATACGTGGGAGAGGGGGGAGAAAAAGGTACCGGATAGATGGAAAGGGAATAATCTCCAGAAACTTGCAAGCACCAACGAAAATTGCAATGGGCTGGTCACCGTAGAAAAATGTCGCGGAAATAAGAAAAGACGTTCCCGCGGTACAGGGGGAAGAGGCTAGAGGGGCCTTTCACGGGCGACTAGGACTCAGCCGGGTCGGATCGAACTTGTCATTGGGGGGGTTGTCAAGAGGTGAAGGGGGGAAAAATGTCTGGTCAACACATCAGCTCGCAGCAGGGGGGCAAGACACAGAGATCCAAGGTCTCAGGGGTCGCGAGTAGGAGCGAAGCTTGGAGGGGGGGGGGAGTCGGCATAAGAAATCGGGAGGTGCCTACCGACTAGGAGAGTGGAAAATACAGAGGAGGGAGCCAGAAAGCATACAAAAGACTGTGCGTATTTGAAAGGAGAGAAGGGCAGCAGATCAACCAGTGGAGACGATATGGAAATAGACCCTTCCTTTGGGGAATAACAAGGGGGGGGGGGGGGGGGGTTGGGGGGTTGTTCTTTCCGAAGCGCAGAGGAGAACAGATGGACCTGGTCCGGCAGGCTGAAATAGGGAACTAGACGCTGGGCAATGGCAACAAAAAAAAAATCGCATTTGGGGGCAGGGGATCATGGGATTTTCAGAACGGATAGGCAAGGAAGTTATAGTCGGGAGCACGGGCGACCTAAGTACGAAAAGGGAGGTTTAGACTAAGGGGG
>Ga0179593_1547356_pt1 | contig 19139 bp, 28 predicted proteins | sample CZODoug2_1_08_16_FD_185931 | JGI IMG/M metagenome (GOLD analysis project Ga0179593, IMG submission 185931) | Vadose zone soil fungal communities from Angelo Coast Range Reserve, California, USA - CZODoug2_1_08_16fungal (PacBio error correction) | ecosystem: Environmental > Terrestrial > Soil >...
AAAATGGTTCAAAGGAAAAGAAGAAGGGGACCACAAGAATTGAAATTCATTGCGGCGTAAATTATATACAAAAAGAACTTTGGAAAGGTGCGCCATGCCACCGATGACAAATGGACTCAAGCAGAAAAGGAAACTTTGGAAGGGCTCGAAATGATATGGCAAGAAATCCTAAAAGGGAAAAGGAAAAAAGAAAAGGGAAGAGAAAGCAAACCTAAAATCAAGGGAGGGGGGAAGGGGGAGAAACAAAGGACGGAAGGAGGGATATCAAGAGTCTCCGGGCTGCAGGTCTTTCAATTGAGGGATAATCGGGTCCACTCCTGTAGAAAAAAAAAGAGGAAAAAAATGAGGGAAGGGGAAAAAGGAGGGGGAACAAGACCTCCAAGATTCATAGACCGGGTTGCGCTAGAAAGTTAATATCGTCCGGACTTGTAAGGAGGTCAGAGGAAGTAGAAAGAGGGGGGGGGGGGGGGGGACCAATCACGATTCACGGAAGACTGGGGGATGAGTGAAAAAAAATACATAATCTAAGCCCAAGCCCAATCCGAGGGGGAAGGGAGGACATTTGGCCTCACCCTTAAAAGGTAAGTTCGCCAGACCATTGCGTCAAACTCCGGAAGAAAAACAATCCAATGTCGACGAAAAATCATGGGGGGGAAGAACAGAAAAGGAAAGAAACATCACAAAGTATTCGGGGTACATGAAGGAAGGGGAACGGGTCCTCGCTACGCGCACAAGAAGAACCGATTACTAAAGGGGGACGCCTGATGTTCAACTTTACGGAGCCGGTAAAAGTGGGGGAAAGTAGGGACCATCGCCGTGATGAAGGGAAAAAAACATCTCAAAGAAAAAATAGAAAAAAACAATCGCAAATAGCCCCCTAAGGGGGGGGGGAAAGGGAACGCGACGGGCCTAAGGGATCGTGGGGTCCCCCGGAGATAGGAAGAAGTGACAATATAGACAACAGTAGGCCAAGAAACTCACATAGGCGAAAAGAGGGTAGATACCTGAAATTTTACACGACATAAGGAAAAAGATTTCATAAAAAAAAATCGCCAGGAGAGATATCCGCTGGTCACGGGGATTCGGGAGATCAGAAACCCAAAAATACCAAGGCGACGTAGGGGGGGAGGGGAGTAGAAAACGGTCAGATTGTAACTCCCATTGATGGGAATACAGGAAGGGGCGATCAAAGAGCATTGCTTTCACTGGTATGGAAGAGAGGGGCTGTAGGGGAATTTTGTGGGGGATGGGCTTGATGGGAACCGCAACAAAAGTCGAGGGACGAGAACATATCAAAAACGAATCGTGGGGGGGGGGAGGGGTAGGGGCTATGAAAACGTCCACAAGGGGATGGACGAAGAGGGGGGAAAAGAGAAAGAAAAAGAGGTAGCCGCCGGCGAAAGGATTACAGCGCCCCAGGGGGGGGGGGGAAAAGGATAACGCGCTCTGGCACCGACCAGGGGGGAAGGGGGTAGAGGAAGTGGAGAGGAGGGAATTGAGGGGAAACCATCATGGAACTTTCTGGTCTCCGGCGGAAAGAAGAGCCCAGCCATTAAGAGTAAAAAGAGATGGGGAAAGACCGCCGGGAGAAACTGGAACCAATCAGACGAGAATGAAAAAGGAAGGGAAAAGAAAGGACCGGTCAGTGGCGGAACAAGAAGAAACGCAAAAAGAAAATCTTAAGAAAGAAGGAGAACGCGCCCCTGCAATTAGGGAAAAAAAAAGGGAGAACCAACGGGAGAAAGGGGAAAGGCTTAAGACGAATTCCCCACATGGGAGTATGGGGAGCATAGAAAGGGGATGGCGTGCGATGCTGGAACGTCATCGCGTCTCGAGCTGAAATTCAAAAGGGACGGGAGGAGGTGGGGACTCGTCATATTCCATTGAGACTGGGGATGGGAAAAGAAAAAAGGTCAGGAGGGGGGAGATAGGAAAAAAAAAAATTGGGGAGGGGAAGTAAAGCACCGGGAAAGCTGTCAGGTCCCCAAGCATAAAAAAATCTAAAAAAAACCCAAAAAAGGGGAAAACATCAAGTCCATTTGATAATTCCGGAAGCTGAAGAGATCAAGAGGGATGCACCGGGAGGGACAAGCAAGGAGAAAAAAAACAAGGAGAGAGACCATTAAATGTCCTCACGAACGATACATTTAAAAAAAGGGAAGCCCGAATTCGGGGCGAGAAGGAGAAGTATTTGGAGATCAGGCTAAAAGGAAACTCGCTTTTGAGCCGAGAAGAAGAAAAAAAAGACCACACATCAATCATTGGGAAAATGAGGCTGAAGGGTAAGGATGCGAGGTAACCAGTTAAGAAGAGAAAGGGGAGGGGTTTAGGAAAAACAAAAGAGGGTCTTAGGGCGGGGGGGAAGTTGTGTTCCCAACTCATAAAAAAAGGGAACGATTGTTAGGAAAAGAAAAATGGAAAAACGTAAGCCCATTCTTACCCATTGGTACGGAAAAAAGGGAAAACAAAGGAGAGGGGGGGAAAGGGGTCAAACCCTTTCACATACTTACACAGGAAAAGAAAAGGGTTAAAACCACAACGCGAAAAAAATAATACCCGGACACGAGGTTCAGTGGCTGGCCAACGGCGTGGACAAAGGGAGAAGGGAAAAACCGGAGAAAATGACCAAGTTCCAAGGAGGCAGAGGGAGGGGCCTCAGAAGAGTGCGCCCGACAGCAAAAATACAAAGGGGGTGTTGAAGGGGGGGCAATCCAACGATACTAGCTGGGGAAGAAAGGAGATTCCAAAAAAGAACGGAAAGATTTTCAAGAAGAAGGGGAGGGGAAGGGCAGGGGCGCCGAAGCAATAAAAGGAGGAAGTAAAAAAAACAGGGTTGTGCGAAGTACGGAATATGAGGGGGGGTGATGACAAAAGAGGAATATTTATTATTGGTGGGCCCTTTTGGACGACTGAACCAGAATCACCTGGGAGCTAGAAATGCTCGAGAATCTGTATGCGCTAGGATTCTGAGCGGTAGAGGGCTCTCGTGGGCTACAAAAAAACGACGGTCGTTGGTGGGGAGCTTTCAAAGGGGGAGTGAGGGGCGTCGATATGGGCTCTGGAACGACGGCGAGAGAGCACCAGAAAAGAGATAAAGGGGGCGCGTCTCTTATAGAATCGTAAGTAGGGGGGTTTAGGGGGGGGGGGGGGGGGAGACCGAGAGGAACTGCGAACCTTTGTTTTTAATCAAGAAAAGGGGAGTTGGAAGGAGGACAGAGTGATAAACTATTAGAAAACGATCTGAACGGTCTAGACAGGGAGAAGAGGGGGACAAAGAACGAGGGAAGAGAGATAAACAAAACAACGGAAGGATTAGGAAGGCGGTCACTTGATAACTAACAGTCAACGCCCGGGGTTTAGCTCGTCAGGTCAATAGTTTCTCACGAGACTCAGTACAAGAAGAATCAAGAACCAAGGGAAGTAGGGGGGGGGGGGTCAAGGTACACACAATTTCTCAGGGGGGTTAATGGGGAAACCCCAAAGCAATTCACAGCTCATCTGCCGGAAGAGACGCGAAGTTCTGTCTGGGATTGTAGGGGAGAATCGGGGGAGATCCAGCGCCAATAACGAAATCCGAAAAAATGGAAGCAAAAAAAAAAAGGTCATAAAAACATCTAAGGAAAGGAAGGCCGCAAGAAAAGATTATCGAGTCACAGGTAGAGAGCCTAAGGGCTAGTTTCTATAGGGGGGGAAAACTCAAAGGATTCCGCGCGAAACAACCGGGACAAAGAATGGCCGTCGGGTCTTAAAAAAAGGTTGGTCATGACGAAAGAGCGTTAGATGGACGAAGCAGAGTAAAAGGAAAGAACAAGAGATCCACTATCTGGATTGGGACTGGGGGGGACGCGGGGAGTCACGAGACGGAGTCTAAGTTAGGGGCCAATGAAACTAAGGAAGGTCGGGAGGGGGGGGGTTAACGACGCACTTCCCTGAGAATTCAAAGCCGGTAAATGGACATAAAGGACAGGAAGAACGTATGGCACCGGGGACGAAAAGCAAAAGGGAACATATGGGGTTAAAGGAGACCTTTTGGAAAAAAGTGTGGAACGTCGGCAGTGTTCGGGTTGGAAATGTGTATGGGTCAGAAGGGGAGGAAGTGAAAATATCTTTGGGGTTTGGAAGGAAAGCAGTGCAGAATGGGAGGGGATACGGGGAAAGAGGTGAAAGGGGGTTATGAAACAATAACGAGAAGAGTAAGGGGTTTAGTGTTGGTGAACAACGTAAGGGAGGGGGGAGCGCACCAGGCAGGGGTTAAAAAACGAAAAGAGTAGATCAGCGACTAATCAGAAAAAAAGGCACAGGAACTCCACGTGGGAAGTGGAAAGTGGGTGAGGTTGGGACTGGGAGGGGGGAGTCATGGCTATCGTCGTTCAAAGAAGGGGAATTATTGGCCTCACAAGAAAGAGAGGAGAGAAAAGGGGCGGTATTTGTTTTGAAAGAACGCTTTGAGGCCTAAATTCATGGAGCCGAGGGGGTACGGGAGGAAGATTGAGTGAAGACACGTGAGCTTTATGAGGGCTGTAACGGAAAGCGGCCTAGGGAGGGGAGGGGGGGTTAAAAATAGTCCTTTTACAAATTGTGGAGTCAAGGGGGTAACCCAAACAAGCGGGGCTGCCGCCAAAAAAAACGTGGGGGCGCGTACCAAGGCGTAACAGGAGGGGGGTGGGGAAAAAGAACCCAAAAATGGAATATGCGAGCAAGCAAAAACTTCAGAAAGGGTAGAAACACGACCGCGATGACGGCTTCCAGGGCGCATCACACAACCATAAAAGGAGAGGTACAAAACTACTCACCCATCTGGGGAAGGCATTCGGGGACTAGGGAGGGGGGGAAACGAAAGTTTGGTGGCAAGGAAGGGGCAGAAACGAGGTCATGACATCTGACTAGTAGGGTGGGAAGTAGGAGCGTTCTCGGGGATCTTAAGAAAAGGACCGGAAGGAAAACGCGGGGGGTTGGCGATTATCATCGGTCCGGGAGGGAAAGTTGGCATACTTAGGTCTTGAAGCTTTGTTTTGACTAACTGGAATGGGAGGCTGATCTTACGCAAACCTGCCGGGAAGGTCAAGAAGAAGGAGGGGGGGAAAGAGCTATCTTGCCAAAGGTCAAAAGAAAAAGAGAAAACCGGTGTTCTTGGAAGCGTGGAGGCCCTTTAACAACAGAGTGCGTCGGGTCATAAGGAAAAAGGTAAGGACCGGAAGGGGGGAGTAGCGGTGGGGTAACTTTCGAGTTCAGGGAACATACGGGACACGCGGTTTACCAGCTCATCAAAGAGTCGCGGGGACGGGCATGTTCATTCGCGATGGGGAGGTGGAAAAGAGCAACAGTCAGAACAGAACTTGCCATACCAACTAGCTTCAGAAAAGTCAACGCAATGAAATATCTCCGGGATAGAAGAGGAAAATGGGGGGGCCAAAATGGGCGGCTAACTGAAAAGCGGGAGGGACGAACCGAAAGAGGGAGACGCGAGACGCTTGGTGGAAGTGGGGGGGGACCGCCTTCCGCATCCAAAGAATACAGCGAAGGTGAGAGTGGGGAGAGGAATAAGGAACGTCTGCCAGAACATGCAACTGGAAGGGAGAAATCACGGGGGGAGTGCAAAGGGCTGCATATGTCGCGGATCCTAGGGAAAAAAGACTGGAAGACTGACCCTTGGGATAGACATGCAGTCGGCCTAGACGGAAAGGGGATATGGCGATCTGGCTTAGGGGAGGAAAAGGGTTTAGAGGGAAGGGGGAACGAGGGCTAACCGTTGCCAAAAAACTTGAGGGAAAAAGGTAAAGAACAGAGCCCCGGGTGAATCGGGGAGCAGAGACGCCAAAAAAGAATAAAAAAGCAGCGATGCATGGTACGAATACGGTACTCGGAAGTAGGGCTGGGTGAAAAAAAAAAAGGAGGGTTGATCGGGGATGGCTGCTGTTCGGGGAAAAAAGAATAAAAGATGGCGAAGTACTTGGACATGGGGGGAGAGAAGGCTCCAAAAAGAGGAAAAAACTCCGGATGCGGGCTTGGAGACTGAAGGAGGAAAACTTGTGGGAAAGTGAGAAAAAATAGCCCCGGAATTCGTGCAGGTCCACCAGAGGGAAGGAAGCGGTTACGGGAAACGAAGCACGGCAAGTCCCTGAAGGAAATCGAAAGTTGACAAAAGAAGTATGGAAAGGGGGAGCAGGACTCAACTCGTTGGTTCAGCCCGATTCTGGTGGGGGGGACTGTTGAAAAAAAAAAACCCTATGGAAAATTGAAATCAATTTTGCGCAAAGAAACCCAACGGACAGGTATCGAGGTCAGAGCTGTTGGGCTGCCCGAAACGATTGAGTAAGTAGGCAGTGGGGTGAAACGTCAAAACTTCAGATCTTGAAGAGAGAAGGGGAGGGGACGCCTGGCAAAGGGAGGGTACTTGCTTCAAAGAAAAAATCGGGAAAAAGGGGGAAGGCAGTCGGTCCCAAGAAGGAGGGACCGGGGGCGACGGACTCATAAGAGGGGGGAACTGAATGAATACTGTGGACTTCGAGGGAACTATTGTGGAAGGAGAAGAAACAAAGAAAGAAAATGGCAAACTCGTAGCAAAAAAGTGAAAAGAGAAAAAGAAGAAAGAGGGACGAACCAAGGCGGAACCTAACTCTTTGGGGGGAAAAGGAAAACGCAACAGACTGAAAGAGAGGACTGAAAGGAAAGAGGGGACATGAGATGATATGGCGAGAAAAAGAAAGTAATTGGAAAAAAGGAAAAGAAAAGAAGACTGCTAACGAAAAAGAAGGCGTGAGGAGCAACAACAGCGCGATAGTGGGGAAAGCAAACTTGCCGGATCTGCGCAAAAAAAGGGATGACGATAAGAGTCTGAAAAGGAAAAAAAAAACCTGGGAACCTATCCAAACAAGAAAGAAAAAATGACCAAAAAAGGAAAGACATACCTTGGCGCTGATAGATTCTTGGGTCAAACGGACGGCCGGGGAGTAAACAGCTTCCGTAAGAAATTGGGAAAACAGACGAAAAAACAGAGGGTCTGGGGAGGGGTCGCCAACCAGGGAAAGAAAAAAAAGATAAAGAATCTGTAAACGGGAACGAAAGATTAATTTGCACAAAAAAATCAATCGTCATTTCCTGATAACGGGGAGAGAAAAGAAAATAAGTCTACTAAAATCATGTGGAGGACCCAAAAGAAAAAAACCGTAGGGATTAGTACATGCATAGGGAGGAGGCGTGTCGAGCAGGGAAGACTGATAAAAGGCGCAGAATAGGGGCTCCTTATGGTACAACGGAGAAAAAAAGGAGGGGGAGGGGAAATCGCCTGGATAAGGAAACCAGTTACAAATAAAAAAAGCCACAACAGGAGCCATAGCCAGAGCGTTGAGGAAGCCGAAAGGAAAGAAAATGAATGTATATTAGGGCTCGATCCAGAATACAGAGGGGGTTCAGAGGAGTCAAAACTCCATCGGCGTGCTAGCGAGTAGAAGGATGGCACGAAAAAAAAACATCACGACCCTAGCAGGGGGGCGAGATCCCGACTGTCGAGAAGATGGGAATAATGGGAAGAATCAGAAAACCACCGCCAGCCCCAAGGGGGGGTAGAGAGAGGTTCGTGAAGGCAATCCAGCCGAAAGGGTTGTCAACCGAACTGGGGAAAAAAGGGGCTATTCGGAAAAGACGAGAAGGTGACTAGGTAGAAAGGGAAGCAGGCCCAGTATGAAGTGGTTATGAAGGGTGCGCTGTGAGGGACAAACCAGAGGCGGCACAGATATAAAAAAAAGGGAAGACGGGGAAGACTTGATTGAGGGGGAAGGGAAAGGAAAGTAAAAGGTCATGGACGAATCGAGTGAAAAAAGAACAGGTAGAGCCGGAGGAGAGGGGAGAATGACATCTCCTCCTCGGTGTTTTAGGAAAACAAAAAAGGGAGAAGCAAAATACACAACTGTTCTTTGCAACGGGGGGGAGAAAAAGGGGATATATCTATGGGCGCCATCATCAGTTCTTTAGGTGAGACAAGGGCCTCTAAGGGTCGCAGGAAAGAAATGGAAAACAATGCTGCAAGACCTCCGGAAAAGAAATAAAGGTACGATGATAATCTCAACAGCACATAAAACGAAACGGTCAGAAAAAAAATAAACCAAGAGCGACCACACGAAAGGTAGTCAAAGAAATGCGAGGAAAAAGGGGACCTCCATCCTTAAACCAGTTCAGTCACAAACTGGAAGGGAGAACGCAAGCCCAATTCACCACGATAGTGGGGTGTAAAGAACAATCAGTTGATGGCGGCGATGAAGGTTAAGAAAGGGCAAATCTTTTCGAAAGGGGGCATTAAGGTCGTAAAGGGGCACTTCGCTCCAGTTTCGTGTGGAGGCCTTGCCTGACGCAGGGGCTCCACGGGGAGAGGACTACTCAAAACCGATGGGGTTTGTGGGGGGAAAGCTGAAGCGAAAGGAACAAAGCGAGACCAAATTAGAAAAACGATAGAAGGGACAAAGCAAGTCCTTAGGGAAGAGAGTCACCGCTCAATCGATAAAATAAGGGCTGGCAAGAAAACGCGACACCAGTAACGAAAAACCGGGAGGGGAAGGTCCTAGCGAACTCCAAATCCTTTCAGGGCAAACAAAAAGAAAATCCACGGAAGGGCGGGGACGAAATAGAGCAGGCTGGTGAGGGTCAAAAGCAAAAAAGTAAAGCGCCTTTTCTCCGACATAAAAGGGGAAGCCAACGACAGCCACGAAAACAATCAAGGGGGGCCAAGGGCTCGGGGACGCGTTCGAGAATTTAAAAAAAAAAGGGGGGTATATAGGCCTGTTAACAGTAAAAACCGCCTGGGGGTTCGGGAAGGGACGTTAAAAAAAGGGGTGTTTCACAAAAATAAAAAGCCCAAAGAAAACGCAGGGGTATGAATAACACCAATTAAAATCAAAAGGTTAGAAAAAGGAAGGGGGCAAGGGAAGGCTGACCCCGTTTCCAAGATAGGGGGGAAAAAGGGGGAACCCTAGTACCAAAGAAATGAAAACTGCCGAGGGTTCCCCAAAGAGGGAAGACTGTGAATCAAGTGAAACATGGTGAAGGGCCCACTGTGCCAACAGGTGAAAAGAGGATGTACCGAAGGGAAAATCCAAAAAGGGACCAATTAAAATGAGGTAAACTGAAAAAGAGGGGGGAGGCTAGTGCGCCCAAGTCAGCAGATATAGAAGGGTCATTGTCCACAAACGAAAAAAGTGGGCAGAAGGGAAGACTCAGGGCAACACAGGCCCCAAGGGGTTTGTTGTGGGGGGGGGTTGGGGGGTTGGTCACGGCATAGGGGGACGTGTGTAATAAGGGGAGTGTGCTGACCCTTCGAAGGCTCACAAACACAGCTGTTTGTGCCCAGACACGGGAAAATTTGGTGACAAAAGAAAAATGTGAGGGGGGGAGGGGAAACACTGTTGAGGAAGAGTGGAAAAGAAGCCCGGTATGAAGAGGCATCCAGTAACCTGGGGAGCTATAATCTTGATGGAGAAATCGGAGGGGCGAGGGAAGCGGGGGTACATTGGGAGGTCTTTTTTCTCTGGGGACATCGGGAGCTGGGTCAAGAGGGCATATTGCGCGGACCTCGAGAAAAGGGTAACCCGCCAAAGAGACGACTGCAAAGGGAAGGGATAAAAAAAAACAAAGATGAAAGTGGAAGAATTGCTGTGGGGGTGCGCCACATTCACGAGAACTGGGTGCTAAACAAAAATGCGTATGGATTATGAAGGCGAAAAAGGGAAAGGTGGAGGATGATTCCATCAAAGGGAAAAAAACAAAGAAACTAGGGGGAGAAGTTAAAGGGACTCGCTCAAAACAAAGTAAATTAAGGGGAAAGAGATATAGAGGTAGGGAGGTCTCACACGGTCTCAGGAACCTTTGTAAGAGGGGAAGGAGGTTCCCCGCGTACAGAGTAAGGAATAAAAAGACTTTTTGCTACCAAAACCGTTAAATGCGTCTGCACAACAAAGCTCTAAAAAAGAAAAAGGTCCATCATCGCGCAGTTAGAGTCTAAGGAAAGCAAAAAAGAGTTAGCTCTGGGGAAAAGCTCCAAGAACAAAGTACTTCGGCCAGCAAAAACGACCGTCACCCAATCTATGAACGAGAAAAGCTAAAACGAGGAATAGAGCAAATTTAGAGAATCCTGAAGAAGGGAAAGGGGAAATCCAGCCTCCTCAAAAGGTCAAGCGTGTAATGAACCGGTCCCGATGCCGTAACTTCTTCAAACCAAGGTTGTGGTCTTACAAATAGCTTGACGGTCGAAAGAAGGAGGAAACCTTATTCCAAAGGTATACACGAGAGGGGTGCCTTGTGGACAAGTATGAAAAAAAGGAAGGTCTCGTCAGGAGGGGGACAAAAAAGACGGGGGGGGGAAAAAAACCTGCAATTTGTTGCGCACTCGACCGCAAGGAAAGCCATAAAGAAATTTTGAGGGGATTCGCCTGAAGGAGGGAAGGAAAAAAAGGGTCAGCCGTTGGCAAAGGCGCAACTCAAGGGGTTTTAAGGATTTCGGGGAAAAGCGCTGTGGGAAACCTCGGCGTGGGGGGTACTGGAAAAAGGGTGCAGCAGGTTTTCTGAAAGGGGGGACCAGGAGGGTTGGGGGGGGAAATTAATCAAATAAAGACTGGGCGCTATTGGATGGGGTGAGGAAAGCAAGAAGGGTTGGGTGAGTTTTGGGCAAAAAGTAACGAAAATGATCCACCAGGCTGGGGGGGTTACACGGCATCTGAGAGGGGGGGGCGACTAACGTAACCGCGGCAATACACGCAAAAAAAAATGGGGATGTTGGCTTGGCTGCGGGGAGGGAGAAAGTAAAAGGCGAATACGGGAAAAATGGCCAAAAAAAAAAGCGCGACCGCCGAGAAGGCTTGTTTTGTTGAACGGGGGGAGGGAGGGGAAACATCCTGGAGCCGCCTGGGACTGGGGAAAAAAAACACCAGACCGTGATCGCTGGGAGCGATGGAAGACGGTAAGCTGGGCAAAGCCGCCTTAGAAGGGACGGTTTCGGTAGAGCCGTTTACACGCCGGGTTTAATTCACTCGGGGGAAACAGACCTGCACTTTGCTGCCTAAACCACAAGGGGGGGAAGTGTCGAACCGAGGGGGCAGTCAGGGCATCGAAAGATGAAAAAGGCTAGGCTCCTGCAGAAACAGACTTAAATGGGGGAAAAAACAAACGATGAACGGCTCAAGCAACTCAAGAGAAAGGAAAATCTGGCGTTAAAACTACTCCCCCATGAAAGTTCGGTCAGCGTATTGTTGCGAGGGTTTGGCTAGGTCAGTCCGGGGGGGGGAGACGAAGATCTTCGACCTACGATGCGGGGGGGAAAAAAAGAAAAGAAACGTCTTGCTCTAACCAAAGGGAAAGGGGGGCAACGTACTGCGGTGGGAGATTAGAAGGCCGGAATCTGGGGGTTTCATAAAAGAAAAAAGTGAAAACGCAGGTGGGGGGGGGTTAACGGGGGAAGGTGGGATCTCTTACAACCGCCTGAGACCCAGAAAGGTCCATGGAAAGGGAAAAAAGCATATCTGCATCGGCAACGAGGAGATACAAGGGGAGGGGGGCAGAGCGAATGGGATCCAGTGTAAAACAACACAGAGGCAAGACTTCGCTCCGGAAGCGAGCCCATCCCGTGGATGAAGGGGTAAAAAAAGTTCGGGAGTTCGTCCGCTCAGGGGGAAGCAAAAAATTGACCCGCGAAGCTCCTCAGTATGGCGTGCAGGGGGGATATGGAGGAAAAGATGGTTGCCTACCATCACGCGCTCTCACAATTCGCAGAAGGGGGGGAGAATGGCCTAAATCCCTCTCCACCAGTGACGCAGGGGCAGGGAAGAAAAGGAAAAAGGGCACAAGAAATGGCGACACTCTTAAGGAAATGGATTGAACAAAACGCCGTTAAGGATAAACGGGGGAGAAGGGGTTGGTACAGATCTCACCGAAACTTCACATCCGAAAAAAGAAAAACCGAAAAGTAGGAGACATGGCGATGCTGAGGACAAGGGGATAGTCGTGCCAGAAATTTCACTGGAAAGAGACCCCGAGGGAGGGAAGCGAGGCATAGTCGCTGAGAGGATTCGAGAAAGAGGAGACCCTTTAAGGGAATAGGAGTGAAAGAGCGGCACTCAACGATTAGGGGAAAGGGCGGGGGGGACCGGCTGGAATTTTGGGGGGGAATCTTGGTTAGTGGAAAAAAACTGAAACCAGGCCAAGAGGGCAAAAAAGGTAGGCTCCTTGCGACATTAGCCCCGATGTGTCGTGGAGAAAAAAAAAAAGAGACCGCGCGCGCCGAAGGGGGGTCAGAAGGGGGAAAGAAAGCTTAGTGTCGGTCTCAGGGGGACGTCCATGGGGATGCTTGGATATCCCGTCGATAACAATACGATGCGAAGGACGGTGGAAAAAAGGACAAAAGCTTTTCTCCGGTTCCATATGAAAAGGAGGGAAAAGGGGGGAAAAGGGAGGAATAACTGTCCGGTTGTGTCGACCAGAAAACCAATGCCCTTGAAGGGAGCAGGTTCCCAACAAGATATTATACGAATCTGCCACATCAAGGAAAAAACAGAAAGGGGGGGTTGAAGACAAGCAGCGCAAGTCTATGTATCGTTGGAAGAAAGAGGGAGAGCCAAACAGGAGGGTTTGTACTAGGTTTCAAAAAATGAGCTTTGGACCCTATTATCAAGAACATGGGACAATTGCGAAAAACTGTGGAGCGGCAGCCCGGAGGTTTCGGAAAGGGAGGGAGCAGAGGTAGGAAAGCACGTCCCCGTGATGTTCGGAAGAAAAAAAAAATTGGGAGGCGCGTCCAAGGCAGGAGTCGGAGGATAGACTGCCAGAAGGGGGGGCAGATCCAGACAATACGGCGTGGCCGCCGCTGACAGGCTTGTCAAAGGCTTTTAAAATCAAAGAAACGGCCTCGATACTCGACGCAATGAATGGAAGAGCGTCAAGGGCCAATTCATCTCAAAAAAAAAAAACAACACCAAGGGAGAGAGGGGAAAACTCGTAGGGAAAGTTCCACAGATTTAAAGTCAAATGACTAGGAGGGACCAAAAAGGGAAAATAAAAGGACTTTGGACCGGCCAAAAGAAAGCGACAACATCACTGAAAAAAGGCAACACGGGCAAAGCATACGCGGTGAAAGTGAAATGATATTGGGGCGATATAAAAGAATCTGAATACGGAAAAGAAAAAAAAGCATCTGCTATCTGGGGGAAGAAAAAACAAAAGAAACCGATATTTCCGATCCGCCGGAAGGGAAAATGGGTCAAGGACTGGAGACAAGCTCCCTCCTGTAGACCTATCACAAGGAAGCAGGAAGCCAAAGTGGAAGCTATGCCCTCAACAAGGAAGAGAACTTTGGCGCTGTGGGAGTTGACCTTGCAATGGGAAGAAACTACCTGCGGGTCAAAGGAAAAAAAAATTAAAGTGTAATATGGGTTGAAACCGAAGAATTCAACGGCCAGACGGTTTCGTGGAAAGGGGCGCAAAAACAAGGACAGAATCAGAAGCCCAAAAAATCATCAGTGGGAAAGCTTCATTTTGAACGGCCCCACATTGAAAGGGAGGTGACAATCGACCGGCGTACCTCTACAGAGTAATAAAATTAGCCATCCAATGTCTACGGAGGGGGGCGAAACCAAACAGGAAGTCAGCGCCGTCAAAAAATTAGCGAGAAAAAATCGAAGCTGGTCTTCTAAGAGTCCCCTGGGCTTTTCAAGGACTAACGATTCTAAGAAAAAGGGGAGAACTGATGGTCCGAATCGACAGGCGGTGTTAATCGGAAGAGGAAAAGCGCCGTGATAAGACCCAGATGAAAGAGCAAACATTCAAAGCCACACTCAATCTCCACATAGGATGGAGTACGCTTAAATAGAGATTTCCTCCAATGGAATGTATAGGAAGAAGAAAATGAAGCAAAGTGCCAGCTTCAAGAAAAAAAGTGAAAAAGAGAGGAAGGCCAGTTTAATGGAGCATCACTAGTCCCAGATGAGCACCAGACAGGTAGCTAGAACTAAAGTCGAGAGATGCGGAGGATTGAGCCAAACGCCAGCCAAAGGTCTGATCGGCGAAATGAGGGTGAAGAAAGGAAAAAAGTCATGGGTCATCAAAAGCCAGGCATTGTCAAAGAAAAGGACGTAGACGGAAGGAGATTTCGTCAGGCTGAGAAAGTGGAAGCTTCCAGAGGGCTGGGAAGGGTGTTTATAGCGAATGAGGGTCACAAATAGTCTGCCATAACATAAAAAGCAACTAAAAAAGTCGGAGGGGACTTATTGGAGGGTAAGCGATGACCAACAAGGTATACGAGAAAGCTAATCCCAGAGATAGCACGAAGCAGCCGCAAGGTGAGGGGGTGAGGCTAAAACCGAGCTCTGCACCAAGACCACGTTAATAGGAGAGTGCGATGAAAAATATGCAGGGGGAACAATCAGGGAAGTTCTGCTAAAAACCAGTAAGAGTAGACGCCAAGGGCGAAAAAATGCTGGCAAGAACTCCGGACGAAGTCCGATACGATGATAGAAAAACGCCCGTCCAAAAAACTCGTCGGTAACAAAAGGGAAAGCGCGACACACGAAATCGTAGTTCGGACGCTCGAAAACCCTGCACTCCTGAACGGGGGGGCGCAACACTTTCGCAAAAAAGAGTCTGAAAAGTTCAAGAAGGGGGAGGGGGTTTGGGGAAGGGTGCGATTAGCTGAAGCAGGTAAAAACGTCATTGCAATTTATTGAGTTGGCACCAGTATGGGGGCTTCTTTGGGGAACGAGGAGAAAACCACTTCCGATTGGTACCAAAAAAAAATGTGGGGTTGGAAAAAAGTCTTGGACAAATGTCATTGGGGGTACCCAATATAAGCGTAACGGATCTACGACACAATCAAGGAAAGGGGGCCAACTGAAGCTTAAGAAAAGAGGGAAAACGATCAACTGGTCGGCAGAGCCAGAGGACGAACAGCGGAGCCATAGTATAATTCGCGCCAATCTACAAGCGTTGCACACATAGGAAAAACGGCGGTAAGAATCTATACTCGTAAACTCTGTCGAAGGAATCACCTTATCAAGAGCCGTGACAAATAACGCGAAGATAGATGAAGGCCAACGCCATCAAGACCCAAATCATCAGGCAGGGGAGGGGCAGAGGGGGGCGCGACGTGTCGAAAAAGATACTGATAGATGCAAAATGCGTTGACACCCCGCCTGGGCCCAGAGGGGTTCGGAGTGGGTTCCACAAAAAATCCAGGCCCTTAGCACCAAACTCTTAAGCCCAGTCCTGGAGGGGATAGAACCGGCCAAACAAATGGTGTAAAAAGGGTCATAAACGCCTGAGGAACATCTGACACCAGGCGGGGGGGGGGGTTCACAAAAAAAAAACGGAAAGAAGTTAAACATATGTTCCAAAAGGAAAAAGGGGGGGGCCACGGCTTTTAAAGAAAGGGATGGTCACCGCCTTCTAAAGGGTAAGAGGCAAGATGTCCGCTTTAACTCATAGGTCAAGTTGCTCCTCAACAATAGGTTAAATTATATGGAAGGGGTCATTAACCCTCAAAAGAAAAACGGGAAGGAGGAAGAAGAAAAAAAAACGACATAGTGGATCTACTGTGGGGAAGTTGGTCTTCTGCTTCCCCGACAGCTATGCGTAAAAAAGCGGGAAAGACAGGCCCTGATGACGGATTCAAAACGCGCGGAATTGAAAAATGTGCGATCGAAACCGAAGCCTGTAAGGAACCAGGGGATCGTAATCTTGATGCGCTCGGGGCCGAGTCTCAGGGCAGATAGGGGACGTCGACGGTCTGGTGCCTGGAATTTACGGAGGAAAACTATTGGGGAGCCTGGAAAGAAAATAACTAGTCAAAGGACAGCGCTGTAGAGAAAGCGAACTCAATAAACCTGCAGATGAAAGGGATAATTTGCTCGCCGCAGAAACGAAGGTGGTTGGACCGAAACCTATACCCGGGCTTAGAGATGAAAAAAAAGATCTAGTCGAACTTATTATTCCGCGGCGGAAACGGGCAGACGGCGCATCTTTTCCATTGAACGAGGGAATCGCAAAAAGAGAAAAAGAGAAATATACATCGGTCAACTATATGCGGAAAAAAAAGTCGAAAAGTCACTATCTGGAATCAAGAGTGCGCACAAGAGAGAAGAGTACAGACTACGAACCGGTCATCATGGGGGGGGCGGTACACACATTTCGCATGAATTCGCGCCACCCACCAGCAGGGAAAAATCATCTTACCATCGCGCGCAGGGGTCTGTCGCGGGGGAAAGAAAAGAAAAAAGCGCATTTGAACAGCGCCACTCAGAAAAAGCCGTACGAAGGCCAAACCAACGACCGTCGACCACCAAATCTGCCCACAAAACTAGCAGAGATCAGATTATCGATCACATGGTGGAATCCTTACAAGGAGTTTTGAGGGGGAGAAAAAGCAATGACAGAGCGTAGGGGAAATAACCGGTCACTCAGTGACGTCGGAGGAAAACGAGTGGGTGAGAAAAAGGTAGCGTGAGCGGGCTGTGCGCAGCTAGGAAAGTATGAAGCCGATAAACGTCTTGAGGGTGGGGCTGCGCGGAGAACGAGTACCGTTTGTCGCCGTTGGGGGCCAAGAAGAGAAGAGGTGTCTGCTGAGTTTGGGGGGGAGAAAATCTCAAAATCCTGGCTAAAGCGGAAATAACTTTTAGTGTGCAAAGTACGTCCAGGGAGGCAGGGACTTACGAAGAGGAAAAAGCCGTGACAAGGCAAGACCTGGAACCTATGTGGGGGGTTTAATTAATTTCACAAAAGTTTCCGCGGGGGTGGGAAAGGAAGTGTTACTGGGGTCAGTAGGGGGAAGGGGGTCAGTAACCATTCTTTGTTTGGAACGGTCAATCCGTAAAAGGAGGGGCTAAAGGTTTTAATGGGTGGGGGTAAAAAGGGGTAAAACTGTCCAAGGGGGTTGATGGGTTGGGAACACGGCGAACAGAAGAGAAGGAACACGGGGACCGGGCCATCTAAATCTTACTCATGTTGAAAAAGCTGAGACCTAACCGTCCCCGAAGGCCAAGTTTGCCCTGATTATGGTGGCCTGTGGAGGGTTGGCGGAAAGGGCTGATCTCGAGAAAAGCACATCGACAAGTAATCACCATCAGCGCTATAGACCGGGAAAGGGAGGTCGGGGGGGGGAAAGGAAAGAGGGGGGGAATTGGGAAAAAAAATTCATGGACTGTTACTGGGCGACGCTGAAAAAAAAATGATCGCTTGATCGATGTGAGCGGGGCGAAAAAAAGGAAAAACATACATTGGACTTGAGGGGTTTTCGAAGGAAAGGGGCCTCGGGGCAGCGTGGTACTGACAGCTGGCAAGCGGGGCGGGCCACAAACACACATAAGGTGAACGAAACGTACCATCGGACCAAGTTCACGGGGGGGCGAACAGGCAAAACCAAGATGAACTGTTAGGCGAGCATAAGGAAACCAAGACAGTGGAAAATGGGGGAGAAAAGAGAAAAGATGGGCTGAATATCGCCGCATCAAATGGATGCGTTTTAAGATCCCCATCGTGGTCATTAAAAAAGGGGAAAAAAGAACTTATGGTTAAAAGATTTGGGAAGTCGGCAGGAAAGGCGCAATGATCGTTCTGACCGAAGGTTCGGGGGAAAAGTGGAGGCTTCTTGCACCTCAAGCAATGACAAAGGGAAGAGAGGGTCGTTTGGCACATCTATCCCAGGAGAGGGGGAAAGGTTTGGATAAGGATAAAAGCATTGTGTTTAAATGGCGGCTGAAGGACGAGCGAAAGAAAGTCCATTAGGTGGAAGGAATAAGATCGCAACTCTTCCTCGGAGGAAAATCGGCCGTTTCTGAAGCGGTGGTGGCACAACGCGGCGGCGCGATCCTCGCGCCCGGCGGTCAATAGAGAAAAAATCGGTTTCGTCAAACAGGGAAAAGGGGGGGAACGTTCATCGGGAAACAAATCAAGGACGCATCCAAGATCGTTGAGGGGGAGGGGGCTGGCCGACGATGGACGTTCAAATACACGTTCTCAAAACAGAACGTCATACTGGCCTATCGGCAAATCTAAAAAAGAAAAAAAGTCGGCCTGGCCGCATCGAAGGGGAAGAAAGGGCCTACAATCTTACCGTGGATGGGAAGGGCCTAGTGAGCCTCTAAGAAAGTGGTTCCGGTCGGGTTTATCAAGAGACTTAAAAGCACTGCTACTTCAGCAGTGCAGAAAGGAGATTGCTGAAAGCATTACTGGGCAAAATTTCAAATGGCCATGAGCCTAGAAAAAAGGAAAAAAAAGGAGTCAAAGCGCTGGCATGGTCCTGATAAAGGGTCGGATAGCTACAGGCGGGGGAGGGAAATCGACAATGATGACACTCAGCTCCGCTCCTGTGAACTGTGGAATTATGAATAACCGAGCTGGAATTTTGTGGGGTAAGCGGGGGGAAAGCAAAGTTCCTACCCTGGAAACCCATCTGAAAAAAAATGGAGAGAACTTTGAAATAAGGAGAACATTGGGTCCGTATCGAGTCATCCGGCGCCGAAAAGCAAAAAGAGGGGATACTTTGGACGGTACTGTACTGAGGGAAGGGGGAAAAAAAAAAACATTCTTTCGGGGACAGTTTAGGGCTGGCGGTACGAGATCAAGTCGATTAGAGGGCGAAACTTGTTCATGGGGAATGAAAGCAAGAAGTTCATTTCCCACCCTCGGGAAGGCTTAAGGGAAAAGGTCTGTCAAAGGGGATCACAAGGTAATCCCCGGGCCCTGATCGGGGGTGAAACCAATAGGAAAAGAACGGGTAAGACCCGCAGCACGAAGACGATCAGAGGAAGAAAAAAAAAAAGGGAGGTAATCGTTGGCTGGCAGTTTTGAAAAAACGGGAAAAAAGAGGGGGGGACAAAGAGTTCATACAGGGGAATGGACCAAGTTCTCACTTCACTTGGCGAAAAGAAAGCCAAAGAGGAAAGAGCGCGGCAAGCTGGTTTGCTGCAAAAGAGAAAAAAACGGAGGTGGGTTTATGCGCGTCCCACTTCAGATTCTTCAGGGAAAAAAGTTCGAAAAGGGCACAGCGGATACTTGCTGCAGGTGGCCGAAGCGGACAGGCTTTTGGGAAAGGTGCAAAACAAATAGGGAACCGGCCTTGGGTTGACACGACGCCACGCCCGACATGAAAAAAAAGGGAAATTGGGCAAGTC
>Ga0179593_1592662_pt1 | contig 19139 bp, 28 predicted proteins | sample CZODoug2_1_08_16_FD_185931 | JGI IMG/M metagenome (GOLD analysis project Ga0179593, IMG submission 185931) | Vadose zone soil fungal communities from Angelo Coast Range Reserve, California, USA - CZODoug2_1_08_16fungal (PacBio error correction) | ecosystem: Environmental > Terrestrial > Soil >...
GGGGGGAATGGAGAGGGGGGCGCTGCTGGCGACGCCCCTTTGGAAAGCTGGCGAAGGGGGGACCGAACGCCTAGCGCGTGTTTCTAAAAAGAGATGTTTTCAAAGAGGAATCGAAGGGCCGTCGACGGAGGAATGGGGGAAGAAGGCACCAGAATAGATAATAAGGGGGAAAGTTTCGGGGGGGGGGGGGGGGGGGGGGGGGGGGGGGGGGGGGGGGGAGGTGATTTGGAGGTAGAGAACCTAGGGATTGAAGCAGGGAGAAGAAAACAAGGAAAGGAATTGCAAGAGAGGTTCGTGCTCTTCTTGCTGGGGGGGGATAACGGGAAAAAAAGGAGGAGTCTGGGTCCCAAGTACACTGAAAAGGGAGGGTGGGGGGCGTTCAAAAAAGGGATTTTGGAAAAGGAGGGGGAAAAGGGGAGGGAATCAGATTGTTCCGCGGGGAAATATTGAATATGCAGAGGGGAAAAATATCGGAATATATCTCAGAGAAAATGGAAAGGTGCAGAAGATATGTTGGAAATCACGGGAAGGGAAGAAAAAAAAAGGGAAATTCCCGGGACGGAATAGGGGGGGGGGAACGCGCAGGAGAAGGAATCGTTTCGGTCTGAAGTTGGGTAGCCAGGAATGGCAAAGGGGAAGGAGGGGCTTACCGACGAACAAGGCAGAAGGAAAATCCTGGAAAAAGAGAAAGAATGTTCAGCAAAGAAAGGAGTTCAAAAGAGATTTAAGGGGATGGGACAAGAAACGTAGAGTCGATGTGCTCGAAAAAAAGAATGTATGACCAACAAAGATCAATCGAAGCAGGCCATAAAGGGGGAAAAAGACGAGAGGACGGGGAACTTCCGACGGAAGAAAAGAGGAGAAACTGCTCGACACTAGCCAAAAAGAGGGGAAGTCCGCTAGAAAACCACCTCTTGGAAAAAACGGGAGGAGACCGGGGCGGGGAGAAAAGGGGGGAAGAAGAGGGGCCCTACAGAATACAGAAAAAGGGGAGGGAATATCCAGTCTTGAGATCTTAGGAAAAAAAGTCTTTGCCCCAGCAGGAGGGTTTTGTAATGCCACTGGAAAAGGGGAAGGAAATGAGAGGGTAAAAAAAGAAGGAAGAAAAAAAAAGCTGACCGGCGGAAAAGAAAGAAAAAAAGGGGCGGCCGGTACCATCCGAAAAGGAAGGGGGGTGTGGGAAAGAAGGTTCGTTGAAAAGAAGGAGTCTAACTAAGGAGATACCTGAGTAAGGGAAAATATGTGGAATTCTTCTCCACTGGACGGCGGGGAAGAGGGGGGGAGGGGGTGTTGACGCCGCGAAAATGGGAAAAGAGGAAACTGGGCAGGTGAGAGAAAAAGTTTCAAGTCAGAAAAAAAGAGGGGGGAAGGGAGGATCGCTATATTTATACGTCATTGAACTGCCCCGACGAAAAGGGGGAAGGTTCGCGCCGATCCGGGTGAAAGGGAGGGACGAGAGGGTTTGGGGGGAAAAGAAAGTCGGAAAAGAAGATGATTATCTTGATATCTGAGAAAAAAAAAAAGCGGAGAGTTGGAGAGAAATCTGATCTTGGTGAGGAGGAACTGGTCGGGGAGGGGGAGGGGAAACGATGAGAAAAGCGACATCGTGGCATCAAAAGAGGGAGAAGGAAGAGGAGCTAAGCGCGCGCAGAACAGGAAAAAAAAAAAAAAAAAGGGTGACCACCCGTGGAGGGGCCAAGGAAAAAAGGAAAAAAAAGGTTCGTCACAAGAGGGGGGAGAAAAGGGGGTTCGATCCGAGCGAAAGTACGCCAAGGGGGCATGGATGCTCCGAGAAAAAAAGAGGGAGTGGAAGAAAGAAAGACTGAGAGAAGAGTCCTTATTAGAGAGGGGGAGAAAAAAGAGCGGCTCGCCAAAAAAATATTTGTGAAAGAGCACGGCTGGGAGGAGGAAGGCCCCTCCACCTTTTTGGTCAAGGGAAGTTGGGGGTCCTGTTAAAAAAAGGGTAAAAAAAGGAGCCTGAGAAAAAAGGAGGAAATCGATTTTTGATTGACCCGGACAATGGGGATTCTGCAATTTATTGGAAGGGAAAGGGAAGCAAAACGAAATTGTCGGCGTCCAAATTGGCGTAGACGCCAAAAAAGCGAAAACTCAGACAAGAGGGAGAGACTTCCCATGTCCGAAGGGGGACATTTTGGGAGTAAGAGAATAAGGAGGAAGGCACTCCAAGGGTCTCAAAGGAAAAAGTAAGGGAAAGAAAAGTTTTCCGAAGAAAGAGAGAAGGAAGCCTCAGCTCCTCGTCAGGGGAGAGATAGCGATAAGCAAAGAAAAAGAAGGGCACATGGTAATGATTTGAAAGGGGGTCCAGGACGCAATAAGAAGGAGAAAGGAAAAATCCTCTGGGAGGAAACCGTGTCGCCGATTTTACAAGAAGGAAAAATGGGAAAGAAAGGGGAGAACAATCTCCACCGCTTTTAGGGAGGGGCAAACCGTGAGGAAGGAACCAAAAAGGAAGGGAGTCGGGAAAGAACCCCGGTTGCGAAGCGTGGGATTTCTGCCGAAAGTTGCAAGACGTGGGGGGAAATGTTCGCGGCGACCCTCTCCTGAAGAAGATTTTGGTAAAGGGGGGGCTGAACAACAACAAAGGGAAGTTTTCAAAGCCATCAAAGGAAGAAGATGCTATTGAGGCAGTTCTGTCCGGAAGAAGGGGGAGAGAAGCATGTCCCCCGGGGGAAAAAAAAGGCCAGATTGGAGAAAAGGGATATTAAATATCTTTCCCAGGGGGGTGACGTCAGGGAGACGGAAAAAAAATCGTGTCGACGCAAGTGGTGGTACACAGCGAGAAGGGGCCATCGTCCATAGAGAAAAAAGGCATCTCATGGGGGGGGATGCTAGAATAAGAGAATTTCTCGTGGTTCAAAGTAGGGAGGAAACATCTGACATGATTACTTTTAAGAAAAAATTCGTGTACATCAGAGTCGAAAGAAAAGAGCTATTACCCTTCCTGCCGGAAAAAGGGGAAAAGGATCTGGCCAGGAAAGGGAGAGGGGTCTTAAGGAAGAGTGACGAAAATTTTCCGCCGCACAGATGACAGTTAAAGCGCCGAAAGATTGAAGGAAGAGATCCGGGGAAAAAAGGAAGAAGGAGCTTCAAGGAAGGGAAAGGCCAAGTGGTGACGGAAGTCCTTGATGCCGGAGGAATAGCGATTGAAAAAGGTCACAGGCTGGCCCTCGAAGAAGGAAAGGGGGAGTAAAAAAACGAAGAGGAGAGTTTTTGTAAGGGAGGGGGGGGAAATCCCCGCGAACAATCTTGATGAAGTTCCACGCCGCAAGCCGCGCTCCGTTTGAAAGCCAAAAACAGAGGAAAGGGGGAGGGGGAAAACGCTGTCACTTAGACTGGAAAAAGCACGAAAAAACGAAAATGCCCCCCCGAGATAAAGGGGATTTGTGAAGAAGTTCTAGGGCGGAGAACTCCCTGGAAAGAGGGTCAACGAAAGTCCACACTAAAGGAGAGGGGGGAAGTAGGACGCTGGGGAGAAGGCGAAGAAAAAGTATCGCTTGAGGAACAGCCTGGAGGCGACCTCCGCGGTTCCGGGAAAGAAAAAAAAGCAGCAGGGGGAAAAAATTCGCCATCGCAACCGGAAAAGAGCGCAGAACACGTCAAATACAAAGACGAAGGAAGAGTCTTTTGAATAGAGGGGGGGGAAGTCCCTCTGTTGGTCAGAAAAAAAGCAACCCAGGGCCCGCCTCAACAGGGTGGGGAGGAATTCAGAGGCGTCCCTTGATAAAGGTGTGCTCCATTTCCACAAACCGCGAAACGGGGCCAGCACCCGGGGGAAAGGATACTTCTAAGAACGACCCGGGAAAACACGTTGTAAGAAAAGTCATGAGTCGAATGCGGAAGACAAAGCGATATGACAGCAGTACCTTCTAGAAAGAAGAAACCAACACTCCCCCCCAGGCAAGTGTCAGGAAAGGAAGGTGCCCCTTCTAAAAAAAAAAGAGAGGCTAATACTGGAAAAAAGAACGAGAAAAACCCCTAAAATATCGAATTAGCAAAATGCTACATCCTCCAATGGAAAAAGGGGGAGCAAACTCTCAACAACCACAACTGATTAGAGGAAGGGGGAAGGACTTGATTAAGAAGAAATCCAAGATCGTCTAATGAGAGTATGGGGGAGGGTGTATCTTTTCGCTTGCAGCCGAGGTTGAGGGAACGGGCACCGCAAGAAAGGGGAGGCGGAAGACCTATGCTGGACAGAAGGGGGGAGCATTGAGATAGGACTTTGGGGGGGGGGGGGTTTTGTTGGGGTTTTTTTTGGGGGGGGGGGTTTTGTTGGGGGGGGGGGGGGGGTTTTGGGGGGGGGTTTTTTTTTGAAGGCGCAAAGCTTCGCAGGAAGGCGAAAGGAAAACGGGGGGAAGGGGAGGAAAATCGTGGACGAAAAGGGAAAAAGGGAAGTGCTGAAGTGCTGCGGGGGAACACGCGGAAAAAGGGGGCCGCGGAATTGTCGGGAGGAGTTACGAAAAGGGAGTTAAAAGGGGAGATACGAGGAAAAAAAAAAAAGGGGGGGCCGATCACTCACAGACGATCATCAAGGGAAAGAGGATTTGTATGGGGCGGGAAGGGGAGAGCAGACGCAACCGTTTGCAGGACGGAGGGGAAAATGGTCAGGTTCCAAAAGCAAAAAGGAAGGGGAAGCGGAGAGAGACAAAAAAAGGGGAGGAGGAACGGCGGCGCCTACGCGCTCCTGGTGAAAAAAATTCGAAGGAAAAAAAGAATTCCAAAGATCCTTATCTGCATCGGGGGGGAGAAGATGAAGAATTAAAAGGGGATCAGAGCGCAAAAGAAACTTCTGGACTGAACGAGAGTCGGTTGGGGGTGAGGGGTCACGGAATATTCTACTTGACGGTCTCCTGGGAAGGGACCTTCGTAGGAAGGGGAGGGAGAAAAGGAGCGAATTTGAAAAAGAACCATTGGAACGGGAGGGAAAAGATTGTTTCCGCGGGGCAAAAAAAAAAAAGAACTCTTAAGCGAAAAGAGTGGACAAGAAAGAGGGGAGACGCGAGAGCAAAAAAAGGCACTCGCTATGGGAACGGGAACTTTCATCAAGGAAAACAAACGGGGAAAAAATAAAAGTAATATAAATCTAAAAAGGGGGGTAAACTGATCTGAAAAGTGTCATAGGGATCTTTCAAAAAAAGTGAAGGATTATCTCCTGAGGGAAAAAAGGTGAAATAGGGAAAAAGTACGACCATCCTACAAGGAAAAAAGGCCTAAGGAAGAAAAAAGGTTCATTTTACGAGAGAGAGAGGCAGTTGAGGACAGATTTACACAAAGTTGACAAGGGAAGGCATCCTTGTAAGGGAAATAATGGACCATCTTAAATTGATGTATGAAAAGTCGACAAAACGAAGGAAAAAAGGCTCGCTTGAAAGGGCAAGATGGGAAAAGAGGGCTACTGACACACGCTGGAGGGAGAGAAATACACGAAAGGATAGGCTTCCTCGAACTGGGGGATAGAAAAAAAAAGGAGCAAGAGGATATTACAATGGAGGGGACTTGACATGCTCTGGGGGGACCGACAGAGTCACCTGAATATCAATCTTGAAAAAAAAAAGATCGCTTTCTAAAAAAAGGGAAGGCAGCTGGACCATACAGGATTGGGGAGGAGAGGTCGCCTCGAACATAATTACGGAAAAGGGGGGACCGAAGCCAAAAAAGGGGAACCGGGGCTTCCTTACCGAAAGAAGGGAGAGAACCGGGGGGAGAGATTATGGGGGGGAGTGAACGGAGAAGAAGTAATTTTCTAAAACGATGGAGGGGAAAAAAGAAAGAAAGTTCACAGAAAGTGAGCTTGTAACATCGAAAGAAGAAGGGTCGGGGGGAAGCAGGAAAAATGCAGGGCGGACGAAAGTGGGGCGGACCCGTAAGAGGAAGGCTGGTGACAGGAGATATCTGGTTCTGGCGGGATAGTTAGAAAGATTTCGAGAGGCGGAAAAAAAACGGGCCTCGGAAGGGGGGAAGCGAAATTCCGGAATTACGTTTTTACTTGGAAGGAAGTGCACCGCATCTGGAAAAAAAAAAGGAAAAAATATTAAGGAAGTGTCTACAAGGACGGAAGAGGGGAAAAAATGTTCAATCGCTGAGAGAAAGGATGGTGGAAGAAGGGAAAAAGGAGGGATGGGACGCTGCCTGTGAAAAAAGAGAAATCGGCATCAAAAGAGATGAAGCTTGGGGGAAAGGAACTTAGTGAACCAGGAAGTAAAAAAAGACAAGACTAGACAAAGTACTCGGCCACGTCTAGCCAGCCGTAAGGGGAAGAATTTTTTTGTGATAAAAAATAGCGAATTACCGAAGCGGGGGATGGGGAGAAGGATGGCTCCGCTCTCTCTGCAAAAAAGGAGGCATCCATAAAGAAGGACCGGTAATTTCGCTCGGATCGTAACAAAAAGAAGAGGGGGGAAAAAAAAAAAAAAAAAAATTTGGAAAAAAGATTCGGGAAGAGGGAAGCGAAGGACAAAAAAAAGAAAAGTGGGAGTCTTTTCTTTTGAAGGTCAATTGTCCCTCCGGGTAACGGCGGAGAAAAGATTCACGATGTCGCGAGGAGGAGACTCTGCAATTTATTCACCGAAAAGAAGCACCACGAAAATGGGAGTGTCGTACTCTCCAAGATCCGCGAGAAGAAGAAAGACCAGTCGACTCCAAAAAGGTCCGAATCATATTTCAATTGGGGACGGAACGCTCAGAATGCGTTGCACGGACAAGTAAAACGTAATGTCGGGGAAACACCGTAACAAGTTCGCAAGGGGGCTTGATCAGCGAGCGGCCAAGAGGATAGGCGAGAAGCAAGAAAAAGAGTCGCCTTGCAACTTTGCAAAGAAGTCCGCAAAGGAAGAAGAATCGAGAAAAGAAGAAAAAACCTCTGAGGGCAAACGCAGTGTAAAAGGCGGAGACAATTAAAAAAGGAATGCATAGCCTTTATAAAAAAAAAAAAAAGCTTTGTAAGGCAAGAAAGGGAGTTTCCCCGAACAGAAACAAACGCGAGGGAAGCGAGCAAAGTTTGCGGATCGTGTATTGGGGAAGACCGCGGCGGACTTGGGGGAGGGTTGTTCAGTCATTCTTTTCGCGGGAAGAATGAGAAGGATAACTGTAGGGAAAAACACAGCGGCAAAAAGCCTCCGCCGCATTAAGAGAGGAATATTCCGAACGGAGAGAAATCTCCGATCATCAGCAAAAGAGAGGAAAAAATGCAAAGGGAGAGAAAGAAAAAGGGGGTAGAAAGGGGGAAAAAAAAAGCCAAGGAAGGAAAGGGAATTTATTGTACATCGGAAAAGGAGTTGCCAGACCTAACACGGGGTGTGCAGTTCGAGGATATTATAACGGTGGGGGGGGAAGAAAAGGAAACTGTTCAGATGGTTCCCTTCAGAGAAACCGGATGACGGGAAGAGAACTTGTCCACTTCGAGGGGTGAAAAATTCAGGGCGGAAAAACTAGCGGCAGGGGCCTGAACAGGAGAAATTGACGTTCCGCTCAGAATGATGGGGCGGTAAGCAGCTGAGAGGGGAAATGGGACGAACAAAAAACAAAAATTCCTGCAAGGGGGAAAGCGCCGAAAGAAAAAGGAAAAGCTCTTCAAGGGACCACCACTTTCCTCAGGAGCTTGAAGACGGGGAATTAACAGCACCGTGAGGCCGCGAGTAAAAAGAGCGATTGCTCCAGGAGAAGAAAAAGGCTGGAGAAAAATATATTCCCGATATTTTCTTGTCAAGGACTGAGATCGGACTGAAAAGGGTACGGGGGTTGTAAGGACAGCGAAGATGGATTCCTCCACTGGAGGAAGACCGCACAGGAGAAAAACCGCACTTCCGGCAAGAAGTCTGGAGGGGCTGTGGAAAAAAGAAAGGACCCAGTCACGTAGAATAGGCACGAAAAACAGAAAGCCCGACTAGCACTAAAAAAGCCAGGGGAGTTGGGGGACGGATACTTCCATTTCTGAAAGAGAAGACTCGCGGAAAACGGACAAGGAAAACACTATAAAACCGTGAAGAGAGGGGTGGAATTTATTAAGGGGGAAAGACGAAATACAGGGGAAAAAAAGGAGGTAAACCAAATCGCTTAGCAAAAAGCGGGGAATTCGCGCCAAAACCACCAGAGAGGAGGGAGGAAAATCGAAATGAAATAAAAAAAACAAACCGGAAAAGCGTCGCCATCACGAATGACACTACATAAGAACCAAGTGATGATCGGAAGGGAAAGCGGCCAATCGGAATGGGGGGGAGGAATAGAACCACCTGCGGCTGGGGAAAAACGCGAAGCCCGAAAACAAATACTGAAGTCCTCCGGAAAAAGAGGAGAAAACTTGCTCAAGCGGTGTGAAAGAAAAAGAAGAAGTCAGGGGGAATTTCTTCAGAGGCAAAAAGCCTTCTTCAAAAAGGCCGCAAAGGGAAAAAGGGTCGAATAGCGCTCCTTCCTGGAAAGGAGGGAGGGCGGAAAAAAGAAAGGGGGGGGAATTGAGCGAAATGTGGGGACTCAAAGAACCCCCCGGGGGCACATCCTTCATCAAGGGAGGAAGGGGTCGTAAAGGTGCCAAAAAAAAATATCGTCTACAAGGGAGTGCACGCGAAAAAGAAAAAAAAAATATCGAATAAGAAAAAGACTCAAATTGATGGCTGAGAGGCTCACAACAAAAGGAGGCTCCTACTGAAAATCATTCTCAAGGAGGAAGGTTCGGCAGGGGAAAAGGAGGATTTTCCGGTTTTATCGTTGGACAGAAGTATTTTGCGGGGCGATACGAAAAAAATACAAAACACTTAAAATGGGCTGAAGCTGCCGGGGAAACTCTGGTGTTTAGCTTGGCGAAACTCCAATTTCGCTGGAGCATGACAGGGGAGACCTTCTCAATAATCTGAGGGAAGGGCTAGGTATGACTAAAATTTCTGGACAAGGGTCCCTTCTCCTGAGCAGAAAATTTTAAGAAAGTGAAACCAGTGAGTTTTTTTGGAACTGGTGGGGGAACGCTGTATCAAGAAATCCAGGAATGGCCCTTAGGAGAGTAAGGGGTGCTAGGTGCAAACAAGAAAGAAGGGGTCTATACGATTTAAAATAAAGCGATCAGGAGGACGATCATCACGCTTATCCTGGCGGGGAGAAAGGGGTGCGAGTGAAGGGAACATTGCAGGAGGAAATGGTCGAATTTTTCGGGAAAGGGACGAGCTCGTGGGGAGAAAAGGAATACTGAACCGAAGAGGGGGAAATTGCGCAGGCGTCCATGGGGGATTTCGAAGGGAGAAACGGAAAGATAATAAATTCCAAAGGGGAGAACGTTTCTCGTGGGGAAGAGCTTACGACTGAACGATTTAGGTAAGCAAGGAAAAAACGGAGGAGAGTGGGGGAGGAAGGGCTTTTCGTGAGGGGGGAAATTCTACGTGACGGTCAACGAAAAAGTACCACTGAAAGGAAAAAAAAGGGGCCGGACTTTTGGAGAAAAAAAGAAGGGGGCGGGTAGCAACGGGGGAAAAAACACGATTGTCCAGAAACCCGGGAAAAATGAGTCGATATGAAAAAGGAAGGAAAAGGGGAAATAACTCGGAAGGAGAAAAAAATGGGCCATCAGCGATGTGAAAAAGGCATCCGAATGCCGATCCCGACAACGGGGAAAGAAAAAAAAAGAAGTGTGGAAGGCAGTTGCTCAGAGGGGGGCTTAAATAAGCAGGCCAAGGAAGAAAGGGGGCGTTCGTCCGTCAAGGGCAAGCGGGAGAAAAAAGAACACGAACGAAAGTACAGCATCCTTCCAAGAAAGAAAAAGATGTAGCAGGGGCAGGGGATCTTCGGTTAAGAAAAAGAAATGGACAAGGATGGGCGTCAACCTGTAAGAGGGCACATAATTGAACCATCTGAAGGGGGAACATCAATCGAAAATAAAATAAAGATCCAGGGCGAGGGGGACGTTGAATTTCAAAGAAAAAAAAAGTGAAAGGGTACAAAAACTGCTCTACACGAGAAGGGCAGGAGGGGCCAAAGGAAATAAGAACACCACCGTGGGTTCAATCGCGGGGGGAAGATATGACAAGAAAAGGGGGGAAAAAACTGTTACCATTCTTCTCTGGGACGACAAAAGAAAAAGTTAAAGATTCCTAAGAATGGGGGATGGATTTGCCCAAGTTTTAGGAAAAAAAAAATACCGATTATTGAGAAAAAGGAGGGGTCGGCCGCTAACAAAAACTTATGGGGGGGGGTAAAAAGAAACAGAGCCGGCGAAATCCCGCGGAAAGAAAAGAAAGCCTCGAGGAAAAAAGGGTGGAATTACTTACTTTCGTGGGAAAAGGAAAAGGGAAAAAGGGAATGGCGGATATTGGAATAGTAGGAAAGGTGTAAATCGCGACACGTCGTGGAAGGGTTGCACGTGCTCGCTTCTTAAAAAAAAGGGAACGGGGGAACGGCAAAGCAGGGACCGACTCGCTGGGCTGGGAGGGGAGAAGGGTTTACGGCTTTGCGAGAAGCTCCAGACAGATTCGGAACTTTTACCGGGGGAGGGTTTAAGTGAGACACAGCTGGGATGAGCGGACGCCTAAAAAAAAAGGGGGGAAGAGGAAGCGGGGATGGGACCTTGGAAGGGGTCGATGTTCAAAAGAGAGAGCCAGTCTTACAAAAAATGTGAAGAGAGGGAGTGGGTACCTTCCGCCACGGACAAAGTGAGGAGAGAGGGAAAACTCGCTCTTGAAGAGAAAAAAAAAAGGACAGGACCCGGAGGACCAAAAAAGACACAGACTCCCACGGTTGACCAAAGGCGTAAACAGCGGAAAAACCGGGCGAACGAGTTTTTGGGGGAGAAAGTTTGCGTGGGTTCGAGAAAAGGTGATCGAGGGCAGGTGGCAGGGGAAAACAACACCAGAACGTAGGAGTAAAAAAGGAACCCAAAACAAAACAAAAAAAAAGAGAAAAAAAAAAAAACGGTAATTTCGCGAGGATAAGACAACGAGCGGCTCGCCAAAAAAATATGTGAAAACGGCTTTCTTCGCCTTGGCCGAAGGGGGGGAAAAGTGGGATTCTGGAAAAAAAAAGAACCTAATAAGAAAGCGCTGAGCGAAACGCTTAAAATAGAGTGGCCCACGATGTCGCGCATTTGCGGAGGAATAATAACATCCAGCCCCACTAATTTCGGGGAGGGGGGGAGACAGAATCATCCTCAGGGCGGGACAATCTAAACATAAAAAAAAATTCCCAGGAAAAGTCATAATATTTCATTTTGGGGAAAGGGGTGCATCCGCCACATAAACAAGGACAACTGAATGGCGGAAGGGAAACCGGCGCTTCTGGAAGAAGAGAGTAAACGCTCAAATGCCGGGAGAAAGACAGCACAAGATAGTAGAAGGGAAAAGGGGGCATGATTTTCCTTGCTCAGATCAAACGACGAAGGGCCAAGCGGAAAGTCACAACCGCAGGAGGAGGCCAACGGCCGTGTCGAAGGGGAGACAAATAAAAAATCCACTCTGTGAACTTGCAGAAGTCCAAACACGGGAGGACAGAGGGATCCGTTCCTTCAACAACAAGAAGAGAAGTAGGCGCGGCTCGGTACCAAAAAAGAGCCGGAGGAAGGTCCGCGGCGTCTTGGGGAGCTCAGTCTGAGGGGGGAGAGTCGACTAAAAAGATCCGTATTTTTACAAGGGAAAACACAAGCGCTAATCGCAGGTAACGGAAGCGTCAGCTTGAATTCAGTACCTGTGGGGAGCAGGGGAATACAGGCAGAGCAGCCATGCAAAAGGGACATAAAGACAAAATTTGGAATAGGGATGCCCTCGGTGGGGGTTTCGGGGGCAGAAGCCAGATTCTTGCGGAGAGGGGAAATTTTAGTCCGTCGCGAGGGGACCCAGCGTGAGCCCCTCTGCACGACCGATCATAGGGAAAGTCAGTTATGTCTTCTGAAAGGGGGAAATTGGTCTAGGCAACGGCCCTTCTGGGGCGAGGGAGAAGGACGTTTTACTAAATCCCTTGTCCACTGAGGAAGAGGAGGGAACAACGAAGAGGAGAAAGGACCTTCGTGGATGCAAAGGAGATCTTGGCCAGAGAATGATGGAGCAGGAAGGTAAGCCGCTTTGAAAAGGGGACCGCAAGAAGTGCCTTCACGGTGAGGAAGCGCCGAAAGATTGTAAGAGGAAGGGAAAAAAAACCACTTCCTGAAAAGGGAGACGGAATTCAAAGCCCCGTTGAAAAACCCGTGATGAAGAAAAAAAGGTCACATACGATTGAAAAAGAAAAGCTGGCCGCGGGAAAGGGAGGCATATTTCTTGTCCACTCAAGGAATGCTATTGGGGGGTAAGAGGGGGTCAAAAGATTGATTCCCTCCACGGGGAAAAGGGAAAAAGTACAACGCACAGGAAGAAGAAACTTTCAGGAAAGAAGTTCAAGTTTTACTTGGGAAAAAGATAGGATTCAAGGGGAAAAAGCACGAAAGCCCCAAGCGCAGGGGTCTAAAGGTGAGTTGTTAAAAAGAAATCCTCCCCGGGGAAGTCTGTCATACTACAAAACCCAGAGAGAGAAGATAAGTGGGAGGGGGATCTCTCTCTTCATGGTGGGCGAAATAAATTCCTAACGCGTATGGGCAAAGGGAAAAGGAGCCCTCCTCGGTTTCCAGGGGGTTCAACCACGAAGAATCGAAATGAAAAGGCGGGGAAAAAAAACCGTCCTGCAAACTGTGGCTAAAAGCCATAACCCCTCCCAAAAGGCAGATCAGCGTGTTATTTCTCGGGGAGGGAGGATAACTGCGGTGGAAAAGTTGCTTGTGGAGAAGGCCCGCGCATCTGCAGCGCATTCCTGAAAAAAAAAGGGGAGCAAGCTTGTGGAAGGTCCAGCACACGTGGTTAATTTCTATTCCCAAAAAAGCGCAATCGGGAAAAAAGGGGGGTCCGCCACTGTCCCATGGGGGACGGACCTAATGGGACAAATCCGAGGCCCGCAAGGCCCGAGTAAATGCGCGCAATTTCTTGTCAAAAAAAAAACAAAACCCTATTTATGAGGGGGGTAAGTGCAGGGTTACCGGTGCCAAGAGGTCTCTCGCGGCGGGGCACCTAAACGATACAAAAAAGGAGAATCGCCTTCGAAAAGAAGAAAAAAGAAGAAAAAATTTTGGATTCTTTATCCTGAATCGAGGTCAAAAAACAAAAGATAGAGATGATCATCGGAAGATGCAGTCTCACCATCCCATTGAGTCTGAGAAGGGGGCAGATAGGGGGGGGGGTATCGTTTCTCGTGGCAGACAGAAGAGGTACGGCTAAGAGGCACAATGAAACTTGAGGAAGAAGGCCTCCATAAGACGTTGCTGGCGAAAAATTTTCTTCAAGGGGGGGGGGGGGGGGGGGGGGGGGGGGTTGGGGGGGGGGGGGAATTGGGGGGGTGGAAAGAAGAAGGACTTGACTTCCTTCTCAAGAGGGAAAGGAACTATTCGAAAAAAAGGGACAACGTTTGCGTACCGCTTGCGAAAGGGCGTGGACGAGTAATAAATTGGAAGAAATTGGGGGGAAAAAAACTCTTTATCATTTCCTCCGGGGAAAAAACGCATGTTTCAAAAGGGAATGTCGGTGAGAAAAAAACAACAAACGTTGTTCTATAAAATCGACCGATGAACGTAAAAACAGAACGAATTAACCACGAAGAGGTTGCGGGGGCGCTGCGAGCAAGGTTTTTAGGGATGCGAAATTTTTTAGAGGAGAGGAGCCGTGGTTCAAAAAAAAGGAAACCTGCTTCGGTATCTGGGGAAAGCGACCAGAAATGGTTTAAAAGAAGGGGCAACCAGAAGGAGAAAAGAAATTCCAAAAGGGGGCAAGCGTTTCTGGGGGGGGGGGGGGGGGTCGTTTATTGGGCGTAGGGACCGACGGAACAGATGGATGGGAAAAGAGAAAAGGGCAACAAAAACGGACGGAATTGAAAAGAGTGCTCGTCGGGCCTGTGAGCTTGGTTCGGGAGGCTCCGGGAATGAGGGGAAAAAGGGGAAGTACCGTTCTTCCTTAAGGGGGGGGGGGGGAACGGCGCAGTTGAGGACGGAGTGGAAGGGGGGTTCCTGCGGGGAAGGGAAAGAAAGAAGAAGAAATAATTGAAGTCGATATTCTCTTGGAAAAGGATTCCGCGGCCAGAAAGTGAAAGGGGCCTCCTGTCATCTCTAGGACAAAAAATCAAGAGGCCGAAAAAGAAAAAAAGGTACAGAAAGAAATTCGATTAAGAGGAACGTGATCTCTGAGAAATCGGTACGAAAAGAAAAAAAACGTGCAGGCCTTTATACCTGGCGGGAAATTGAAAAAGCTTACCGAAAAAAAAGAAAAATCATCTGACGCATCAAGAGGCACTATGTAAAGGGGGCAGGTTAGCTCTTCATCGAGGGGGAAAAGAAGTGTAACTAAGGAAAGGGATTTGAATCCTTTACGAGGTGCGCAAAGAAGGAACCATCGGAAAGTGGAAAAATTTATACGAAACGAAAAGACGCATCACGACTTCAATTCGAGGGAGGGAGGAAGGGAAATGGGCAAAAGGGACGACACGCTGTAAAAAAGGGTGCGCGACACGATCACGAAAAAAACACGCGAAACTGAAAATACCCACCTCGGGAGGGTAAAAAGAGACAAGCTTTGAAAAGTAGATGGGCGGGGGGGCTTCTATCGGATTAAAAAGAAGCCGAAGAAGTGGAAAAAAATTCAATAATGGGAAGGAGGGGAAAAAGGGCACCGCTTTGTTTAAAAAAACGGGGATTGGTGGAGAAAAGGGAAGAGGGTAAAAAAAATGATGAAAAAAGTATTTGCCAAAAGCCTCCCGCGGGAGAGAGCCCGCTTCCGCAACAAGGAGGAGAGCGCCTCGCTACCCGGGCTCTCTTATTTCGGGGAAGCACAGAGGGGAAGTTCTGAGCCGGCTGCATCACAGAGGAGTCTCCGCTTGTAAAAGAAGAATCAGCGAGGGGGGACGGCGACTTTTCTCGCTTCGGGAGGAGGAATGGGGCGGGGGGGAGGAAAAAAAAAACAAGGCGACTATCGGTGTCTGGGGAAAAATATGTATCCGGCATTTGTCGCAACCGCGAGGGCAAGAGGGACACGGTTCTCTCCCGGTATTCAAGGGGGGCGAGCGAGCCGGGCAAAACGAATGAGATTATTAAGCGGAGGGACCGGGAGTACGACGGGTCGAGAGGGAAAAAGGAAAAGAAGGAGGAGTAAGACAAATGGGGACGACCCTTTCGTGTTGCTGTGGAAAAAGGAAAAAAAGGCGAGACGAGGCATCGAAAATCGAAGAAGGAAGGAACCGAGTGACCATGGCAAAAAAAAAAAGGATCCCCGGTACCCCCCCGTTGGAAAGGAAAAAAGCCAGCCGTGGGCAGAAAAAGGTTTTGGCGATCCGCGCAAAAAGAAGGAAAAACTTGATTCTGAGCGGAGGGATGGATCCGAAAGGAAGAAGGGAAAGTAGAGAGAGCGGGGGGAAAAAAGAAGAAAAAGCAAGGCTGCCGGTACTTTTCGCAAGAGGACCCAAAAAATATTGTGACGGAAAAAACGGCTTCTTCGCCGTGGAAACGCGGAAGGGACCAACAAGAAAAGGGGAAAAGTGGTATTCCTTGTCTTGGTTCAGGGGGACATGGTAAACAAGAGAGCTAACGCTTCAGCTCGGATTGGGGGGGAAAGGGGGAAATTTCCGCGCATGGGAAGAAAGGAACCGTCAGCGGCCCAAAAAAAAGGGAGGGAGTCCACCATCTTGTCTTACTCCTCCAAAAAAAAAAAAAAAAAAATCAAAGAACCCGGGAGAAATTCAAAAAAAAAATAAATTTCAATTTTGGCGACGATCAGAATGCGGTCACGTCCAGAGCTTATGTCCGGACGAGGCGAGAAGGGCCGCAGCCCTCAAGAGAAAAGAGAAATCGGTCACGCAAGGGACGTTAAAGATAAGCAAAGAGTCCTCCTTGCAAGGGAGGAGGTCTCACGTGTGAAAGAGACAGCTCGAAGGGAAAGAAAGGGGCAAACCCCCTCCTCTTCTGGGAAGGGAGCTATTTAAAGAGAGAAATTGGAAAAAAAGGGGTCTCCCGAAGAAACCAGCGTTTTAGCAATAAAAAGGGAAAAAAACCTTCCGGTCAGTCAACGGATCGCCCGGTACGCTCTTCTCTTTAAAAAGGCCGGAAAAGATCGGTCACTGGCGCGAGTTTGGATCACTGGGTTTTTCATTCAGATGCGACCCGAGAGTCGCATGACACTAATCCTGGAGAAACAAAAAAATGGGAAAGATCGTTAAGCGGGGGAAAGGCAAGAACTTCTTAAAATCATCAGCCAGGAAAAAGAAAAACCCGCCGATTGTGTCATACAGCATAAAAAGGGGATCGGGGGGAAAGGGACCCGCGGGGGGGGGTGTCGAGGGACGAGGCCAGATTCGTGCTCCGCGCAGGGGGAGTGGAGTGTCGTCCGTCTCGAGTTTTCAAGAAGGATAACATCGAATTAATCAGCAGAGGCCTTCTGGACTGAAGGGAGGGGGTCAGACATCAACTTTCCAAAGACATCGGACAGAGGGGGGCGGTGTCCAATCCTCTTGTCAAAGGGGAGAGGGTCGAATAAAAGGGGACCAGAGCAGGACTTCCGAAAGGAAAAGACATGACTTCTCTCTTGGGGGGATTGTAGGTGGGGAAAGGTCGGTACAAGGAACGTGGACTGCGAACGCCGGAAGAGGAAAGTTTTCGTGAAGCGCAGAAGGGGGGCAACGAAGCACTTCCGCAAGAAGACCAAAAAAAAACCTTCTCGCTTTCTCTTCCGTCCAGGGAAGGAAGGAAGCTCGGATAGTGGGCGAAAAATGCCAGGAGGACCTAGGAAAAGGAAGCCGCGAGGAGATATGAAAAAATATGTCCTTGTCCACGGGAGAAATTGGGTTTGGCCGGTGTTGGAATTAAAAAGAAAACTCCAACGTGCACAAGGGAAAAACCCGTCCCAACCTCAAAAGGGGGGGGGAAGCCAAATCAGGAAGGGAACTTCAAGTTGTACTTGGTGGTGGCCGACCTCAAAGAACCAAGCACGAACAGCCCGGAGAAACAGCCCCACGCGCAAGGGAAAGGGGTTGCGAATGCTTAAAATCGGGGGGGAAAGGGGGGCCAGACTACCGCAAAATCACACGAAGAAAAGAAGGATCTTTGGAATTTTTATAGGGGAAAGACCAGGGAAAAAGGAAAGGAAGCCTCTTATTCTCAGAAGGGGGGGAAAAAAAAGCGGGGAAGGGGCGGACAAAACGTCTCGGACTTTCGGATCGAAAAAAGTCGCCCAGCGCAAAAAAGGGGAAAAAAAGGTCTCAAAAAAAAAAGCCATACACAAAAAAAGGAAGATCATCGACCGTCGTGAACAAAGGCGGCTTGTTGATCAAAAAAGCGCAAATCGAAAAAGAGTCATTCCTCCGAAAAAAAATAGTTGCGAGGCGGGGCTCAAGAAAAATTCCAGACAAAAGGGAAGTGCTTCCTCGTCACTTCGCGAAAGGACAGGTAAGCCACGTTTGTCCGCCAAGGCTATGCAGTCCGGGGGCCTTGCGCTAGGAAGTCCCAAGAAAGAGAGGCCATGCGCGAAATTTCACTTGTCCAGGAAAAAAAAGGACACCACTCCCCCCGATTAGGAAGACACAAGAAAATTGAAGAGATCGAGGGGAGAAGCGCGCGGCTGCACGAGAAGAAACCCGAAAAATATCGCCTTCGCCGAAGCAGAAAAATCAATTGGGGAAGGAGAAGTAATACAGAAAGAAACAACAACTGGAGGAGGAGAAACGAAAAAAAGAGTTCTCCTCCTGATTCAAATGTTCGCATTGGAGGAAGAGGACGGGGTGTATCTTTCTCGTGAAAAAAAAGAAAGGATGTTGGGGAGGGCGAGAAGGAAAAAACTGACAATGACTTGCGGAAAAGGGGGGTTGCGCGGCTGGAGAGGCGCGCCTTGAGCAATGACTTTGAAAAGAGAAAGAAGGATGAATTTTCCCAGGAGGCACATACCGTTGGCGGACACGGGAGAGGCGAGAAGACGGCGTGGACGAGGGAAATGCTGCGGTTGGTGAAAAAAAGCTTAGCCATTTCCGGGGCAGGAAAAAAGGGGAGGAGCCAGTGCGATTGCGAGGGGAAAAAAAACGGTTTTTCTATCGAGGAAACAACCGCTGGCTCGAATCCGAAATGCGGCTGAGGGGGGGGGAAGGCGCTGCTGTCTACGCACAGGAGGGGGGGGGGACGTCGGGAGATTGATTTCGATCCGAAACACGGAGAAAGAACCGCGGCGAGAAGCTGCGCCTACGCTAGTTCCAAAGAAAAGGAGGATTGTGGAGAAAAGAAATAATCACTTCCCAAGATGAAAATTGATTTTACGGAAAGGAAAGAAACAGGAAAAAATGGCGGGGGGATAGCAAATAACTCACCTTGAAACCGGCGTTCGTGAGCGAAGGCTGTTCGTGGAAGGGAATAGGAAAAGAGAAGGACCGACGGAATTCCTGGGGCAAAGGGGCTGAACGGGGGGCGTTGCACAAACGGAGGCCAAAAAGGGGTTGGACGGCGTGGAAGGGGGGGGCAACGTGGAGGGAATCAAGATGAAAAAAAACAAGAACAAAAAAAAAAAACCGGACCAAATATAAAATTTAAAGAGGAGAGAATCGAATCTAATTCCGCTTCCAGCTGGTGACAGGAGGGAAGGCAATCGCTATTTGAACTTGAAAAAAATTCCGATCCCCAAAAGGATTACCCGTGACGGAAGAGAATCGGAAAGGGAGGAGGCGGTGATAGGCAATAGGGGGAGAAACTTTCAGGCATTGGACTCCTGCGTTCAGGGGAGACTCGGGAAGCAGGGAGGGAAAGGAAAAAAGCCTACCATCATAGAAGAGAAGGGAACCCGTATGTCCTTGAAGAAGGAAGGAAAAAGGGTCGTTCCGACGAGAGGGTAAACGAAGGGAGGATTGACAACGTAAACTTCATAAAGGAACGCACAGAAGGGAAAAAAGGATGTATGACCTCAACTTTAGATCGGACCTCAAACGGCATGCGAGAAAGGAAGGTCACGCTGGGCAAAAGAGAAAAAGAGACACGCTGTACAATAAAAGAGAAAAAACTTGCGTGTGCGTCCTCGAACACCGGGCCAAGTTTTCCGATCCAAAAAGTTTTACCGGGGAAATGCGGCTTAGGAAAGTGTCCGACCGAATCCAAAAGAGGACGATCTTTCTAA
>Ga0179593_1444300_pt1 | contig 19138 bp, 22 predicted proteins | sample CZODoug2_1_08_16_FD_185931 | JGI IMG/M metagenome (GOLD analysis project Ga0179593, IMG submission 185931) | Vadose zone soil fungal communities from Angelo Coast Range Reserve, California, USA - CZODoug2_1_08_16fungal (PacBio error correction) | ecosystem: Environmental > Terrestrial > Soil >...
TAGAGGAAAACAGGAAATTAGACAAAAGAAAACAGGTACGAGTTGGAAAAAAAAAAAAGTTTCTTGGCGCAAGTCGGCAAGCCTGGGCAAAAAAAAAAGGGAAAAAAAGGCAGGGTAAAGGGGAAAGAGAGGGGGAGTCTGGAGAACCTTCGGTCAGTCCCGCAAAGTGGGGTGGACCTCGAAAATCAGCCGGGAACAACCCAAGGCCGAAGATGAGGTAACAGGAAAAAAAACCGGAGCATTAACAGGCAAGAATAACACGAGGCCTTCAAAAATAAAATTCTCCACGCACAGACGAGAAATAAACCCCTGAGGGGATTGCACGAAAGAGGTGTTGGAAAACAAGGGTCCCCTTGGAGTGATTGAAGGAGAACACCGAAAAAGAAAGGGATGAAAGAAGGCGACGACACGCATGAGAAGTGGGGGGGGGGAATCAAAAAAACCGCCGCTGGGCCATTGCAATCGGAGAGAAGCCATTCCATCGACGGAAAACTTTTCTGCAAAGAGGGCCAGAACGCGGGGGTAACGAAAGAACCAACCAGAAAAGGGGATGTTGGACTCGAATTAAAGTCTCAGGATGGGTTCCAAGCATCCGGGATGGGGTGTCCTCTCGAGGGAGCGAAGGGCGACTCTAAAAACATCCAGGGGGGGGGTACGATGGCAAAGAGGGGAGAACCCTGGGGAATAGCAGGTATTATAGGGCAATCCATCGAGAAAAAAAAAAAACACAACAACGGGAGTAGGAAAAGTAAAAGGATGACAGCGTGTATTGTTAACTCTGAGGACTAGACAATGGTGAACTGTTGTACAGAAGCGGCACTAGTGTGCTCCAACGGGGGGAGAAGAAACATTGATGCGCATCTATGGCGCATAGGAATACTCTCTATGGAAAAGGGGAAAACAACAATGACAGACTGTCCCAGGGGTTGAAGAGGACAAGGAGAGCGGGTCCGTCTGGAAATCTAATCGTATCTTCTAGAGAAGGAAATAATCAGCAAGCTAGCTCAAAAAAGGAACCGCGGGAAAAAGTGAAATGAAGAAGAGGTCTTCTAGATGGCCTTCAAACTCATGGTTCTCTGGTCAGCCGGCCTTTGTGGGGAAGACCACCCAAACCGATGCAAAAGGCGGACCAAGAGGAGTGACGCAACTTTAAGGTCTTTAACCTGGTAGAAAAGAGAGAAGAGTGAGGGGGAAAATGGGTATGGTGGACACAAAAAGTTCGAAAACGGGGAGGCCCTCTATAGAAAAGGTTAAGAACTCAGGGGGGGCGTAGGAAAAACGAGTGGTTGAGCAAAAAAAGAAGGGCAAAGAGGAAGGAACTGAAATTCAGAAGGAATAACCATCCACCGGAACGCCCGGGGGTTGTCGCTCCGAGACCAGGGGGGAGGGCAAATCGGAGTCAAGGGAAAACCAAGGGCACATTTTGGGTTCAGGAGTCATCTGGAAAGGGGATGTGAACCCAATGCAGGTTAGAAGTTTTTGCATGGGGGGGGCAGGGAAAGGGGTTGTGGAAAAGAAACGGAACGTGCAACAAGAAAAAATACGAACGCGGACGATCAAAGGGCGAATACTAAAAGAAGTCCGGCCTTTGGCAACTCTGGACGAAAAAACAACGGGGGTCGAGCAGCTGAAGGGAAGAAAAGGAGGTGATGAAAGTGTCCAAGTAGGATAAGGAGAACGCAGGCTTCTCGCACTTCACAACAACACCTTAGGGGGGGGGGTTCTACAGTTGTTCAAATCACAACAATCGACAACATGTACAGGGACGAAGACTATCTTTGAAAAAACAAATCCGAACAGGGCTACAGGGGCCAACCCAAAAAGGGCAACACCGCTGAGGAGTGCCGGCGGCACGAGAGGGAAATAGAGGCCGAGGAAGAGCACGGCGAAAAGAAATTACAGACCAGAAAGAGAAGAACAAACTGGGGGAAAAGAACACCGCGGCGCCTTTAAAGATAAGATAGTCCGGGGGGTAGGGGGGAGGAAAAATGAAGCCCAGAAAAATCGGGGGGAGAGGGAATCGGAGGAGCCAAAAAAAGGGGTCTTAGAGGACCGAATGCGGCGAAGCAAACCAAGGAGAGTAAGTGGGAGAACCAGAAAAGCAGAAGAAAGGTATTGGCATAGACAAAAAAAGGGAAAGGGGATGGGGAAAAAAGGGGGTGAGCACCTTCAAAGGGTATTGACAATAAGCATTGGGTTCAGGGTGAAAATACCAAGACGAAGAATGCCAAAGATACTGGCGGGGGTTGTGGTCAGGATCATCAGTGGGTCAACTAAGAGGGGAGAAGGATATTATAACAGCTTTGAGTCTAAAATGTGCCACCCAATGACTAATAGCAGTGAGATAAAGGACTAGCCACAGGGTAGGACGCAGCCGTGAAGTTCACCTAAATAGGAATTGACTTGGGGCACCCGACCGGTAGGATCGAGATTAATGAAGAGGGTAAAATGCCGAGCCAAAAGGGGAGCCCCTAATTAAAACTACAAGATAGTGAGGGAATGGCCTCGGAATATGAACTCAAAATGATCGGAGGAAAAGGACGAAATAATCAGGGTACTAAAAGGAAGGAAGGAAAATACAGGATAAACCCAAGGGTAGGGGGGAAACAAGAGCCGTAGTGGAAGGTTGCGGTTTACCAACCCAGCAGGGGGAAGGAGCGGGGGGGGGTGAGGTAGAGCAGGACAAGAAAAAAAACAAACGGGAGTTAAAATAAGAGAGGATAATACGCCCAACTACCCAGTTGAAGACACCCTTGAAAAAAAAGGGGGGGGAAACTCAAAAAGCCTATGACAAAATCAGGGAGAAAAAGGAGCAATGCAAAAGACCCCTTAAAAAAAGTGCCAGAGCCAGAAGCAGTCCTTCGAGAGGGGGGGTACGCACTGAAGGATTCAGAAGGCGTGAACGCTGACGAGAAGGGGAAGAGGGAGAGGACCATCAAAGGAATCGGAAGGTATGGCAGATAAAAACGGGGGTATCGGACAACTCTTAAGCGGAAAGACAAAATCGTAATAGAAAAATGCGGGTGAAACCCAGCAACGCAAATGTTCTTTAAGAGTCGGACAGGCCCGTCAGGGGCTCAAGGGAAAGCACTATAAAAGACCTGAGGGAAAAGCTCGGCCAGTTTTAGAATACGCAGTCCACGGGTGGTCCAAGGAAAAAAAGTCATCTTGTCAGGAGTTAAAACGGGATCAACCATATACCCTTATGCCGAGAAGTTGTCGGTGAGGCATCAGTCTCGGGGAAAGAAAGGCGACTCCAGTTCCAAAGGGAATGGAAAATGCCTCCGGGACTGAACCGATGTCCAATCGTCCGGCCATGCATACTTCCTCAGCTGAGGAGAAGACGCCCTGTTCAAGAAAAAGAAAGGGGAAACGGAGGGGGGGCCGCGTCGGGGGCCCAATAGGACCGGCTTGAAAGAAGCCCGAAGAAAGACAAACTCCTACGAAAGTGAATGGCCCCCCAAATTCAAATGGCGACGATGGCGGGCAAAGTCCCTCGACGAAGAAAGAAAAGGTCGAAAAGAGCGCCGCAAGCACCGTGAGGGGGAAAAAAAAAAAAGGGATCGTCGTCCTCAACGGGGAAAGACTCTCGACGAAAGCTGGTCCGAAAAAAAAAAACCCCACCTCAAAAACAGGGAAAAAGACGCCGAAATGGCAAAAGGGAACCTCCTAGAGGAGGGAAGCCTAAAATCTCGGCCTAGGGCGGTGGGGGAAGTGGGAGATGTCAAAAAAAGAGGGCACCGGCGGTTTGAGGAAGATCTCAAAAAAAGAAATGACCTTGGTCTATCGCCAAAAGAGGGAATTTGGAGTTGCAAGGTTCACGCCTAAGGACAAAGAAGAAAAAAAAAAACCCAATCTTACGGAGCCGGCGGTTACTACTAGGAAAAAACGCCCTTCAAGGAGAAAAGGCCTTTAGTGATCAAGGAAAAACCTTTAGGGGGGGTCAGACCGGTTTTAATAACACTCCACGGGACATGAAAAAAAGTACTGAAAAAATTCAAAAAAATTCCGAAGGAGGAACAACAGAATAAGGTATAGCACAGTTGGGAAGATGGGTTTAGTGATTTGAGCGAACAAGGCGAATTGAAGGGAAAAAGGAAAAGGCCTCCGAAGGGCTAGAAAGGGGGGATGGAGGAAGGCTTATTGGGTTTGTTTGTGCGAAAAAAAAAAAAAAATCAAGTTAGCGCCAACAAGAAGGCAAGAGGGAGGAGGGGAATCAAAACCGGAACGTCCCCACGAATTGTCACAAGGGCAGAGGAACCTACTCGCAAGAAAATGAAAGAAGAATCAGATCCTAAAAACCCCCGCCAATGAAGAAAAAGTCTTGGAACGTCTTTTTGAAAAAAACATCACGCAGGGATAGGGGGAGGGTGGGAGGAGAAGAAGAAGGAGAAAACGAGCAAGCGTAGAAAGAAAAGGGGAGGAACTAGCACCTCATGATACCTCAGAGACTTTTGGGAACGCTCGTATGGAAGAAAAAAAAAAGTCAATGTGTTGGGTCAGAACCCGAGAAGTATGGGAGCTAGAGGGGAACGCTGGAAAAAAAACCATTGAAAACAGTCTTGGTAAGCTCTCGAACTGAGCAGGGGGGGGGGTGATATGAAGCCGGCGTGGGGGAGACACAAATCGGGACACTGAAAAAAGGTAAATCAATCCAAACTGGGTGTGGAGTCGGGGCGAAAAAAAGGAAGGAGAAAAAACAGAAAAAAAAGGGGATTTCAGGGAGTCCGGACTAAAAAAAAAAAACAGGTTAAAATAATCATTTCCCTAGAGAGACAGCGAGTAAGGTTGAAGAGAGACGCGAAGGAAATGGGAAGTGGACAAGTCCGAAGAGGATCTATAGCAACCAAAAAGGACCTGAACTCGAAAAGGGGACCATAACCAATAAAAAAAGGGGGAATATCAAAAAATTCCACCATCCTGTCAAAAAGACTGTGTGGGGGGAAGAGGTTAGACAAGCGTCAACGAACTGGGAGGAAAGCTCGCCACGACCTTAAAACATCCACAGGTCGCTCAAAAAGATACGAGACGTGAAGGAAGAAACAATGAAGAAGAAAAGGGTCGGATCTGAAGAGCGGGTCTGGAAGGGGAACTGGCCTAGATCCCAAATAATCAAACGTGATTTTAACTCGTCCCGCAGTTCGTCCTGTAAGGGGGTGAAGATCTCGGCTAAAAGGTTCGGGAAAGGGGAGAACTATGTAGAAATAGCAGGGTGCCCATGGAAAAAGAGGCCTTGTATAAGGGTTCATATGGGAAGCCCCCTCCTGGGGGAGTTGAAAAAAACAGGCCTGGGAAGGGGGGGGTGAGACAAAAAGAATGGAAACAGAACGAAGGAAAGGAACATTATGAAAATCATAAAAAAAAAAAACAATCCTGCGAACGGGGGGGTCCCGCGAAGAAAAGAGAAGTGTGGGGGCGAGGAATCAAAAAAGATAATACCAGGCGGAATACGCAGTTTTGTGGGGGGGCTTGGGGAAACGCGAAGGGGAAGGGGAGTGGGAGAAAAGGGAAAAGTCTTGGGGTGGCATGGGAGGGCGTTGGTCCCCATACAAAAGGGGAGACAGAAAAAAAGGGGGAACGACGGGTGAGAAAGAAAAGAAAGGGAATGGCGAGGGAAAAAAGGCCACGGGAAAGGGGGGGAATATCTATCTCCTTGGCGCTTCATAGGGAGGAAAACCGAATGGCAAGTGGGGAGGAAAATCGGAATTCAGCGGCATGGGAAGCCCTAAAAAACCGCAGGGGACGTAGGGGGGAAAGCTAAACCATCGACGAAGCCTTCAGCATAAACAGGATAAAACGAAAGAGAAAGCGGGGCAGAGTATACAAAGTCCAGTTCCGGCTAACTGACAGAGGAAGAAGCTCACGTTAGGAAAGAACAAAAGTTGGACAGACTACTATTCCGAAAACCATCAAGGGGAGGGGAAGCACGATCCCACCCGAATTCAAGGGGAAGATACGAATAAAGATCACCTTCACCTCTTCTGGGGGTGCAAGCCCATCTAAGAGGTGGGGAAATCGGTAGGGAAAAGAGGGGCAGCCGTTGCAGAGGTTATATTCCCTGGGACAGTTAGGGCGAGTAACAGGGCACAGACACTAGGGGGGAGATAAAAATCCTTGGTTCTTATCTCCATAGGAATACCCGAAAAGATGAGGGGAGAACGATGACGAAGTTTTGGATAAAAACCAGGAATCAAACCATAAGTCCGCGAAAACGGGCGGGGGGGCGGGGGCAAGGAACGAGAGAAGGGAAGGAAAGGGCTAAGGGGGGAGACAGGCGAGGGGAACTACAAAACCGTGGGGGAAAAAAAAAGGTAAAATGAATGATGGGGGGGAACAAAGGACGTTCCGAAACACCATGACAAAAAGAAGAGATAGCGAAGTCGGCGAAGGGGAGGGGGAGTGGGAGCGTCACTAAAATTACCGACGACAACTACGGCTTCGTGGGGGGAGAGCTAGGGGGGGACGAGGGAAAGACCAGAACAATCCTATAGACTGGAAAGAATCGGGGGGCCAATTGCCGCCGGGGCAGGTCTTTAGAAGAAAAAAAGAACGAACGGAAAGAAAAGGATAATACACCCGAGATTAAAAAAGAGGCCTACGAAGAAGAGAAAGGGGGAATAAGGGGTGGGGGGGACTTTGTTAAACCTGCCCGGGGGGGAAAGATAGGAAGGTGGGGGGAGAAAGGAGGGGAAAAAAAAAAAAACAAGGGCGGATAGATCGATCAAAAGCGGCCAAAACAACCAACAAAAGAGGGGGGGGGTGCAGGAAAAAGGGGAGGAGAAGGGTAAAGAAATTTCGAACCCCCGCCCAGTTGTCCAAAAAAAAGGGTGTAAAACCGCACCACCTAAGCTGAGTCAAAAAGCAGCCAGAACCACAAAGAAAGGGCAAGGGGGGTCCAGGGACAAGGGAAAGAAGGCCCCGGGACTCGGTGGGGGTGGAGGGCCCCGTCCATTCTCAGTACTCCAATATCCAGTGTCCATCGGCGGGCAAAGAAAGAAAGACCAAAACGCAGGCAAAGGGGATCGGAGAAGAAGCGTCAAAATCGACCTCGCATCCAATCGTCTCTCAAGAAATGCACCGGGCCGGGGGGGAGGGGACAACCACAATTTTCGTGACTCGGAAGGAAAACAGAAAAAAATGGGGGAGGACACAAAAAAAAAAACTCGACAAAAAAACACGGCAGATGTAGGCCCTAGGGGTGTCATGGGGACAAACTAAAAGGGGAGCAACGCCGGACATTCGTTAAAGCAGGAAAGCTAAAATGTCGAAAAGAGGGAACCACAACAGGAAAGGGACAAAAACTCCCGGGGAAGTTGGCAATTTATCGAGGACCGCACTTGAAAAAGAAGGGCATCATGTTGTAGGGGAACAAACGTGGCGAGACAACCTCAGCATCGGGCAGGAAAGCAAATATTCCGCCCGTCTGAATCTCAAGGCGCTTGTTCGGAACGACAGGACCAAAGGGGGAAGGGGGGACCAAGGGAAAAAGAGGCGGTTCACAGAAAAGACCCGGCAACAAGGCCATGGAACCAAAACGGCGACTGGGGGGGGCAGAGGCCATCACCTAGGGAAAAGGGAAGTGGGGACGATCAGAGAGAGAAAAGAAGGCCCGCTAATTCCTGGACGCACTGGGTGTAAACTGACGTCCGTGCCTTGCTCTAAAAGCGAAGAGCAGCAGGTTCCCGTCAAGAAACAGAGCAAGGGGCAAAACGTGCCCGCTAAAGAAGAAGAACTGAACTCGGAGTCCGATAGCGCTGCGCCGAGGCGATTGGAAAGGGGAAGGGGGAATCCACACGAGGAAGAAAGTGGTTGTACGCCCGAATCGAAAGGGCCGCTGACGGGACTGGAGGAAAAGGGATTGCAAAGGGAAAAGAAAGGAAGACAGATATAAATCAAGAGCCGACCAACGACGATGCAAGACTTCATAGGGTCGTTCCAAATCCCAGGAGAGTAAGGTGGGAAAAAAGGGGGCAGGAAGGAGGGTAGTCTCCTGCACAGAAAGGGGAACTCATCCAAAAGTATTGACGATTGCGCAAACAAACTCAGGAAACAGACTCGACAAGAACAACAATGAGGAGGGGACAATTGCGGATGAGGGAATCCCAAATTCCTATATGCTCTAAAGGTAAAAAACAACGGGGGAGAAGGGGAGTACGAGAGGTGAGAGGTCCCAAGGAAAGGGGAAGGGAGTCCGGACTTAGGGGGGACTAGAAAAAAAAAGCAATGGGGAAACAAACAAACAAAGGACTGGAAAGAATGGGAAAAACTGCACCGATAGAAAGGTCAGAAGGGACTGCGCCCCAATTAATGAAAGGAAAGGGGAATCAAGGAAAACAAGAAAGTTAGAAAAAACAATTCGAAGTCTTGCTGAAGTCGGGGCCCAATCCGCCTTTATAGCTTTTGCGCGGGAAAAAGGAGAACAAAAACCCGCCCGGAAAAGCCAAAAAGGATTAAACGTCTGAAAGCAAATCGAAGGGGAAGAGGACAAACGCATGGAAGCTCCCGGTGGGCAGAGCACTGTCCTTTATTCCGCGCTGGACGCAACATAAGCAGCAAACCGTCGACGTAAGGGGGGGAACAAACGGGGAAGGACTATCACATAAAAAAAAAGGAATGGAATGGGCGGCGGTGGAAAAGGAAAGAAAGCGCGTCTGGGTGATGGGTGGGGGGGGGGAAAACCAAGGCCGCATGGTTGATCAGACAAGCGGCGCTCGACAGAAAAAAAAAATATGGGGGGGAAGGAAAAACGAAAGGAAGGGAAACCGGACCATCCGCTGTCATATGAGGGGAGGGAATAAGCTTCAGACAAAAAAAAAGGGAGGGGAAGGAAAAAAGAAAGGGGGGAGGGCAAACCTAAAAGGGGTACGGGAACAAGGTGCGCAAAAAAAACACACCAATTTGAAGGGTGGGAGAGCCCAGCGGGCAGAACAAGAGAAGAAAAAAAAAGGAAGGGAAGAGTGGGGGGCGGCAAAAGAAAGGAAAAAAGTTCAAACGCGTCCTTCAAATGAAGGTTGGGTTGAATGGGCGAACAGACGGAGAAAATAAGCGGCCCGAAAAGTCATCGGCTGGCATGTCTCTAAGCCTGGGGAATAAAAGACCGCAAAAGGAGGGTTCAAAAGAGGCGGGAAAAAACAATCCGACACACATATCAACTCACGGCGGGAACTGAGGAAAAAGAAAGAAATAAAAAAAATGGCGGAAAAGGGGAGCCTGCCCTGTCGTCAACCAGCTTCCAATGAATTTGTTCAGCTCCCGCAATACCTTTCTTCTTTTAAAACGGGGGTGATATCGCGGGGCTCTGGAAAGGAAAACACGAGGGGTATCAGGGGGACGGTGAAACTGTGAGACGGGCCCGGGCTTGAGGGGGAAAGGGGGGTAAAAAGCTAAACCCCGCCTTGGGCAGACTTCCTGAGGGGGGAACAAATCCGACTGGGAAAGGAATAAAAAAGGCAATGAATGCCCAACTCGAGGGAGAAAAATTCAGAGAGGGTTTTTTCAAACCTCTGACCAAGAGGAGGGGGGGGAAAGATTCCATCAACGACAATTCAATGGGGTTTGTTGTTCTGTGACCTTGGTTTTACGAAGGTGTGAAACGCATGGCTACAGAAACTTGGGGAAAGGGCAGAAGGCGTTTTTTAAAGGGCACAGGAGAAAGAAAAAAGAAAGACTAGAGAAAAGGCAAAAGCGGGCGACCGATGCACGGTTGCCTCGTCTGAAAGAAACGGCAGGAAGGCCTGGGACGAGGATATGTGGAAGACAAAAACCGGAAAGGAAAGAAACAACCGTTGAGGAAAAAGGTGACCCTAAAAGCCGGAAAAAAACCGAAAAATTTTACCTGGTTTCATCAAGTCCAATCAATATCATAGGAGGGAGAGAGGACCGGGGAAAGAAGATTACAAATCAACGCAGGGAACGTAGTCACCTTCCGGCTATTGCCGAGAAATTAAGTATGAAGAGGAAGATACACGGCTAGAGGTATTCACAAAAAGGGGGAGCCCCAAAAAACGTACCCGAAGAGGAGAAGACTCGGAAAAATGGACATTCCTCAAAAAAACGACAAATCGTGACGCCGTGGTCATCAGCAGGATGAAGACGAACGGATGCGGGGGAGGACCGGAAGGGAAGGAAAAAAAAAAGACACTGGCTAAAGAAGAAACAGTGCCTTTAATTGTGACCAAGAAAGGAAAGACAGGAAGGATGGAATGGCGACGAAAAAGAAAGGAGAGACTCCGAAGGAAAAAACGATGTTCCCATCGAAGGAAGTCGTCGCCAAATGGCCAGGGAAGGACAGAGGGGGAAAAAGGGAGAACGATACAAGCCAGGGTCGAGACGGAACGTTCTAATTGTGCTGGGGTGAAAAGCCGGGACAGAAGGGGGCGGAGGGAAAGGGACGCCGTGAAATTCTTTGATCAGCGCCACCATGACGAGAAAGCAGGCGCAAAGAAAGGAATCGGAGGCAGGCCGGAGGTCACTAAACGAGAGGACAGGGAAATAAGGGGGGGAGGTCTAAACCGGCCTTAATTCACATTGAGCACGCGGAGGAGAGAGGAGAGGCCGAAGAAATAAACCGGAAGAGAAAAAAGAGGGGGGGAAACGGCAGCTGCGATAGGGGGAAGGACGGGCTCGCGGATGTCCTACGCTTATAATTTATAGCACCAGGCCCGAGATAATAAGGAAACAGACGAAGAGCCCCCCGCAAAAGTAAAGGCACGAAAAAAGAGTAACGTTGACCCCTGCCCGGGGCAAGGGGAGGGTAGTTGCGGTAGAGAAATATCCAGAAACGAAAACAAAAACAACGGAGGGAAAAACTAAAGAGAGACTCCAAAGCCCAAAACCAAACCAAATGAAAAAATTTTGAACCACGAAAAGGGGGCCAAAAAAGCAACTATGTTCAAAACGAATTAGAGAAAGACCCAGAGAAAGTCAAAACCGGGAGGAATGCCTGATCTCGGCGTGCTTTTCCGAATCAGCGGTGACGCCAACAACAGGGGTCCAAACGGCGAAGGAAAAAAAAAGACCTCGAAGAAAAGAATGGCGATGAGAGAGAAACTTTCCCAGAGGCCAATCCTGCTGTCTCGATCCGGTGGTCAGGACGAAACCACAAACTTTCGTGGGCAAAAAAACGAAACCTCAAAAAAAAAGGGAGGGGAAAAACCTGGAGGAGGAAATCCGCCGGCGTCGACATGTTGTGCGAGCTCGACTCCACGCGAGTGGACCCGGCGGACAAGAAGAATCGCCATACACTGGGGACAAAAGGGAAAAAAGTCAGGAAAGAGAAAAAAAAGGGCGTTCGAATTTCTGAACTGGAAATCAGCGCCTGCACGCCCGCCCTGGCTCCGAATTTTTCGATGTACTTGAGGAACGGGGCGCTAAACGAAACGGAAAGGAGAGAAATCCCCATCCTTCAGCCAAGGGAAAGAGGGGGAGTCAAAGTATCGAGAAGAAGCAATACCAAAAGGGGGGAGGCGTCAAGCCCCATCAGGAAGATCGCGGCACGAACTGTAAGACCCCAGGAAGAAAGAGACCGACAATCGAACGGGGGGGACACAAAAAAAGGGAGGGAACATTTCTCCAAAACTGAGTTCACCTAGACTGGGACAAAAAGGGGGGGAAAGCAAAAGGCAGGCAGGGGTGAGGGCTGGGGGAAAAGGGGGGGGCCACACCGGAGGGGGGACCAGTCCGACCGTTAAGGTCCCCAAAGAAACACGGCCAAGCCCCTCTCCTAAAAGTGGGGAACGCCCTACGCTCAAGGCCAAAAGAAAAAAAGGGTGGGTAGCCTGGGGGAAGGAATGAACGAGAGAGAAAGGGATTGAAAGAGGAAAGAAACTCTGGTTACCTCGACACTCTTGAAGGATCAAGGAACAAAAAACGGCAGGACATCCGGTCAGTCACCTTAAGCAACGAGAGAAAACGGAAGTGGCTCCAGGCGTGGATATAAAAAAAAACCACACCTTCCATCAAACGGAATTCAATTTCCCGGTGAGGTATGGAGAAAAAGTTGAAAAACCACTCTGCAAGGAAAAAAAAAGAGGGACGAATTAAGGTAAAAAAACAACAAAAACGTTATTCAATGTCGAAATTTTAGGGAGGGAAAGCCAAGGCGAGAGAGAGGGGAAAAAAAAAAACAAGCGCCCGAAAGGGAAGCAAAACGGGGGGGATCGGATCAAGAAAGGAGTCGGCATTCTGTTGGGGTTGGGTGCTCAAAAATCCAGTTAAAGAACAAAGCGGAACGGGAAAGGACCTTTGTACGAACAAGTTGCAGCGTGGAAAATGGCACATCATAAAAAGAAAAAAACTAGCAAATCAAAAGGAATAGGAAAGACAACTGAAAAAAAACCCCGGGGAAAGAAGGAAAAAATAGCCAAAAACCAATCAAGGGGTGTTTTATGGTGCCTCGACCTGGCGCAACGAGCAGGGACGGACTGGGGGAAAACAGTACGCACGAGAAATCAGGAAAAAATGGGGGGTGGAACCCCGGAAGAGAGAGGTGGGGGGGACGGAATTCAAAAAAGGGCCTTCAAAAAAAGAAACAGGCCTTCGACGGGGCCCTGTGTCCAAAAGAAGGGGAAGGGACGGCTCGGGAAAAGAAAGGACAAAGGCCCGAGGAGGGGGGAAAGCCCTCAAAACGCTCCCAGAGGGAGCCATGAGAGGCCGGCCTGGTGAGTCGAGAAGGAAAAGAAGCGAGAAAACAGCCAATGTAGGAACGCGCGCGAATACGTAAAATCGGCTGGGGAAAAGGAGGGGAAAAAATCCCCGAAAAAACAAAAACGGGAATTAAAGATTTACGGCGACTCCCTCGTCGCTGCTAAGAAAAATGTTGCAGGTCAGGCGAGAGGCTAGAGATCAGACAAGGCAAACCTTCCGAAAAGGGGAGAAAAAGAACTGAGAAAAAAGCGATAGAAAAGCAAAACCGACTTGTAAGTCAGGACCCTGCGTCGAACCAAACATCAGGGACGAAAGGACGTCGGACAAAGAACCATGCCGACGAAAGGGAAAGAAAAAAAAAGGAAAAAAAATAGGGCCGGGAGGACGATCCAATGCGCATAGAGTCTCTTCAGTCAAAAATGGCTCAAAGTAAAAGCCCCCAGGGCGGCTCGGGGACCGCGCACCATCAAGAAAACTAAATTAAGAGGGAAGGGGGGGGGGTCAAGAGGAACAGAAAGGGCTACAACCCTTGTGTTGAATATCCGTCTAGACTGAGTTCTTGAGACTAGGGTGGGAAAAGAGGGACAAGGGGGGGTGCCATTAGGACTGGGAAGGACAAAAAAGTCTAGTGAAGAGAGAAAAAAGCGTTAAGGCCACTTTTTTGAAAAGCAAAAAAGAATGTCAAGCCTAGTGGACTTGGATGCGGATGAAAACATAGAAACGCAAAAGTTCAAAAACCAGGCAAAAAGGGGGGGGAAAAGACGAGCACAGAAAGTGGGTCGTCCGCCCTAAAAAAGGAAAACATGCCCTGGAAGAGTTTCTGGGGGGGGAGGGGTATTGACGGAAAAAAGGGCATTCGGCCAACTGACTTGTGGCAGGGAAGTGGGAGGTGGAGGTGACAAGCGAAAAAAGAAGGAACTTGGGCCAAGAAAGGGGAGGAAAAGAAAGGATGCCACGGCTGGGGGAAACAAAACGGCCGGCATGAGAACGGTCAGTTGGATTAAGCCAAAAGGACATTCAAAACGTGTGGGATAAAAAGAGGAAGGGTCAAAAAGCAACATGAAAAATCAGAGTAAAAAAGGGGACGTTCGGTGATCCTCCAATAAAAAACATGGTCTCGCTAAAACATCAAAAGAAAAAAAAGCAACGACAACCGTCATCGTGAAGAAGCACTGTGCCGGGAGAGGGGGGCATAAAGAGACGAGCAGAATAGCACTTCGAAAAAAATCCCGGAACAAGCAAAGAAAACACGGGGGGGGGAGACGAAAAAAGGAAGGAACCCAGGCGGCACAGAGGGGAAGAATAGCTCAAGAAACCGGGAAGTGTCGGAGGAGAAATTAACTGTAAAATTGAATCTCTGTGAGTCGGATATTCTGGTAAGGGAACGACGAAGGGAAGACAAAAAATGTTCGGGAAAAACAGCCAGCGGGGAAAGGGGTGGGGTCAGCGAAGATTTGATACTAATCCTGAGTTGTTAGAAAAGAAGTCAAAGCAATACAAATAGGGGATTCAAGAAGATGGGAGGGAAGAAAAAAAAAGAGAAAAGGTTGAGGAAAAAAGGCGCCTTTGCTATTCCTGAAACGCAGACAGGGTAGGAAGTGGAAATGATGAAGGAACACGGGGAAACCCAAGGGAACTCGATCGCCACCAGAGAGACGGGAGGAGATTGTACGCCCTACTTTAGTCGCCAAGAGAACGAAGTGGGAGGAAAATGGGGCAGAAAGGGAAACAAACATAACGAGGGAGGGGAAGGCAAAAGGTGAGAAGACAGATTTGGCCGAGAGGCCGGGGGTCAAGAAGAGAATAGCAATTAGGAGAAGAGAATAGGGAGGAGGAAAACAAAAAAAAAAACAGGAACTCGGGGCCGAGAAGGGGATGAGGAAAAGGGAGGGATGATAGAAAAAATCCAAGGGAAGAGATTCTACACTCCTCCTTGCCATTGTCAAACAAAATGGGGATGAATGACTAAAACAGGGGGAAAATGGCCAGGGGGGAAAAGAAAAAAGCGGAAAGGGAAGGGGGTAAAGGGTGAAAAAAGGTATCCCAAATCAACACAACTAACGAGGTGATTAAAAATATCGGAAGCAAGCGTGAAACGAAAAAAACCTCAGAAAGTGTCCCCCCGTCAAACTCAGTGGTAAACTAAAACTCTTCAAAGGGAAAACCATCACAAATAACGGTCAAGGACAGGACGCCTCGGGGAAGGCCAGTCCATCAAAGAGAGGGACAAATGAGAAGGACAAATGGACGCATCCAATCCTCGTTTTCTATGCGACCAGCCCGACCTCAGCAAACGCAGAGAGAAGGGATCGGCCAGAGGGAACCCTCGGAAGAAAAATACAGGAACCAGAAAGATGGAGACACCAAACAGTGGTTCTTCGAACGGGCCAGGCCACTGGAATGACGTAAAGCGAATCCAAGCGCCTACCCCTTCAACCCCAAAGTCTCGCAGAGAGAAAGACTTAAACGCCGAGAGGGGAATAAGAACTCAAGGGGGTGCCTGTAGCACAAAACACAATACTGGTCAGACACGGGCTGTGGTCCGACAAAAACACCAACGGAGATCGATGCGGGGGCATGTCTCTTCCGCTCCTGGGAAGCCGAAAAGACAAAAAAGATGGGGGAGGGGGGAGACGGGGAACCATAAAGGGAAAAGAGCGCAAATCTTATTAAAACCGCTTCGCAGATATCTAAGAGGAACGCTGGGGGTCCGGCACGGAGGGGGGAAAAACAAAGGGCCAAAATCTGCAGGCCATACATACCAAAAATCAGGAAGCAGCCAACTTCAGGATTCACCAACGGAAGAAAAGATGGTGGGGCGGTTGAGAATAAGCGCCAAAAAACCCCTCTACTTGGGGGGGGGACAGATGATAGAAAAGGGGGAAGACCGGGGTGTTGAAAATGGGGGGAGGGGGCGCCGAAAGAAAAAAAAACGGCATGATTCGAGGAAGCCGTGTTTCTCTGCTCGTCGCTCTTCCACAACGAAGCTGACCACAGCGAGAACGGCCGGAAGAAAAAAAGACGGAACAGGCTTAGGAAAAAAGGAGGAAATTGACTAGGGACACCCCGAAAAACTTCGAGGGGTGGAGTGTGGAGGATTACACAAGGTAGAAAAGGGAGGGTGGGTTGAAGGGAAAAAGGACAAGCCAAACGACCTTATTCTCTATCGGACAAAAGGGAAACAGTGGGGGGCCGTCGAGTTTAGAAACCATGACGCGATGAAAAACAGATCTGGCAATACCGGCCGTTTCGAAACCAAAAACCAGCAAGCCGCAAAGGCCATTCTCTGGGGGGAGGGGGGGGGGGGTAAGGGCAAAGGGCGTATGGACGACAGCCAGGGGGGGGGGCAAAAAAAAGACAACGGTTCCAATTGGCAAGAACCGTTGATAATTTCGGAAACACTTAAGTAAAGGGTAGCACCAATACAAAAAACAAAAAAAAAAAGGAGGAGAGGGGTCCCATTGGGACGGTTTGGGGGGGAATAAAGAGCATATGGTTCAAAAAACAAAAGGTCTCCGGGTAGGCCGAGGGATGTGGGGAAGTTAGGGGTAAGTGGCAGGATGGCGGTAAAATCACTGTGTTTTTTGCTAACAAGTCAGGCAGTTAAACGAAGAGGGACGAGGATTCTTGAAAAAGGGGTGAAAAGAACCCGTGAGAACTTTCGAATGGAAAAATGCAGATACCCAGGGGAAGGACCTCAGCAGAATTACGGGGGGGACAAAAGAAAGAAAGGAGAAAAACGAAAAGAAGGTCTTGTACTGAGAATCTTGAACCACAGGGGGGTTTGGGGGGGATAGTGGTGGAGAAAGGAAAAAAGGACCAGCCGAGAAAAAAAAGGCCAGCACGGTAGGGAAAAAAAAGATCGACGAGAGCGCAAATTGGGAGGCGCCCTCCTCCGAACGGATCCTATTTCTTATGAGGGAACGAGGAAGGGCGAGGACGCAGGAATCGAACGGCCTTGAAAAAAAAAAAGGGGGGGGGACGAATTAGACATGCCCAACCGCTGGGGCAGGGTTAATGGAAGACGAGATTTCGGAAAAAGGGAGTGGAGAAATGAGAGGCAAAGGGGGTCGGGTGGATATAGAGCACGAGCTAACAACCGGGGGGGGTCGAGCACTTTAAAAAACCCAACTTTAAACCAGGGGCCTTTCATGATGAAAGGATGACGTATAAAAAAAAACACGGGAGGGAAGAAAGAGATGCAACGAGAAGAAACAGCGTACGGTGGACAAAAAAGACGAAACAAGTGGAATGTTTCAGCCCATCTTCGACTCTAAAAAAAGGAAAAGGCCAAGGAGTCCAAAGGAAAAAAAGGGAGGGGGAGGGATCCCAAAGTCCTTTCTAACGTTTGGGGGTGTCGACCCAGCGTTAGGCCACTTCGGCGCCAAGGAACGAGAGGGAAGACGAATTCCAACCAGAATCACAAAAAACAAAGAGATGTCTGTATCACAATGCGACATAGCAAGGTCACGAAAGGCAGTAAAAGAGTGGGGGCAAGGGGGAGGGAGAAAAGGAGGGAGAGGGAACCGCCGAAGCCAAATTGGGGTCATCTAAAATAACCCACAGCAGCTTGACCCCGGGTTAAATAAGGAGGGGGGGGAGAGGAAGGATGAGGAATAGGGTTATGAAGGGACAAGGGGGGGGGTGGCAACCCTGGAGAGGCATGCAATCAACGTGGCCTTCAGTTTGGAACGCCTGGAAATTTTGTGGGAAAAAAAAAAGGGAAAAAAGAAAGTCCCCCAACTGGGAAATTTCGAAAAGACAAAAGAGTCAGCTCGAAGGGCGGCCGGGGTCCCCGGCGCATCTCAGTTGATATTTGAAAACCTAAGACGAAACAGGGGAATGCAACCTAATACGAAAAATTTTTTGGCGGTAGGTGAACTTAAGTTAGAAGCGTCAAGGGACATTGGTTGGAGGGGACAACTGTGGGGGGGCCAAAAATTGCAACCGTCTAACGAAGAAAAGGCGAAACCATTGAGCAAAAACGAGAGGCAGAGTGACAACTGAGGGAACAACCGAATTTTTGAACTGAGAGGAGAAGGGCAGGCAAAAGAGCTTGTCAAGGGAAAGAAAAGGTTGGTCCTATTCAATCAGGTCTGGAGGGAAGAAGAGGAATGGTCAGGGAAGAGGGGACGGAAAAAGAAGGGAAGGAACGGGCCAAAAAAGTCGAAAAAAATCCACCTCGCGAGAACCGTCAGTAAGAGAAAAAAGTGTCCTCGAATCTTCAAGAAGGACAAGGGGGCCGGAAGGAAGGGGGAGAAGGAAAGAGAAAAAAGAGAGGGAGGGAAGAGCAAAGGAGAAGATAAAAAGACCAGAAAAAAAAAAAAACTGCCCCCCCTTCACCCCGCTCGGCTTTAGGGAAAAAAAGAGAAGGAGGAAAGGGCAACGTAGGAGGGGGCAAAGGGAAGGGAGAAAAACCACAAGAGAAAAAGAGGGAAAATCAAATCAAAAATTCACCTAGGCCGGTTATGGGACCGTCCTGAGCGATAAAGCCCGGAAGGATGGGCGGGAACGCCGGGACAAAAAAACGTGCAGGGAAAAAAAGGGACGAAGAGAGGAAGAAAGGAAGAACCGAGGGGGGGAGGAACGCCCCTCCCCGTTTGTCCAAGCAAGCCATTAAGTTCAGGAGAGCGGGGGGCCGGAACAAACAGAAAAGAAGGGAAGAGCGAGAGAAGGAACCAGGGTGGGGGAGGACCAATTGGTAAAAAGATGATTATTATTTCTCAGTCCAACACGGCGTGTGCGTCGTACATCACCCAACATGAGGAGCCGGGGAAGGACGAGCAAGGTCAAAACTAAGGGTTCGCCATCGGAAATAGTCCTTTCCTGTCCGACGAAAAAAAAGCCGAGGACAATGGGTGAGAAGGAAAGGATAAGAAAAGATCCCAATGTAGAGGGGGGGGAGGGGGAAGATGAAGGCCGTGGCGAACGTGGATGTCTGAGACTAGGGCGGCCGGAGGAGAGTACGCCGGAGAATGAGGGGGAGCACGCCAACTAGGAGACAGAGAAGGGAAGAGACGGAACCAATGGGGGGGGGCAGAACAGGGAGGAACCGAGTGAAGGGTTGAAGCCAGGCCGGGTGCGGGAGAGGGGGGGGTTTGGCGTAGGGGGGGGGGGGTGGAAAAAAAAACAGAGAGAGAGAAAAAAGAATTTTATTATCAAAGAGATGCCCAACCAGAAAACCCTTCGCCCTAATTGGAACCCAAGGTCAAGGGGGATCCGCAAAGAGGGGAAATACGGCGTCAGAAAAAAAAGGAAGTCTCCCTCACACCCACGTCGGTGCAACACAACCTTCAGAAATAGCGGGGGGGGAAGCTCATTGCCTAGGATAAAAACGTTGGAAGAAAACCATAATCCATTTTTTGAAAAACAAACCCAGGGGCCATCCCCAGAATCCGAATGAGAAACCTGGGCGTCACGACGGAATGCAATCAAATCGGAGCCGCCAAAAAAAGGAAGGAGGAGGGTACCAGCGAGAAACTTTTGTGAGGGC
>Ga0179593_1507490_pt1 | contig 19138 bp, 14 predicted proteins | sample CZODoug2_1_08_16_FD_185931 | JGI IMG/M metagenome (GOLD analysis project Ga0179593, IMG submission 185931) | Vadose zone soil fungal communities from Angelo Coast Range Reserve, California, USA - CZODoug2_1_08_16fungal (PacBio error correction) | ecosystem: Environmental > Terrestrial > Soil >...
ATACCCGAAGAGAAAGCAACCACATGAAAATAAACAGAATCAAAAGAATTACGGTCTTGTGCGCTGTGATCTCTGTGTGGATTGGTGGACGAGCGCGGGAAGACCGACTCTCCTGGGGTTCGGGCGCGAGAGGAGTCGGAAATCTTTAGGTGCTCTGTGGCTCGAAGGAAGAGAGGGTAGAAACAGAGTTCGCGACTCTCTGCGACAAAGAAAAGGGGGTTGTCGGGCGGCGCCAGGACATCGAGGTGGAATCGTAGTCCGGCGGTGAAGAAGCGAAAAATTCCACCTGACGCGGAGGAAAGTTACTTCTAATAAGAGCATGACTAGGTCTCTTAATAGTCATAGTCTAGGTAGGTACTCCTTGTCAAGAAAGGGAGGTCCTCCAGTCCATTTTCAAGTTCACCATATGCAAAACCTTACTAGGTAGACTATGTCGAATCGGGAGTATGGCATACTTCTATTATCAACTGTGATCCCGCCGCCGTATAGAAGAGAAGGAACGGATAGTTGGAGAAGCTTGGAAAAAAAGAAGGAAAAGACACTTCCAGACGTCTGAAAGATCGTCGCCGTAGGTGTTCTCTCCCCGAAAATGGACGATCTGGATGCCGTCGCCGTGGAAGAAGAACATTGAAAGAGGGAAGCATTGATGGAAAGTTCGTTTTTCCCTTCTGAAGGAGCGGGCGCCGTTAAACCTCTAAAACTGAGTTTGAAATCGTGGGGGGAGAAGGATCGCCGCGAAAGGGACGTCAGCGATGTCGCCGGCGACTTTGCAAGCCGTGACGTGGCGCCCCCGCCCGTCGCGAGTCCGCGGTGCAGGGGAAAAAGGGTCAGGTTGCTTCACAGGTGGGTACGATGTAAGATAAGGTGATTGAGGCGAACCAGGCCTGGTGGCGGGAAGGAGGCAGCGGGACGAGTCGTCTCAAGGCCCCAACCGCCTCGGAAGCGATTCGGGGAATCCAAAATTAAGGCACGGTAGGACTCCCTAGGAGAGCACTAAGAAAAGGCTCGGCAGGCCGGGTAGGAAGAAAGAAAACCACTCCGTCCTTTCCCACAGACGCGGTGGGAGGTGGGTCCCAAGAGCCTGAAAAGAATGGAGCCTTTCACTGCAGGGGAGACCCTCTTCTTAGCCCGCCCAGGGACTGCTGGGCGCTGCTTCTCCTCGAGACCGACGGCGCGAACGAAGAGAGGAACTCCAAACGGCAAAAAGGTCCGAAAGGCACTAATGGAAATGGAAAGCGAAGCGGAAGGGATATCTTCGACTGAGTCCGGTACATCGAGAGGGGCGCAACCGTGGACTACGTCCACTTGAGTTGTAGCGGGTCAGGAAATGAAGGTCACGTCGACAAATTCTTATGAAGGGGACGTTCAAGAGGGGGGTGTGGGGGGCGAAACGAGCATCTTTGCCGAAAACCCTCGACGGTTGCAAGCGGATCCAGGAGGGGAACAGTGGTGCTGATCGAGAGGGGGGTACTAGGAGGGAGGGAGAAAGGTGCTCGGGATACCCTGATCGAAGACAGACGAGGCTGAGTAGGGGCAACTCAGGCGTGAATCATGTATGTGTTTGGGAGGTGGGACAGATGCGATCGCTGTTGGGAACACGTCGCGCGGTGATGGAAAACTCCTCTTTCACAAATGCGGAGGTGGATCGACAGAAAAGGAGACCACTCGCCGGGGAGAATCCTCCCTTTTTCGTCCAATGTTGAGAAAAGTACAGGGGGGATGAGAAGGAAAATTTAGATCTCCTTCGCGATCGCAGCCAGACCAGGGGCACACGCCGTCAAAGGAGTCAAAAAAAAAGGGGATGCGAAATACTTCGAGAGGAAAAGCCGACGGCACCGAGGGAGGGAGGAGATGACCAGTGCGTCCCGTCCCTTCAGGGGGGCGTCAGTATCTGAGGCGAACCCGACATCGGCTACATCCTCAGCAGGCGTTCAACCGGACTGCCGCCCAGAGCCAGCGCGGGGGGGGGCAGGGGGTTTGTGTCTTGGACCTCGCGCACCGGATTAAAGAAAGGAAAGGGGAGGAGGACCAGTCTGCTCTTCTTGGATCGAAGCGAGCGCCTCGATCGAGACTAAGAAAAGCAAATGGGCGCCAGGCAATTAAAAACCTTTCAGCGGCATCGAGAGAAAACAACCAAAGGGTAGGATGAAGGAAAGTAGGATCCGCGAAGCCCTGCTTGGATTGGGCTGTGGCGGCCATATGACGGAGGGTAGATCGGCGACGCAATCAATCATTATTCACGATCACAAAATCCTCTCAGAGGAAATATAAAACTTGTCTGCAGACGGATGGAAATACACCGGCAACACCGAAGCTCGGCGAATGGGGGGTCTTCATTCCTTGGAAAAGAAGGCGGGCCGGCTGCGCGGGAGGGGTGTGGGGGTCTCCGAAAGATCAATACGCTTCCCGAATGGAAAGGAATCTCACGCGGTTCTAAACTACATCTCTAGGCGGTCCGTCGCTGAAGAATCGAATGAGGGGAGATAGGTGCTCAAGGTGACTGAGGGACCATGAGTGGCTGCGAAATAGGATCGAAGAAAGAGAAAAGGACTGACGCAAAAAGCCCCGTCTGAGAAGAACATCCCACCTTTGGGGGGGGAGGAGTCGACCCGGAGATTTTATCTGGGAAGCTGCCCCCCGAAAAAAGGAAGATTGGACACCAGAGAGCAGGAGCGTTCACACATAGAAGCGGGCATCGTAGTCGGAAGCTTAAAAAAGAACTTACGTGTTCAGCCTCGTCTCTAAAGAAGCACAGTTGGTCTCCACCTACCGAATAAGAGACAACCTAGTACAAGCACTCGGGGGACCAAATAATCCGGGGATCCGGCAACTCGTCGAGGGGTTGAGAGGGGACCCCTCTGACATCGGGGGGGGGGGCCGCCACAACCTGCAGGAAACAGACAGACGCCGGACTAAAAAGCTATTGTCTCTAACAAAAAGCAACTTTTTACTTCGTCAGTCCGAATTAAGCCGAGTCCTTATATTCCGAAGAGCGGGACGTAAAACGGACTATTCCTGGGAAATGAGCACTCTTCTTCGCGGCAGACTGGCGGGCGGGAGGGCGATCAACGTCTAAACCTCTCAGGGGGAGCAGGGACTTTCGCAGAACTCATCCTCAGTCAGAGGGCTCAGCAGAGGGGGGAAATGACTGAACGGGGTGCACGTCAGAGGAGGACATGATGCCGGACCGGCGGCAAGAAAAAAGAGTCGGCTCAAGTAATCTTTTCGGGGCTCAGAAACCAGAGGTCCTAGGCAGAACTGCGAGAAAGCCGGGGGGCATCGTCAGCGGAAGATGCAGGCGAATGAGCCGCCCTTGAAGGACGTCTGTGAAGGGGAAGAAAGAGCGGAAACGATGCATACTGCACATGAACAAAAGGGGCGTACCGCGTGGCTAATCTCCTCTACCACAAGGCGATGGGAAACATCAACTATCACGTGGAGCAACGCTCTGGCGACGCGAAGGGGGGCGGGAAAAAAAGTCACAGGGGCAAAGTGGGAAGGGGGGCGACATCGCGTCACATCTTAACAGGGGAGGGGCCTGAGGCGAACTACTTAACACTCTCCAAAAAATCAGCGAGCTGATCAAAAGCCGACTCCCCAAGCCGACAATGGCCCCCTACACTTTTCAGACATTAGTCGATGAGCGAAAAGTCTGAACAACAGGCGGAAAAGGCAAGTCAAGATCGGAAAATGAGGAGTAGTCAACACCTGAAGGATACGTCTTCGGTCTAAGTCCCGGTCGAGGAATGATCGCGTAAGCTAGCGTTCCAACTAAATCCGTGCAGCTGACTTAGCTCACGGCTGGCGTGATCAACGGAGAGAAGGAGGCAATCTCAGGCTAGAAAGACCACCAACCCGTCAATAACAGGATGTTCTGGATGAGCGGGGGGGTGCCGAACAAAGAACGGCGGCCAGACGGCGCGGACCTAGGAGACTAATCCGAAAGACAGGGCTGAAGAGACTTCGCGAACCCGGGGAGGTCAATAGACGGGTCATTCAGGGAAAACGACGCAAAATCGAGCCCAGGTGAGGCGTCGATGATCACCGCCGAAGACGATCCGCGCTGGGAGAAAGAAGAAAGAGGGTCAAAAGAATTCTTCTCATACTGTTCAACCATAAAGGAGCGAAGACCAGAGAAAACTAAGAACCCGGCAAAGGGAATATCGTGACCGCCGAGAAAATCAACAAAGGAAAAAAAAAAGAGATCACAGGAAAGTTAATCGGGGGTGGCTCGGAAGGAAAAAAGGGGGGCTTTCGAAATCTTTTTCAATCGCGGAGAAAAAAAGTATTAGGAGGGAAAAAGAGAGGGAAAAAGGGGGGAAAGCTGAAAAACAGAAATCGGAAACCTGGAAAAACTCTGTGGATCTCTTGGGGGATCTCTGGGTGGGGCTTTTCTCGCGCGGTAAGCGGAGAAGGGGTCGTCGGAAGCGGGGAAAACTTCTTCGAGGGAGGCAGCGGTCTTTATTCATTCAGCGTTCATTTGAGACCTTCTGGGAGACCATCGACCGTGCTCGCCAAAGCGTCGGAGAGTAAAGAGGAGGGGGGGGGGGGGGCCTCTCCGAAGGAGAGGAGTCCTTTCCCTGCTTGTCAGCGCCTCGCGGGGCTGGGCAAGGATAGGTCAGCATTTGAAGAGGGAAGTGGTTGTTGTTGTTCCGTTTGGTGAGTGTTTGGTGGTTTGACGCGTCCAACCGTCGGCCAGCCTTTCCTGTGCACGGCAACAAAAAAGGAGGCACGCCTTCAAAGGAGGGAAAGAGGTGGAGGGACCGGGTTTTTCTAGAATGAAGGGGGAAAAGGCTATGAGAACGGATCCCTCCGCTTTCTCGCGAATGAACGTAGGTCTCAGACGGGAACAAGCGCAGGCTCGAGCACAAAGAGCCCGCGGTAAGTCCTAAGAGGAGCCGGGAGTGGAGGCGCCCGGCACTGGGAATCTGTGCCGTAGCGGAAGGAAGGGCCTCCGGTCAGAGCTCCTGATGGGGGACTTGGATGGGAAAAGCTTAGGAGGAGTCGCCTTGGGTCCGTCAGGGAGTGTAGGGATTGAAACTTTGTTTCGCGTACGAAGTCGCAAAGGCGCCAATGGCCGGCGTCCGCGGGGTTCGCCAGGCGACGTGGGAAAGAAGGGAAACTGACGAAACCGCCTTCAGAGAACGCAGGGGTGAAGGACCAAAGGAGATGAAGCTGGGGTTGGGTTACTATTACGGAGGATTCTGCTGGCCGCACCGGTGGACAATGGAATCTGCAGAGCCGCGCGTCTCGGCGCACCACCGCGGCAGAAACGGCGGATAATTCGCCGGCGCTTGCCTCTTCAGCGAAAAAAACGGGGGAGGGGGAGGCAAGGTAAGATCATTCTCTCCAGGTGACGTTGCGAGGCCTCCTGGCAGGACGGGCGCGGTGATTTTTGCCTCCGGAGCCTGCAATCATGGTAGAAAGCCGCCGTGAAGGAAGAAGGTGCATCCGAGGAAGGCAACTCCCGCGCCTGGGTCGGGAGGAGTACTAAAAACCGCGCGCGCGGCGCTAAGCCCGACCCTCCACGCCGCGATTAATACTTTTCCTCGGGACCCCCTTCCTCGCGAGGAAGGGATCAGAGAGTCGAATGGATAAACGTATACGCTTCTCTTCGACAAGGGGGAAGAATACGTATGTGTAGCAGGGGAGGAAACCAGGCACTTCTTCGAAAGGCAAAGGCAGGGGGAGGAAAGATGCCGCGTGGCCGTCTCCACCTCCGGAAAAGAAGGGGGCAGAGCGGAGGGTGTTTCGGGTGGCTTAAGAGAGAGGGGACTCGGAAGCCGTACAGATGATAGGGGAAAACCAGGATCTTACTCACGGAGACTCATGTAGTGTCAAAGTAGTCTAATCAGGAAGGGGGTGACGACTATGCGATGCGCTGTGGGAAGAAAGCCAAAGGAGGAAAAAACCTCTTTCAAGAGGGCCAGGTTTATCTTCATCGTGGGAACAAATCCCCTCGCCGTTGGAAGAACAAAATCCAAAAGGGGCTGAATCTGGGTCCACGGGGGATTCTTCCATGGAGATAGGAAGTCGAGATAGAGGAAAGTAATCCATGTCCACGCGTCAAAGGGCGCTAAAGGGAAATCTACTCATGAGAGATTCTCAAGGAGAAAACTGGAAGACGCGGTTTCTACCTATGCGCCGGCTGAGCGTGGATCAGGGAAATCAAAATGGGGGTCTTCCATCAGGGCGCCAGCCGCGCCCGCCGATTCAGGGAAGGAAAAAGGAGAAGAGAGCGGTGGTTACGGTGTTGTAAAAAAGAGCGCAACAGGATTCCAACTCGGTCAAAGATAACTCCTAGAATCTTGGTGATATTAGAAGTGCGCAGCCGTAAACGCAGACAAGGCCGCAAAATTCAATTCCAATCAGGAGGCGCGGCATCTCCTCTCAACAAGGGGGAGAAAAAAAAGAAGGGAGGAGGGGAAGCAGCGAGGTAAGGGACTTTGAGGAAAGGCCATCTTCTGCGTTCTGATCTGTCAGGTCTAGTCTCATGTTAAGTTCACCACGCGGAGTCCTTGAAGGAGAGGCCAAAAAAACTCGATGAAAAAAAAAAGAAAACAGAATCTCGGCAGAAATGGGGCGGAATTCAAAGAGGAGAGATTCTGACTCTAGGAGGTGGAACGATACAGAACTCTTTCCCTAATCCTTGGCGAAAGAACTAGGTCCGTCTCTCCGTATGCAGCTTCGCAGATCGAAATGAGTTCTATCCAGGGGTCGCGCCAGGTGACGGAGTGGCACATGGAGGAAAAAAGAGGGGGGAAATCGAGGGTCAATCGAAAAGGGGGACCCGCCCTCACCCGTCCCTGGGAACTAGACTAAATTTTTTCGGATTGGGGCTCCCTAGGTTAGTGTACACGCTGAAAGGACCCCAAAAAAAAAGAAAAAGGGGAAAGGGAGTCCTCAGAGGAGCGGAAGGTCAAAAAGAGAGAGAAATAGCTGCAACCATGTACCAGGGATTACGCCGCTTCAAAAGGGGGGTTCGCTTCTCTAGTAACGATCCGGTGTAAGAGTACCGCAACAACCGCGTACCGCTCGAGCAAAAGAAAAAAACCATACAAGTCCTTTCAAAGTCGGACGAGGAGGTGGGAGAGGAACGGGCATCGCCTCAAAACGGGACACTCGCATTAAAGGCCGACTAAAGGGAAGGTTTAGCAGAACCGCTAAAGAAAAGAAAGGGGGAAAACATCCTTCACGGGCCCAGCCGAAGCAATTTATCAAGGATCAGGGAAGAAGGCCGTCCGTAAAGGAGAAGGGGCCTGAGTAACACGTAGGAATTTTCTTTCAGAAAAAGGGGAGGTGGAGGATGGAGAAGAGTCGCGCCCCGGTCTAGTTCTCGAGGAGAGTCAGAAGCCCGCAGAAGTAATTATTAGCGATATCCGGCCGGCACGGCACGTCCTACATGATGTCCTTCGAAGGCGGCAACATCAACGCGGGCGTCGTAAGGAAGGAGGGAGGTGAGACGGTCGAAAAAAAAAAGGGAAGGAGATCAGGACACCTGTAGAGACCCGCGTTCGCGTCAGAATTCAGGAGGAGCCCACTTTCTCAGTTCCAGGGGGGTGGGGGGAGGAGAAGAATCGCGGCACTCTGCTAAGTAACCTTCCCAGGGACAGCCACTGAGGACCGAACGTGAGAAAGAGTACACACGAATTTTTTGACATCCCGAGAAAGTTGGCTGCAACGACGCGGTCGAGAGGGAAAGCACGTTGAAACAGGAGGAACTTCAAAGGAGAAAAAGGGGCTTAACGCCAACAGTTCGCGGGAAGGAACGGCTACACCAATCCCGACCGACGAAACGCCGACGCCCAAGCTCTTTTAAAAAGACAAAAGGGAAGAAAGGATTAGGAAAGAATGATCCCTGCTTAAACGGAGGAAGGCCATCCAGGAGACTTTGAAATTCTCTCAAAGGACGGCGACGTCAGGCTGTACTTCCGGATGAAAATCGACGTTCTCGCGTCCGGCTGATCGGGGAAAGGGACGACGGAGAGGAAGCAAGGAGGGGAAGCAAGGGAGGGGCGGAGCCAAGAAGTCATGGGGGGAAAGGGGGAGGGCACAGCATGCGTCAACCAGAGTTCCGAATGGAAGGCGAAGTGGGGGGGAAAGGGAACACCCTTACGGCTTTCAAGGACGAGCGAAAGAGGATTGAAGAACCTCTACAGGAATACTAGAGTCCCGCGACCTGAGCCGCAGAGATTGGAAAAACATTGGGAGATCTAGCATTGAAAAGCATCAGCTCAGACTACGATCGCGATGGGGTCCAGAAAAGAAAAGAAAAAAGGGGGGTCGATACCTATAATGTGCGGAGGATAATGTGAGCATACTCCTGGGGTAGCAAATCCTGAATCTAAGAAAGAGGAATAACAAAACTCTCTACTAGAAGAATTCGGAACTGCGCGATAAATCAAAAAACAAAGAGAATATCAAAGAGAAGTTAAGGCTAGGTTTGCTCTGTTGGTCTGTGGTTGATTGGGGGGGGGGGTGAGGAGTTTCTAGCTCCTCTCAAAAAACAAGAGGATGGGGGGATAGGATATACACCGTGGGAGGATAACAAAGAAAAATCACAGAGAACACCAGGAAAGTTCTCTTGGGGAATATAACGTCTAGGGGGGGTGCTTTAAAAATAGGGCGCTGCATCTAAAGACCTTCTGCGTCGCCGGGGGAGTTGCTTCATTCTATTTCGGCGCGGCTTGAAGAGGAAAGGCCCGTGGGTAAACAGAGTCCGAGAAAAAGCGCTGGTTCACAAAACATCTTTCTTCCTTTATAAGCGCGGATCGTAGTCGGAGGTTTAGAAACTCGACAGCATAAAGAGGAGAGGGAAGCGTCTTTCAACTCGATATCTCCTGCAGTAGAGGGGGATCGAGGACGATCGGGGTCAGCTTTCTCTTTAGGTAGGAGTCCGCCACTAGCAGCCGTAACGGGGTACTTGCAAAAAAAAGAGTCCGAAAACTTCCATGGAGGAACTAGAAGGAAACCGAGGGAGAGCATGAGGTGTACATCCGTCGAGTAAACGTTAGACAGCCGCGTTCTCGACGTCGATGACGGATGTCAAAAAGTCAAAGAGGGAAAGTCGCAGGAAGAGAAAAGAACGTCCGAGCGGGCGGAAGGGTCAAGGAGAAGGAGGAAGGTTGGTGTTTCGCACCTGAAAGTGGATCTGGGGGAAGGCAAGAGAAGTTTCAGTTTACAGCCTACCTGATGGAACTTTCTTTGGGGCCACGCGGCTTGCGGATGGCGCAGGGGGGGAGAAGGGAGGACTAGAGGAGGTGATTTCTCTTGTTCGAGGTAGCAGTGTTAATATCCGCAAAATTAGGCCGTCCGGAGTTGAGACGGCGACCGTGGCGGCCTGTGAAAGTGCGCCCCGAACTGCAGAGGAAGAAGGGGGAGAGTCCGACCAAGGACTGGGGGGAAAAAAATGTCGGGTGGAATTATGGCGTATCGGCTTCTGCATAAGAAGGGGGGGGATTCTGGCAGCGTGCCGCGAATCAGCAAAAACCTAACGTCTAACGGGGAGGAGTCCGAAAGAAGGGGACGGCCGCTTCCTCTGGGGTCCGCACGGCGGCCTAGCAAGTGTCCATCAAATGGGCTCTACCATTAAGGGGTTCGACGAGCAGCAAGCCGTCAAGGGGGAGGGAAGAACGAGGGGAGGTTGCAGTCTCCTGGGAAATCAGGCTCTTGCCGGGAAAGTCGGGTTAACTGAGGAAGTACCCCCAGAATGCCTGAGGCTGCGATGTCGACGTGGCGAAAAGAAGAGGCAGGGCACTCTCGGGACCGGGGGCCAAAGCCCTCAGGGAAAAACGTGAATAATTGGTCACACTTCAGCTCGACGACGCAGAGGATGAGAAGAAGCTCACCGGAGTAGCTCTTAGCCGGCAATGTCGTCCCAGGGGTTTGTAGCGGGTTCGCTAATCCTTCAAGGAGTGGCGTAGCCTGGGAAACCGAAAGGGGGAGGAAATGAAAGGAACCTATCCACCTTACCTAATACAGAGAGGGTGCACGTATAATGGGATTTGGAGGGGGGGTCTTTTAACAAAACTGGTTCGGTGCTCTTTCAGCTGATCGTGGGATATAAAAAGAGAGTACTAGAAGGAGGGAACGTAAGGGGGTTGCCGGAGGGGGAAAAAGAAGTTAAGGGGTTGACTACTATTGCTAATCCGGGGAAAAAAGAACATTCTGAACTGGTAAAATCTTTCATTCTCAGTGGGATCTCACGTGGACCAGAGGCCAATAGCAGGGGGAGAAAAGAAACCAAAAGTGGAAGGAGGCGTGCCTAAGAAGGCGGGCGGGGGGATGGGAAAATATATCGCCGATCATCGAAACCATTGCAACAAGGAACCTGGAGCGAACCAACGGAGGGGGGGATCCTTGAGAGAAGCTGCGAAGGGACCGCGCGAGATGTAGCTACCAAACTGGTCTTAGTCACTGCATTCGGGCAGCGGAGGGGATCGAGGCGACCCCGCATCGCGCGCATCCTACGCAGACGTTAACTCGCCGAAAAAAGGTAGAATATATCCAGGGGGGTCTCTTGTTTTGAGCAATCTCGCACCGTCGGGGAAAATGAGGTAATAACTCCTCTCTCGTCGGTGACCTTGCAGAAGAGGAAGAGGGACAAAAGGAAAAAAAAAGGGAGCGCAACAGCAAGGCCAGCAGCTTCGCGAGAGATCTCTCAAACAAAAACGGGAGGGGGGGAGGGGGGGGAAAGAAGGAGTAGAGGCATCTAGGAGTCTAGGGGGCAGGGAGGCTAATCTGATCATCTCGTGCTAAGTCGCAGTACGAAGTTCACACAGCATAAGCGGCGTCAGAAGTAAGGGGGGGGCGAGTGGACGCCGTGAGAGGAAAACAACAAAAAAACAAAAAGGACGACTACTGGGGCGAAGGACTTGGTACGATGTCTCGCGGGCAAGAGGTCTTTTGTCGCTAAAGACCGACGCCCCGAATGGGAAGACGCAACGCGGGTAACTCCTACATCTCGCGGGAGGGCCGTCGCAAGAGAATATAGAAGATGGATCCGGAGGAGAAGGGGGGAAAAAGGTCTGGAAAAAGGGATTGCTCTCTATCAAATCTAATATGACGGAAACACGTCGGACCGCGCCGACACGTGCGGCTTATCCACCGTCGAAGGGAGTAGGGGAACAAGCCAGATAAACACGACGAACGAAAAAAAAGGAGGAACGTCAACTCTACCTACTGGAGGCCACATCTATCTGAATGCCAAAGGACCGATGAAAGAAGAATAAGGGACTTTCATCCTCGTAGAAGACGATAAAGGGGGTAGAACAGGGGAAACCGCTTATCAGAAGAACGAGTTAAAAAAAAAGAATCGCCAGAACATCCGCCGGGAGAAGGAAGGCGGCGAGGAGGTTCTCGGACACCTCGCCGAGTGCCGCACAACAGAAGGAAAAAAGAGAGGGAGTACTCCAGTTAATTATTTCTCGAAAACAGAGAACAACCGGCAATCAATACAAAGGCCGGCGCCGACTAGGGAGGGAAGATTCAGGCGAAGATCAAAAAAGTCCGGGGAAGCGCGAGGAAGGGGCAATGAGGCACAGGAGGGAGGGAGATGGGCTGTGAGGGGGTAAGCTGAAAAAAAGATCGTCTCTCCGCTAATGGGCAAGCAGGGCATCATCCTAACTAGCAGGCCGACGGGCGAAAAAGTAAGAAGAGGGTAACTGCCTTGAAACGGCAGAGTGAGACATGATTGAAGCGAAAAAGGCGGCAAACAGCACGAGTGCGGTCAAAATTACGGAAAGTGGCGGGGAGCGGCGACACCGGGGCAAGGATATCGATCTCCACTTAAATCGGCGTGCTGACAGCAAGAGGAAGAAAAATGACGAATTAAGAAGGAAGAGCTGGGTGCGGTGGGGAACCGAAAGAGAGGAAAAACTGCCTCATTCCCTTAAAAACACAGACCTGAAAAGGACGAACCTATCTAATCTTCACCACAAGTTTTCATCCCGAGGCAGGCAACGAGCGGCTCGAGAGAGGGGCGAACGTTAAAAGGAGGGAAAAACGGAAACCCGGGAGACACGGTCCGCAGGAGAAGGGAAATTTGCTCTCTATAGTTCAGCCTACTATAACCGGCTCAACCTCATCAGGCAGACGGCGCAAAGGAGAAGCCCGAGCCGCGGGGGCCAACAAAGACAAGGTCATCAGGATTCGATGAAAAGGAGGGAAAAACGGATTCAAGGGGTTCGACGGGTCCTCAGATAAAATTAAGTACCTTTCTCTGCAAAACGAAGGCGACGTTCATTGTAAGGACTCGGCGACGGAAGGGATCGCAGAAGGGGTCTGTTCAATAGGGAAAACTATCCCTTCCATCTACGTGAAAGCGGAGGGTAGAAAAAAGGTATCTCAGGATGGGAGCGACAGAACATCGTCCATCCCCAGGATTGACGATGGTGGTTGAAAAAACGGACGGCGTTTCAAGAGGGCGCGGACCATAGAGACCCGGAAAAAGGACTGACGATCTTCCCGAAAAAGGCCTCTCAGTCGCTAGAAAGAGGGGCGCATGAATGCTTCAGATGATCCACCCTACAGAAAATAACCAGAAAAGCGAGAAAAGAGGGGGGAGACCTAGTTCTTCTAAGGGAGGTCGAAAAAAAACTATTGTGGCAACGAAGCCGAAAGATAGAAGCAAAAACGCTTGCTAACTTACGAAAATTATATCGGAAACGCGCGAGACAAATAAAAACACAGTCCAAGTCACGAGAAGGGTGCTGGGTGATCGGGGGAGGTCTGGTGGGTTACTTCTTTGCGGGGTCATATCTCGAAACAAACACGAGGGGAAAAAAAAAAGAGAATAGACAGCCGAGAAAGACACAAAAAAGAATCACATATCAAAACAGAGATTAGGGTCAAGGGAAATCAATCTGTGATCTCTGGGGTGTGCTTTGTCTAGACGCGAATCCGACTCTCCATTTAGTTCGGAGAGGCGGAAACCACCAAACAGGTAACTGAATTTCGGACGCTGAAGTCGGAGCTTGGAGACGCTGGGGTCCGAGGCTCGTCGACCCGGCGTCGTCGCGCCCCAGCAGGGGGAGGAGAGGAGAGGCGGAAGAAGAGGAAGGACCTCAAAACTCAGTATCTCCTTTGCCAATGGAAGCAGAAAAAGCCTGCCGCTCGACGATAAAGAGAACGGGAGTACGCGAGGGACAGAGAATCGCAAAGACGTCAGGGGGAAGGGCAAAAACAGAGGCCCAAGAAACTGCCATGCGGACTCGGGGGAAAAAAAAAGAGGGGGGAGAAGAGGACGAAGGTGATCCTCGATTATCCGTTTAAAAGGGGGACTCCGGGGTCAGAGGGGGAGGAAAATGAAAGTAAAGGAAGTCATCTTGAACGATCGCGGCGTCAGGAGCCGAGGGAAAAATGGACACGAAGACTTCTACTTCGGTGTGCGAAACGGCACATGTGGGGGGGGGGGAGGGGGGGGGGGGGAAAAACGGATCTGTATCCGTCTCCGTTGAATAATTTGAGCAGGGGGACCATCTCCAAAAAAAACTATATCGTGTGGGCACGCGGCTTCGTCGTCGGCACCTTTTAGGAAGGACGGAGAGCTGAAGGGGATTGAGCGGGTTCTAAGGAGAAGAAAGAGCAGCGACAGGTCCTCTTCCGAAGATCGAAGGGGACGAATTTTTCCAAAATGCAACGTGGACTCCCCGCCGCCAGAGGCCGCGGAAAATTTATCTGGAGGAAAAAAGGAGGTGGGGGGAGAGGGTCTGGGAGAGGACGGAGTCGGTCCCGCGGGGTTTCAGAAGTCCTGCAGGGAGGGAAGACGTATCGAAACACCTCACTTCTCACTGGGCGTGGCAGACCTTCTCCTGCAAGAGGAAATCTTAAGTCCTCTATGATCTGGTCGCTCATGCGCTCATTCCTGGGTCGACGAGAAACGCCGTACAGTCAGAAACTGACCGAGGGGGGGATTTTTGCCTCCGGAGACCCTTCAATAAATGTATCCCTAAATGCAGGAATGGGACAAAGAGGCCTGAGCGGGCCAGTCACGCGCAGGTCAGGCGCGGATGAGGGGGGAACCTCACCATGCCAATCGACCCTATGAGGAGCGCTAAAATAATCTACCGGCCGAAGAGAAGGAGAATAAGGGACAAGTAAGAAGGACTGCCGCCGCGCTTAACTGGAAAAGAAGGGAGAAAGAGTACTCGGAGACGGCTGTGACAAGCCAAAGGGAAGGGGGGATCGGTTGCTGCGAAGGTCCTTAAACTTCTCAAAACGGCGGTTGCCCAGGCAAGGGGGGGAGGGGCACTAAATTCATCTGTTAAGGGGGGAAACCCTAATCGACGACGGGGAAGGATACAAGGGAAAGTGAGTGGAGTATCTATCTGTTAATAGGTCGGAGTATCAGCGGCTCGGTGACACGTAGTAACTAGAAAGAAGGGGAACTCCATTTAGTTTCCCGCGGAGAAAGAGGGGGAATGGTGAAAAGAGGAAAGAAGAAGGGGTAAGAAGGAAGGACCTACTTTATGAGCTCTTTAAAATGCATAGGGGGGGGAGTCGGCTTGTCCCGATCGCACGAGCCGGTGTAAACTGGAAAAGGTGCGGCCGTTCCATAAAGGGGAGGGGCAGAAACGTCATGTAGAATAGAATGGCAGTCGGAGGAGAACAAAAGTTCAAGACAAAACTTAAAAGGAAAATCTACAGATCTACCTCCTCGGGAAAGGAAGGCCAGAAAAATTGGGACGAGTGCGCGGCACAGCAATTCGGTGCAGCGTCTGGAGGAGAGGCACGACCCCACGCCAGAGAGCGCAAAGAGGGGAAAAGAGGGGTCACCGGAATACCGCATGCCGCCGATCTCGTGGGGGAATGTTTTTTTCTGCAGAGAAACGTTAACACTCGCCGGAAAGGTCGAACCGCGCGCGTCGGTGGTGAATAGTACTCCTTCGAGGAGGACGAAGGCGAGAAAGCAGAGACCCAGAGGACGGCACCAGGCAAGGCAAAAGAGGAGGGACGGCAATCTCTAGACACCAACAAAGAGGATATAGATCTCTGCCGACAAATGAGTGCACTGTTCCTTCAGGGGAACTAGATCTTCGGTCTTTCTCTCGGCGGCGCCTAAAAAGACCACCGCCCGCGCGCGGCGTCCGAAAGGGAAGGCGAGTGACGGCCGGGCGCTAGGAAGAAAAACAAGGGAAAAAAACAAGGAGAGACGGAAAGACCTGGTTCAAGAATGGACGGAGAGAGGACTTCTCGAGAGGCGGGTTCAGAGGGGGAGCCTGCTGAAGCAAGAGGAGAAATATCTCTCGCTGGGCCGAGCAAAAGGCTCGAGGGGGCAATAAGAAAAAGGAGAATTTTACGAGGGGGGGGTGGAAACTTTGAGTTGCAGTCTAGAAAATCGGGGGAAAAATGGGCGATCTGAAAGGGAAAGCAGCAATCACCCTTCTGAGAAAGAACCGCCAACGTGGGCGGAGGGCGCACGGGAGAGGGGGAGAGGTACACTCTTAAGAGAACACGAAGACTTGAAAGAATGAAACCAAACCTAAAGAGGAAGAGGGGTCCAGCGCAACGTCGTCAACCAGTACAATGAGTCTCCGCGGCAACTAAGGACGTGGCAGCATCGTAAGAGAAATGAAGGGGGGATAAAAGGAGCCGATCCTCAGCAAAGAAAGCAGAGGAGCAGCAAGCACATCCTACCTTGGAAAACGTGTCGTCATAGGGGAAGGACCCGCGTCAGCGGAAGAAAACCTGAAGGGAAACGCACAGGAAAGAAAATAAGTAAGTATTCTGCGTACCGGGAAGAAACATCCCGGGGAAACAATCGACTGCCTGCCCAAAGACGATAGATGAAAAAGCGAAAGAGAGGCCAGGGCCGGAGATAGTGCAATGAGGCACGTCTTCCTTGCGCGAAGGGACGGGGGAGGGGAGGAGAATCTCGCCTCTTCTGTGAGAGGCAGGGAACATCGTCAAGAGCCTCCTTCTCGGGACGCGGAAAAAATAAATCAACTGAACGTGAAACGGGCAGCGGAGAAATGAATTTCAAGGCGCAGGCGGCAAAAATCAAGGATCGGGGGGACAAAATTACTTGCATGAGAGCTACAACCAATGCATGAGGCGTATCTACCCACGTAAACAAAGAAAAAAAAAAACAAAAAAACAAGCACTTGAGCGATGCACGTGCAAGAAGGCAAGATAAGGACCAGCCGTTAGAAAGTTGAGGGGAGAGGAGACGCGCGGAACTCTGGAAACAAAATTCTTACCGGGGGACGAGCAGTTCAGAGAAAGTCACCGAATTTTTCATGCCCCGATCACTGGGCGAAACGAAGAGCGAGAGAAGAGGGGAAACGGGAAAGGCGGAAAAGGGAGGAAATTCTACCCTCTCTTCAGCCTTCCATTGGAGAGCGTCTCGCCACGACTCACCTCAGCGCTTACGACCGGCGAAAAAAGGGAGAAGAAACGAAGCCTCGGTCCCAAAGGACACGTTCATAAAGGACGAAAGCAGGAAAAAGGCTGAAAACCACTGTCTCCGGATCGAAGAGCAGGAATGGGTCAAAATTCAAATAACACCGGGGAGGAATCCAATTCGTGTAAATGCGTTCCGTCTTAGAGGAAGTGATCGCGTCAGGCGGAAGCTGGGAAGAAAAAGAAGAAAGAAACTCTCCGTGAATATAAGAAAAAAGGGGAAGGCGTGAATCGGGAGAAAATCAGCTGCAATCGCATGTCATCCCGAGAAAGAAGGGGGACAGGGGGTTGCCCTGACACGGGAAGGGCGCGAAGCGCGGGAACCGAACGCGTACGCAGAAAAAGGAATGACATCTCCTCTACCGCTCTCAGATCTGAAAGAAAGGAAGGGGAACTCGACATAAAAGTCTCTCAGGGTACAACGCCGTCCGCGCTGTGCGCCTACGACGAACGATTGGGAGACCCTAGGTTCAAGGACGGTCAAAAACAGGAAGAATCATACAAAGCAAGGGTCAGCGACGACGGGGCAACGCGGGAAAAAAAAGAAACTAAAAAAAAAGGAGGCGAAAATCGAATAAAAGTCAACCAGAAGAGATCACAGAGAAATTCCGAGGTTTGCTCCTTTTAGGGTTGTGGTTGCTTTTCGTCTGGCGGTGTAGAGGAGATCTAAAAAAACCTTCTTATTAGGAAATAGAGAAGAGAGAACCCTCATATACCAGGAAAACACACAGGACTTCACAGAGCACCAGCGATAAACTGGCTGTGATCATTGGTTGTCTTTCTCGACACGAAAACTTTTTCGGAGGAGAGCGGGGCGGGAGGCGACTGGGGACGCGCGGGGAGGAGGAGGGGAATCGGAAGTTTATCACGGGCGGAAACTTCTCGGGGCCGCGTTCCTGGGTTCGGCACGCGCGGACGTATCGCGGTGATCCTCGCCGGGGGGAAGAAACTGAGCGAGGCGTCTTCATGAGGGAGCAGCGATGCGCGGGCGGTCACTGAAGCGGCGAAGCAGGGGAGGAATCTAGTTCTCGCCAGGGGGAGCGCAACAAAAGACCGTGTCCGCAAAAAAGTAAAGCCACAGCGTGGGGACGAGGTTCGAGCATGCGATTCAGCCGTCGAAATGATCCCGGGGTGATACACGACGCAGTGCGCAAATCGATGAAGGATAGGGAGGAAAGAGGAAACAAAGACCGTACTGGCTATCAACGTGAAGACGGAGAGAACGAAGAAAGCTCCTTCTGGGGCATTGAGATCTGGATAAATAACGTTTAAGGAAGTGGTAGAGTAAAGAGGAAGGAGGGGACGTGGGGACAGTTTTTTCAATGAATGACGGGGCAGGAGGCGAAGGGTGCTCCGTCAAAAGACGCGATTGGGGAGTTCTGTAGCCGAAAAGCTCCGCGCAAGGGAAGGCGTACCGCGATGTAGAAAAAAAAGGGAAGTTGCAAAAAGGGTGAAAAGGGACCCCTACTGCTCGGAAAAATGAGTTGCAGAAAGGGGGAGCGGTTAAAAAATGCGTTACGATGTAGTCGGTTAGGTAATAAGGGTCGGGAGTGGCATCTTGCACGCTCTGAGAGCGCCCAAAAGAACGTACCGAACAGGCGGAGCCCGGACCGGAAGTAGGAAGCGAGGCTTCCGCACGTGCTCTGAATTGGCGCACATTCTCCAACCGGTCGAAAAATTTAAGGGCCGCGGTATGCCGGGGGGGGACGGAGGACGGCAATCATCTGCCGGAAAGGGGCAGGATTTCAAAGATTAGGAGAGAACCAGAATCGCCGGCAGGGGGCGCGGCTCTCCGCGGCGGACGACGATCGAGACCGCACCGCCAAAAGAAAGGGGGAGGAAAGAGACGTGCCGAGAAAAAAATTCCCTAGGGAGGAAGAGATGCCTTCATCAAGGGAATCTCCGGCGAAATCGTCTAGAAGGGACTTGAATAAAGGAACACGGTGGGGTAGGTCGCGAAATCTTTACAAAAAAAACGTCGTCGGCGGGAAGAGAGGGGACCGGCCAGGGTGTGCGGCAAAATGCAAGCGGGGAGATCCAAAGCCAGAGAGACGGACACCTTCTAGTCTTCGGAGTTTCTGGCTGAAGGGGCAGAGCGACTCTTTTCTTTCGGATCAGCGGCTCGGTGATTACCGGATAGGGACTCGACGAGTATGAACGTCATGGGAAAGTTTGCGCGAGAGTACTGGGAGAACGGAAGGAGATCAAGGGGAGTAAGAAGAAGGGCAGATCTGGTACTCAAAACCTTCACGTGCGGTCAGGTCTTTCAGCGGGTAACAGATCCATCTCCCGGTGGGGGTCGAAGCCGCACACGTGTGAAAAAGTTCTCAGGGGGGGGGGGTGGTGTGGGCGGGGCGGCGGCCGTCCAAAAAGGGGAGATCGCCTTTCGATCGATCGCACCAACCAGACACCGTCACAGGGGGCAGGGGACACCGACGAAGGAACTGGAAAGATGCCAGAGGGAGAAAGAAAGCGCGAGGAAAAATGTAGAGAAAGAGGCGGAAAAAGGAAAGTAGGGAAGGCCTGGAATAAAGGGACACCACGCCATCTCGAAAGCCGCGCCGCCTCGTCCCCCGATGCCGACCCAGTCGACACTAAGGTGTTGCCGGTTTTTTAGGAATCGGCAAAGGGGGCGTCCAAAAGCAAGGAAAAGGGAGAAGTCCTGCGCAAAGAAGGTTTTTACCTCTTACTACAGAAAGGCCGGGACTATACTCAGATCCACGCAAAAAAAACACAC